>Ga0315293_10000016_pt1 | contig 164615 bp, 185 predicted proteins | sample YL17G13_20_MG_FD_203071 | JGI IMG/M metagenome (GOLD analysis project Ga0315293, IMG submission 203071) | Sediment microbial communities from Yellowstone Lake, YNP, Wyoming, USA - YL17G13_20 | ecosystem: Environmental > Aquatic > Freshwater > Lake > Sediment | place: USA: Wyoming | collected...
CAACCTCAATGACTACTGCGGGAGTATTTGCCATAAATCCCGGCGGAGCATTAACCATTGGAGATAGCGGAGACACCCTATATCTTAATTCCTCTGACTGGGATATTTCCACTACCGGAGATATGACTGGAATCGGGGCAATTACTGCTGATGGAGTTGTTTCTTTTGTTCATGCTTCTATATCAGATGATTTAAGTTTGGGTGCTACTGGAGTATATTTTTCACAAGACGGAGACGGGGCATTGACTATCGCAGGACGAGGAGATGGAAGCGATGAAAATTTGGTTTTTAACTTTGACGATACGGCTAATTCAGTTGTAATTACCACGGGGACGGGCACAAATATTATTGATTTCTCTCTTGCTTCTATGCTTCTACACTTAGGAACTGCAGGAGTAACTTTTACGGAAGACGGAGACGGTGCTTTGACAATTACAGGAAGAGGAGCAGGAGCGAAGGAAGATTTAACTTTTAATTTTGACGATGCTGCAAATATAGTTGATATTTCTACAAGCACAGGCGTGACTGACCTTCATTTGAATAATATGGGTATGTACATAGATGGCGTTGCTTCCATATCTGGGAATATGGATTTAAATTCAACAGGACTTCTGATAAATATAGGCGATGCGGGTACGGATTTCACGGCAGGAGGAGGACTTACGCTTGTATCAACGGCCGTGCTTTCCGTAGGACACGCTTCTTCATCTGATGATTTAAGCGTTACCAGCAGAATTAAGGGAGGTTCTTTCTATGACGGCACAGCCACATTAACAGGTGGGGCATTCACAGGACTTGCTTCTTTAATTTCCATCCTGGGAACATTCACTCACGCTTCAATATCGGATGATTTGCAAATACTTGATGACAATTTCCTGGTATTTGGCACTAGCCATGATTTTCAGATAATCTACGATGAAACTACTGATGATAGATTGGAATTATCCGATGGAACAAATAATTTCTTGACTATCAAGGATTTGGGAACAACTGCTTCATTTTCTTTTACCGGCAATGCATATGTTTCCAATCTTTTGGGCATTGGCGATACTGATCCAGATTACACTTTATCCGTTGATGGTACTGCCAGTATTTCTGATGATTTTTATGTTGGGGGCGATGATGTGATATTCCGGCCACATACAAATCAGACAGATTCTTTCATAATCGCAAGTTCTGGCTGGGTAGCAAGTGAGAATCCAATCTTTAATGTTGATACAACTAATCAAAGGGTCGGGATTGGAACCGGAGGGCCAGATAGAAGGTTGGATGTCTTAGACGCTGCAAACCCCCAGGTGAGAATGACTCAAGCAGATGGCAGTATTTATACTGAATTTCAGGTCGCAGCCACTACTGGCGATTTAACCGTTAGTCTTAATGGAGCCAGTGCCAATGACATTACTTTAATTTCCGCAGCTGCTACTGGCGCCAATCTTTGGGTTTGTGAGGGTGCTGCTTGTCCAACGAATGTATCCTTGAGCAATGGAGGAAATATGGTATTAGAAGGGGGAGTTTATTTCGCCTCAACTTCATTTAAAATGGAAGAAATTGCTTCGGCCGAAGCAGCTGTTGGTGTTTATGATCAGGGAGGAAATTTAATATTGCAGTTGGATCAGGATACTGCTGATTAATCAAAATTATCAATTCTATTATGCTTTTAAAAGAAATCGAAAACTTAGGCAAAAAGATTCTATCCTGGCTCTGGCTATTTATAGCTGCTTTTGGGATTTTCTTTGCTTTCGGAATAAAATCAATAAATTTTCCCATCATAGGCAGACAAATTCCCTTGTTGGTTCCGAGTTTCAATTCAATTTCCAGTTTATTTTTTAAAAAAATTCAACAAGATTTATTAATAAAAGGCCTGCCTGCCGGCAAGGCAGGAATGGAACTAATAGTAATCAATCCTTTAGATGCTTTATGGGCGCAGATGGGAATTTCTCTGTTTTTGGCTTTTGTCATAACTCTGCCTGTTCTTCTTTATAAAATTGCTGGTTTTCTTTCCTCCGGTCTTTATAAAAAAGAAAAAAGAGCAATCCTGAAAGCTCTTTTACCCTCTGTAATTTTATTTATTTGCGGTTGTCTTTTTGCTTACTTTTTTTTAATTCCAGAAACATTTAAAATCCTTTATACTTATGTTGTAGCAATCGGAGCAAAACCGTTTTTCGCCGTTAATCAATTTGTGTCTTTGGTTCTTATTCTAATTATCGGGGTTGGTATGATATTTCTACTGCCGATATTCATGATTCTTTTGAGTTATTTTGGGATTATTAGTCCCGATATATGGAAAAGAAATTGGCGGTATGCGATTTTGATTTTTCTGATATTGGCAGCCGTAATCACGCCCGATGGAACGGGGATTACGATGATACTTTTGGCCCTGCCTTTAATGGCGCTTTATTTTATCGGATACATATTAAGTAAAAAAATTCTTCTGAATCGAAACAACAAGCTATGACCATAGATTTTGAACGAAGAAAATTTATAAAAATTTTACTGCTTGGCGCAGGAGGATTTTTATTGGTTTTATTGGGTAGGTTTCTCGGCCCAGTTCTGAAGGTTTTCGGTATCGGCAAGAATAATTCAGGCAGCGGAGAAAAAGATTTCAAGAATTTTAAAGTTCTTGAACAACAAGAAAAGTTGATTTTTCTTGACAAAAATGGGGGTGAGATATTAATTTTGGACTGGCGCAACATTGATACCGACAGCAAAAAATGAATAGAGATTATCGTTTAATTAAAGGTCAACAAAGGTCACTAATCCATTAAATTTTGTAGCTTATAACTCATAATTCAAAATTTTTTGAATTTCGGGTTGTGGGTTGCAAATAAAAAAATGTTAGGCACAACCGAAATAATAATTATCGTAATAGTTGTCTTAATCCTTCTTTTCGGCGGTAAAAAGATATTAGAAATTGCCAGGTCTTTAGGAAAAGTAAAAGGGGAATTTAAGAAAGGAAAAGCAGAGGCGGAAAAGGAATCAAAAGAAGAAACCGATAAAGAACAGAAATAAATGCTGGGAGCAACCGAAATAATAATTATTGTAATTATAGCAGGAATAATTCTTTTTGGCGGAGGGAAGAAAATCGGAGAAATAGCCCGGTCTTTGGGAAAATTTAGTAGTGAGTTTAAAAAAGGGGGGAAAGAGATGAAAAAAGAAATAGAAGAAGTTAAAAAAGAAATCAAAGATTAAAAAATAAAACATGAACAAAGAATTTGTTACAAATTTTGTCAGAATAATGCCAAAACAAGGCTGTGAGAATTGGATGATTAAACTTAATAAAATGAGCAATCTGGTTATGGAAGCCGAGTACCAGATGGTTAAACAGGGATACAGATTAGCAGCAACAACCAATATTGACCAGAACGATTTACAGCAAAAACTGGAAAGATTCAATAAAGACGGATTGATTTTTACTCCCTTAAGAAGAAGCGGATATTATGAGGGTTTTAGTCACAAACACAAAGAAGTAAAAATGGGCGAGCCATTTTACTGGTACGGATGCATAACCCGAAATTATAAAGATGCCCAAAAGTTTAAAGAGGCCGACATTGGAACTAACTATCAATCTGACCACAAAACAATTGGTTTAATGCTGGGATTTCCGGAATGTTGCACCAAATATTTCATTAGAAATTTTCCAATCAATTATGACCCAATTTGGCTTGGCAAAAAAGGGAAGATTAACGGCTATCCGGAATGCAACACCTTACTGCGTTATTTTGGCGCAAGAATAACCCATCACTTTTCCTGCTCCCCAATCTGCGGGCCAACAAGGAAAATTGGACAAGTTTGGTTTAAGGTAATGAAAGAAATTGACAAAAATTTAACCGATGACCTTTATAATTTACTATCTGGTCCAATTATTTGGAATAGTTATCACGGGGTTGTTCAAGTGGAAACACCTTATTTTGTGGGATTAACCCACGCTTTTCCCTTAATAGAGAAGCCAAAAATTATTAAGTGGCAAGGTAAGAAAAATTAAACCATGTTATTAATCAAACCTTATTTAGGATGCAATCTTGCTTGTAAATACTGCTATGAAGGTATTTACAGGACAAAACATAAACCAGGAAAGGAATACAATCTGGAGGCAATTTTAAAAAGAATGGAGGAATTTAAAGATTTTGATATGGCATTGCACGGCGGAGAAATATTGTGCTTACCCCAAAAAGACGTTGAGAAAATGCTGGCAAAAATGTATGAATTAAAAGGAAAAAGTAGTATTCAAACCAATGCTACTCTGATTAATGATAAATGGATAGAAATTTTCAAAAAATATAAAACATCAGTTGGCGTTTCTTGGGACGGTCCGGATGAATTATCAAAATACCGTCCAGGAAGCTCCAAGGTTGGTTCAATAATTGAACGATTAGTTAAAGAAAATCTCTCTGTTTCTATAATTATAGTGCTTAGCAAGGCAAATGCCGGAACAAAAACCCGCCTGAACAAATTAAAAAAATATCTGCTGCGCTTAAATCAACTAAAAATTAGCGGCAGATTAAATCCCTGTATTGATGTTCCCAATTGTGAATTAAAATTAGATAATTTAAAAAAAGTTTATCTTGATTTGGCTGATTTTTGCCTGAAAAATAATCTAAGAAAATGGAGCCCCTTTATTGATATTATTAACGGCTTACAGAACAAAGACAGGGTGTGTATTCTCATGGGCTGCGATCCATTTTCCACCAAGTCAGCAATGGTTGTTCTTAACGACGGCAGCATAACTAATTGTATGAGAACCAACAAAGAAGGAATTTTAATCAGACACCCCGCTCAATACAAGACCAGAAATGAAATTCTTGCCAATGTGCCCCAAGAACACGGCGGGTGCCAAGGGTGTAAATACTGGACCGCTTGTTTTGGTGGCTGTCCAAGCAGTGCGATTGACAATGACTGGAGAAACCGGACTTATCTTTGTCCGATATGGAAAGCCCTTTTTGAATTCCACGAAAATATTTTAGGTTATTGCGGCGCATCGATTAATATCTGCCAAAAGCCGGAAGAAAGACCAAAAGAAACCGAGCGAGGCGATAAATACGGAGACGCGCCCCATGGAGACGCGCCCCATGGAGACCACACAGATAAAATTTTCTAAACAAAACTTATGACCAACGAACAAAATATGCATAAAAGCGCTCTGGATCTCGTTAAATACCAGATAAAAAAACATTCTTTGGGAAAACTTGGATTTTTATCTTTTGTCGGAACAAGGCCCTGGGGCATAGCCCAGTATAATGTTGATTACGATTATCGGGGAATTTATATCTCTAAGGAAGACAATACTTATCAGGCCTTTGTTAGCCAGATTTACATTAATAACTACGCCAAAGATATTACTTTAATTAGTTTGGAAAGATTTACCAGAGATATTTTGGAATCAAATATCCATGCCTTCATCTTTATCAACAGCCCGATAATTTATGCCGGCAAAGAATTTTTGGAACTTAAAAAATGGATAAATTCCCACTTTTCCAAAAAAGTTTACCGTTCCTGCCAAACAAAAACAAGCCATACCGGCAGAAAGGACTATCTTTACGATTTCTTTTTCATCGGAACCGGCATTGCGATTTTAGAACAGAAAAAAGTAATTCCAAACTTGTCCGAACTGAATAAAAAATGCCTCAAAATTCCAACTCTAAATACGATTATTGAAGAAGAAAGAACGGGATTGCCATTTGAATCAAACAGTGAAGAGCTGTGTAAAAAAATTCTCTTGCAATTAAAAAACAAACTGGAAACAGCAAATAAAAAGTCCTGTCTTCCGGAAATAATCGATTTGAACAAATTTTCCAAATTAAAAGTAGTAAAAAAGGTAGCTTTTAAATACTGGACCCAAGAAAAATTTATATTAAGACACCAAAAAGAAAAAGATAAATATAAAATATAAAAATATGAGGAAACAAAAAAAACAAAAATCCGCCTCTTCGGCGGGCAGGGAAAAAACCTGCAAACATCAATGGGCGCCGCTGTTAGCCAAGTATAAAAAAGAAATTATTCCAGTGGCTTCGGCTAAAATTTGTTTGAAGTGCGGGATTTTAAAGATTGGAACGAAAACAATAAAAATCTCCCGCTTCCGTCTTGATATGGGGAACCTGCCAATCCAGAATGCCTTAAAGGTTGTAATCAACAATACTGGCGGAAGGTTAAAAATTCCAGTTGGAACCAATTTATACGACTAAATATAGTTTTTACTTTTTCATTTTTAACTTTTAATTTTAATTATGGCAACACCTGGTTATCTTTGGGTAGAGGGCGGATATCTTTGTTATATTGATGGCAGCGGATTAAAAAGAGGACAAATAGGAACCTCTACTGGCGCTAGTGGCACCCCGGGTTATGTTTGGATTCAGGGAAACTATATTTATTATGTTGATAACGGCTCCACTTCTGCTGGTTCAGACACTTATTCAACTGCCGGAAGTTTTACCTGGACTTGTCCCGCTGGAGTAACCTCTGTTATTGCCGAGGTCTGGGGCGGTGGAGGAGGTGGAGGTGGCGTGAATGATAACAATGTACAGGCAAGTGGAGGAGCAGGTGGCGGTGCTTATTCCAAAAAAACATCAATTTCAGTAACCCCCACTACTGGATATAGTGTTGTGGTTGGTGCTGGAGGAACCGATAGTGTTGCTGGTGGAGACAGTTCTTTTGTCAATACTTCCACTGCTTTAGCAAAGGGCGGGGCAAAAGGAACAGTAGGATTTGAAGGCGGAGCAGGAGGGGCAGGAGGAGCCCTTGCTTCAGGAGTAGGAGATACTAAATATTCTGGTGGGAATGGAGGACAAGGAGGTTATGGAGAGGGTGCGTGCGGAGGTGGAGGAGGTTCTTCTGCTGGAACTGGCGCTAATGGCAATAATGGTAGTGATGGCGGTTGTTGTGGAGATTATTGTGAGCGTGCTGGCGGTTCAGCTCCAGTTGGAGGAGGTGCTGGTGCAAATGGAGGACAAGGAAATAGCGGAGGAATTGATGCAACTCAGGTTGGTGGCGCAGGCGGTGGAGGAGGAACTTCAAATGGTAATTATACTTCTGGAGGACACGGTTATCAGGGAAAGGTAACGTTAACTTATACGATTACCCTTGGTCCAACGGTCAGATATTTGCCTTATACAGCTGTGGGTGGCGCAGGCACGCCCGGCTATCTCTGGCTTGATGGAAACTGGATTTACTACATTGACCAAACCAGCTCTATAAAAGAACAATGGCATAGTGATACTGCTCATGGCGATGGCCATGGCGACGTGGCTCACAGCGATGTTGCTTATAGTGATTCTGCTCATAGTGATGCTGCCCACAGCAATGTTGCCCACAGCAATGTCGCTCACAGCAATGTTGCTTTGAGCAGTTGGGATGACCATAGCGATTGGATTGACTTCGAAAATTCAAGTTGGTGGGATGACCACAGTAATGTTGCTCATAGCGATACTCATAGCGACATAGCTCACGCTGATACTGCGCACAGCGATGGTCATGGCGACACAGCACACAGCGATTCTGCTCATAGCAACACTGCTCACAGCGATGTTGCTCATGCCGACCAGCCGACAACTTTGTAATCTATGATAAAAATTTCTGCTGTTCAACCAATTAGTAACTGTGTTGCCTTAGGATACCCGTTTATTGAGGCGATACTTTCAATCTTTCCGATTGTTGATGAGGTTTTAATAAATGATGGCGGCTCTTTGGATGAAACTCCGTTTTATCTTAAAAAATTACAAAAAATATTTCCAAAAAAAATAAAAATTTTCAATAAACCATATCATCCAAGCAAATATTGGGAAACAATAGATGAATGCGTAGAATTTTTAATCAGTAAGGCAAAAAACAATTGGATATTTGAAGTTCAGGGAGATGAAATCTGGCACGAAAAGAATATATTAGAAATCAAAAAAATAATCAAAAACGCCCATAAGCAAAGGTTCAACTCTATCAGAGCAGTTTGTTATTACTCAATTGGTTTTCAAAAGGGGTCCCCTTATAAATACAGAAACGTAAGAATAGTAAGAAAATTAGAAAATTTAAAAAGTCATTGGGGTGGGGATGATTTCCAAATCGGTGATTCAATAAATCCGGCAAAAGGTTTTACCACTTCCAATGTTCCTCCGGAATTAAAGACTGATATTGCTTATTTTAATTTAAGCAATACTGCTTTTCCCAAAAATACTCTTCAAAGAACGGAAATAATTTCTACTTTTTTTGCTCAAGAAGATACGGCAAGACAACAACACTGGAATAAATTTAAAATTACGCATTTGCAAAAACACAAACCAGATTCAGAGGCCGTCAAACAACTTCCTGCCATAATTCAGGGACTGGCTGACTTTGAAAAATATAAGGTGAGAGACGAACTTTTTGATAAAAAATTTCTTAGAAAACTTACTGGATTAAATTATAAATAAAATTAAACTTATGCTGCAAAAAATTATCCATTTTATAAAGTATCATAATGCCTTTACCATTGGTTTGGCTCTGATTTTTATCGTTGGCGCCTCGGCTTTTGCCAATGAAGGAGTCAGGGATGCGGTAATTGGCGAAAAAATTGTTAAAGAGCAAGGAATAGATAATTCCCAGTTGTTAGCCGCTAATTTAAGTAGCTTTAATTTCGGGTTACAGATTACCAATATTCAGGAAGATGCTGAAAATTACTATATTATTTATTCTTATCAAACCTGGGTAGTCACAAACAATACTTGGCAGCCGGGAAATAAAGAAAAGAAAATTATTGTCTCAAAAATTGGTTTAGGCAATAATGATCTCGGCCTCTATCTTGCTGAAGAGCTCGGCGAAGTGGCTGAAAGCGAAATAAAATATCTGAAAGAAGTTCAAGAAATTGAAGAAAAGAACGGCCTCCAGCAAAAAATCGTTTCAGTTGATTATACTGGGCTTATGGGCTTGGCTTTAGACATTAGAACTAAGGTTTTCCCCAATTACAAACCAGTTATTGTTAAAGAAGAACCAACTCAAACCCAAACAGAAAACATTCCAGCGCCCGTTCCGCCACCAGCGACAATTACCCAGCAGTCAACACAAGTTATTGATAAAGAAACGATTCGCCAAATAGTCGCAGAATTATTAGCCCAGCAAAGCGGAAGTAATCAAGCAGGTCAAACAAGTTCTGGTTCTTCGGAAATTTTTAATATAACTGTTTCCGAGATTAGCGAAAACTTCGCCAAGATAACCTGGACCACGAATAAAAATAGCAGCAGTACAGTAGAATATGGATTATCATCTGATCCGCCTTATGATCTTTCAATCATTGGCGATACACAGACAAATGGCAGCACCTATCTCCACATAGTTAATTTAACTGGCTTGGAATCAGATATCGTTTATCACTTTAGAGTTATTTCTATTGATAAAAACGGAATTAAAGCAGAAAGCCAAGATATGACTTTTAAAACCCTGCCATTCCAGCAAATTATTCAGCCACAGCCAGAACCCCTACAACCTTCTGACGAAGGTGAAGGGCAAGCAGAACCAGAACCAGAACCACTTTTGCCCGAACCAACTCTAACTTCAGAATCAGAACCAATCGTAACTCCGTAATCCGCATCCCAATCCGTGCAATAAGTCCTATGGGTCTTATAAAAAAAATATTGACCCCGTAGTAGATTTCTGGCTAACTAAAGTTATGTTGTCGCTTCGCGACAGCCAGAAATTCACTACGGGGTTGACAAGGGAATTTTGTGATTGATATGATTAATGGTAATGAATCCCGAAAATAAAATCGGGATGAGCGAGCGGAAACCGAAAAATAAAAAAATAATCACGGTAGTGATTTTTTTTATTATTTTAATCGCATTAGTTTATTTGGTTGGCACAGAAGCCAATCGCTGGTGGCAAGTAAGAAAAGAATATGTCCGTATGGGATTAGCGAGCGACAAATTCCCATTCCGAATGTATACAGAAAAAGAGTTAGTTGAGAAAAATTTATGGCCAGTAGAGTCGGATTATTATAATTCCATACCAACCCGTACTACCCCCGAAGAAACTTACGCCATTTTTCGGCAGGCGTTAATTGATGGCGACTTAGATAAAGCAGCGGAATGTTTTGTTAAGAATCAGCAGGAAGATTGGAAAAAATCATTGATCGAAATTAAGGAAAAAGAATTATTACAAGAGATGATCGATGACTTGCCTAGTCAAATAGAAACCAAGGAAGATTTAAATAAAACTGCATTAATTTCTTATGAGTATACTGTTATAAAAGATGGTAAGGGATATACTCATTTTATGTCTTTTATTAAAGGCTTGAAGGGCGATTGGAAGATAGAAGATTTATAGAAATGTATAAAAGGAAAATAATTTACATAATTATTTTTTTAATAATTTTTGCGATAAGCTTTGTTGTTTTTATCAATAAAGCTTTTTTATATTCTGGAATGCCAACGCATCACGGATTAACTACGGAAATAATAAAACTTTACAACTTATACCGCGATCCTGATTTAACTCCGCGGCAGATAGAATTAATCTTGCGCGGAAGTATTGACGAGGATTTATTGCCGAGGCCGATGTTTCATCTTTACGACCCTGTTTATATTCGCGCGCCATACGGATTTTTTACTGCCAAGCAATGGGCAATAGATTCTGGTCTTCAGGAATCGGCAATTACAAAATTTGCCAGTTTATTATTCAATATTTTTGGCAAAGGAAAATTTGAATACCACGGAGATTATTCGTGGACAGCCAATATTAATAATTATACCAAAAACAAAGAAGAGGAAGCATGGTATGGTTTAGGCCATATTTTGCATTTGATTGAAGATATGACAGTGCCAGCGCATTCCAGAAATGACCACCATGTCGGAGGCGATCCTTATGAGCAGTGGGCAGGAGCAAATAATCAAAATCAAAATTATGATTGGGCTGATTATCTTTATGGTGAAAATTATTTCCCAAAGCATTTATATACCATTTCCGAAGCATTTGATGATTTAGCTGAATACAGTAATAGATATTTTTTTAGCAAGGATAGTATTTTATCTCAAGATTACAATTGGCCGAAGATTATTAAAGAAAAACCAGAAGATTATAAAATGATTTCTCAGAGAACTTATGTTTGGGGCGAAGATGAAGATGGTAATTTATTTAGGTTGGCCGGAGTTAATACATTAGAGTCTGCATGGAGAGAGTCAACGCCCTACATAAAGAAAAAAATTATTTATGAAATAAAAAGCGATGATTATAACCTGCACCGCGACTACTGGCAACGGCTTGCGCCTAAAGCAGTTATTTATGGCGCCGGAGTAATTGAGTTATTTTTAAAAGATGCCAAAATTGAGTCAGAAAAATTATCAAAACAAGAACAAAGACCAACATTTTTCCAGCGTGCGCAGAGTTTTGTAAATAATGTTTTCGGAATAAATTCTACAAATCCACCACAAGTCGATTCAGAAAAAAACTTACCCGAACCCCTGCCTCAGCCAAAACCCAGTCGTTTTCCGGTCGCGGCAGACATAATTAAACCCATTAAAACCCCTTTGAATGTCCCATCGGAAACCCCTACCAATAATCAAGAAGTAGGCAATCAAGAAGAGCGAGGGGAATCCAAAGGGAATCAAGGGGAAAACCAAGGGGGAGACAAAGGGACGATTGTTTCCGGTCCAATTACTGGTGGCGATGGCGGTTTATCACAAAGCACAATAGATGAAATCAACCAACAAAGATTAATACAACAAACATCCGAAGAAGAAACACCATCACAATCCGAGCCGCCACCACAACCACCATTGCCGCCAATACCACCTCCATTACCTCCCCCTCAACAACATCTTATAATTAACGAAATCCAGATTAAAGAAAATGAGTTTATTGAACTCTACAATCCCACTGATTTGCCAATAGATTTAGCCAGTCATTCTTTTTGCTATTTTTCATCAAATAATGACTGGGATAATCCTGATCATCATAAACAATTTCCCGCTACTGCCTCAATTTCTGCTGGCGGATATTATTTAATTGGTTTAAATGGATACCCAGAAGAAAATAGTAATCCCGACGCTGATTGGCAGTCATATAATTCCCAGCAATTAAGCAATTCAAGTGGCTCGATTGCTATTTTTCCATTTGATCCGATAACAAAAACAGCTTCTGAAGCCCAGGCCGGAGCAATTGACGCAGTTGCCTGGGGTAATGTTAATTTTGTCAAAGAAGGAACAGCATTTAACCAAGAATTAGGAATAGACAAATCAATGCAAAGAAAAAATTTTCAAGATAGCAATGATACAAATATTGATTTTGAATTTCAAAAAATTCCCACGCCGACAAATTCCAATAACGAGGAAAGAATCAAAGGAACAATAATTCCTGATAATACAATAATTTCCGAAGACACTATTTGGACCATCGCCGGCAGTCCATATTATATCGAAACCAATTACAATGAGTGGCCGATTATTGAAAAAGGCGCAACTCTTATTATTGAACCGGGAGTAATAGTGATGCCGCAAAATACCAATTACACATTTTTGGAAATTAGAGGAACATTGGAAGCCGAAGGAACAGAAAAAGATAAAATTATTTTTACATCAATAAACGATAGTGATTACGGTGGCAGCGGGGGAGCGCAGCCGGGAGATTGGAAAAATATGGTTTTCACTTCAACGAGCAGTAATTCTTTATTTAAAAATGTAATATTGCGCTACGGAGGGAGGCGAGAAGGATTGAATCAAATTGAGACAGAAATGATAAAAATTGATAATAGTTCAGTAGAAATGGGAAATGTAGTTGTGGAAAAAAGTTTAACCCGAGGGTTGCATTTGATAAATTCCAATTCAACCATAAAAAATTCCAAATTCAGCGATTCAAAAGTCGGTGTTTTAATTGATGGCTTGTCCGATGCTTCACAAATAGAAAATTCTGTTTTTAAAAATAATTCCGAATTCGGATTGCAAATTATCAATAAAGCAGTACCAACAATCAAAAGTAATCAATTTATAAATAACGGCGTAGCAGGAACAAATACTAAATACGATAGCCAAGGAGCGATTGTTGTTTATGGTGCTTATCCTGAATTTATAAATAATCAAGCATCAAACAATCTACTTAATGGAATATTAATTCATTCCGAATCAATTTTTGACCAAGATGTTGTTTGGCAAACGGATTTACCCTATGTTCTATCTGCAAATTCCGGCGATTATATAACCATAGCCGAAGGAGCGACTATGACCATAAAATCGGGCGCAGTAATTAAAGCAAGAATTCCGAATTATACCATGCTATTAGTAAAAGGAACGTTGATCGCTCGGGCAACTTCAGGTAGCGAAATAGTATTTACTTCGTTAAAAGACGATGCGTTTGGCGGCGATACAAATAACGATGGCAATACGACTGTTCCATCAGATGGCGATTGGAAAAAAATCCAATTCACTTCTACCAGCACCGGCTCTGTGCTTGATTATGTTTTTCTATATTATGGAACCGGTACTCCGCCGATTATTATTGAAGCAGGAGCGGGCGTGGAAATAAAAGATACCGTTGACTTTACCCCGTAGACGCGCTCCTCGGGAGTAGCCCCCGCAATGGCGGGGCAGACCGAGGTAAGCGTTCTTCGGGGTTACGAGCCGTAAAACCCTTGCTTTTTCTTGCCTGCCGTAGTTTTAACGTAGGCATGGTCTCGGGTTTTTGATTTCAAGCATTTGCTATTGACAAATTCTGTGGGTATGATATACTTATACCATTGTAGCCCTGAGCAGGATTATCCCATCTTAACCCAACGATCCACTGTCGGTAGACAAGGTCGGCCCTAATGCAGGTTTGTTAAGATGAAAATAATCTGAACCAGTCTCGGGGCTTTTTTTATTTCTAAACAATCAACCAGGTTCTCACCTTGCGGGTGATCTCCCGTAGGGATGATAATCCCAGCACTATAAATCTTTCAGGTTTAACTACGGGATAAATCCATTCCTCGTTTTGATAAAATTGCTCTTCATTAAGGCGATTTTTTGTTTACACTGAACCTGTTGAAGTGGTAGAATAAAGATATGAAAAAAGAAAAAGACCCAAATTTACCCGAGATAGAACCAGAACATATTCCAACTTCCGAAGAAGTGCATTCAGTATTTCAGGAATTAATAGAGAAACAATATAGAGAAGTGCGTAAACGCGAAGACGAAAAAGGTCTTTATTTATTGGAAGTTGTTATTCCCGGAGAATCAGAAGGCGAAGAAACTGGATATGAATATATGAGAAAAGGACGATATAAAGAAGGTGCAAGTCTTTCAACTGAAATTCATGTGGTCTACTATGAAAACGGCAATGCTGTTGGTGGGACATCAGCGGCAAGATATGTTGATGGAAAATGGATAATTCTTTAACCGCTGGTGATACAGGCATTCTCTGACCCATAGATCTTATATATCCTATTTTTTTATTGTGGTAGAATAAGAATATGATTTTGAGGATTGAGAAATTTTTATTCTACCTTTTTCTTTTTTTAATTCCTTTTCAGATAAGATTTTTTTTGCATAACGCTGGCAATGAGTGGAATTCTATTTTTCTATATGCGGGGGATTTGATTTTTATAGCAATTTTGATTTTGGTGGTTTTGCGCAAAGGAATCAGGTTTGAAAAAAAAGATATTTTTTTGCTGATATTTATTTTGGTTGCCGGGCTATCTCTTTTTGCCACATCGAGTTTGGGAATAAGCGCATACCGTTTTATAAAATTACTGGAATTTGTTCTTCTCTACAAATATATATGCAGTAACGTAGGGATACTAAGTAAGACATTATCGGTTTTGTTCTATTCGGGTGTTTTGCAGGCGATTTTGGCAATTGCGCAATTCATAAAACAAGGCAGTATTGGCATAAAATTTATTGAAGCAGGAATATTTTCGCCGAACTCTCCGGGAGTGGCGAATTTTATTTTAAACGGAGAAAGAATTATGCGTTCTTACGGCAGTTTTTTGCATCCGAATGTTTTGGCCGCGTTTCTTCTTTTGGCCATATTTGCATTTTATGCTTTATTTTTACAAAGGGATATCAAGGGGGAACTAAAGGGTTTGGTTATTGTATCTTGTTTCTTGGTTGTTGTTTTTGCTCTTTTTCTCACGTTTTCCCGCACGGCGATAGTTGTTTTTGGCGTGATGAGTTTAATATTTTTTCTGATTGAGTTTTTTCAGGCCCGGCAAAAACAAGTTATTAAACTTTTCGGTTTGTTTCTTGTGTCTTGTATCTTGGCTGTTATAATTTTATTTCCCTATTTAAAAGCAAGATTTTTTACTATATCAATGGAAGAGCAGGCGATTGATTTGAGGTTTTTTTATAATAAAATGGCTCTTTCTATGATAAAGGAAAAGCCGATTTTAGGAATTGGCATTGGTAATTTTGTTAATTATTCAGAGAATTATCCAGCATATTTGCGGGCAGCCAGTAAAATGCTTGGTTTAACCACTATTCCGGATTGGATTTACCAGCCAGTCCATAATATTTATTTGCTGATTGCTTCAGAAATCGGGATTTTAGGGGTGATAGTGTTTTTGGGATTTATAGTTTTAAATATTCGGAGGTCGAACCTCCGATGGGAGGTTCGACCTCTTACAATTTTGTTTGTTGGTTTTTTAATTTTAGCCTTAGCTGACCATTATTTTTGGACCTTACAAACAGGCGGAATAATGTTTTGGCTGGCGCTGGCTTTAACCACAAAAGAATAATATGCAATATATTGCTGATTTTCATATACATTCGAAATATTCGCGGGCAACGGCAAAAGATGCCGATATTGATAACTTTGCCAAATGGGCTCGAATTAAAGGAGTGAATATTTTGGGTACCGGAGATTTTACTCATCCGTTGTGGTTCAAGGAATTAAAAGAAAAACTGGAACCAGCGGAAGAAGGGTTGTTTAAATTAAAATTCTCCGCCTACGCTAAAGCTTCGGCGGACAAGCAAAATTCAAATAATCAAACGCGGTTTATCCTGACTACGGAAATTTCCAGCATTTATTCAAAAAAGGGAAAAACCAGAAAAATTCATAATATAATTTTTGCGCCATCCTTTGAGGTAGTGGAAAAAATAAACACTCATTTGGGCTGGATTGGAAATTTAAAATCAGACGGCCGGCCAATACTCGGTTTGGACGCCAAAGAATTGGCAAAAATTGTTTTAGGGATTTCGCCAGACTGCTTAATTATTCCAGCTCATGCCTGGACTCCGTGGTTTTCTATTTTTGGTTCTTTTTCCGGATTTGATTCTATTGAGGAATGCTTTGAAGAATATACAAAATACATTTATGCGATTGAAACCGGTTTGTCCAGCGACCCGGAAATGAATTGGCGTTTATCAGCTTTGGACAAAATAACTTTGATTTCTAATTCCGATGCCCATAGTCCATCCAAGATTGGAAGAGAGGCAAATGTTTTTGAAGGAAAAGAAATAAGCTATAATTTAATCAAGGAGGCGATAATGAGAAAATCAGAATCGCTGAAATTGATTAAAACTATTGAATTTTTTCCCGAAGAGGGCAAATATCATTGGGATGGGCACCGGAACTGCGAAATCGTTTTAAGCCCGGAAGAATCGCTTAAATACAACAATCTTTGCCCGCGCTGCGGAAAACCCCTGACAATCGGAGTAATGAATCGGGTTCATCAATTGGCTGACCGCAAATTGGGAGAAAAACCTGAAAGCGCAATTCCTTTTGTTCGTCTCATTCCTTTGGCCGAAATAATTGCTGATGTTATCGGCGTCGGTATAGCCACTAAAGCTGTTGATGGGTATTATAAAAATTTAATTAGAGTTTTTGGCAGTGAGTTTAAGATTTTACTTGAGGCAAGAAAGGGAGAAATAGCCAATGCGAGCTTGCCGGAAATTGCTGAGGGCATAGAAAGAGTGAGGCAAGGAAAAATTTCTGTTCAGCCGGGGTATGACGGAGAATATGGCAAAATAAGCATTTTCAGCGAGAGCGAAGAAAGGCCAAAAACAATCGGAGGGCAAGAAACTTTATTTTAATATGGAAATTATTGCAAATTCAGTAGGTAATTTATTATACGAACATCGTTATATTTTCGCTTTTTTAGGCGCCATTTTTGAGGGTAATTTTATTATGATTCTGGGCGGCGTTTTTTATAAGTTTGGCTATTTTAAATTTTGGAATGTTTTTTTAACCTTGCTTGCGGGTTATGTGGTAAATGGTTTTCTTTTTTACTACATTGGATTTTTTGGCGGTCACAAAATTTTAGAAAAATGGAGCAAAAAATTTCATCTTGCCCAGGGAATAATCGAAAAACTTGAAGAATATTTTAAAAAGCACAGCGTAAAAACTCTTTTTATCGTCAGAATAACCTATGGACTTACCATGCCGACTTTTATTCTTGCTGGCAGTCTTAAAATGAAGCTCAAAAATTTTTTTATCGTGACTTTGCTGGCTTCAATAATATGGGTATTGGGATTAATGGCTTTAGGCTATGTTTTCGGCACCACCTATAAAGCCGTAGGAATTGTTACCAAAACAATTACTGTATGGCTATCAATTGCAATTTTTGTAATTATAATTTTGCTTTCTTTCGGGATTGTTATTTGGTTTAGGAAATTTGCCGGAACAAAATTCATTGAGAAATTAAGTCAACATAACGGTTCTCCAATAATTCGTTGGGCAGCGTCAATAATTAAAAAATTAGCCAAAAATAAAAATAATAAATAAATATATGGCAATTAAATTTTCTATCAATAAAATAGTATTAATTCTTATCAAGGCCGATTTTTTCTTTTTTTCTGCACTGGGATTGGTTGCGCCGATTTTTGCGGTTTTTCTCACTGACAAACTTAAAGATGGCAGTTTGGAAGTAGCGGGGTTTGCCGCGGCAATTTACTGGATAGCGAAATCAATTTTGGAAATACCCATCGGGAAATTTTTAGACAAAAGAAAAGGAGAAAGGGACGATTTAATATTTTTGGTAATCGGATATTTAATCGTGGCAATTGTTCATTTTGGATATACCCGTGCTACATTATCTTGGCATATTTATATTTTGGAAGTAATTTTTGCCCTTGGTATGGCAATGGCAATGCCGGGATGGGCGGCTATATTTACCCGCCATATTGATAAAGGCAAAGAGGGCTTTGAGTGGAGCATAGAACACGTTGCTTACAGTGTTGGTATGGGAATTACTGGTGCGGTTGGAGGAGTTTTTGCTATGAGGTTTGGATTTAATGTAATTTTTATTGTTGCGGGAATTATTGCCGCATTCGGAGCATTGTTACCGCTGATTGTTTATAAAGATGTGAATATTAGTGGCGACCATCATTTAAGATATTTAAAGAAAAAACACAATGTTTAACATGGAAAACAAAAAAATAACCAAAGAAATGAAAATTGAGGAGATTTTACAAAAATATCCGGAGACGCTTAGCGTCTTTTTGAAGCACGGATTCCATTGTCTTGGTTGTGCCGCAGCCAGTTTTGAAAATCTTGCTGCCGGCGCCGAAGCTCATGGTATTGATGTTGAAAAATTAGTGGAAGAATTAAACCAAGTATTAATATGAATAACTCTGACATAGCACATATTTTATATAATATCTCCGAGTATCTTGCCATGGAAGATATTCCGTTTAAGCCGCGAGCATACGAAAAAGCGGCGATTAATATTGAGGCGCTTGAAGAGAGCGTCTCTGATATTTATAAAAAACAGGGATTTAAAGGATTGGAAAAAATTTCTGCGGTAGGCAAGGGCATCGCCTATAAAATTGAAGAATACATTAAAACCGGCAAAATTAATGACTATGAAAAATTAAAAAAGAAAACTCCGGTAAAATTAGAAGAATTAACCGCAGTTGAAGGCGTTGGCCCAAAAAGCATTTTAAAATTATATAAAGAATTGGGAATAAAAACCGTAAGGGATTTGGAAAGGGCAGTAAAAAATAAAAAAATTGAAAATATTGAAGGATTCGGACCCAAGAGCCAAGAAAATATCTTAATGGCAATCAATTTTCTGCAAAAAAGTGGTGGCAGGTTTCCCCTGGGTTATATATTATATGATATCAGGCGCATAGAAGAGCGAATTAAAAAACTTCGCGGGGCGAAAAAGATATTATTGACTGGTTCAATCCGGAGAATGAAGGAAACAATTGGCGATGCTGATTTATTGGTTTCTGTTGCAAATAAAAAAGCAGCCGAAGAAATTATGGATTATTTTATCAATATGCCGGAAGTAGCCCATATTTACAGTCATGGCACAACGCGTTCTTCAATTAAACTAAAAAATCATCTGGATTTTGATTTAAGAGTAGTGCCGGAAAAAAGTTTTGGCGCTGCCGCACAATATTTTACCGGCAGCAAAGACCACAATATTGAATTAAGAAAAATTGCGATTAAAAAAGGATTAAAATTGAATGAATACGGAATTTTCCGCGGCAAAACCCCGCAGGGACGGGGCAGGCAAATTGTGGGCAGAACCGAGGAAGAGATTTATAAAATTTTAGGTCTCAAAAATATTGAACCAGAAATGAGAGAAAATACAGGAGAAATAGAGGCCTCGCAAAAAAATAGATTGCCGAAGATAATCGGTTATAATGATTTGTGCGGCGACTTGCAAATGCATACAACATGGAGCGACGGACAGAATAGCATTGAAGAAATGGCAAAAAAAGCAATGCAAATGGGGTTAGAATATATTGCGATTACCGATCACGTCAGGGGGTCGTTCAACCATAACGTGAGTGGAAAAGAATTATTAAATCAAGGCAAAGAGATTGATAAAACAAACAAAAAATTTAAAAATTTTAAAATTTTAAAAGGCGGAGAGGTGGATATTCTTAATGATGGAAGATTGTTTATGAAAGATGATGTGCTAAAAAAACTGGATATTGTGGGTGCGTCCGTACATTCTAATTTTAAAATGAGCAAGCAGCAGATGACCGAAAGAATTATCAGGGCAATGAAAAATCCCAATGTTGATATTTTATTCCATCCTACTGGGCGGTTGATTCAGATGCGGCCGGCGTATGAATTGGATATAGAAAAAATTATCAGAGCAGCCAAGGAAACAAAAACAGTATTGGAATTAAATTCATATTTCAATCGCCTTGATTTAAAAGATGAATACGTGAGAATGGCGAAGAATGCAGGCGTAAAAATTTCCATTGATTCTGACGCGCACAGCGTTTCGCATTTTCAATATTTGGAACTCGGCATTGCCCAGGCGCGCAGGGGATGGTTGGAGAAAAAAGATGTCATCAATGCCTGGCCAGTAGATAAAATGCTAAAAATGTTGAAATGAAAAAGTTTTTGAAGTTTTGGTTTCCGGTAGTTGTTTGGATGGGAGTGATTTTTGTTTTTTCGGCGATTCCGAATTTGAGAACCGATTTAAAGCAGGATTTTTTATTGAGAAAAATTGCGCATATGGTTGAATTCGGAATTTTGGCCTTCTTATTATATAGGGCAATAATAGTTAATGAGCCAAAAATTAAAAAAGCAATAATTTATGCATTAATTATTGCTCTTTTTTATGCTTTTTCTGATGAATTCCATCAATTATTCGTTCGTGGCCGCCAATGCAGCATTAAAGATGTTGGTATAGATGCTATGGGCATTTTTATTTTCTCCATCGCGTGTTATTATAAGAATAGGAGAAGGAATAATTAAATCATACATGCAAATAGAATATATTTTGAAATATCTAGTAATTGGCCTTGTTTTGATTTATTTTATTGTATTTTCGCGAGCGGTAATTAAGTACGTATTAAAATTCACACCAAGAGAATTAGATAAGAAGCAAGATTTAAATTTTTGGAATCTGTTTTATGATTTTATACTTCTTAGCTTGGGTGTTTATGCTTTTTTTATAATACGACCTTGGCAGAATCTGGAAATTAATCAAAATATAGTTTTAGCTATCTTTCTTACCATATTTTGGTTTGAATTATTTTTTGTTGTAGGATATGCTCAGGCGATTCAATGAGCTTTTCGTATCGGCATTAATATTTTGCTTGTCATCGCAGTTGTTTCTAGCATCATTATATTATTATTTTTAAAGAAACATGTTTTTTGGTACGGCACATTCTTAAAAGATTTATTCGAGACATGTAGCTGGGTTTTGGCATTATTGTTGCCTACAGAAGTCGGAAATTTGGCGCGGAAATTAAGATTGTATTTTGGGCTAAAAAAAGTCATTAATCATTAATTATAAAAATTGAAATTTATGGATGAAAATTTAATTAAATATATAAAAGAAAACAAAGAAAAAGGATTTTCCGATGATATTATTAAGAAAGCTCTTCTCGGTGCCGGTTGGAAAGAGGCAGATATTAATGAGGGGTTGGGTTTGGGTTTGATATCTGCCGCACCTCCTCTGCAGAAAGGAATGCCGAGAGCACCGCTTTTTGTAATAATTGTTGCCTGGATAATGTTGTTGGGTGGGATAGTTAGATTACTTATGTCTGGACCTGCCTTGTTTTTGGGAGCTGGACTGGGTATGTCTTCTTTGATTTTCTCTGGAATTCTTGCAATATTAACTGGAGTTGGTTTAATTGTTACATCGTTTGGATTGAGAAAAATGCGAAAATGGGGACTTTATGTTTTTACTGTTATAACCGGATTGTCTTTGATTTCTTCGATATATTCGATCATAGGCGCAAATGGCAAGGATATTTGGATGGGACTAGTTATTTTGTTGATTCAAATAGCAATTTTGATAGATTTTTGGACGTTTCGCAGAAAATTTATTTAAAAACAGGAAAAAGGTCGATAATTACCAGCCCGAGGCTGGTCCGCCTTGGGCGGAGAATAACCAATAAATTATATTATTATGTTTTATTCGATTTTATGTTTTGGTTTTTGGGCATGGCTGCTGATTGTAGTCGGAGTTGTGCTCGTGCTTACCAATTTGGGAATAATCAGCGCAGGGGTTTGGGCTTGGTGGCCGATTATATTAATAGTCATTGGCATTTATATCCTGACGCTGAAGAAAAAAAGGAAAAAAATCGTTCTCCACAATATTTTTCAGAAATTAGCCAGTAACGACAAAGTTCAGGAAAAGCTTAGCAAGATTATTGAAACCATTGATGAGGTAGTGGAGAAAAAAATAGATGAATGGCACGAAGAAGTAACCAAGAAAAAAGATGAAGATATTAGCGGAAAACCGAAGGTCCAGTTATGATTATGAAATACTTGAAACTTACGAGGCCGGTTTGGTGCTTTTTGGCTTTGAAGTCAAGGCAATAAAAACCGGCCACGTTAGTTTAATTGGATCTTTTGTGACCACAAGAGGCGGAGAACTTTATTTAACTAATGCCCTTATTCCGCCATACCAGTCAGCGAATACGCCAGATGATTATGACCAATCCAGGCCGAGAAAGCTTTTGTTAAAAAAATCGGAAATCAGCTCTCTCATCGGCACTTTAAAGGCCAAGGGGTTGACTTTAGTCCCGATTAAGCTATATACTAAGAAATCTAAGATAAAATTAGAATTTGCGGTTGCCAAGGGCAAACGCAAAGCAGATAAGAGAGAGGCAATTAAAAAAAGAGATACGGAAAGAGAAATGCAAAGATATATTTAGGGGGTGAAAGGTTTCGACAAAAAGCTCTTTTAAAATAAGCAAGCCGAGGATTTCAGCATCTCGTTAAAATCTGGAGAAAATAAACGCAAACAATTTTGCTTTTGCTGTGGCATAAATAAGCTATAGCCATTTTGATTGATGATTCTCAATATACAATCAAAGTGTTATAGTGCCGAAAGGCACTTGAGATAGGTATTTTGGCGTCCCAATCCAAAATACTGAATTAAATTGGGTTAGGCTATTTGGAGTTTTTTCTGTTTTATATCTATATAGCCAAAACAAATAAACAGAATAAGCTTGTAGGGTTATTTTAAAAAGTTTTTTGGATGCGGGTTCGACTCTCGCCACCTCCACTCGACTCGTCCAAACTACAAATTACTCACACATAATGTTTATAAGAAAACCATTTTTTAGAAAATTTAATAGGTCGTTTGTAAAGCAAAATCAAGATAGGATTAATGAGCAAATTCGAGTTCCTCGAGTGAGGGTTATTGATGAAAAAGGAAGTAATCTCGGAGTTTTAGATACATCGGAAGCAATCAGAATTGCAAAAGAACGAGAGCTTGATTTGATTGAGGTTTCGGCTAAAACCGAACCGCCCATTTGTAAAATCGTTGATTATGGCAAATATCGCTATATGCAAGAAAAGAAAGAAAGAAAACAAAAAGCGCATCAAAAAGGAGGAGAGACAAAGGGAATCAGAATCGGTTTTGCCACCTCTCAGCACGACTTAGAAATAAGGGCCAAGCAAATAGGGAAATTCTTTAAAGAAGGACACAAGGTTTTGATTAATATGAAGTTAAGGGGCAGGGAAAAAGCTCATTTCGATTTGGCTAAAGAAAGATTAGAGTCATTTTTAAACACGATTCCTGGCGGGATTAAGAAAGAAGGCGAAATCAAAAAATCTCCGCAAGGACTCACGATAACTATATGTCAGGCAAAACAAGAAAATCAATAACCAAAAGATTTAAAATAACGAAAAATAAAAAACTGATGCATCGTTTGCCGCACCAGTGTCATTTAAATGCAAAGAAAACCGGCGAGGAAAGGCGAAATAAGCGCCAATCCATTAGATTATGGGGCAGTATGGTTAAAAAAATTATTAAATTTAAATCCTAATTATGACCAGAGTTAAACGCGGCGTGCAAAAACGCGCCAGAAAGAAAAAAATAATCAGACTAGCCAAAGGATATAAATGGGGAAGAAAAGCCAAATACAAATTAGCCAAGGATGCGCTTAAACATGCCTGGACTTATGCTTATCGCGACCGCAGGACCAAAAAACGGGAATTCCGTAAGCTTTGGAATATTAAAATCAATGCTATTTGCAGGGAGAACGGAATATCTTACAGCAGGTTTATTAATGCCATCACAAAGGCAGGTATTATTATTGATAGAAAAATTTTAGCCGAGCTGGCCCAATTTCATCCCGAGATTTTTAAAAAGATTTTAGAAGAAGTTAAGGAAAAACCCGCCGCAAGCTGATGCAAGCAGGCGGGCTCGTCAAAATGCGCGAAGCGCTTTTGTCGGGTAGATGAAAGGGGCCGGCCAAAAGTCGAGCCCTTTTAAATTAAGCTAAATTGAGTTAAAATTAAATTAAATGACAACAAGGAACCAAATTAAAGAATTGATAAATAATGCAGTTTCTTCCTTCGTCCCGTCTGACGGGACTTCGGCGGACAAGGATTTTACGGTTGAGGTGCCGGAGAACAAAAATTATGGCGATTATGCCACTAATGTGGCTTTAATTTTCTCTCGACAAGCTCGAGACAAGTGGCCAAATCCAACACGATTAGCCGAGGAAATTAAATCTAAGATTTCCAGTGAAATTTTTGAAAAAATCGAAATAATCAATGGTTTTATAAATTTTTTCTTAAAGTCGGAATTTTTGCAGGAACAAATTAAGGAAATTTTGAAACAAGGGAATAAGTTTGGAAAAACAGATATTAGTAAAGAGCAAAAAGTTCAGATTGAATTTATTTCCGCAAATCCTACTGGGCCATTAACTGTTGCCAATGGCAGGGGCGGGCCAATGGGCGATGTTTTGGCTAATATTTTTAGTACAGCAGGATACAAAACAGAAAAAGAATTTTATATTAATGATTCTGGCGTACAAATTGAAATATTGGGGCATTCGATTTTAAACGATGAAAAAGCGCAGTATAAGGGAGAGTATATTGAAAAATTAAGCAAACAAATATCCGCCCAAGGCGGAGATCCTTATAAAATCGGGCAAGAAGCAGCTAAGATTATTGTTGAAGAAATGATTAAAAAAACAACCGATAAGCTTGGCATTAAGTATAATAAATGGTTTTTTGAAAGCGATTTACACAAAAAAGATTTACCCGATAAAATTATCAAGATTTTGAAAAAACAAGATTTACTATACGAGAAAGAAGGCGCCACTTGGTTTAAAAGCACTAATTTTGGCGATACGCGAGACAGGGTTTTAATTAAAAAAGACGGGATGAAAACCTATTTAGCCAATGATATCGCGTATCATTACAATAAATTTAAGGAAAGAAAATTCGATAAGGTAATTAATATCTGGGGCGCTGACCATCACGGCGATGTCCCGGGACTGATGGCTGGGGTTGAAGCAATTGGATACAAGGGGAAATTAGAGATAATTTTGCATCAATTTATTACTGTTTTAGAAAAAGGAGAAAAAGTAAAAATGTCCAAGCGCTTGGGAACCTTTATACCATTAGATGAGTTACTTAATTCAGTCGGGTCAGACGTGGTCAGATTTTTCTTTTTAATGCATTCAGCTGACCGCCATATGGATTTTGATTTGGATTTGGCAAAAGAAAAATCCGACAAAAACCCGGTTTATTATGTGCAATACGCTTATGCGCGGATAAATAGTATTTTAAGAAAAACGAAAACCCATTTTTCAATTGAGAAATTGGATTTATTAAACCACCAAAGCGAGAAAGAATTAATCAAATGCTTGATTAAATTACCGGAAATAATTGAGGACATTGCGAAAGATTATCAGGTTCAAAGATTGCCGAATTATGCGATTGAATCAGCCACTGCTTTTCACAGATTTTATACTGATTGCCAGGTTTTGGGGGAAGAAAAAGAGTTGGAAAAAGCGCGTTTGGCATTATTAATGGCAACAAAATTTGTTTTATCCAGTGTTTTGGATTTAATGGGCATCAGCAAGCCCGAAAAAATGTAAAAAATTATGAATATACCGGAAATAGAAAAGAAAATATTGGAATTTTGGAAAAAAGAAAAGATTTTTGAAAAATCCCTTGCAAAGAAATCGCCGAAGGGAGATTTTGTATTTTATGAAGGGCCACCGACTGCCAATGGTAAGCCGGGTATTCATCATGTTTTAGCTAGGGCATTTAAGGATTTAATTCCTCGATATAAAACTATGCAGGGATATCACGTAGAAAGAAAAGCTGGATGGGACACTCACGGCTTGCCAGTTGAGTTAGAATTAGAAAAAGAGTTGGGATTAAAGAATAAAAAAGACATTGAAGATTATGGTATTGAAAAATTTAATCAAAAATGCAAAGAAAGTGTCTGGAAATATAAGGAAGATTGGGAAAAAATGACCGAAAGGATTGGCTATTGGATAGATATAGAAAATCCTTATATTACCTATGAAAACAATTATATAGAATCTTTATGGTGGATTATAAAACAAATATATGAGAAAGATTTATTATATAAGGGGCATAAAGTTGTTCCTCAGTGTCCGCGTTGTGGCACCGCCTTGTCTTCTCACGAGGTGGCGCAGGGATATAAAAACATTGAAGAAGAATCAGTTTATATAAAATTTAAATTGAAGGATAAAAATAATGAATATATGTTGGTTTGGACTACCACTCCTTGGACCTTACCAGGTAATATTGCTTTGGCGGTTGGTGAAGACATTGATTACGTGATGGTTAGAACTCTTGACATAGAAAAAAAACAAAAAGGAATTACAGAATATCAGAATTTAATTATTGCTAAAGAGATTTTTGAGGGGCTTTACAGAAAAGATTTTAAAAGTTCTTTAAAGGTGGCCTTTAATTTAGAATATCTTCATATTGAAAATGGAGAAACCATAAACAATACAAGAATTTTAAGAGAATTTAAAGGTAAAGACCTGATTGGTTTACCATACGAACCACTATTTCCGGGGGTTATCAAAGAAACTGAAAAAAATGCTCAAAATGCTTTTAAAATTTATCCAGCTGATTTTGTTTCAACCGAAGAAGGCACAGGCGTGGTTCATACGGCAGTGATGTATGGGGTAGAAGACTATGAATTGGGTGAAAAAGTGGGATTGCCTAAGGTTCATACTGTTAACCTAGACGGAACTTTTAATGAACTGGTTCCACAATGGAAAGGAAAATTTGTTAAAGATGTGGAAAAAGAAATCATTGAAGACCTGATAAAAAGAAATCTTTTATTCGGAACAGAAAATTATGCCCATGACTATCCATTCTGTTGGCGTTGCGAATCACCCCTGATTTATTATGCAAAAGATTCTTGGTATTTTGAAATGAGCAAATTAAGAAATGAGCTAATTAAAAATAATGAAAAGATAAATTGGGTGCCGGAGCATATTAAGGAGGGGAGATTTGGAGAATGGTTAAGAGAGATTAAAGATTGGGCAATTTCTCGAGAAAGATATTGGGGAACACCAATACCAGTTTGGATATGTGAAAAATGCGGGGAAATGAAAGTTATTGGCTCGCGAGAAGAATTAGGTATTGATGAGAAATTTGATTTACACCGACCATATATTGATGAAATTAAATTAGAATGCAAATGTGGTGGAGAGATGAAACGAACTCCGGAAGTTATGGATTGCTGGTTTGATTCCGGGGCAATGCCATTTGCCCAATTTCATTATCCTTTTGAAAATAAAAATTTAATTGATAAAGGCAAAAGGTATCCTGCTGATTTTATTGCTGAGGCGATGGATCAGACGCGAGGTTGGTTCTATACTTTATTGGCAATTTCTACGATATTGGGCAAAGGAACTTCTTATAAAAATGTTATTTGCCTTGGCCATGTATTGGATAAAAATGGTCAGAAAATGAGTAAACATATTGGAAATATTATTGACCCATGGGAAATGATTGAAAAATACGGCGCAGATGTTGTGCGTTGGTATTTATACACCATTAATCAGCCGGGTGAACCGAAAAGATTTGATGAGAATAGCTTGAAAGAATCAAGCAGGATTTTTATAACATTATTGAATGTAATCAATTTCTATAAACTTTTTGCGGAGAATAAAAAGGTTGATGATTTGAAAAACAATGATTTGGTTAATATTTTAGATAAGTGGATAAATTCAAAATTAAATCTATTAATCCACGAAACTACCGAAGGATTGGATAAATATGACATTGTGACTATTGGGAGAAAAATAGAAGAATTCATTACCGATTTATCGGTTTGGTATGTCCGTCGTTCAAGAGAAAGATTTAAGGGTGACGACGAAAAGGATAAATTAAGAGCTTTAAAAACCCTAAGGAGAGTAATTTTTAATTTAATTAGATTACTTGCTCCATTTACTCCTTTTGTCGCCGAATATATTTATCAAGAAATGAAGGGTAGAAAAGAGTCTGTCCATCTTGAGGACTGGCCGGATACAAAGGGTAAATTAATTGATAAAAAATTAGAAGAAAAAATGGAAAAAGTACGGGAAATTTGCAGTTTGGCATTACAAAAAAGAGCAGAAGCCGGAATAAAGGTGAGACAACCGCTTAAACAATTAACAATTAACAGTAAACAATTAACAAAAGAGTTGCTGGATTTAATTAAAGATGAAGTGAATGTTAAAGAAATAACGATGGATGAAAAATTGAAAGAGGGGGTGGTTTTGGATACAATAATCACCCCCGAACTAAAAGAAGAAGGAATTGTTCGCGATTTTATCCGTGAAATTCAGGCAAAAAGAAAAGAAATGGGTCTAACGCCGAAAGATAAAATCCGAGTTTCGTACTCCGAAAACAAAGAAACCATAGAAAAGTACACAGAGCCAATCAAAAAGCAAGTAATTGCCGGAGAGATTGTTTTTGGCGATGAATTCAAGATTGAAAAAATGTAAAATTGTCAGCCCGAGGCTGGTCCGCCTTGGGCGGAAGAAAATATGATAAAAACCGAAGCAATAATTCTCAAGTCGGCTGATTCTAATGAAGTGGACAAGCTTTTGACCATTTATAGCGAAAAAATGGGAAAAATTAATATTTCCGCCAAAGGGGTAAAAAAAGTGGAAAGCAAACTGCGCTATTCTATTGAAGCTATTTCGTATGTGCAGATGATTCTTGTTGAAGGCAAGAATTTTTTAATTTTAAAAGACGCAGTGATTATTGACCAGTTTTTAAATATTAAGAAAGATTTGGAAAAAATAAAAATTGCCAAAAGACTGGCAGAATTAATTGATGAAGCGATTGTCGGAGAAGAAAAAGATGAAGATATTTGGAAATTTCTTTTAAAAAGCTTTAAGGACTTAGATAGTGGTAAGGAATTTAACATAAAATCATTTCAAAAAAACCTCATCAAACTTCTCGGCTACGACCCCGAAGAAATGAAGAATTTAAAGGATTTGTATTAAATGCTATAATATAGGTATATGGATAACGAGGATTTTCAATTTAAGGAAATAAAACCAGCGCCGCAAGTAATTCAGTACAGGACGCCGAAAAAAATCAACGGACTGGCATCATTGTTTAATAGAAAAAATTTGCCCAAAACCTCGGCAATTTTGATTGTTGTTGGCATTTTAATTGTCTTGGCAGCAATTATCTGGGGCAGAAGTTCTTTTACTCGTTCACGAGTTGAGCTTAATCTTAAGGTGCCGGACGATATTGCTTCAGGAGAAGAGATTGTTTTAACAGTAGAATATAAAAACAATAACCGAGTAGCATTAAATGATGCCCATTTAACCTTAAATTATCCAACCGGAATTTTTTCTTCAGAAGGAAAAGAGATTTTTCAAGACAATAAAAGCTTAGGGACAATCGGTAAAAAATCCGAAGGCAAAGAAGAATTTAAAATACGGCCCATTGGCGAGAAAGGCGAAATAAAAAACATTGTTGCACGTTTAGATTACAAACCCCAAAACATTAATTCTCATTTTGAAAATTCTAATTCTCTAAGGATTGAAATAAACACTATTTTAATCGGAGTACATATCGAGGGGTCGGAAAAAGCAGTTGCTGGTCAGGAAATAAGCTATTTAATTGAATATGAAAATAAAACAGATGAAATAGCTGAAAATTTAATTATAAAATTGGAATATCCGGAGAATTTTCAATTTAAAGGCGCAGAGCCGAGCCCGAAATCGGAAAATGAGAATAATATTTGGGAAACCCAATCCCTGAAAGCAAACGAGAAAAAGACAATCAATTTAAGAGCTGTATTGAGCGGTCAGGAAATGGAAAATAAAACGTTGAAAGCTTCAATTGGCAAAATGAAAGATGATAATTTTCTCCAATATAGTCAGTCGGAATTCATTACCCAGATTTCTCCTGCCCCGATTGCGCTGTCATTAAATATCGACGGCATAAATGAGGAATGTAAACTTGATGCTGGTCAGCACTTAAAATATAAAATCAATTTTAAAAACAATACAGACGTGGCTTTAAGAGAATTAATATTAAAAGCATATTTAAAAGATAGTATTTTTGATGTCAAAGAAATCGATTTAGATGATAAAGGGTTTTTTGATAGCAGAACCAATACAATTACCTGGAGTGGGGCAGATATCAATGCATTAAATTTGTTGGAACCCAATCAATCAGGTGAAGTAAGTTTTTCTATTCCAATCAAAGATCCATTGCCCATAGCCAGCTTTAATGATAAGAATTTTAAAGCAAATGTAATTGCTGAAATCCAAACCCTAACCATTCCGGCAAAATTCGCCGGTACAGAATTAAAATTTGAAAAAGAATTAAACTGTAAAATCAATAGCCAGCTCACCTTAAAGACAAAAGCATATTATTACGAGTCGTCAGCCGGAATTTATAACACCGGTCCGATTCCTCCGCGAGTTGATAATTTAACCACCTATACTCTCCATTGGCAAATAACTAATACATCAAATGATTTGGATAATGTTCAAGTGAAGGCAGTTTTGCCTCAAGGCATAAACTGGTCTAATTACCAGATTAATAAATCAAACAAAGGTCAGGTTTATTATAATGAAAGAACCAAAGAAGTGGTCTGGGAAATTGGCAGGGTCTCGGCTGGAGTAGGAGTGACCATGACGGCTTATGAATTAATCTTCCAAATTGGTCTTACTCCATCAATAAATCAGGTTGATACAATTCCAATTTTAATCAATGAATCGTCAATAGAGGGCAAGGATTTATTTACCGGAAACACCCTTAAAAGTTCTACTGTTGAAATTAATACCTCCTTGCCAGATGATTCAAGAGTGGGAAATATTGAAGGAAAAGTAATAGAATAAAAATAAATATGGAAGATTTAATGTCAAAAATAGTATCTTTATGTAAGCGGCGGGGATTTGTTTATCCTGGTTCGGAAATTTATGGCGGTTTAGCCAATACTTTTGATTTCGGTCCGCTGGGAGTGGAATTGGCTAATAATATTAAAAAAAGTTGGTGGAAAAATTTTGTTCAAAATAGAGATGATATTTATGGTTTAGATGGGGGAATTTTAATGAATCCAAAAATTTGGGAAGCATCAGGACACACAGACGGGTTTATCGATGTTTTAGTAGAATGTAAAAAGTGCCACAAGCGTTTCCGAATTGACCAGATAGAAAATTCCAAGCAGTGTCCGGATTGCGGTGGTCAGCTCACTGAAGCTAAGAAATTTGTCCCAATGTTCAAAACTTTTGTCGGGCCGGTTGAAGATTCTTCGTCTCTTGCTTATTTAAGGCCAGAAACCGCACAGGCAATTTTTGTTAATTTTAAAAATATTATTGATAGTTTTCACCCCGAACTGCCGTTCGGGATTGCCCAAATCGGCAAAGCATTTAGAAATGAGATTACGCTGGGTAATTTTATTTTCCGTAAATTGGAATTTGAGCAGATGGAGATTGAGTACTTTATTAAAGAAAAAGATTGGAAAAAATATTTTGCAGAGTGGAAAGAAGAAATGGAAAAATGGTTTTTGGGATTGGGAATAAATAAAAAAAATATCCGTTGGCGTGAACACGAAAAAGAAGAACTTGCCCATTATTCTAAAAAAACAGAAGACATAGAATATAATTTTCCTTTCGGCGGATTTAAGGAATTATATGGGTTGGCTTACAGAACTGATTTTGATTTAAAAACTCATAGCGAAAAAAGTGGCAAGGACTTAAAATATATTGATTTGGAAACTAATGAAAAATTTTATCCGCATGTAATTGAGCCGTCTTTCGGATTAGAGAGGACAATGTTGGCAGTTTTATCCGAAGCATATCATGAAGAAGAAGTGAAAGGTGTAAAAAGAGTGATAATGCGATTTATTCCGCAATTAGCGCCGATAAAAGTAGCAGTATTTCCGCTTTTAGCCAATAAGCCAGAATTAATTAAAGCAGCAAGAAAAATTTATAAAACATTAAAATCGATTTTCCCGACAGCTTGGGATGACCGTGGTAATATCGGAAAAAGATATTATGCCCAAGACGAAGCCGGAACGCCGTTTTGCATTACTGTTGATTTTGAAACACTTGAAAAAGATTCTGCCACCGTCCGAGACCGCGACACAATGAAGCAGGAAAGAGTAGCAATAAAGGAATTGGAAAATTATTTAAAAGAAAAAATAAATGTCTAAGCCATACCAGAAATTCACATTTAAAAACGGGTTAAGATTAGTCACTGTTCCTATGGCAAATACCAAAGCAGTGACTGTTTTAGTTTTGGTCGGCACTGGCTCAAAATATGAAACCAAGGAAATCAACGGCATTTCCCACTTTTTAGAGCACATGTTTTTTAAGGGAACAAAAAAAAGACCAAATACTTTAGCCATTGCCGAGACACTAGATAAAGTAGGCGGAGAATATAATGCATTTACTTGGAAAGAATATACTGGATATTATGCAAAAGTTGCAAGTAAACACCTGGATTTAGCCTTGGATTGGGTTTCAGATATATTTTTAAATTCGAAAATTGAACAAAAAGAAATAGAACGAGAAAAGGGTGTAATTATCGAAGAAATAAATATGAATTTAGACCAACCTCAAAGGTACGTTTGGAAACTATGGGAGCAATTGCTTTACGGCAATCAACCGGCTGGTTGGTTAGTTTTAGGCAAAAAAGAAGTTATCAAATATTTAAATAGGCAAGATTTTGTAAATTATTTTAGAAATCACTATTCGGCCCAGAACACCGTTATTGTTGTTGCGGGGAATATTGGTAAAGATTTGAAGTTAAAAATAAAAAGGCACTTCAAAAAGATAAACACACAAAAGCCAAGGACAAAAAATAAAGTTATTGAAAAACAGAGAAAACCGAGTCTTTTGGTTTACTATAAAAAAACAGATCAAGCTCATCTTCGTTTAGGGGTAAGGGGTTATGATATTTTAAATCCTAATAAATATGCTTTGGATATTTTAGGAGTAATTTTGGGCGGCAATATGAGTTCACGTCTATGGATTGAAATAAGAGAAAGGCACGGACTGGCCTATTATGTGAGAACTGGGACAGAAAGTCATACAGATACTGGTTGGTTGTGTACGGGCGCCGGAATCGATAATCAAAGAGTAGATAGGGCTATTGAAATTATTCTTAAGAATTACAAAATAATCAAGGACAAAAAAGTTGATAAAGAAGAATTAAGAAAGGCCAAAGATTTTATAAAGGGAAGAGCAATTTTGGCAATGGAAGAATCAGATAATCAAGCAGAGTTTTATGCATTTCAAGAATTACTAGAAAACAGGATTTTGACCCCAGACGAGATATTTGCTAAAATAGAAGCAGTGACAGCAGAAGATATTCAACGGGTGGCAAAAGACATATTTAAGCCGGAAAAATTAAATTTGACCCTGATTGGACCGTTCAAAGATAAATCAAAATTTGAGAAATTATTAAAAATATAAAATGACAGAAAAAAATTCACAAATAGTCAATGTTTCAACCGGTATAGTTTTGCGGGTAATTTTAATAATTATTCTTTTGCTGTTTTTGTATTTAATCCGTAATGTTATTATAATGTTTCTTTTCGCCCTGATTATTGCTTCGGCAATTACTCCGGCAGTTAATGTTCTGGAAAAAATAAAAATACCCAGAGTAATTGGGACATTGATAGTTTATATTATTGTAATTGGACTTCTGGCTTTTCTAATTTCTTTAATTGTGCCGACCGTTGCCCATGATGTAAAAAATTTGGCTTCAAATCTGCCGCAGTATATTGAAAAATTATCCGACAAATTTGAATCTTTAAAAACTGCCTCCTCAAAGTATCAGGATATTATCAGCCGAGTGCAAAATTCTTTAAGTGGAATAGGGGAATTTTTAAAAAATCGTAGTTCCAATTTACTTTCAACGGCAGTTGGTATTTTTGGCGGGGTCTTTTCTTTCCTTCTTATTTTGGTTATTTCTTTTTACATTTCAGTTTTAAAAAAAGGAGTTCAACGAGTATTGACTCACTTGATTCCCATACAATACAGAGATTATATATTGGATTTATGGGAGAGGGCACAGAAAAAATTAGGGAAATGGCTTCAGGGTCAGTTATTTCTGGGGCTTATCGTTGGTTTAATGGTTTATATCGGCCTTTATTTTCTAAATGTTAAGTTTGCTCTTTTGCTCGCGGTTTTAGCCGGTCTTCTTGAGATATTTCCCTATATTGGTCCGGTTTTGGCTGGTATCCCGGCCGTTCTAATAGGATTTTTACAGACCCCGATTTTGGGATTGTGGGTTTTTATTCTTTATTTTGCTGTTCAGCAGATAGAAAATTATATTATTGTTCCTCTGGTTGTTGGTAGGGTGGTTGGTTTAAACCCAATAGTTGTGATTCTGGCCCTACTCATTGGTGGTGAATTAGGCGGAATTCTCGGAATGATTTTGGCTGTTCCCTTGACCGCTGTTTTTGCCGAATTTTTGCGGGATATGATTAAGAAAAAGAATAGCAATTAAAATTGTAACAATTTGCGTTATCAGGCCAAGGAAGGTGACCATACCTTCCTTTTGTGGTTTATAATGGAGATGATGATGGAATGTTACAAATTTATCTAAAAGTTCGTTTTCTACAAAACCAGCTAAAACCCATAGAATATCCGGTAAGACAGAGACAAAAATTCCCAAAACAACATAAGGAATATAATTTTTGTTTAGCATGATTTTTTTCCGAAGAATAAAAATTACAATTAATAATCCAATAATTACATCAATTAATATTTTCGAAATATCGATAAAAAGAAGATTGTAATCTTTAGTTGTGGAAAAGTGTCTGATGTTACTGAGTGAATAATCCCAGTGTGGGATTATATCTAATATAAAATGAGATAATAATCCCAAGATTATTATCAATAAAGATTTTTTTGTTTTTATTCCAATAGTCGCACCAACTAAAATATGAGGAGTTAAAATCATTGTAAATTCTAAAATTAAATCCTATAATAAATTATATGCCGAAATTATTTATTGTTGCAACCCCAATTGGTAATTTGGGAGATATCAGTTTACGCGCCTTGGATACTTTAAAGCAAGTTGATTTGATTTTATGCGAAGACACTCGGGTGACCAGAAAATTGTTAGACCATTACCAGATTAAAACCCCAATTGAAAGTTATCATCAACACAGTAAAATCAGTAAAATCAATAAAATTATTGATTTGTTGAAACAAGGCAAAAACCTTGCGTTAGTTTCCGATTCTGGTACCCCCGGAATAAGCGACCCCGGCAACCAGCTGGTTGCAATAATCAATAACCAATTTCCAATAACCAACATAATCCCAATACCAGGGCCGAGCGCGATAAGCGCAATCGCGAGCATTGCGGGAATTCCAATGGATAAATTCGTTTTTCTTGGCTTCCCGCCGCACAAAAAAGGCAGACAAAAGTTTTTCAAAGAGCTCGCTGAATACAAATATCCAGTGATAATCTACGAATCGCCGCATCGGATTATAAAAACCCTAAAACAATTAGAAGAATTTGGAAAATTTGATATAGTAGTGGGACGCGAATTAACCAAAAAATTTGAAACAATTTACAGAGGGAAAATTGAAGAAATAATTAATCAAATCGAACCGCGAGGCGAATTCGTAATTGTGGTCAGAAAAATATGAAAAATAAATTTTATATCACAACCACTCTTCCATATGTAAATGCGCCACCGCATATAGGTTTTGCATTGGAAATTGTGCAGGCCGATGTAATTGCGAGACATCATCGCGAGATTTTAGGTGAAGAGGTGTTTTTTAATACTGGAACAGACGAGCATGGATTAAAGGTTTATCAAAAAGCAGTGGAAGAAAAAAAAGAACCGCAGAAATATTGTGATGAATGTGCGGCAAAATTCGATTTATTAAAGGAAAAATTAAATCTTTCTTATAATAATTTTATCCGTACTACTGATAAACATCACATTGAGGCGTGCCAGGAATTTTGGAAAAAATGCGAGAAAAATGGAGACATTTATAAAAAAAATTACAAGACAAAGTATTGCGTTGGTTGCGAATTAGAAAAAACAGAATCAGAATTAATTGACGGAAAGTGCCCCATTCATCCGGATAGAAAAATAGAAATAATTGAAGAAGAAAATTATTTTTTCCGATTTTCAAAATATCAAAAGCCGCTTCTGGATTTATATGATAAAAATAAAAATTTCGTAATTCCAGAACATCGACAAAAGGAAATTTATAATTTTGTAAAAAACGGATTACAGGATTTTAGTATTTCAAGATTAAAATCAAAAATGCCCTGGGGTGTTCCTGTGCCTGGCGACGATGATCATGTAATGTATGTTTGGTTTGATGCTTTAATAAATTATATTTCTTGTCTCGGCTGGCCGAAAAATAAGAAAAAATTTGAAGAATTTTGGGGTACAGAAAATAAACCGAATGCAATTCAAGTTGCTGGTAAAGATAATTTAAGGCAACAAACTGCAATGTGGCAAGCAATGCTTTTATCGGCTAAACTGCCGACCTCTAAGCAGGTTCTTATTCATGGATTTATAAATTTAGAAGGCCAAAAAATTAGCAAGTCTTCAGGTGCAGTTTTGCCAAACCCGATTGAATTAGTTGATAAATATGGCATCGATGCTACAAGGTATTATCTTTTAAGGGGGATTCCCACTTTTGAGGATGGTGATTTTTCCATCGAGAAATTAGAAGAATTGTACAATGCCGACTTAGCCAATGGGTTAGGAAATTTAGTGGCGAGAGTTTTGAGCTTGATTGATAAGTTTAAAACAGATAAAAATAAAGAATTTATTGAAAAAACAACAGATGATCAAGAGGTTTATGGAAAACTTGATTTTATTAAAAAGATATACAAGAAGCTTATGGGAGAATTCAAACTTTATGAAGCGTTGGATTCTATTTGGCAGTTGATTAGTACTTGTGATAAATATTTAGAGAAGAATAAACCGTGGATGCCCATTGCACCAAAAGAAAGAAATATTGTTTTGTCTAATATATTGATTACGATTGAAGAAATTGCGGATTTAATCGCCCCATTTTTGCTCGAAACCAGCGAAAAAATAAAAAAACAAATAAAAACCGGAAAATCGGAAATTTTGTTCCCGAGATTATAATGTTAATTGATACCCATTGTCATCTTAATTTTGAAGATTTTGATAATGATAGAGATGAAATTATTAGTCGTTGTTTAGACAACGATATTTATATTATTAATGTTGGCGCGGATTTGGAGACATCAAAGAAAGCAATTGAAATTGCCGAGAAATACGAAAAAGGAGTTTATGCGAGTGTGGCGATACATCCGCATAATGTAAAACCCGAATCCGATAAAAGCTCCGCATTTAGACGGGTGGCAGATTTAGCCAAATCTGCCAAAGTTGTGGCAATCGGCGAGTGCGGATTGGATTATCAATTTTGTGAAAATGACGAGGATATTCAGAAATTACAGCAAAAAGTTTTTATCCAGCATTTAGAATTAGCCAAAGAAATAAATAAGCCAGTAATTATCCATTCCCGCAGATTATTTCCGGAAATACTGGAAATAATCAAAAAGGTAAAAGATATAAATGGTGTACTTCATTGTTATATGGGTCGTTGGTCTTACGCCGAAGAATATTTAAAACTCGGATTTTATATCAGTTTTACGGGCTTAATCACTTATGCGCGGGATTATGATAAAGTTATAAAAAATACGCCATTGGGCAGAATTTTAATTGAAACCGACGCGCCGGAATTAACGCCTGTGCCACACAGGGGCGAGAAAAATATCCCCGATTACGTAGAATTCGTGGCCCGCAAAATCGCGGAAATCAAAGAAATCCCATTTTCCAAAGTCGCCGAGCAAACAACCAAAAATGCCAAAGAGTTATTTAATCTGTTATAATTAAAATATGGATTACAACCCGCAGAAAATTGAACCGAACTGGCAGAAATATTGGGAAAAACTTGGCACATATGAAGCCAAGGATTTTGATAAAAAGCCAAAGCAATATATTTTGGTTGAATTTCCTTATCCATCCGGCGACGGTCTTCATGTCGGCCACGTGAGAAGTTATTCTGCCTTGGACGCGGTTGTCCGTAAAAAAAGAATGGAAGGATATAATGTTTTATACCCGATTGGCTGGGATGCTTTTGGTTTGCCAACTGAAAATTACGCCATTAAAACAGGCATTCACCCGATTGAAGTAACAAAGAAAAATACCGCTATTTTTAAGAAACAGATGCAAAGTTTGGGTCTTTCTCTTGACTGGTCGCGGGAGATAAATACTACTGACCCCAAATATTATAAATGGACGCAGTGGATATTTTTAAAAATGTTTGAAAAGGGCTTGGCATATCAAGCAGAAATGCCGATTAACTGGTGCCCGAGCTGTAAAATCGGCTTAGCAAATGAAGAAGTAATTGCTGGCAAGTGTGAGCGCTGCGGTGCAGAAACCGAAAAAAGACAAAAGAAACAATGGATGCTGAAAATTACCGCCTATGCCGATAGATTAATTAATGATTTGGACAAAGTTGATTATTCGGAAAGAATTAAAACCCAGCAGATTAAATGGATAGGAAAATCAGAAGGGACGAATATAAAATTTAAAATTAATAATAACGAAATTGAAATTTTTACGACAAGAATTGATACTATTTTCGGCGTGACTGCCTTAATTTTAGCGCCAGAGCATGAATTAGTCCGCCAGTTGGCGGATAAAATTGAAAATTGGGATGAAGTTAAAAATTATATCGAGCAATCGAAGAAAAAAAGCGAGTTAGAAAGAACAGACCTCGAAAAAGAAAAGATAGGAGTTCCATTAAAAGGCGTTTACGCCATAAATCCATTAAATAATGAAAAAGTTCCAATTTGGATTAGCGATTATGTGATTGCCGGTTATGGCGGGGGAGCAGTGATGTTTGTTCCAGCGCACGATGAAAGAGATTATATTTTTGCAAAGAAATATGAAATTCCAATAAAAAAAGTTATTGTCCCGAAAGCAATAATGACTTTTGCAAGAAATGCCGAAGATATTGCCATGGGTTCGCAAACAGAGTTGAGACCAGAAGCAGATTGTTTTACTGATTACGGAGAATTAGTGAATTCCGGTCCGTTTAATGGATTAAAATCAGAAGAGGCGATAAAAAAAATTACTGAATGGTTAGAGAAAAATAAATTAGGCAAAAAAGCCGTGAATTATCATTTACGGGACTGGGTTTTCTCCCGCCAGCATTACTGGGGCGAGCCAATCCCGATTATTCATTGCGAAAAATGCGGTGCAGTGCCAGTTTCAGAAAAGGATTTACCCATAGAATTGCCGTATGTGAAAAATTATAAGCCAACCAACACTGGCGAGTCGCCGTTAGCATCAATTAAGAAATGGGTGAATGTGAAATGTCCGCAATGCAAAGGACTGGCAAAACGGGAAACTGATACTATGCCTAACTGGGCTGGTTCAAATTGGTATTTTCTCCGTTATTGCGACCCGAAAAATGATAAGAAATTAGCAGAGATGAAAAAACTGAAATACTGGATGCCGGTTGACTTATACAATGGCGGAATGGAGCATACAAATTTACATCTTTTGTATTCGCGTTTCATATACAAATTTCTATATGATATTGGCGTTGTGCCGACAGACGAACCCTATGCTAAAAGGCGTTCGCACGGCATGGTTTTGGGTTCGGACGGCAGAAAAATGAGCAAGTCATTTGGCAATGTAGTTAATCCCGACGAAGTAATCAAAGGATATGGCGCTGATAGTTTAAGGTTATATGAAATGTTTATGGGGCCGTATGAAGAAGCTATTAATTGGAGTACAGAAGGGTTAGAAGGTTGTTATAGGTTTTTGAAAAGAGTTTGGGGATTATTCAGCATTACTAAGGATAAAATCGGAAACCCTTCGACAAGCTCAGGGCAAGCCAGCAAAGATTTAATCCAAAAAATAAATTATACAATAAAGAAAGTCAATGATGATTTAGAAAATATGAAATTTAATACAGCCGTGGCAAGTATGATGGAACTGGTAAATATGTGGGCCGAAAAAAGCAATGTTTTATCTAAAAAAGACGCGGAGAGTTTTTTAAAAATTTTAGCGCCATTTACTCCTCATATTTGTGAAGAACTTTGGGGAAAATTAGGTAATAAAAAATCCATTTTTTTGGAATCTTGGCCGAAGTACGACGAAAAATTGATTCAAAAAGACACTTTTGAATTGGTGATTCAGATTAACGGAAAAGTGCGGGATAAAATTGAAGTTGATGCGGGTATATCCCAGCAAGAAGCCGAGAAATTAGCTTTAAATCAAGATAAAATAAAAGCCCGGCTCGGCGACACAAAACCGAAAGTAATTATATTTGTAAAAGGAAAATTAATTAATATAGTGATATGAAAAAGAAAAATATTGCTGTTTTGATTTCCGGAAACGGCACGAATTTGCAGTCAATTATTGACCATATTAAAGCTGGGAAGTTAAAAAGCAATTTGGCAGTAGTGATTTCTAATAAAGCAGATGCTTATGGTTTGAAGCGCGCAAAAAAAGCAAAAATCCCAGCTTATTTTATTGACCACAAAGACATTCCGCGCGAAGAACACGAGAAAAAGATTATTGAAATTCTGAAGAAACACAAAATAGATTTGGTGGTTTTGGCTGGCTATATGCGTATTATCACCCCGCACTTTATCAAAGAATATAAAAACAGGATTATAAATATTCATCCTGCTTTATTGCCGTCATTTCCCGGCACAGACGGGTATGGCGATACTTGGAAGTATGGATCAAAAGTTGGCGGATGCACAATTCATTTTATTGATGAGGGAGTTGATACCGGCCCGATAATTTTACAAAAAACAAATCCGATCAGAGAAAACGATACCTTAGAATCTTTCAAAAAACGCGGATTAAAAATCGAACATCAGGCATTTCCCGAAGCAATCAAACTTTTCTGCGAAGACAAGCTGAAGATTGAGGGGAGAAGAGTGAGTGTGAAGAAGTAATTAGTCTGCCTGCCGGCAGGCAGGTATTTAGCAGTTAGTATTTTGGGATAAAAACAGCCCCGGTCGCTCTTCAGCGACGCGGGGCCTTCTTGCGAGAGGGCCATGATCCCAAGATACTGCGTCCGTCCAGAACCCTGCCTCCTGGTTTTGGCGGAGTGCGATCCAGAATGCTGCGTTTTTCCAGAGGTATGTTACTGCCGTGTTTGGGCTTGCCGAATACAGATTGTTTCCGTTTCTTTCTTTTTTTCATTTTTTCCTCCTTATAATAATACTATTTTAATATCAAATTATTGTCAAGAATAAAAAATCGGGAGCGCGCGGGCGCTCCCTTTTAAATATGGGCGAGGAGAGAGTCGAACTCTCATGAGATTGCTCTCGCAGGTTTTTGAAACCTGTGCGTCTGCCATTCCGCCACTCGCCCAAAATTATTTTTTATAATCACATTCCTTATTACTGCATTTTACCTTATTAAAGCGGTTTTTGACAAGTAGAGAGCCACAATTTGGGCATTTTTCACCAGTGGGCATGTCCCATAAAGCAAACTTGCATTGAGGATATCTACTGCAACTATAAAATATTTTCCCCTTTCTGGTTTTTCTCTCAATAATATCGCCTTGCCCACATTCTGGACATTTGACTCCGCTGGAGACTTGAATTGGCTTAGCGTTTTTACATTTTGGAAAGCCGGAGCAAGCCAAAAATTTTCCAAATCTACCCAGTTTGATAATCATTGGCGCCCCGCACTTTTCGCAAATTTGGTCGGATTTTTCTTCGGTAATTTCTTTTTTATCTATTTCTCGGTATTTAATTTCAAGATTTTTTTCAAAAGGAACATAGAATTTTTTTATTGTCGGTACCCATTTTATTTTTCCCTCGGCAATTGTGTCTAACTCATTTTCCATTTTTGCCGTAAAATCGATATCAACAATTTCCGGAAAATGTTCTACCAACAAATCATTAACCAGGATTCCAATATCAGTCGGGTGTAAAAATCTTATTTTTTTAATTACATAACCTCTTTTCTGAATTGTATCCAGGGTCGGCGCATAAGTAGATGGCCGGCCAATACCGTTTTCTTCAAGCGCCTTTACCAGAGTTGCTTCGGTATAGGGGAATGGCGGTTGGGTGAAATGCTGAGAGGGGATGAGTTTGTTTAATTTCAGTTTCTGGTTTAATTTGATTGCGGGCAGGACCTTATCTTCTGTTTTTATCGGGTAAACTTTCAGAAATCCGTCAAACTTCATTACATTGCCATTGGCTTTAAATCCATAAATATGATTTTTTGTGCTTTTACTGGTTTCGACATCAATACTTGTACTGTCAAATACAGCTGGATTCATTTGGCAGGCAATCGTTCTTTGCCAGATTAAATTATATAAAGCAAATTGGTTTTTGTTTAAGAAGTTTTTAATATCTTCTGGTTTTCTTTCGGGAAAAGTCGGGCGTATTGCCTCGTGTGCTTCTTGTGCGGTTTTACTTTTGGTTTTATAAAAATTAGGTCTTTGCGGAAGATAATTTTTGCCGAAATCTTTTTCAATAATATTTCTGATTTTAAATACTGCCTGGCCAGCTAAATTTAAAGAGTCAGTGCGCATATAGGTGATTAAACCAACCGGCTTTCCTTTTTCGAGGGGAACGCCTTCGTATAATTGTTGGGCAAAAAACATGGTTTGTTTTGCTGACAATTTTAATTTTCTTGATGCCCCCTGTTGGAGCGTGCTGGTAGTAAAGGGCGGAAAGGGGTATTTTTTAGTTTCTTTTTTGCCAATATCTTTTACTTTATATTCAACATTTTTGAGGTCGCCAATAATTTCATCTGCCTGCTTTTGATTGGAAATTTCAAGTTTAGATATTGTTTTTTCATTAATTTTTTCCAAAAGAGCAATAATGCCTTCTTTAAATTCTACTTCAATTGTCCAGTATTCTTCTGGTTTAAATTTATCTATTTCGCGCTGCCTTTCTACAATTATCCTTACCGCAACTGATTGCACTCTTCCGGCCGATAATCCCTTGGCTACTTTTTTCCAAAGCAGGGGAGAAAGTTTATACCCGACCAATCGGTCTAAAATCCTCCTCGCTTGCTGGGCATCCACAAGATTCATATCGATTTTTCGCGGGCTCTGCAATGCTTCTTCAACCGCATTTTTGGTAATTTCGTGGAATGCAATTCTTTTGGGATTTTTTAAATCAAGAGCTTGGACAAGATGCCAAGCAATGGCTTCGCCCTCGCGGTCTTCATCAGTGGCAAGGATTACTTCTTTGGCTTTTTGCGCTTTTTCTTTTAGTTTGGCGACATTTTTTTTGGCTTTCGGAATAATTACGTATTTTGGCGCAAAATTATTCTCTATATCTACGGCTAATTCACTTTTCGGCAAGTCGCGGACATGACCAAAAGATGACTCCACTGAATAGTCTCTGCCTAAAAATTGTTTGATTGTTTTCGCCTTAGTTGGCGATTCAACAATTATTAATTGCATAATACATAATTACCCTTGCCCAGGTTTCTGACTGCGTTTTTTAGTTCTAAAATCATTAAAGTTGAATTAACCGCAGATACGGGCAATTTGGATATTTTTACAATTTCATCAATATGCATTGGTTGGCTGGAAAGAATGGTAAACAGAATTTCTTCTTCTTTATTTTCCGGCTTGATTTTTTTCTTTTCCGTGCTCTGCAGTAAATGGGACAAATTTAGTTCTTCCAAAATATCCTCAACGCAAGTAACCAGTTTCGCGCCCATTTTAATCAGTTGGTTCGTGCCTTGGGAATTTTTTTCATAAATATTTCCTGGCACGGCAAAAACCTCGCGATTTTGTTCCAGCGCCAGATTAGCCGTAATCAGGGCCCCGCTTTGTTCGGGCGCTTCAATTACCACCACCCCCAAGCTCAATCCGCTGATAATCCGGTTTCTCTCGGGAAATGTGTAAATTGCACCCGGAGTGCCTTCGGGATATTCGGAAATTACTGCGCCATTTTCCGCTATTTTTTCTCCCAAAGTATAATTACAGGCAGGGGAGAAATTATCTTTGTCCATCCCGCTTCCCAAAACCGCGATTGTCCGTCCATTGTTTTCCAGTGCCGCCTGATGAGCAAAAGTATCAATGCCCTTGGCTAATCCGCTGACAATGGTAATTCCCAGTTTAGACAATTTTCCCGCGATATCCAGAGCAGCCTGTTTTCCGTATTGGGTATATTTTCTCGTTCCAACCACGGCAATAGCTACTTTGTCTTGATTTATAATTTCTCCTTTGATATAAAGTTCTTTTGGGGGATTATGAATTTCTTTAAGCATAGCAGGATAATTTTTATCCTGCAAAGTTATCTTTTCCGCTTTTGAGGTTTCAGGGCTTGACATATTTCTGATGATATGCTATACTTGGATTAGAATTAAAAATAGTTAAAAATATAATATTTTGTGTTTCTAATCCTGCCTATTGAGTGATGAATGCCAATCTACCCTCCTTGATTTGGTTAGTAATCAAAAAGCTTTCAGGTTTTCTCACTTATGTGAGGCAATCTGAAACACTCGTAGGTAGGATTAGGAACATAAGATAAGAGCACCGACTTCGTCGAGTGCTTTTTTAATTATTTCTTTCAATTGTTTTTTTTCTGTTTTGGTAAAGTTTTTGAGCACAAAATCTTGTGCTCGCCCTTCGAAGCCTTGGCGTAGGAGGGGTGGCCGAATTCCAATTCTAATGCGTGTAAAATCTTTTGTTTTTAGTTCGTCAATAATTGATTGCACGCCTTTGTGGCCAGCAGAGGAGGAATTATTACTTACGCGGATTGTGCCGAACAACAAGTCAATATCATCATGAACAACGATTAAATTTGATGTAGGGACTTTGTAATAGGCGAGTGTTTTCTGGACTGCTTTACCGGAATTATTCATAAAAGTATCGGGCTTCAAAAATATTAAATTTTTGTCCTGAGCCGCGTCGAATGATGTCTCTAACTCGTCTATCACCCGAAACCCCACATTGTGTCGGGTTTTTGCGTATTTTTTCCCAGGATTGCCAAGACCTACAATTAAAATCATAGATTATTGATTAATTGATTAATATATTCTTTAATTTTTTCATAATTATCTAAACCTGCTTTGGGTTTGAGAATATACGCCTTTTCCCCGTCTAAAACCATTTCATCGGGCACTAATAATTCCGTATCTATTGTAGCAAATTTTATCTCATCCAAGTTAGTTTTTTTTGCCAGATTCCAGGCATATCTTAGGTCGGTCAATCCGATATTGGTCTGGCTGTGATCTTGCAGGGTTTTCCAGATGTTTAAAATTGTGGGAAAATTCCAGACAAAATTCAGAGATAAAATTTTATTTTTTAACGCGGAAATTACTTGTTGTTGTCTTTTGATTCTGGAAAAATCTCCTTCGGGCTGGTATCTGGTGCGAATATATTTCAGAGCAGTTTCTCCATCTAAATGCTGCTGGCCCTTTTTAAGCGAGAAAATTTCGTAAGAATTATATGGCGCAGGAAATTGAGGGTCATAAATATCGTTCTCAACTATTATATCAATTCCACTCACTTTGTCGATTAAGGTATTTACACCCTCTAAATCAAGAGCAAGATAAAAATCTGTTTCCAAGCCAGTAATTTCGGAAATAATGGTTTTTGCGGCTTCTATACCGCCTTCCTGATAAATGGCATTTATTTTAGTATAATAACTTTTGCCGGGATATTTAACCAGAAGGTCGCGGGGAATAGAGATGCTAATTGGTTTTTCTGCTCCCGGAGTGCTGTTGATAATGATGATGGTGTCAGTGAGATTCGGCGCAGAATTGCCTTCACCGGCAATGCCCAAAAAAAGAAAATTAACTCTTTGCTTGTTAATTGCAAAAGGCAGAATTGTTTCTATGGTGCGGTTTGCAATAAATATTTCCCGCTTTAAGGAATTGGCCAAAAATGACGAATTGGCGACAAATAATATTATTATTACCATAACAACAGCAAGGATAACCAATTTTCCGATAATGGGTTTGAGATTTTGTTTTTTAAGTTTTAAATCCCTGTGCAGTGCCTTGTTCAGTTTCTTAAGTTGATTATCCATTAATTATATTATATCATTTGATTTATTATAGATAAATTTGTATAATGGATTTATATGGAAGAGAATAAACCAAAAATCTCTGGTATTAAATATTGGCTGAATTTTACTTGGGAAATTTTAAAGATTGTTATTATTTCGCTGGCAATCATTATTCCCATTCGTTATTTTTTAATTCAGCCGTTTTTTGTTAATGGTGCATCAATGGACCCGAATTTTTTTAATGGCGACTATCTGATTATTGATGAAATTAGTTATCGTTTTAAAGAGCCGGCAAGAAGCGATGTAATAATTTTCCGCTATCCCTTAGATCCTTCCCAGTTTTTTATTAAAAGAATAACTGGTCTGCCTGGAGAGACAGTTAAAATAGAAGATGGGAAAGTCATTATTAATAGTGATTCAGAAAAACCATTCGTTTTGGACGAAACAGCTTATCTGAAAGATACTTATACTGCTGGCAATGTGGAAATTTCTTTAGCCAGCAATGAATATTTTGTTTTGGGCGACAATCGGCAGGCAAGTTCTGACTCAAGGAAGTGGGGGGAATTAAATAGGAGATATATTATTGGCCGGGCGTGGATAAGGGCTTGGCCGTTTAGTCGGGTTAAAATAATTGATTAAATATGGCAAAACAAAAAACAAAGAAAAAACGAGGAAGGCCTTTTTTGACTCGGCGAGGCAGGCCAAGCAAGCCACGAAAGCCGAAAATCTCTAAAATAAAGATTCAAGCACCAAGGGGCGTTCACGATATTCTTCCGGAAGACCAGAAATTCTGGGGGAAAATTTATTCTATTGCTAATCAGGTTTTAGTGGGTTATGGATTCAAAAGAATTGATGTTCCGGTTTTTGAAGATGTCCGGCTTTATTTGCGCGGGACAGGCCAGACCACAGATATAGTTCAGAAGGAAATGTACACCTTTAAAAGTAAGAGCGGCGAAACATTTGCTTTACGTCCGGAATTTACTCCCGGTATTGTTAGGGCGTATATTGAGCACGGAATGAAAAATCTGTCCCAGCCAGTGAAGCTTTATACTACGGGTTCGTTATTCCGCCACGAAAACCCCCAAGCAGGCCGTTATCGCCAATTTCACCAAATTAACTGGGAAATTATTGGCGACGAAAGCCCGGTCAGCGATGTCCAGGTGATTCAGGTTTTTATCGGTATTTTAAAAAGGTTGAACTTAAAAAAATTCACTTTTTACATTAATAGTATCGGCTGTCCGATCTGTGTGCCAAAATATAAAAAAAATCTTCTCAGTTATTATAGGGGCTATTTAAACAGATTATGTCCGGATTGTAAAAGAAGATTTAAGGAAAATCCCTTAAGATTGCTTGATTGTAAAAAAGACAAATGCCACAAATTAATTGATAAAGCCCCGCAAATGCTGGATTTTCTCTGCGAGGAGTGCCATAACCATTTTAAGGGCGTTTTGGAATTTCTTGATGAACTTGATATTCCCTACCAATTATCTCCGCAATTAGTCAGAGGAATAGATTATTATACAAAAACCGTTTTTGAATTTTATGAAAGCAGCAAAGAGACGTCTTCCCAGGGAGCATTAATGGGCGGGGGAAGATATGATAATTTAGTGGAAATGTTTAAGGGCAAGCCGACTCCGGGAGTGGGGGCAGCATCAGGCATAGAAAGATTAGTTAACGTTATTAAAAAACAGGATATTAAAGTTTCTGAAAAAGAAAATCCAAAAGTATTTTTAATTCAGTTAGGGGATTTAGGCAAGAAAAAGTGCCTGAAATTATTTGAGGAATTCCAAAACAAGGGAATAAAAATCGGCGAAGCATTCAGCAAACCAAGCATTAAAGCCCAGCTTAAAGCAGCGGACAAGGAAGGAGTTGAAATGGCTTTAATTATGGGTCAAAGAGAGGCATTGGAAGGCACAATCATTATCAGAGATATGAAATCCGGCGCCCAGGAAACAATATTATTGAGCAGAGTTATTAATGAGGTTAAAAAAAGATTAGGAAAATAATATGGGTTGCATATTTTGTGACATTATTAAAAGAGAGTCGCCGGCAGACATTCTTTATGAGGATGATAGATTTATAGTTTTTAAAGACATCAAGCCTCAGGCGCCTCTTGATTTATTGGTTGTTCCAAAACTGGCTCCGGAAGAGCATTTTGTCTCGGTAAACGATTTAACGGAGAAAGACAGGGAGATGATTGGAGAAATGATTATGGTGGCAAAAAAAGTGGCTCACGAAAACGGAATCGGTGACGGATATCAAATCCATTTTAATGTAGGTCGAAAAGTTGGACAGATAATTGACCATCTCCATTTACATGTTTGGGGTGGTTGGAAATAAAATTTATGGAAGTAACAAAAAAACCAAAAGAAAACATATCTTCCTTATTAAGACGCTTCACCCAAAGAATGAGGGAAAGCGGTATTTTAGTTGAAGCAAAGAAATCCCAATTTTATTCCAAAAAACAAAGCAGGGGTCAGAGAAGGAAAGAAGCAGTAAAGCGGTCAAAAAAAAGAAAAGAAAAGTATTTATTAAAAAAATTAGGAAGAAACTAATTAGACCCATTAGACTTATATATGCTACAAGAGAAAATTAATCAAGATATCAAAAAAGCAATGCAAGAAAAAAGCGAATTGCTGCTTTTGGTATTAAGAGGAATAAACGCCGCAATTCATAATAAAGAAATAGAAAAGAGAACGAAATTAAGTAAAACCCTCGCCTTCGCCAAGGCTTCGGCGGACAAGGAAAAATTAGAAAAATTGGGGAAGGAAAGCAAATTAACAGAGGAAGAAGTGGTGGAAGTAATTTTCAGCGAGGCAAAAAAAAGAAAAGATTCAATTATTGAATTTGGAAAAGGCGGACGGCAAGATTTGGTGGACAAAGAGACAAAAGAGCTGGAAATTATTAAAACCTATTTGCCCGAGCAAATGAGCGAAGATGCCGTAAGAGAAATTGTCAAAATGGCCATTGAAGAAATTAAGGCAATTGGACCAAAAGATACTGGGAAAGTTATGGCCCAAATTATGCCACAGGTCAAAGGCAAAGTTGATGGTTCGGTTGTTAGTAAAATTGTGGGAGAGTTATTAAAAGGATAATTATTAATTTTTAAAATATGAATCCGCAATTACAAGATTATATTAAAAAATCAAAAGAAGCGGGGTTTAGTGATGAACAAATAAAACAGGAACTGTTAAAAGTTGGTTGGAAAGCAGAAATTATTAATCAAGAATTTGGCGGCGCTCCTGTTCCGGCGCCAATTCCAATATCCAGACCAACACCAAATTCAACATCTACGAAAAAAGGAATTATATATTATTATTTGGCAGTATTAAAAAAATATGCAACATTCCAAGGACGCGCTCGCAGAAAAGAATATTGGTATTTTTTTCTAGCTAATATTATCGTTGGTATCGTACTTGCTGTTATTGGTCTTATTATTAAAGATAAAGGTATTCTTGGGGGCCTGTACGCTTTAGCGTTAATGATTCCCGGAATTGCCGTAACAGTGCGCCGACTTCATGATACTAATCATAGCGGAGGGTGGTGGTTTATTGTTTTTGTTCCGCTTATTGGAGGAATTGTTTTATTGGTTTTTACACTATACGATAGCCAGCCAGGCACAAACAAATACGGCCCGAATCCAAAAGAAATAGCAGGTTAAAATTGTCGGAGAGTTATTAAAGAAATAAACTTATGAAGAAAATAATAATTATATTTTTAGTAATTATTTTTATCGCTATTATCGGTGGCGGGGTTTGGTATTTTGTTTTAAATAAATCCAAAGCATGCACTCAAGAAGCGAAATTTTGTCCAGACGGGACAACGGTTGGTCGAACTGGCCCAAATTGTGAATTTGCAGAATGTCCAATAGCAGAAGATCAATTTAAGGATTGGAAAACAGATAGGAATGAAGAATATGAATTTGAGGTGAAATATCCGGGGGACTGGAGAATAGCTCAATGCGGAATTGATTGTTGGGGATTCGGTCCACAAAGCACACCTGAAGATATAGCGGTTGGAATAAACGTTTTAAATTCAAAATTAGATATCGCTAAAAAATCTCTACCCGTTTTAAGTAACTCTCACAATAAAATAATTAAGGAAGAAATGGCTACGATCAAAGGAATACAATGGACAAAGTTAACCATTAAACAAGATACTTCTGAGGAAATTTTTATTGAATATTTAATCGAGAAAAACGGAAAGACTTATAATTTAGGCGTAGGGACAGACGAATTAAATATTGTGAGCACCTTTAACCAAATCCTTTCTACTTTTAAATTTATCCCGTAAAATTATTTTCAATAATTAACGGGACAAGCTAAATAATGAAAATTGAGATAAATAATTTGACGAAAGCGAAGATTGAAGCGGGATTTTTAGAAAAAATTGCCGAGAAGGTTTTGTCCCTCGACAAGCTCGGGACGAAAATTTCTAAGAAATTTTCGGAATTAGGTGTGGTATTGGCTGGCGATGCGAAGATGAAAAACTTGAATAAGCAATATCGGAAAAGAAATTATACAACCGATGTATTGGCGTTTGATTATGGCTTCCAGTTCGGCGGCCAGGGAGAGATAATTATTTGTTTGGACCAAGCAAAAAGACAGGCGAAAGAACTCAAACATTCTTTAAAAGAAGAATTGGCAATATTATTAATTCATGGAATTTTGCATTTGGCTGGATACGACGATGAGATGAAAAAACAACGAGACGAGATGATAAAAAAGCAAAATCAAATTTTATTAAAATTAAAAAATTAATATTTAAAAAAGGAGGTATGCCCCGTAGTGAATTTTTGACTGCTGCGGAGCAGCCCCAAATTTTAATTAGTCAAAAATCTACTACGGGGTATGGCAAAAAATAACATCATCGCGGGAATAGATGTTGGCACCAGCAAAGTTAGGACAGTGATTGCTTCAATTAGAACAACTAAAGACGGGGTAAAACCCAAAATAATTGGTGTTGGCGAAAGCATTTCTTTTGGAATGAGAAAAGGAGTAGTGATTGACATTGAAGAAATGACTAAAAGCATTAAAAAATCAGTTGACCATGCTGAAAGAATGAGCGGTGTATCAATTGAAAAAGCTTACGTGGCAGTTGGCGGAAGCCATATCAAGGCCAAAGGCAGTAAGGGAATTGCAGCCGTATCCCGGGCCGATGAAGAGGTCTCTGAAGATGATATCCTCCGTGCCATCAGCAATGCTTCGGCTGTTTCCTTGGGCCCGAATAAAGAAGTTTTAGATATAATTCCCCGCGAATTTAATCTCGATGGCCAGGAAGGAATTCAGGATCCCAGAGGAATGAGCGGTGTGAGGTTAGAAGTTGATACTTTAATTATTGAAGGCGAAGCCCAAAATTTAAAACATTTAAGAAAATGCCTGGCTTTAAACAGGATTGAAATCGAGGGATTGGTTCTGAATATCTTGGCTGCGTCGAACGCGGTGCTTTCAAAAAAACAAAAAGAATTAGGGGTTTTGGTTTTGGATTTCGGCGCCGGCACAGTTGGTATGTCGGCCTATGAAGAAGGCAAGCTCTTAGATGTACACATTTTACCCATTGGCTCTGCGCATATTACTAATGATATTGCCATTGGCTTGAGAACGAGCGTGGAAACAGCAGAAAGAATAAAACTGGCTTATGGCTCTTGTCTTCCTGAAGAGATTAGCAAAAAAGATGTCATTGACCTTTCTAAGATTGATGAAAGAGAAGAAGGATTAGCCAGCCGCAAAGAAGTGGCAAAAATTATTGAAGCGAGAATAGATGAAATTTTTAATTTAATTAACAAGGAATTAAGAAGAATAAATCGCGAAAGATTATTGCCAGCCGGCGCTGTATTAGTGGGCGGCGGAGTGAAAACCCCGGGCATTATTGACTTGGCAAAAGATAGATTAAAACTGAATGTCCAAATAGGATACCCGCAGGAATTAGATGGTTTAGTGGACAAAATAGATGACCCGAGCTACGCTACGGTTATCGGGTTGATTTATCGGGCCCTGGAAATCAGCGAGGCCGGAGAAAGCAAAAAAATATTTTTGCCGGGTGCAGTTTCAACTACAGGTATTATTAATAAAATAAAAAGACTTTTGCGTAATTTTTTGCCCTAATATTGACTAAATTATAAATAGGAGATAGGATAGAGTTTCATAAATATATGCCTCAAATTAAACCAGATATAGAAACATTTGCCAGAATTAAAGTTATCGGAGTTGGCGGCAGTGGCTGTAACGCCATTGCTCGAATGATGTCCTGTGGAATAAAGGGCGTTGATTTTATTGCCATTAATACCGATGTCCAGGCGCTGCACAACAGCAAAGCATCGCACAAGGTTCATATCGGGAAAATTTTAACCCGAGGAATGGGTGCAGGAATGAATCCCGAAATCGGCAGGAAAGCAGCTGAAGAAAACCGCGAAGAAATTCAAGAAGCATTGCGCGGGGCAGATATGATTTTTATCGCCGGTGGACTTGGTGGTGGCACTTGTTCTGGCGCAGCTCCGATAGTCGCAGAATTAGCCAAAGAAATCGGAGTTTTAACCGTAGCAATTATAACCAAGCCCTTTTCCTTTGAAGGTAGCCAAAGAGCAAGGATTGCCGAAGATGCATTGGCAGAATTAAAACAAAAAGTTGATACCATAATTGTTATCCCCAATGACCGTCTTTTAAATGTAATTGATAAAAAAGTATCTTTATTAAATGCTTTTGGCATTGTTGATGATGTTTTAAGGCAGGCGGTTCAGGGAATTTCAGATTTGATTATTTATCCGGGAATTATTAATCTTGATTTCGCTGACGTAAAAGCGATTATGGAAAATGCCGGACCAGCGATTATGGGTATTGGTCGGGCAACAGGAGAAGATAGGGCGATTGAAGCGGCAAGAGCAGCAATTAGTTCGCCTTTGCTGGAATTTTCCATAGAAGGCGCAAAAGGAATTTTATTCAATGTTACTGGTGGTTCGGATTTAGGAATGATTGAAGTAAGTGAAGCAGCGAAAGTGATTACCGAGTCAGCTGATAAAGACGCTAAAGTTATTTTCGGCGCAGTGCTTGATGAAAAGATGAAAAGGGGCGAAATAAAAATCACGGTGATTGCTACGGGTTTCGGCAATAACAGCAATAATTATCGGTCTAATCAATTAACCATAGAGCCGGAAATTATAGCTCCGCCAGTATTGGAAGTAGAAAGGAAAAAGGGAAAAAAAGAAAAAGAGGGAAAAAAAGAAAAAGAAGAGAATAATATAACTATTTATAAAAGTCCTCTTTCTGACAGTGAAAATGAAGAAGAATGGGATATTCCCACCTTCATAAGGAAAAAAGGTAAATAAAATTTATATTTATATAAATTTAGTTAGGCATTGGTTGACCTAATTTTTTTTATCTTCTAAAATTAAGTATTGGTTATGAAAAACAAATTTACACAAATTAAAAAAAGAGACGGACGAATAGTTGATTTTGATCAGGAAAAAATTACTGACGCAATTTTTAAAGCCCTTACCGTTACTAATACAGGGGGTCGTGGCGTTGCCAAACGACTTTCCGACAAGGTAATGGCTTTTTTGAACAAGCGATTTAAAAAGGGCCGCATTCCGACGGTGGAAGAAATTCAGGACTTAGTAGAAGAGGTTTTAATTTTAAATGATTTTGCCGATACCGCTCGTGCCTACATTCTTTATCGTGAGCAAAGAAGAAAAATTAGAGAAATAGCCGAAGCAACCAAAGAAAGCATTGATATGATAAGCAATTATGTAGAGGAATTGGATTGGCAGGTGCATGAAAATAGCAATATGAATTATTCTTTGCAGGGATTACATGATTACACGTCGAGTTTAATCACCAAAACATATTGGTTAAATCAGGTCTATCCGAAAGAAATAAGAGAAGCTGCGCAATCGGGTGATTTTCATATTCATGATTTGGGTTATTTGGCTCCTTATTGCTGCGGCTGGGATTTAACTGATTTGCTTTTAAAAGGATTCAGGGGAGTGAAGGGGAAAATAGAGGCATCGCCGGCAAAACATTTTAGAGTTGCCCTATCTCATATTATTAATTTTTTCTATACATTACAAGGAGAAACTGCTGGTGCGGAAGCATTTTCTAATTTTGATACTTTACTTGCTCCTTTTATCAGGTATGATAATTTAGATTACAAGCAGGTTAAACAGGCAATGCAGGAATTTATTTTTGGTTGTAATGTCCCTACGCGTGTAGGCTTTCAAACTCCATTTACAAATATTACTATGGATTTAGTTGTGCCGGACAATTTGAGAGACGTACCAATAATTATCGGCGGCAAGCCGCAAAGAGAAACTTACAAAGAATTCCAGAAAGAAATGGATATGCTTAATCAGGCCTTTGCTGAAGTAATGAATGATGGCGATGCTTCGGGCAGAGTTTTTACTTTTCCCATTCCGACTTATAATATTACTAAAGATTTTAAATGGGACAATTTAGTGTTAAAGCCGGTCTGGGAAATGACTGCCAAATACGGAATTCCTTATTTCGCCAATTTTATCAATAGCGACATGAAGCCAGATGATACCCGTTCAATGTGCTGCCGTTTAAGGCTGGATAATAGAGAACTTTATAAGCGTGGAGGAGGGTTATTCGGCGCATCGCCATTAACCGGTTCAATTGGCGTGGTGACTATAAATATGCCGAGAATCGGCTATCTTTCAAAAACAAAAGAAGAGTTTTTCAGCCGCTTAAGCCATTTAATGGATTTGGCCAGAGAGTCGTTGGAAATTAAGAGAAAAACAATTGAGACATTCACCGAAAAAGGCCTTTATCCTTATGCAAAATTTTATTTAGACGGAGTAAAAAGAATGCGCAACAGTTATTGGGGCAATCATTTTTCCACTATTGGCTTAATCGGCATGAACGAGGCATTATTGAATTTTATGAATAAAGATATTGCCAGTTCTGAAGGCAAAAAATTTACAATTGAAGTTTTGGAATTTATGCGCCAGAGATTAATTATGTATCAGAAAGAAACTGGTAATATGTATAATCTTGAAGCTACGCCCGGCGAAGGGACTTCTTATAGATTAGCCAGGATTGATAAAAAGCAATTTCCGGACATTATTACTGCTGGCAATGGCGAAATATATTATACCAATTCAACCCAATTGCCGGTTGATTATACTGATGACTTGTTTGAGGCAATAAAATTACAGGATGAAATCCAGACAAAATATACTGGTGGAACAGTATTGCATGGATTTATAGGAGAGAGAATTTATAACATTGAAACAGTAAAAAGTTTAATTAAAAAAGTGTTTTCAAAATTCCATTTGCCCTACTTCACTATTACTCCAACTTTCAGCATTTGCCCGACGCACAGATATATTCCCGGCGAGCATTTTATTTGCCCGAAATGCACAATTGAGCAGGAATGCGAGGTGTATTCAAGAGTGGTTGGATATTTAAGGCCAATTCAGCAGTGGAACAAAGGCAAACAACAAGAATTTAAAGACAGGTTAGAATTTAAAGCAAAAGTATGAAGATCGGCGGTCTTCAGAAATTAAGTTTAATTGATTTTCCAAATAAAGTTGCAGCTACGGTATTTTTAACCGGCTGCAATTTTAAATGCGGATTTTGCCAGAATCCAGAATTAGTTGACCCTTCCAAAATAAAAAATCAGCCGGAAGTTTCGAAAAAAGAGTTTTTTGAATTTTTAGATTCAAAAATTGGCTTGATTGACGGAATTTGCATTACTGGTGGAGAGCCGACAATCAATCCGGAATTGCCGGAGTTTATCAAAAAAATAAAAGATAAAGGATTTTTAATAAAATTAGATACCAATGGTAGTAAGCCGGAGGTTCTAAGCAAATTAGTTGATGAGAAATTGATTGATTTTATTGCCATGGACATTAAAACATCTGTTGATGTTAAAATTAAAAATCAAAAATTAAAAATTAAAAATTACGATAAAGCGACGGGCGTGAGCGTAAACTTAAAAAAGATACTTCGAAGCGTAGAATTAATAAAAAATTCCGAGATTGATTACGAGTTCCGGACTACGGTGGTGCCGGGATTGGTTGATGAATCCGACATAGAAAAAATCGGTGCATGGCTTTCGGACGCAAAAAAATTCGCTTTACAGCAATTTCAGAATAAAAAAGTTCTGGATAAAAACTTCGAAAAAATCCAGCCATATACAGAGGAAGTTTTAAAAGAATTTAAAAAAATATTAGAAAAATATATTGAGGATGTGGAATTGAGGGTTTAATTCATAAATAGGCTCAAATCCAGTCGCCCACCCCAAAATAAATCCGAGATTTTTTTCTCGGGTTTTATGGTATAATAAAAAGTGTAATTAAATTTAATATGCCCGAACAATTTGGTTTTAAGGAAAAATTAATACATGCAGTTTTAGAATTATCGCCCCTTGATAAAATGTTGCAAAGACGGGCCGAATGGTTTATCAATAAAACAGGAATAGAAAATCACTTGAAAAAGGATGGTCAATATTTAGATGTTGGAGTGGACAAGGGGCACATTGTACAACGTATATTGGAAGACATGGAAAAAGGAGACGTGCCGCTCAAGGGATATTATGGAATAGATATAGCCAATAAGCCACTTAGAAAAGTTCAAAAGCGAGAACAAGCAAGAACGGGGGTAGACAGTAAAAATCCGATGAACTTTGCTGGGCTACGGCCGAAGCCTTGCCGTTTAAAGACCAAAGCTTAGACGGCATCAGCTATAATTTTTCTATCCATCACATGAATAAGGCAGATATAGATAATGCCTTTAAAGAAGCAAAAAGAGTAATAAAACAAGACGGCCGTATTTTTATTGCAGAGGATATAGTTAATTCCGAAGAACAGAGACCGATTACGGAAGAAATGGACAGAATATTAAACGTGGAAAGTAAAAAAATTGAGCACAATTACAAAAGTGATGAAGACTGGAAGAAGTATTTTGCCGATAATGGATTAGAGTTAGTTGATGAGAAATTTTTTCAGTCAGATTATAAAAAGGGTTCAGTTCAGCATGGATTTTATGTATTAAAATTAAAAGAAGAGTAGGGCTTATCCTGAGTTATTATAGCCAAACAGGTTCTAATCTGTTCCATTCGTCCAACCCTAGTAAAATAAAAAAGATACCAGTCCGTTTGGACTGGCTTCTTTTTTTTACAAATTGACTTTTAAGATGGCCATTCATAGTAGAAATGTTCAGCTTTAACCCATCCCAGGATGGGTGGTTGTTCATTGCCGATACCGAATTCTACTTCACCGTCCTTGTTTCTTCTGATCCCGTAAATTTTGACCAAACTGGCACCAAATGGAGTAAGCCATGGAGCTTCTTGACCAGATTTTTCTACAGTAAGAAGTCCTTGAATGTTTCTTTCTTCTCTGGTGAAGCTTTCAAACGACTCACTTTCTTGTGAGACTTTCTCTGTGGCAGCTTTTTTCTTTGCCTTTTCAATCTTCCTATCAATTTCTGCAAGTCGTTTTTTTCTTTCGGGGGTATCCTTCCAGCCACACCAATTCCAGCCCATCATTTGGTAGTGACAGTTGGGACATTCGGATTGAAGTCGGTAAGGAATGTCGGGATTTCCTTTTGTCTCGTACCCACAGCCACAGCACTTTAGATGTTTGTCATCTTTTGGTCCGGGATCTTCAGAGTAATCAAATTTTTTAAAAGTCATTTTGACCTCCTTTAAGGTTCTTAGGTGCAAATTAAGATATATTAAAATTAGCATCTGGATTTATTTTAGTCAATACAGACAGGTTCTAATCCCAGTAGTACCCCGCAGTGACGGGGACTACGGGATAAATCTGTTCCCAATTCTGCGTAAAAATCGCCTAAAGGGCGATTTTTTGTTTACGCTGAATTTATTGAAGTGATACAATTAAATTATGAAAATTAGAGAGGTTAAGGCGAAATCGATATTCTCAAAAACCGGATTGGGCAGTGATTTTGTGATAAATCCCTATGTCGGCTGTATGCACAGCTGTATCTATTGCCTAGATGGAAGAACCATGATTCTTATGTATGATGGCACTACCAAATTACTAAGAGATCTTAAGGTTGGCGATAAAATATACGGAGTTAGGAAAAATAAAAATACTGGATACTATTATTATGAGGTAACAGAAGTATTGGCGCATTGGAAAACTATAAAACCCGCTATTAAGATTATTGCGGAGGAAGGAATTGAAATAGTATGCTCTCCAAATCATAGATGGTTTTCTACAAGGGGGTGGAAGTATACTCTTGGTAAAATGTCTGGTTTATCAAGACGGCCGTATTTAACTACAAACAATGCCATTCACGGCATCGGTAAGCTAATAATGGTACCGAGAGAAAGTGATTTATATATAAGGGGTTATCTTTCGGGCATAATTCAAGGAGATGGTCTTTTAAAGAGTTATGATTACAGTGGCAGAAGAAGGAACAAAGATGTTCAATATCAGTTTAGGTTGGCATTGAATGATAAAGATGCTGTTATTAGAGCACATAATTATTTGAATAAATTCGGAATTAAAACAAACTGGTTTAAATTTGAGATTTCTGATAATGTCCGAGTCGATGCAATAAGAATAAATAGCAAAGAGGGTTATCAAAAGATTAAAAAGTTAATAGAATTTACTTCGGAACCAGAATATTTCAGAGGATTTGCTGCAGGGATATTCGATGCTGAAGGAACTGGCGGTAGCGATAGTTCGACAATTCGAATTTTTAATACCAATGAACGACTTTTGGAATTTGCAAGAAAATCTTTAGAAAATTTCGGGTTTCGTATTGTAGACGATAAACCCAGTAAAATCAATTGTAGGGCGATAAGAATCTGCGGTGGTTTAGAAGAATATATTAGATTTTTTCAAACGATGAATCCAGCCATTAAACGGAGAATGGTACTGGCAGGTAAACAAGTGAAAAGAAGTTTTAAGGTAAAAGAGATTATTAATCTTCATAAAACTCGTGAAATGTATGATATCACTACCGGGACAGGAACATTCATTGCCAATGGTTTAGTATCGCATAATTGTTATGCGAGATTTATGAAAAAATATACTGGCCACACTGAAGAATGGGGCCATTTTGTGGATGTAAAAATCAATGCTCCTGATTTAATTCCGGAAAATACGGGAAAATACAAAGGAAAATCAATTTTAATGAGTTCGGTTACCGATGCCTATCATCCAATCGAAATCAAATATAAAATCACCCGAAAAATTTTGGAAAAACTCATACCTCTCCAGTCGGACTTAAATATTTTAACTAAGTCCGACCTGGTTTTAAGAGATATTGATTTATTGAAAAAATTTAAAAATTGTTTAGTCACAATTTCTCTGGCAATTTTAGACGAAAAATTGGCAAAACAAATCGAGCCATTGGCATCTTCGCCGGAGAAAAGAATTAGTGCCTTAAAAGAACTTTATCGCGCAGGAATCAGAACCGCGGTTTTTATTTCGCCGATATTTCCTGAAATTACTGATTGGCAGGGGATAATCAATAGAACCAAGGATTTTGTGAAGGAATATTGGTTTGAAAATTTAAATCCATATTTCGCGGTACGGGAAAATATTATTAATTTTCTAAAAATTTATAAGCCGGAGTTAGTGAAAAAATATAATGAAATCTGGTCTGGAAGAAGTAATTATTGGGACGAAGGAGAAAGAAAAATCATAAATTTCTGCCGCGACAATAAATTAATCGGCAAAATCTACTTCCACCACGGGAAATAATCTTAAAATTAAATGAAAATATCGAATATAGTTTTAGTGATGTGTTTAGCGTTTATTGTGGCAGTGTTTTTTGCGTCGCCGACAATATTGGAGAAAAGAACCTCCACCTTTTTAGAAAAAGATGGGGGAGTTTTAATTGGGAAGGTTATTAAGGAGCCGGAGCAAAAATCTGATAATCTTAAATTAACCATCAAAACAGGCAAAGGAAAAATTTTAGTTACAACCAGTAGTTATCCGGAGTATTTTTACGGCGATGTTTTGGAAATTAACGGCAAATTGCAATTTCCGACAATATTCGAAGATTTCAATTATAAAAACTATTTAGCCAAGGACGGGATTTATTACGTAATGTATTATCCGAAAATAGAAATCTTAGAAAGAGATAAAGGCAATAAAATTTTTTCCGCAATTTTGAAATTCAAAAATAATTTAACCCCAAAAATTGAGAGCATTATGCCGTTTCCCGAAGTTTCTATTTTAGAAGGAATAATTCTCGGCAATAAGCAGATATTTTCCGAAAAAATTAAAAACAATCTAAGCATCACTGGCACGAGCCATATTACCGCGATTTCGGGAATGAATATTGTGATTATTTCCAATATTATAATGTTTATTTTGATTGGCTTGGGATTGTGGCGTAAGCAGGCATTTTATTTTTCTTTGGTTTTGATTTTTCTTTTTATTTTGATGGTTGGCGCGCCTGCTTCCGCAGTGCGCGCCGGTATTATGGGTGCAATTCTACTTTATGCCCAAAAAATCGGACGTTTGAGCAGCGCGGCAAGGATTATGGTTTTTGCCGGAACAATTATGCTGATTATTAATCCATTATTATTAAGGTATGATATTGGTTTCCAATTATCTTTTTTGGCGGTTTTGGGATTGATTTATATCAAGCCGATTTTTGATAAATTACTGGGAAAATGGCTGAAAAAAGAAAAAATCAGCCCTATTTTGGAAATCGCAAATACTACCATTGCCGCGCAGATTTCGGTGCTGCCGATTTTGGTTTATAATTTCGGGAATATTTCTTTTGTCGCGCCAATAACCAATATTTTAATTGTGCCTTTTATCCAATTTTTCACGATTTTAGGATTGATTTTTATCGGCGGAACAGCAATCTGGTTATTTATCGGAAAAATTTTACTTTGGCCGATTTATCTTGGCAGTGCTTATATTCTGAAAATAATTGACTGGTTTTCTCAAATTCCCTGGGCAGCAAAACAAATTTCCAATCTGCACTGGATTTGGATAATCGTTTATTATGTTTTATTGGTTGGATTTTTATGTTTTTACAAAAGAAAAAACAAATTGGAATTTTAATATTTTTATTTTTAATAGCTATAATGGTTTGGATTTTTGTGTTTACAGAAGCGAGAACGGGATTTTTAAAAGTGAAATTTTTTGATGTCGGGCAGGGTGATGCGGAATTTATTGAGACGCCGGACAAGAAACAGGTTTTAATTGACGGCGGCCCTGATTTGTCTGTTTTGGAAAAATTAGGCAGAGCAATGCCGTTTTACGACCGCTATATTGATTTAATAATTTTAACCCACCCAGAAGCCGACCACCTTAATGGATTAATTGAAATTGTTAAGCGCTACAATGTCGGCGCAATTATTATGACCGGCGTTTTTCGGAATACTGACCAATACAAAGAATTTCTAAATATTATTAAAAACAAAAAAATTCCTGTTTATTTGGCAAAATCTGGTGGAGAAATTGATTTTGGGAATAATATAAAAATAGATATTTTGTACCCACTCGATAATTTAAAGGGGAAGGTTATTTCTGATAGCAACAATACGTCAATTGTGGCAAAGTTAATTTATGGAAATTTCGAAACTTTATTTACAGGCGACATTGAAAAGAGCGTGGAAAATAAATTGATAAAATCTGGACTTAATTTGAAATCCGATATTTTAAAAATTGCCCATCATGGCAGTAAAACTTCCAGTGGCGAGGAATTTTTAAAAGCAGTCAATGCAATATTGGCAGTAATTGAGGTCGGTAAAGACAATACATACGGCCATCCGCATCAGGAAGTTTTGGAGCGACTAAAAAATCTCCAAATTTTCCAAACCGGAAAAGACGGAGACATAAAAATCCTAAGTGACGGAATAAACTATCGGGCCAAGCGGAATTGAACCGCTACTATACCCACCCCAAGGGTACGGACTGCCGTTATCCTATGGCCCGTACCGTTTATGCTTTTGCAATTTTTTTGATGCACCCTGTGCAGGCCTTTACTCTTTTGCCGTCAGCTAATCTAACCCATTGTAAATTTGGGTATTTTCTTTTTTTGCTTGTCGGATTATATTTGCTTCTTAGCTTTTTTCGTGCTATTCTTACAATAGATTTTTTCCCGCAAAGGGAACATATTCTAGACATAGAATTTAAACTTATCATAAAATTAAAAATTTAGCAAATATGTCGGGGCTTGAATCCAAAATTTTTATTTATGTAGTAATAGTGTTTTCTGCAATTATCCATGAATTTTCTCATGCTTGGGCAGCTTATATTTCCGGCGACCCCACAGCTAAAAATGAAGGCAGGTTAACCTTAAATCCTATTCCGCATCTTGATATGTGGGGGACAGTGATAATTCCTCTTTTCTTATTATTCTTTGTTAATGGTTTTATCGGTTGGGCAAAACCAGTGCCGTTTAATCCATATAATTTAAAGAATCAAAAATGGGGCAGGACGATTGTTGCTTTAGCTGGGCCGGTTTCCAATCTTGTTATCGCGCTGATTTTCGGTTTATTAATAAGATTTTCGGTTTTTTCGTTTTTAGTAATTCCTTTTAGCTTTATTGTTTATATCAATATTTTTCTTGCTTTATTTAATTTAATCCCGATTCCGCCATTAGATGGTTCAAAATTATTATTTGACGCTTTTCCACGCTTAGAAACAATGTTCGGAAGGTCGTTTATAGGAATTTTTATCGCTCTTTTTATCGGCATCACGTTTTTGCCGTATTTAGCCAGGCTTATTTTCCTTCTTTTCACCAGCAGTCCGATATAGGTGTTGTATTGGTGTTGACAAAAAAATTTTTTAACGTTATTCTTAGAATAACTCAATATTAAGAGGGTTATTTTTATATACAAAACATAAAATATGCCGACAATTCATCAATTGATTAAAAGACCAAGAAAGACATTAAAATCCAAATCAAAAACGCCAGCTTTAAGGCGCGGTTTTAATGTTAAAAAAAATCGGCCGATAAAAAGTTTTTCGCCGTTTAAGCGCGGAGTTTGTTTGAAGGTTTTTACAACTACACCCAAAAAACCAAACTCTGCATTGAGAAAAGTTGCCAGAGTGCGTTTAACTAATGGTATGGAAGTAACTGCATATATTCCAGGCGAAGGGCATAATTTGCAGGAACACTCCATAGTTATAATTCGCGGAGGTCGAGTAAAAGACTTGCCAGGTATTAGATATCATATTGTTAGAGGGATACTAGATACAGGAGGAGTTGAGGGCAGGAAACAGCAAAGGTCAAAGTATGGGGCGAAAAAAAGTTCGGGCGTTAAAAAGGCGGTCGAGTAAAATAAAGCATGAGACGCAAAAAAGTAGTAAAACTAGAAATAAATCCAGACCCAAAATACAACAGCTTATTGGCGGCTAAATTTATTAATAATTTAATGGAAAGAGGCAAAAAATCAGTTGCCCAGAAAATTTTTTATTCTGCTTTAGAAATTGCTGCCAAGAATTTAAAAAAAGAAGACCCATTAGAAATTTTGGACCAGGCGATAAAAAACACTTCTCCCTTATTAGAGGTTAAATCGCGCAGAGTGGGAGGAGCTAATTATCAGGTTCCTTATGAAGTCAAAGGGAAGAGAAGGGAAGCATTGGCTTTCCGCTGGGTTATTGGCGCAGCCAGAAAAAAGAAAGGCAAAGCAATGGCCGAAAAATTAGCCCAAGAGTTGATGGATGCTTTTAATAATACTGGCGATGCGGTTAAAAAGAAAGAAGAAACGCACAGAGTTGCCGAGGCCAACCGCGCCTTCGCTCACTTTGCATGGTAGTTCGCTAATCGCGTCTGACGCGATTCGCTCAAATTAAAAGTTAAAAGTCAAAAGTTCAAAGTTGCAGTATCAAATTAAAAATGAAAAAGCCGAAATTTTCAAAAGAAAAATATATTGGATTGGGTCATGTTCCGATAGGAATCGGGGCGGTTATAAAAGGTTGGAATATAACCGAAGAACATTTTAGAACCCCCAATGTTTTACCAGTCATAGATTTTTTTGCCATGACCAATGCCTGCCTTCATGATTGTTTTCATTGTTTTACAGATAAAAACAAAAAGACTCTGACGCTTAATGAAATAAAAAATGTAATCGACCAGCTGGCGGAAATGAAAACAACCGCTATCAATTATGATGGTGAGGGCGAGCCGACAATTGATAAAGATTTCTTTGAGATTATCGAATATACGGCGAAAAAAAGTATACAACCAATCGTTTTTACTGATGCCGCTACAAAACTTAGAGATAGAAATTTTGTAAGAAGAATAAAAAAATCTGGTGCTTGTGTTATTCCTAAATGTGACAGTTTGTGGAACAAAGACCTTCAAAATTGGGTTGTTGGTGATAAATCAGGAACTTTTTTTGATCAAAGAAATGAAGCCATCAAAATTTTAATGGAGGAAGGTTTTAATAAACCCGAAAAAGACGGAACAACCCGAATGGGGTTTGACATGGTGGTGTGTAGAAAAAATATGCACGAGGTAGAAAAAACCTTACGATATTGTAGGGAAAATAATTTATGGGTTGTATTCGCTTTTTATCTTCCTTGTGGTAGAAGTGGCAGAGAAAATTTTGATAAATCTTTAATGCTTACAAAAACAGAGAAACAAAAACTCAAAGAAATTGTAAAAAAAGTTGATGAGGAATATGGATTCAAACATGAAATCATCAATAACTTTTTAACTTCCAGATGTGTTGAACTTATATGTATTCATGGGGATGGAAGAGTATGCCCATGCCCGGAAACGAATCGATTGTCGGCAACATTAAAACTCATTCGATAAAAGAATTATATAAGAGGATTATAGAAAAATTCCCCATTCATGATCGCAAGACATTTGACGGTTTTTGTCCTTATAGAGAGAGGTTTTGAGTTTTGAAAATTTCATATATGCAAAGAGATAATAAAAAATTTAGCGAGGAGTTGAAAAGGAGGATTTATAACTGGATATTGAGGGTAATAAAATTTTTGGACACTTTGTCCAAAAACGATAGTTTGTGTCGGACAGTCGATAATCAGCTCATCAGATGCGGAACCAGCATAGGAGCAAATTATGTTGAGGCAATTGCGGGAAGCTCTAAAAAAGAATTTACTAATTTTTTGGGCCATTCTCTGAAATCGGCTAATGAATCAAAATTTTGGTTAGCACTATTGCGAGACGCAAATAAAGGAGATAAAAATGAAATTAATAATTTATTAAAAGAATTAATTGAAATTGCTAATATTTTAGCTTCAAGTATTAAAACTCTACGCGGAAATTAACTTTTAATTTTTGACTTTAGATTTTTAATTTAACAACATGAGAGATTGCCCATTAGAAAAAGTTAGAAACTTCGGAATTATTGCCCATATTGATGCTGGGAAAACCACCACATCAGAAAGGGTTTTGTATTATACTGGCATGACTCATAAAATAGGCGAAGTCCACGAGGGGGATACAATCACTGACTGGATGGAACAGGAAAAAGAGCGCGGCATTACCATTACCGCCGCAGCCATTACTTGTTTTTGGAACCCGACTTATATGCCGGTTTCCGACACTTCTAAAAAAGTTCGTTTTAATATTATCGATACACCTGGCCATATTGATTTTACGGCCGAAGTCAAGAGATCACTGCACGTCTTGGACGGAGCAGTGGTTATTTTTGATGGGGTGGCTGGCGTTGAGCCGCAATCAGAAACAAATTGGCATTATGCTGATGAAGAAAATATTCCCAGATTATGCTTTATCAATAAATTAGATAGAATGGGAGCTTCTTTTGAAAATTCCTTTAAATCAATTTTAATCCGTTTAAATAAAAATGCAGTGAGAATGCAAATTCCAATCGGCCTGGAAGAAAATTTTAAAGGAGTAATAGATTTATTAACAATGAAAGCCTACTATTTTGAAGGAGACAAGGGAGAGAAGGTGGTTGAGGCAGAAATACCAAAGGAATATTTAAGCGATGCAAAACAGCATCGCGCTGAATTAATAGAAAGAATTGCCGCAGAAGACGACGATTTAACCCATCGATATCTGGAAGGCAAAGAAATTCCAATTGATAATTTGAAAATGGTTTTGCGCAAAGCGGTTATCGCCAATAAGCTTTTTCCGGTTTTTGTTGGTTCGGCATTAAAAAATAAAGGCGTGCAACTTATTTTGGATGCAGTGGTTGATTACTTGCCGAGCCCGCTTGATATTCCTCCGGTTAAAGGCATTAATCCTGAAACGGGCGAGGAGGTAATTAGGCATGCCTCTGACGAAGAACCATTTGCGGCGCTTGCTTTCAAGTTGCAAAGTGATCCATTTGTCGGTCAGCTTACATTTTTCAGGGTTTATTCTGGAACGGTTTCTGCTGGTTCCTATATTTATAATTCTACAATTAATAAAAAAGAAAGATTGGGAAGGATTGTACGGCTGCAGGCAGATAAAAGAGAAGAAATGAAAACTGTTTATGCAGGAGAAATCGCAGCAGCAGTGGGATTAAAAGACGCAAAAACCAGCCATACTTTTTGCGACGAAAACAATCCGATTATATTGGAATTAATTAAATTTATGGAGCCGGTTATTGCTATGAGTATTGAACCAAAGACCAAAGCAGATCAGGAAAGAATGGGTATGACCTTAAAGAGATTGACTGACGAAGATCCGACACTCAGAATTAAAACCAACGAAGAAACAGGTCAGACAATTATCGAAGGCATGGGCGAATTACATTTGGAGATTATTGTTGAAAGAATGAAACGAGAATTTAAAGTTGAAACAAATGTCGGTAAACCGCAGGTTGCCTATAAAGAAACAATTAAGAAAGCCGCAGAAGCAGAAGGTAAATACATCAGACAATCAGGAGGTCGCGGACAATACGGCCATGTCTGGTTAAAAATTGAGCCGATAGAGCGCGGAAAAGGATTTGAATTCGTTGATGCAATTAAAGGGGGAACTATCCCCGCAGAATATATCCCGGCAGTTAAAAAAGGGGTTAAGGAAGCAATGGACAGAGGAGTCTTAGCGGGCTACCCATTTGTAGATGCGAAAATAACTTTATATGATGGATCTTTTCATGAGGTTGATTCGTCTGAAGCCGCATTTAAAATGGCGGGTTCATTCGCATTGCAGGAAGCGGCTAAGAGAGCGGGTTTAATTCTGCTTGAGCCAGTAATGAAGCTTGAAGTGGTTATTCCTCAAGAATTTTTAGGAGATATTACCGGAGATCTAAGCAGTAAAAGAGCGAGAATTGAAAAACTTGATGATCGAATAAATATGAAGGTTGTTGATGCTAAGGTGCCTTTATCTGAGATGTTTGGATATGCCACTAAATTAAGGTCAATGACGCAAGGTAGGGGAATATTCACAATGGAATTTTTTGATTATGAAGAAATCCCGCGTAATATTGCACAGGATATTATAGAGGGTAAGAAGAAATAAGAAAGAGCCAGCCCAAGGCCCGCTTCGCAGCGAGGCGAGCTGGTCCGCCTCGGGCGGAAGGGAAGAAAAAAGTAAAAACTTGACTAATTATTAATTATCAATTAAACTTAAGATAATAAATTAATAACGCGGCACAAATTACGAATGACACGCGAATTTACTAATATTCGTATATTCGTTTTAATCAGTAATTAGTGTCGAAACAAATATTATGGCAGGAAAATTCGAAAGAACTAAACCGCATGTTAATGTAGGAACAATTGGCCATGTTGACCATGGAAAGACCACTTTAACCGCTGCTATCCTTAAGCAATTAGGACTTAAGGGATTTATCGCCTCTAAAAAAGGAGTAAATGAAATCGATAATGCTCCCGAAGAAAGAGAGCGAGGTATTACTATTGCTTTGGCTCATGTCGAGTATGAAAGCGAGAAAAGGCATTATGCCCATATTGATGCTCCTGGTCATGCTGATTATATTAAAAACATGATCACCGGCGCTGCTCAAATGGATGGAGCAATTTTAGTGGTTTCAGCGGCCGATGGTCCAATGCCGCAAACCCGTGAACACATCCTTCTTGCATATCAGGTAGGTGTGCCGCAAATTATTGTATTCCTCAATAAGGTTGATACGGTGGATGATCCGGAATTAATCGATCTGGTGGAAGCGGAAGTCAGAGAGCTTCTGACTAAATACAAATTTTCTGGAGATAAAACTCCATTTATTCGAGGTTCTGCCTTAAAAGCGCTAGAGGCTGACTCTCCTGATTCAGAAGATGCTAAATGCATTTTTGAGTTGGTTAAAGCTCTTGACGAATATATTCCAGAGCCGAAAAGAGAAACCGATAAGCCATTTTTAATGCCGATTGAAGACATTTTCTCTATTGAAGGCAGAGGAACCGTAGTTACTGGCAAGATTGAAAGAGGAACCGTCAAGGTTAACGAAGAAGTTGAGGTTATCGGCTTAAAACCCACTCAAAAGACAGTTGTTACCGGTATTGAAATGTTTAACAAGTCCCTTGATGAAGGTATCGCAGGTGATAATGCCGGAATATTATTAAGGGGATTGAAAAAAGAAGACGTTGAAAGAGGTCAAGTTATTGCCAAGCCAGGCAGTGTTACCCCTCATGGTGAATTTGAAGGCGAGGTTTATATCTTATCCAAAGAAGAAGGCGGTCGTCATACCCCATTCTTTAAGGGATATAAGCCTCAGTTTTATATCAGAACCACTGATGTTACGGGAGATATTATTGCTTTGCCTGAAGGAACAGAAATGGTAATGCCTGGCGATACTGTTAACCTGGATATAAAACTTATTAATCCAGTGGCCCTAGAAGAAAAGCAGAGGTTTGCAATTAGAGAAGGCGGAAAAACAGTCGGTGCCGGAGTGGTAACCAAAATTATTAAATAAATTTATTAGATTGAATAAGATACTATTGTTATGGCGGCCAAAAAGAAAGTCAATGAAAGCGAACCAAGCGTAAAACAACGTCTCAGGATAAAGATTAGAGCGTTTGATCATAAAATTGTTGATCAATCAGCCCGCCAAATTATTGAGACGGCTGAACGATATGGTGCTGAAGTGGTTGGCCCCATTCCTTTGCCAACCCAGATTCAGAAATTTACAGTAAATCGGTCTACTTTTGTTCATAAAAATGCCCGTGAACAATTTGAGATGAGAACCCACAAAAGAGTAATTGATATATTCAATCCAGCATCTAAAATCATTGATGCCCTGATGAATTTAAACCTGCCCGCAGGGGTAGATATTGAGATTAAGATGTAGCATTTTATATGCAAATAGTTTTTACAAATCCAAGATAAAAGAATTGGACATAGGTCTGTTTTGAAAAGCCAGGCTGAGTCCTGGCTTTTAGTTAAGCCAAATAATATGAAATTCATAATCGGGAAAAAAATAGGAATGACTCAGGTATTTAATAAAGAAGGGAAAGCAGTTCCAGTAACAGTAATTGAAGCTGGGCCATGTTTTATTACTCAAATTAAAAATAAAGAGAAAAATGGCTACAAATCTATTCAGATTGGATTTGAAAAATTAAAAGACAAAAAAATAAAAAAAGCCCAGAAAGGCAAAGAATTCAGATTTTTAAAAGAATTTCTCGCCCAAGGCCCGCTTTGTAGCGAGGCAAGCGAGTCCGACTCGGTCGGATACAATGTAGGTGATAAAATTGCCGTTGATATATTTTCCGAGGGAGACAAAATCAGGGTTTCCGGAATTTCAAAAGGAAGAGGTTTTCAGGGGGTGGTAAAAAGGCACGGATTTAAGGGCGGTCCTGGGTCTCACGGCGCCAAACACACTGCTCGCAAACCAGGATCAATCGGCAGCAGTTTTCCAGAAAGAGTTTTGAAAGGTAAAAAAATGGCTGGACATATGGGCGTGGAAAGAGTATCAATTAAAAATTTAAAAATAGTTGTTGTTGATAAGGAAAATAATTTATTAGCTGTTTCCGGAGCTGTGCCCGGTCCAAACGGAGGATTAGTTGAAATAATGAGTATTTAAATATGATAAAAGTAACAACTTATAATTTAGAGGGAGAGAAAAGCGGGATGATTGAGCTGCCGGAGAAAATTTTTGGCGTAAAAATAAATAATGATTTAATTTACCAGGCAGCCAATGTTCAAATGGCTAATAATCGTTATCATTTTGCTGATGCTAAAGATAGAAGCGAGGTCAGGGGAGGAGGTAGAAAACCATGGCGTCAAAAAGGAACAGGCAGAGCCAGACATGGCTCCATCCGTTCTCCTTTATGGCGAGGCGGAGGCGCCACTTTCGGTCCATTAAAAGAAAAAGTTTTTGGAAGAAAAATTAATAAAAAAGCAAAAAGAAAAGCTCTTTTTATGGTTCTTAGTTCTAAAGTTAATGACAAGGAACTGGTTGTTTTAGATGAGTTAAAAGCAAGCGAGCCAAAAACAAAAATAATGGCAAATATCCTAAACAAAATTTTTAAAGAAATTAAAAAATCCAGAATTTTAATTGCTGTTTCCAAAAAAGAAGAAAATGTAATCAGGTCTGCGAAAAATATTGCCGACAGCAAGATAATTTTAGCAGATAGTTTAAATATTCTGGACTTGCTTTCCTATAAATATTTATTATTAGACAAAGAAGGAATAAAGGTGATTGAAAAAACTTATGGGAATATTTGATATTTTTAAAAAGTCCCGACCGCGGTCGGGATCCCGACAGAGGTCGGGAAAAGTCATCGTCGGTGCCAAGCGCAAGCAGGTAGAGCCAACCTTGCCTGCCGGCAGGCAGGTTAAAAGGGCGCCGATAAAAAAGAAAGAAGGCGCGGCTTTTAGGCTTTTAAAAGAACCGCATATCAGCGAAAAAGCTACTAATTTATCCGAAGCAGGAAAATATGTTTTTAAGGTTTTCCCCCAAGCAAATAAATCAGAAATAAAAAGGGCAGTGGAAAATATTTACGGCGTGGCAGTGAAAAAAGTGAATATTATAAATATTAAAACAAAAAAAAGGATATTAAAAGGACGAGAAGGCAAAAAATCCGGCTATAAAAAAGCCGTTGTGACTCTGGAAAGGGGACACAAAATAGAGATTCTACCTCATTAAGAAGTCAGACTTCTTCATTAATCTATGAAAAATTATAAACCAACAACACCGGGCTTAAGAAGAAGAATCGGTATTGAATATAAAAAATTTTTATCTGGACATAAACCGGAAAAATCTCTTCTTTTGTCATTAAAAAAGCAGGCCGGTCGAAATAGACAAGGCAGAATTACTGTTAGACACCAGGGCGGCGGACACAAAAAATTATACAGATTTATTGATTTCAAAAGAGAAAAATTTAACATTCCGGCAAAAGTAAAAACCATTGAATATGATCCAAATCGATCGGTTTTTATTGCTTTGGTTTGTTATGCTGATGGAGAAAAAAGATATATTTTGGCTCCGCAGGATTTGAAAATTGGAGATGAAATTATAACTTCTGAAAAAGCACCTCTTAAACCAGGCAATAGAACATTCTTGAAAAATATTCCAGTTGGAACGTTTATTCATGATATTGAATTAAATCCTGGCCAGGGCGGAAAGATTGTGCGTTCGGCAGGTTCAAGCGCCCAAGTTACTGCCAATGAAGGAAGATATGCTCATATAACTCTTCCTTCGACAGAAGTAAGAATGGTTTTAGCGGATTGTATGGTCACGGTCGGAGTTTTAAGTAATCCTGAACATGCTTTCGTAAATCTTGGAAAAGCTGGCAGAAAGCGCTGGTTAGGCGTAAGGCCGAGAGTACGTGGCACGGCAATGAATCCATGCGATCATCCACATGGTGGAGGCGAAGGAAGGGCTCCGATAGGTTTAAGGTTGGGTCCGAAAACTCCTTGGGGCAAACAAGCATTTGGAGTTAAGACAAGAAAAGGAAAAAAATATTCTGATAAATTTATAATTCAAAGGAGAATCCATAAAAAGCGCAAATAAAAATTATGACAAGAAGTTTAAAAAAGGGTCCATATGTGGACGAAAAATTAATAGAGAAAGTAAAGAAATTAAAATCCGGAGATAAAACCGTGATAAAAACCTGGGCAAGAGATTGTACAATTACGCCGGAAATGGTGGGATTTACCTTTGGCGTGCATAATGGTAAGGACCATATCCAGGTTTTTGCAACCGAAGAAATGGTTGGCCATAAATTAGGAGAATTTTCTCCGACGAAAAAATTTGTGCGTCACGGAGGCAAGATGCAAAGAGAAATTGAACAAAAAGTAGAGGAGAAAGAAGTAGTTAAATAAATTTATGGAGATAAAAGCTAAATTAAATTATTTAAGAATAGCCCCAAGAAAAGTAAGGTCTGTAATTGATTTAATCCGCGGCAAAGAAATTAAAGAAGCAGAGAGCCAATTGAAATTTATGCCCAGAAAAGCTGGCGGATATATTTTAATGCTTTTAAAGTCAGCCATAGCTAATGCTAAAAATAATTTTAATATAGAAAAAGACAATTTATACATTAAAGAAATAAGAGCAAACGAAGGAGTTCCTTTCCGCAGAGGAAGAGCTGCTTCTCGGGGTCGATCAGTGCCAATTTTAAAAAGAACCAGTCATGTGATTTTAACTTTGGCCACTAAAAAAGAAGTTAAAATACCCGCCGCAACTCGCCATGAAACTACGGGTTTTAGCGAGAAGCAGGCGGGCCCGCCACAATCCGAAGGTTTGGGCGGGGAAAAGAAATCCACAATTATAGAAAAACCGAAATACAAAGCTCCGAGAGAAATCAAAAAAGGAAAGGGATTCGTCGGAAGTATTACTAAGAAAATTTTTAGGAGAAAATCAGTTTAATTTATTATGACTCATAAAGTTCATCCAAAAATTTTTAGAATAAAAGGCATAGAAGATTGGCAGTCGCAATGGTTTAGCAAGAGAAATTATAAATTTAACCTGGAGCAAGATTACAGAATCCGAGAATTTATCAAAAAACAATTAAAGCCAGCAGCGGTTGATGAGGTAATAATAAAAAGATCGGCCAATTCTATCCATATTGTTGTTCGGGCAGCCCGGCCAGGTATTATTATTGGTCGGGGCGGGGCTGGAATTCAGGAATTAAAAAAGGAAATTATCAGAAAAATATTTTCCGCCAAAGGCGGATCCGCCTCGGGCGGAAAAGGAAAAATAAAGGGTTTAGATATTAAAATAGATATTGAAGAAATTGGCAAAGCAGAAATTAAAGCTAGTATTGTTGCTCAAGCCATTGCTGAGCAATTAGAAAGAAGAATGCCTTTTAGGCGAGTAATTAAACAAGCCACCGAAAAGGTTATGCAGAATCCAGAAGTAAAAGGAATAAAAGTTTATGTTGCTGGCCGTTTAAATGGATCAGAAATGGCTCGAAATGAGAAATTAATAAAGGGAAAATTGCCTCTTCAGACAATCAGAGCGAATATTAATTATGCCCACGTTGATGCTCACACCATTTATGGGATAATTGGAGTAGGAGTTTGGATGTATAAAGGCGATATTTTTGAGAAATAAAATTATGCTTCAACCAAGAAAAGTAAAACATCGAAAATGGCACAAAGGTAGAAGAAGGATTGAAGGAAACTCCAAGGCTGGCACAGAATTAAACTTTGGCACTTTTGGGTTAAAAGCAGACGGAACCAAATGGATAACTGCCAGGCAGATTGAGGCAGCCAGAAAAGCAATAACTCATCATCTGCAAAAAGGCGGCAAGCTTTGGATTAGAGTTTTTCCTGATAAGCCAGTAACGCAGAAAGGCCAGGAAGTGCCGATGGGTGGAGGTAAGGGAAGTGTTGAATATTATGTCTTTGCCGTCAAACCAGGCCGAATACTTTTTGAAATCGACGGAGTCACTGAAGAAGTTGCTAAAGAAGCAATGCGTTTGGCCAGTCATAAATTACCAATTAAGACCAGATTCATTAAGAGATAAATTATGAAAATTCGAGAATTAAGGCAAAAAACAGATAAAGAACTTCAGGAAACTCTTATTCACTCGAGAGACAATTTAAGAGAATTAAGATTTAATTTAGCTGGTGGCAAAGTGAAAAATATCAAACAATTTCATCAAACGAGAAAAGACATAGCGCGAATATTAACCTTAATAGAACAAAGAAAAAATGAATCAGGAAAAAAATGAAAATACCAGCCCAAGGCTGGTCGGCCTCGGGCCGAAGCGCATACTTAAAGGAGTCGTGGTTTCCGATAAAATGGATAAAACCATTGTTGTTTTAGTTGAAAGAATTAAGCAACATCCAAAATATAAAAAAAGATACAGAGTATTTAAAAGATATAAGGCCCACGATCCGGAAAAGAAGTATCATCTTGGGGATAAAGTCGTGATTCAGGGGTGTCGTCCCATCTCGAAAGAGAAGAAATGGATAGTATTATAAATATATGATTCAGGCTGGTTCAAATTTAAAAGTAGCCGATAACACTGGAGCAAAAGCAATCCGGGTTTTTAGAGTTTTGGGCGGAACAAGAAGGCGATATGCTCAGCTTGGAGATATTGTCATTGCTTCGGTTAAAGTTGCTGAGCCGAGAAAAACGGTCAAAAAGAAAGAAATCATACGTGCAGTAATTATCAGGCAGAAAAAATCTTATCGCCGAAATGACGGCAGTTATATTAGATTTGATGAGAATGCCGCGGTAATCGTTGACGGCAAAGAACCGAGGGGAAACAGAATTTTCGGACCGGTTGCCCGAGAATTAAAAGACAAAGGATTTGACAGGATAATTTCTTTAGCTGCAGAAGTGTTATGAAAATAAAAAGAGGAGATACAGTTTTAATAATTTCCGGTAAAGACCAGGGAAAAAGCGGCAAAGTAAGCGAAGTTTTCTTAAAGGAAAACAAGATTATAATTGAAGGATTAAATATAGTCAAAAAACATGTCCGTCCAAAAAGAGAGGGCGAGAAAGGTCAGAGAGTGGAAGTACCTCGGGCTATAGACGTTTCCAATGTAAAATTAATTTGTCCTAAATGCAAAAAAGCTACAAGAATCGGTCATAGAGTAATTAGCGAGAATAAAGTCCGTGTTTGTAAGAAATGCGGACAGGAAATTTAATATGTTGCAGGAAAAATACAAAAAAGAAATTATTCCGATGATGAGACAAAAATTTGGCCTGAAAAGCGATTTAGCAGTTCCCAAAATTGAAAAAGTGGTGGTTAATGTTGGAATTGGCAACGAAGCCAAAGACGAAAAATCTCACGAATCAATTGTAAAAGATTTGTCTCTGATTACCGGTCAAAAACCGATTTTTACCCTGGCGAAAAAAGCAATTTCTGCCTTTAAAATAAGACAAGGCCAGCCTGTCGGCCTAAAAGTGACTTTGCGCAGAAAAAGAATGTTTGATTTTTTAGATCGCTTGATAAATGTTGTTTTGCCGAGAACCAGGGATTTCAGGGGATTGCCCGAAAAATCCATTGATCAGAACGGGAATTTAAATATCGGTATAAAGGAACAAATTATTTTCCCCGAAATTTCTCAAGAAGACATAAGAAAAATTTTTAGTATGGAAATAACCGTAGTAACAGATACAAAAGACAGAAACAAAGCAGAGGAATTATTTAAATTAATGGGTTTCCCAATTAAATAAAATTTTATGGCTAAGACATCTGATATCGCAAAATCAAATAAGAAGCCGAAGTTTTCAACGCGAAAAGTTAACCGCTGTTTTAGATGCGGCCGGAGACACGGCTATATGAGAAAATTCGGTTTATGCCGCATTTGTTTCAGAGAATTAGCTAATAAGGGAGAAATCCCCGGAATTAAAAAATCAAGTTGGTAATCCCGCCATATCGGGACAAGAATTATGAATATCGATTCAATTTCAGACATGTTAACACGTATTCGCAATGCCCAAGCAGTTGGTCATAAAACTGTAATTTTTCCTTTTTCAAAAATTAAATTTGAATTGGCAAAAATTCTTAGCGCCGAAGAATTTATAGGCGCTGTTTCAGAAAAAGAAAAAGGATCCAAGAAAAAAATAGAAGTAGTTTTAAACTATAAAGACGCTAAAAATACTATTCCCAAAATTCAAGGCATAATCAGAGTCAGTCGGGGGGGTCAGAGAATTTATGTGGGCAAAAAGGATTTATTAGCAATTTCCAAGGGTCGTGGTATTGCGATATTAACAACCTCTCAAGGATTAATGATTGATAGAGAAGCAAAAAAGAAAAGAACAGGAGGGGAAATAATTTGTAAAATTTGGTAAATATGTCGCGAATCGGCAAACAAATAATTTTAATTCCTGAAGGAGTCGAGGTGAAACTCGACGAAAATCTTATAATCGTGAAAGGGAAAAAAGGAGAGTTGACCCAAAAACTTATTCCCGAAATTGGAGTTGAAATTAAAGATAAACAAATTGCAGTTCAGAAAATCAAAGAAACCAAAAACAGCTCTGCTTTATGGGGGACCTTTCGGGCATTAATAGCAAATATGATGGAAGGAGTGAATAATGGATTTGAAAAAAGATTAATTATTGAGGGAATCGGCTACAGAGTAGTACTTAATGGGAATAAATTAGTTTTAAGCTTGGGCTTTTCTCATCCAGTAGAAATAGAGGCGCCCAAAGGAATAGAATTTAAAGTGGAAAAAAATACAATTACTATTTCTGGCCCGGACAAACAATTAGTGGGGCAGGTTGCCGCCAATATCCGCAAGCAGAGAAAGCCAGAACCATACAAAGGCAAGGGAATCAGGTATGAAAACGAAATCATTAGAAGAAAAGCGGGCAAGAAAACAGTTGCCACAGCTTAATAAAACTTATGATTAATAGAAAAGAAAAAAGAATTATCAGGCATAAAAGAGTTAGAGCCAAAATATCAGGGACTGCAAAGGTTCCACGACTTTATATTTTTAAAAGCAATAAACATATTTATGCCCAATTAATCGATGATGAAAAGGGGAAAACCATAATTTCAGCTAGCGACAGAGAATTACCCGCCGCAAGCGCTTCGCACAAGCAGGCGGGCAAGAAGTCAAAACTTGCTCACAGTGTCGGGCAATTAATTGCCAAAAAAGCTCTGGAGAAAAAATTTGAAAAAGTGGTTTTTGACAGAGCTGGTTATAAATATCATGGTCGAGTAAAATTATTCGCTGACGGAGCCCGTGAGGGAGGTTTAAAATTCTAAAAATATGACCGAAGAAAAAGAAACACAATTAGAAGAAAAAATTGAAGAGTCTAAGGCTGAAGAAAAGTTGGAAAAGAAGACTGAAGAGAAAAAACAAGAGCAGCCGAAACCTGGAAGGTTCGAAAGAAGAATCAGAGCAAGAAGACCAACTGGCAAAAAAGAAGAAAAGTCTGAATTTGAGCAGAAACTTTTAGATATTAGAAGGACTGCTCGAATGGTGGCAGGCGGTCGGCGTTTTAGTTTTAGGGCATTGGTAATTATTGGCAACAAACAAGGCAAGGTTGGAGTTGGGTTAGCCAAAGGAGCAGATGTGACTATAGCAGTGGAAAAAGCAGTTAATCAAGCCAAGAAAAATCTTGTAGAGATTCCGATAACTGAAAATAAATCAATTGCCCAGATGGTGGAGGCAAAATATGGAGCAGCCAAGGTGATGTTAAAGCCAGCTGCCAAAGGAAAGGGAATTATTGCTGGCGGAGCAGTAAGAGTAATTTGCAGTTTAGCCGGTATTGAAAATGTCGTATCAAAAATTATCGGTCGGACAACTAATAAGCTCAATAATGCCCGAGCCGCTATCGAGGCATTGAAAAAAATATCTTAATATGCAGCTTTATCAATTAAAACCAATCCACAAGGCAAAAAATAAAAAACGCGTTGGCAGGGGTGGCAAACGCGGAACTTATTCTGGCAAAGGAATTAAGGGTCAAAAATCTAGGGCTGGCCATAAAATCAGGCCGGAAATACGCGATTTTATTAAAAAAATCCCCAAACAAAGGGGATATAGGTTTAAATCATTCAGAACAAAACCCACAATTATTAATTTAAAAGATTTAAATGAAAAATTTAGCGATGGCGAAGTAGTTAGTCCCAAAACATTGTTAAACAAAGAATTAATTGCTAAAGTTAAGGGTAGAATGCCAGAAGTGAAAATTTTGGGGGTTGGCGAGCTTAAGAAAAAAATAAAAATTGAAGGTTGTAAAATATCAAAATCAATCAAATAAATATGAAATGGTTTGAAAAAATTACACAACTTTTCAAAGTAAAAGAATTAAGAAATAAAATATTATTTGTTTTTGCTTTATTTGTGGTTTTTAGCTTGGTTTCCAATATTCCAGTGCCTGGAGTTGATACCTCTAAGCTTAAGGAATTCTTTCAGGGAAACCAGCTTTTTGGTTTGATTAATATTTTTACTGGTGGCGCAATGCAGAATTTTTCCATTGCGATGCTTGGCCTGGGACCCTTTATTACCGCAACAATTATTTTGCAGCTTTTGACAATGATTTTTCCAAAATTAAAAGAAATATATCATGAATCAGGTCCGGAGGGCAGAAACAAATTTAATCAATACGGCAGGATTTTAACCGTGCCCTTGGCAGCCCTTCAAGGATATGCGATGACAAACCTTTTAATTAGTCAGCAAATAATCGGATATTTATCTCCCTTTGCTATGCTTACAGCTATTACTATTATTACTGCGGGAGCAGTATTCTTAATGTGGTTAGGAGAACTAATTTCAGAAAAAGGGATTGGCAATGGGGTTTCTCTTTTGATTTTTGCCGGAATTATTGCCAGAGTTCCTTCTTCTATTCAGCAGATTATTGCGACCTACAGCCCGTCCCAACTCCCTTCTTATATTGGTTTTATCGCCGTGGCAGTTTTAGTAATTGTCGGAGTAGTAATCATTAATGAAGCTCAGAGGAAAATTCCCATTGCTTACGCCAAAAGAATTCGGGGGAGAAGAGTTTATGGCGGATTTTCAACTTATTTGCCTTTGAGGGTTAATCAGGCGGGAGTAATTCCCATAATCTTTGCGCTTTCGATTATGCTTTTTCCGGGAATGATTGCCAAATTTTTCTCTGCTGCCGCCAATCCAACCATCGCTCATATTGCCAATTCAATCGGTAATATTTTCCAAAATAATCTTTTTTACGGCGTTGTTTATTTTCTTTTGGTAGTGGTATTTACTTTCTTTTATACGGCAGTCACTTTTGACCCGAAAGCAATTGCCGAAAATATCCAGAAGAACGGAGGATTTGTTCCGGGAATCAGGCCAGGAGACAATACTGCTGGTTTTTTCTCCCACATTTTGAATAAAATCACTTTAGTCGGCGCTTTGTTTTTGGGTTTAATTGCAGTTCTGCCGGTAATTATGAAAGGAGCCACGGGGGTCGCATCTTTAAGTATTGGAGGAACCGCAGTTTTAATCGTAGTTTCCGTGGTTCTGGAAACAATGAAACAAGTAGAGAGCCAATTAGTGATGAGGGATTATGAAGGATTCTAAAAAACCATTAAATTTTGTTTTAATCGGGCCACCGGGATGCGGAAAAGGAACGCAAGCAAAACTTTTATTGAAAAAGTTTAAAAATTATTATTATATTTCTTCGGGAAAATTATTTAGGCGTTTATGCGAGATTAAAACAGATGTTGGTGGGAGGATAAAAAGCGTTGTAGAGAGCGGCGGATTGCCTTTTGATGATTTATCTACTACTCTTTGGATGTATGAAATTGCCCAGAACGTTAAAAAGAACCAGGGAATTGTTGCCGACGGTTTCCCGAGAAGGTTGCAAGAAGCAATCGACCTTGATAATTTTTTAAAATTCTTAGAAAGAAAAGAAAAAACCCTTGTTTTTTTAATTGAGATTTCTGAAAAAGAGGCATTGAAAAGATTACCACAAAGAGGAAGGATAGACGACGACACAAAAGACATAAAAAAACGCTTTAAAATATATAGACAACGGACAATCCCAGCTATAAATTATTTAAAGAAAAATATGAAGTTTGTCAGAATTAATGGTGAGCAGAGTATAGAAAATGTTTTTAAAGATATTTCAAAGACAATTAAAGAAAAAACGAAATGATAAATATTTATACCGAGAAAGAAATTAGGGTAATGGCCGAAGGCGGAAAAATTTTGGCAAAGATTGTTAGAGAGGTCGCTAAACAAGTTAAGCCCGGCATTACTACAAAATATTTAGATAAGGTCGCTGAAGACCTTATTTTAAAATACAACGCGAAGCCAGCATTTAAAGGATTTAATAATTATCCGGCCGTGCTTTGCACTTCAATAAATGAGGAAATAGTCCACGCTGTGCCGAGTAAAAGAGTTTTAAAAAATGGTGATATTTTGACTCTGGATTTAGGCATTAAATTTCCCGCAAACGGGACAAGTAAAGGATACTGCACAGATATGGCAATTACTTTGGCGATTGGAAAAGTTGATAATCGGATTAAAAAACTTATAGCAACCACGAAAAAATCTTTGGAAATTGCGATTAAGCAGTGCAAATCGGGAAATCATCTTAGCGATATTGGTTGGGCAATTCAGAAACATACTGAAAAAAATGGCTTTAATGTGATTCGGGATTTGGTTGGACACGGCATTGGCAGGGAAGTTCACGAAGACCCGCAGATTTTAAATTACGGGGAAAAGGGGACTGGCCTCGAGCTTGTTGAGGGGATGGTTTTGGCTCTGGAGCCGATGATTTGTGTGGGTAATTATGAAATAGAAAAATGTGCAGATGGCTTCGCCTATCGTACCAAAGACCGCAGTTTATCAGCGCATTTCGAACACACCGTGGCGATTACGAAAAGGGATCCGATAGTGTTGACGAAGTAAAAAAATCCCATATCTGTGGGATTTTTTGTTTGTAATAATTATGCTATAATTTGAATATATGGACAAAATACATCTATCAGTAGTGATACCGGCATATAATGAAGAGAAGCGGATAAGTGCGACGCTTTTGGATGTGGATAGATATTTGTCAAAACAAAAATACCCGCCCGCAACGCCTTCGCGTAGCGATGGCGGGCGAGGCACTTACGAAATTATTGTGGTTAATGATGGTTCGAAAGATAATACTGTTCAGGTCGTAGAGAGAACCAAGCAATTGGTTAAAAATCTCCGATTGATAGACAATAAAGAAAATCACGGCAAGGGGTATGTGACCAAACAGGGAATGCTGGAGGCAAAAGGAGAATACAGGATTTATGTTGATGCGGATAATGCGATTTCAATTGACCAAATTGAAAATTTTTGGCCATACACCAAGGATTTTGATATAATTATTGGTTCTATTGAATTAAAAGGAGCGAAAATTGAGGAAAAGGCCGGCTGGCATCGAAGAATACTAGGCAAAATAGCAAAATACATCATCCGTCTTCTTGCTATTTGGGAAATTCACGATACCCAGCGGGCTTTCAAGCTTTTTCCGGAAAAAGTAGCCAACGACATTTTTTCCAGACAGACGATTGAGAAATGGGGTTTTGATATTGAAATTCTGGTTCTTGCTAAAAAACTCGGATACAAAATAAAAGAATTGCCGGTTACCTGGATAAATGCCGAAGGGAGTAAAGTTACGTTGAAATCCTATATTAGAACTTTTGCCGAATTATTGAAGATAAAATATAATTTATTGACTAATAAGTATAAAATTAAGTAATTGAAATGCCCGCCAAAGGCGGGTCAGCCTCGGGCTGAGAACTTAATAACCAATAAATACAAAATATGAAAATTTCGGATTTTAAAAAGAAGCAATTGCGCGATGGATTTGGAAATGTTTCCGAATTAAGGCAAGATTTAGTCAGTGGCGACTGGATGATAGTAGCCACTGGAAGGTCTAAGAGGCCCCATTTATTTAAAGACCAAGGCAGAGAAAAATTTAAGCAACCAATTTCTCAATGTCTATTTGAAGATCCGCAGGCAACCGGACACGGCGAGCCGCTTTTAATTTATTATAACGAAGGAAAAAAGAAAAAAATAAAAGGAATTAAAAAGCTTATAAAAGATTGGAGCCTACAAGTAGTAAAAAATAAATTTCCAGTACTCGGCCCAGGCGATTGTTCTGATATATACAAAGATGGGCCATATGCACTAATGGATGGAGCTGGATTCCATGAAATTATTCTTACTCGTGACCACGACAAGCATCTTGCTATAATGCCGCCAGAAAAAGCAGAAGAAGTTGTAAGAGCATATCAGGAACGCTATTTGTCTTTAATGGACCACAAATGCGTTAATTATATTTTTATTTTTCATAATCACGGCAAAGAGGCCGGAGCATCAATACCCCATCCGCATTCTCAGTTGATTGCCTTACCAGTATTGCCGGCAGACGTAAGGAGAAGCTTAAGGGGAGCTAAAGAATATTATGAAGAGCATAAAAAATGTGTTTATTGTAAGATGCTAAAATGGGAAAAAGAAGAAAGAAGGAGCATTTTTCAAAACGAACATTTTATCGTTTATTCCCCATTTGTGCCGCGAGTAAATTTTGAATTAAGAATTTATCCGCGAAAACACCAGCCCTATTTTGAAAAAATCAATGAAACAGAAAGAAAATATTTAGCCGAGGCCATACAACAAGCATTACACCGTCTCTATAGGGGATTAAAAGATCCGGCTTACAACTTTTTTATTCATACTGCTCCCTGTGATGGCAAGGACTACAAATATTATCATTGGCACATTGAAATTTTGCCGAAAACAAATACCTGGGCCGGAATCGAATTAGGCACTGGAGTGGAAGTAATCAGTGTTAAACCGGAAGAGGTTGCTAAATTTTTAAGAAAAATTAAGGTTGATTAATATGCAGATTCCCCACGAATTGATTGTGGCGGGCATAGCCGCCCTACCAGTAGGCGAATTGAGAGTTGCCATTCCAGTGGCCATGGCAGTTTACAAAATGTCGGTTTGGTCAGCTTTCTTATGGGCCTTAATTGGTAATTTAATTCCGATTGTTTTTATTATTTTGGGCTTGGATTTATTGATAAATAAGCTTTTAATCCGTAAGATTCCTATTTTTAATAAATTTTTCAATTGGATTTTTCAAAGAACCCAAAGAAAATACACCAAAAATATTGAGCGCTGGAAAGATTTAGCTTTAATGATTTTTGTAGCTATTCCCTTGCCGGGAACAGGTGCTTGGACAGGTGCTTTGATTGCTTTTGTTTTCGGTATTCCTTTAAAGCGCGCTTTTCCAGCAATTGCCGCCGGAGTTTTAATTGCCGGCATTGTCGTAAGTTTAATCACATTGGGAATAATTAATTTACCACTTATAAAATGAAACCATTAATAATCGCAAACTGGCCCCGAAAATTCGCCTTCGGCGAATAACGGGGTAAAAAAATGAATCCATGAAAAATAAATTATTAATAATTGGAAACTGGAAGTGCAACCCCATAAGTTTAGCTGAGGCCAAAAAGCTTTTTAATGATATAAAGGGGGGGATAAAAATCGTAAAAAATGAAGTAATTGTCTGTCCGCCCTTTATTTATTTAGGAGAATTCAAAATTCAAAATTCAAAATTGAAAATTCAACTCGGTGCCCAGGATTGTTTTTGGGAAAATAATGGTCCCTATACAGGAGAAGTTTCCCCGTCCATGTTAAGAAGCTTAAGGGTTGCATATGTGATTATCGGCCATTCGGAAAGAAGAATTCATTTTCAGGAAACGGATAAAATAATTAACAAAAAATTGAAAGCCGCGCTTAAAGTTGGTTTAAAGCCGATTTTGTGCATTGGCGAGAAAAGAGGAGAAAATGCAGAAAAGGTGATTGATAAGCAATTAAAAAATGATTTAAAAGAATTGTCCGTAAAAGAAATAAGCAAAATTGTTGTTGCTTATGAGCCGGTTTGGGCAATAGGCACGGGTGATTTTTGTCCGCTGGATAAAGCCAAAAAAGCATTGAAATTTATAAAAAGTAAAATAAATAACAAAATTCTATACGGCGGGAGCGTTAATAGTAAAATTTCCAAGAGGTATACGCAGGCAGGATTTAATGGTTTATTGGTTGGCGGCGCAAGTTTAAATGCAAAAGAATTTATAAAAATCGTTAAAAATGGCTAAATTTAAAACATTAAGAGAGGTCGATGTAAAAAATAAACGCGTCTTGGTACGCGTTAATTTTGATTTACCTCTGAATGAAAAAGGGGAAATTATAGATATTTTCCGGCTTAAAGAAAGCTTGCCGACAATTCAGTATTTAATTAAGCAGAAAGCAAAAGTGATTTTAATTTCTTATCTCGGCCGTCCTGACGGTAAAGTAATCAAAAAATTATCATTGAAGCCAGTGGCAAAAATTTTGTCTAAATTTTTGAAAAAAGAGGTTTTATTTACAAAAAAAGCAGAAAGCATGAAATCGGGTGATGTTCTGCTTTTGGAAAATATCAGATTTAATAAAGGCGAGAAAAAAAATTCTAAAGAATTGGCACAAAAATTAGCAGAAATGGGCGATTTTTATATTAATGAAGCATTTGCAGATTCGCACCGCGAATGTGTCTCTATTACCGGTATTCCAAAATTTTTAGATTCAGCAGCGGGGTTTCTATTGGAAAAAGAAATCAAAGAACTGGATAAAATTTTAAAAAATCCGAAGCGACCGTTAGTGGCAATTATCGGCGGAGCAAAAATGGAAACAAAAATAAAAGTAATCAATAAATTTTTAAAAATCGCGGACAAGGTTTTAATTGGCGGAGCTTTAGCAAATACGATTTTTGCGAGTAAAGGGGTTTCAATGGGCGATTCCATAATTGATAAGGAGTCTTTCGGAGAAGTTCAAAAAATAAATTTAGATAATCCGAAATTATTTTTACCGATTGATTTAGGAATTTGGAATAAAAACAGAGTATATCATAAAGAAGTAAGTAATCTTTTTGAAAAAGAAAAAGCTCTGGATATTGGCCCAAAAACAATAAATTTGTTTTGTGAAATAATTAAAAACGCTAAGATAGTTGTCTGGAATGGGCCATTAGGATTAACCGAACAAAAGCCGTTTGATAAAGCGTCAAAAGAAATAGCCGAAGCGGTTATAAGAAGTAGAGCATATTCAGTAATTGGCGGAGGAGACACGGTGGCATTTCTCTGGAAAATCAAAAAAGCAAAGAAATTCAGCCATCTTTCCACGGGCGGCGGCGCAATGTTGGATTATTTAGCAAATGAGACTTTGCCGGGGCTGGAAGCCCTTAGATAGCCCCTTGATATCCCTTAGATTTTTCCCCTAGGGGTTTTCAAAGGGAATTCAAAGGGTATCCAAAGGGAAAAATTTATGGCAATTTATCAAAAAAGAAACCCGCTGGGTTTTAAAAATCTTTTAACCTGGCAGCAATCTGATGAAATTTATCAAAAGGTTAAAATTTTGGCTTCGAAGTTGCCAAAATTTCATCCAAAAACAAAGCAATTCACCAATAGATTAGTTGACCATTTAATTGATTCAGCCCGTTCCGTGAAAAGAAATATTGAGGAAGGATTTAAACGGGCAACGACTGGTGAGTATATAAAATTTATCGGATTTTCAAGGGGTTCTTTAGAAGAATTACATGGGGATTTGGTGGATTTGGAGGACGATATCAAGGGGAGCCCAAGGGGGTTCAAAGGGATTTCTACGGGAGAAATAGGTGAATTGATTAGATTATGTCGAGGAGAAGACAAAATGTTAGAAAGTCAGATTAAGGGATTAGAAAAACGAAGGGAATCAATGGGATATAGAACAAATCGAGAGCAAGAGCAATTATCAAAACAAAGATTATTAGAGGAAAAACAAAAAGAAAAGGAATTTTATAGAAATTTACAGAATAAATCCGGATCAGTTAGATTAATCAATGGGCAATTTATAAGTAAAGGAGAATACAACAAAAGAATCCAATCCGGCGAATCCCTCGAACTCTGGCCAGAAAGATAATCCCTTTGATTCCCCTTTGAATTACCCTTTGTCGTTTTTCTTTCCAATAAAAAAAGGAGACTCAAGCGATTTTTCGCAAGGTCAAGTATTATGCAAAAAATTTGGAAAATTAATAAACCGGCGCCGAGGGAGTTTTTGGAGAAATTTCCGGAATATTCAAGATTAACTCTTCAACTTCTTTGGGACAGAAATTTAAAAACTCAAAAAGCAATTGATGAGTTTTTTAATCCTGATTATGATGAAGATTTACACGACCCATTTTTATTGAAAGATATAAAAAAATCCCTGAAAAGAATTGAAAAAGCATCAAAGAAAAAAGAAAAAGTAGCAATTTTTGCTGATTATGATTGTGATGGAATTTGTGGCGCTATTTTATTGCACGAAATTTTAGATGTTTATAAAATAACTCCGGAGGTATATATCCCTGACCGTAATAAAGAAGGTTATGGTCTTAATTTTAAAGCCATTGAGGAGATTGCCAAAAAAGGCGTGAAATTAATTTTAACCATTGATTGCGGCGTGAGCGATTTTGAAGAAGTAAAATCAGCCAACAAATTAGGAATGGATGTGATAATAATCGACCACCACGAAATCCCCAAAAAACTGCCGCCAGCTTTTGCGATTATTAATCCCAAACAAAAGAAATGTAAATATCCCTTTAAGGATTTAGCCGCTACTGGTGTGGCCTTTAAAATAGTTCAGGCAGTAAAAGAAATTAAAAAAATGCCGGTTTCCTGGGAAAAATGGCTATTAGATTTAGTGGCCATTGCTACGGTTACTGATTCAATGCTGCTTTTAGGAGAAAACCGGACATTAGTAAAATATGGTTTGATAGTTCTTTCGCAAACAAAAAGATTGGGATTGAAAGTTTTAATGGAAAAAGCCAGAGTAAAGGGCGATTTAAATACCTATACTCTTGGCTGGGTTTTGGGGCCAAGAATCAATGCTGCCAGCCGAGTTGACCACGGCACGCTTGCTTTTCAGCTTTTATTAAGTAAACAGCAAGACCACGTCGAAGATTTAACCAGCCATTTAGAGTCCAAAAACCAAGAACGCCAGCGCCAGATGGAAATAATAATGAAAGAGGCACGCGAAAGAGTATTAAAAAACTTAAATAAAAGAAGAATAATTTTTGAAACAGACGAAAACTGGACAGCGGGCATGCTTGGTTTGGCTGCGCAGAAGTTGAAAGATGAATTTTGGCGACCCTGCTTTATTTGTCAGCAATCAAAAGAGGTTGTTAATTGTTCGGCGAGAGGAGGGGTGGCGGGGTTTAACGTGATTAAGGCGCTTAATGAATGTAAAAAATATTTAGATGAGTATGGCGGACATCCTTATGCTGGCGCATTTCGGGCAGCAACAAAAAATTTATCCAAGATTCAAGAAATATTGGAAAAAACAAGTAATCGGAAGCTAAAAGACAAAGATTTAATTCCCTTTTTAAATATTGACGCCGAAGTTAATGAGCAGGATTTAAATTGGCAGGTTTTTGATGAAATTCAGAGATTTTCTCCTTTTGGCAGCAATAATTCCGAACCACTGTTTTTAATGCGAGGATTAACTGTTTTTGAAATAAGAAATGTCGGCGCCAAAAACAATCACGCAAAATTTGTTTTGGAAAAAGGCGATAAGAGGTTTCAAGCCATTGGCTTTGGCTTAGCGGATTATTGTGATAGAATAAAGGCAGGGGATAGAATAGACGTGGTTTTTGAGATGTTAGCTAATGAATGGAACGGGAATAAAGAACTTCAGTTAAAAATTGTGGATTTGAAAAAAGCATGAAGAAGTCTTACTTCTTATGAAAACTATTATCTATACAGATGGGGGAAGCAGGGGAAATCCGGGGCCAGCTGGAATCGGAGTGATTTTTACTGATGAAAGAGGAAAAGTGATTAAAGAGTATGCAGAAAAAATCGGTCGCGCGACAAACAATGAAGCTGAATATGAAGCAGTAATTTTCGCCCTGCAAAAAGCAAAATTGCTTTTTGGTGGAAAGAAAATCAAGACCATGGAAGTAGAAATAAGAACGGACAGCGAATTCGTGGCAAGACAAATAAATGGCAAATATAAAATCTTAGATCGCAGAATTGAACAATTGTTTTTAAAAACTTGGAATTTGAAAGTTGATTTTGGTGGGGTAAAACTTACCCATATTTCCCGCAACGAAAATATAGAAGCCGACCACTTAGTCAACAAAGCTTTCAGAGAAAGAAGGACAGGTTCTGGTTTGCCAGGAATATAAATGAAGTAATAAGAAATAAGTAAAAAATAAAAATATCGAGGGAAATCCTCGATATTTTTATTGTCCCAGTAAGTCTGTAAGCCGAATTCTGTTCCGCGCCGAAAGCTTGCGCAATCAGGCGGGAGATGATCATTTGTCTAGCCCCGACGTTGCCGTCGGGATCAAGCGAGTCACCATGTGGATATTTGCTCTTGCATCTGGGTAAGGATTTAGCCGTTTCACTCCTCAATTACTTAAGGTGTTCGCCCCGCAATTGCGGGGCGCCTCAACCTTTTCAGGTTTTGGCGTCACTGTTCGCACCTCTATCCTTGCGGACGGCGGGCGTTACCCGCTACCATTTTAGATTCCGATAAATCGGAAAATAGATGTTCGGACTTTCCTCCCTCGCCAAAAGCTTACGCATTTAGGTGGGGTAATCATCCAACTTACTAGGACAAAGGAAGTTTACCATAAGCAATTTACAAAGTCAAGTTTTAGAGCTACAATGAAAACAATGAAGAAATCTGAACTTATCTTCAGCGCTTTGCTGGTGCCGGTTGATTTTTTGATGTTTTTATTGGCTGGCATGGCAGCTTATTTTTTGCGGGTTAGTCCAATAGTGGCTAAATGGCGACCTGTTCTTTTTACTTTAAACCTGCCCCTTGAAAGATATTTTATTTTAATATTGGCAGTATCTTTTTTGGGGATTTTGATTTTTGCGATTTCCGGACTTTATAATATTAGTGCACAAAAGCGACTGTTTAAAGAATTTTTTCAGATAGTAGTTGCGATATCTGCCACAATTTTGGCAATTATTCTTTATGTGTTTTTTAGCCGGGGTCTATTCGAGTCCCGTTTTATTGTTTTGGTGGCCTGGATTTTCGCAATAATTTTTATCAGCTTGGGCCGTTTTTTTGTGAAAAAATTACAAAGATATATGGTTGGCAAATATGATGTTGGCGTGCATAATATTGTAGTAATCGGCGAAGACAAAATGAGTAGGAAGATAACGAAGGAAATAAACAGACATCCTGATTTGGGTTATAGAATAATCAAGCATTTTTACGAGTTAAAAAGTGGAGAAATTAAGAATTTCATCAATAAGGGTCAACCCGAGATAGATGAAGTGATTATTGCCAGTCCCAATTATGAAAGAAATGATATTTTGGAAATTCTGGATTTTTGCGAAGAGCAAAGAATTGGATTTAAATTCGTGCCGAATCTTTTTCAAACCCATATCACTAATATGGAAATGAATACTTTTGACGGAGTGCCTTTAATTGAAATAAAAAGAACCCCATTAGACGGCTGGGGGAGAATACTTAAGAGATGGGTTGATGTTTTTGCTTCGATAATCGGCCTGATTATTCTCTCGCCCTTTTTCTTGATAATTGCTATTATTATTAAATTACATTCTAAAGGCCCGGTTTTTGTACATTTACCACGCGTAAGCGGGAATCATGAATTTCGGCTTCTGAAATTTCGTAGTATGATTGCGCACGACCCCGATGGTTCAGCCGCATCACTAAAGGCCTCACTTGTTACTTTCAATAAGCGTACAGATGGTCCGTTATTTAAAATAAAAAATGACCCGCGCGTAACTAAAGTTGGCAGGATTTTAAGAAAAACAAGGATTGATGAACTGCCGCAATTAATTAATGTTTTTAAAGGTGAAATGAGTTTAGTTGGTCCGCGGCCGCACCAGCCAGACGAAATAGAGCAATACGAAAAACATCATAAAAAAGTCTTATTGATTAAGCCGGGAATGACCGGTATGGCACAAATCAGTGGCAGTTCGGACTTGCCATTTGAAGAAGAGGTAAAATTGGATACTTATTATATTGAGAATTGGACCCCTTTAAAAGATATTTATATTTTATTAAAAACAATAATTGTTTTATTTAAAGATAGATCAGCATGTTGATATGAGAGTAGCATTAGTTCATGACTATTTGAATCAATACGGAGGAGGGGAAAAAGTTCTGGAAGTATTTGCAGAAATTTTTCCTGATGCTCCGATTTACACTTTGATTTACGACAAAAAAATAACCGATAAAATTTTACCCGGTAGAGAAATCCGGGCTTCGTTTTTGCAGAAAATTCCTTTTATTAAATCTCATCACAGGTTTTTTCCGCCCTTGATGCCTTTGGCAGTAGAAAAATTGGATTTATCGGATTACGATATGGTGATTTCTGATTCAGCCGCTTTTAGTAAGGGCGTAATTACTAAGCCAGGGGCTCTGCATATTTGTTATTGTTATACCCCGACTCGTTATGCTTGGGATGATAGCCATAAATATGTAAAAGAATTTTCCATGCCGTCTTTGGCTAAAATTTTTGTCCCATTTTTTATGAATTATCTGCGTTTATGGGATAGGGAAGCAGCTTACCGCGTAGATAAATTTATTTGCAGTTCTAATTTTGTTAGTCAGAGAATCAAAAAATATTACCGGCAGGAAGCAGAAGTTATTTATCCGCCGGTTGATGGAGAATTTTTTATCTTGGCCGACTCCGTAAAGTCGCCTTCGGCAACTAACGGAGTAAATTATTATTTAATAGTGGGTAGGTTATTGGTTTATAAACGATTTGATATTGCCATTGAAGCATTTAATAAATTAGAGCTTCCTTTAAAAATTATCGGCATCGGACCGGAAATGAAGAAATTAAAAAGAATGGCAAATTGGAACATTGAGTTTTTAGGAGGGTTGCCCGACGAAAAATTAAGAGAATATTACCAAAATTGTCAGGCATTGATATTTCCGCAGGAAGAGGACTTTGGAATCGTTGCTCTGGAGGCAATGGCCTGTGGCAGGCCAGTTATCGCCTACAGGGGCGGTGGCGCGTTAGAGAGCGTAAAAGAGGGAGAGACAGGGGTATTTTTTAATGAACAAACAGCTAATTCATTGGTCGAAGCAGTCAAAAAATTCAACCCCTCAAAATTCAATCCCAAGCTCATCCGCCAGCATGCCCTCAAATTCGACAAACAAATCTTTAAGAAAAAAATTAAGGATTTTATAGAAAAATCTTATCATGACTATCGGAATAGATATTAGGGTTTTAGGAAAGGGGACGATGACCGGGGTGGAGAATTATACAATTAATCTTCTGTCTCATTTAATCCCCCTAGACAAGTCGATTAAATATCGACTATTTTATAATGGCTTAAGAAAACCGGATTTGCAATTTAAGTGGCTGAAATCTTCCAATGTTAAATTAAAAATTTGGCGAATCCCAAATAGAATTTTTGACTTATTTTTACGTTTTTTAAAATTTCCGAAATTAGACAAAATCTTGGGCCCGCCTGCAGGCGAGGCAGGTAAAGTAGATATTTTTTTAAGTCCTCACTTCTTGCTTGCTCCGGTTTCACAAAACACCAAAACAATTATTGTTTTTTATGACCTTTCTTTTATCCGTTTTCCCGAGTTTTTTTCTCTGCCTAAATTACTTTGGCACAAATTCGTCTACCCTAAAAGGCAGGCGCAAAAAGCAGATTTGATTGTTTCTATATCCGATTCTACAAAAAAAGATTTGATTAATCTTTATGGAATCCAGCCGGAAAAAATCAGGGTTATTTATCCGGGAATCGGCGAAGAATTCAGGGTTATAGATAAAAACGATCCGCAATTGTTTAGAGTCAAAGAAAAATACAAAATTCCCGACGAGTTTATTTTGTATTTCGGTACGATTGAGCCGAGAAAAAATATTTTAGGATTAATTAAGGCATTTGAAGAGACAAAAAGAGAGAGAGGCAAGAAGATTTTAGAGGTTGACTGGCAGGGTTTTGAGGGATTGGTTAAAAATCACGGAGAAAAATTTGTAGATTTTTCCAAACTAAAATTAGTGATTGCTGGCACAAAGGGCTGGCTTTGTGAAAAAATATTTAAAAAGGTTAAAGAGTCCGAATTTAGTAAAGATATTGTTTTTACCGGGTTTATAGAGGAAGAGGATAAGCCGTATTTATACAATTTAGCCAAAGTTTTTGTTTGGCCGAGTTTTTTTGAGGGTTTTGGCTTGCCGCCGTTAGAGGCCATAGCATGTGGAGTGCCGACAATAGTTTCCAATAAATCATCTTTATCTGAAGTAGTGGGCGATGGGGCGATTATGGTTGATTCGCAAAATTTGGATGAGTTGGTTTTTGCCATTAAAGAAATTTTAAGCAATCACGAATTAAGCGATTATTTAAGGAATCAGGGATTAAAAAAAGCAAAAGAATTTAATTGGGACAAAACAGCTAATGAATTTTTAAATTTATTTAAAGAATTATGAATATTGGAATTGATGCCAGATTTTTTGGCGCAAAAGACAAAGGGATTGGCAGATACGTCGAAAACTTGATTAAAAATTTGGAGAATATAGATAATATCAATCAGTATTTTATCTTTTTAAGCAAAGAAAGATTTAATGATTATAGTCCAGGACAACCCAACTTCAAGAAATTGTTATTTAACCAGATAAAAAAAATCAAGCTAGATTTAATGCACTTTACCTATTTTAAGGTGCCGATTTTTTACCGGGGCAGATTTATAGTTACCATTCATGATTTAATTGTTAGTCATGTTAACTTTTTAAAAAAAATTGCCTATAAAATAATTCTATGTTTAGCCCTAAAAAGAGCCGAGAAAATTATTGCAGTTTCTGAGTATACTAAAAAAGACATTCTTAAACATTATCGGGTCAATCCGGAAAAAATAAAGGTAATTTATGAAGGAGTTAGCTAAACCATATATTTTATATATCGGCAACGACTATCCGCATAAAAATTTGAAAAGATTAAAACTGGCATTTGAGAAATTAATTAAAGATAATTCCGATTATCAATTAGTTTTAATTACCAAATTTGTCAGCGATGAAGAATTGGATAATTTATATAGAAATGCCAGATTATTTATTTTTCCGTCTTTGTGCGAGGGTTTCGGCCTGCCGCCATTAGAGGCAATGGCAAGGGGGGTGCCAGTGGTAAGTTCTGATGCTGCTTGTTTGCCGGAAATTTTAGGCAGCGCTGCGATTTATTTTGACCCGCTAAATATCGATGATATGGCGGATAAAATTAAAAAAGCCCTCACAGATGAGGACCTACGGAAAAAACTCATTCAAAAAGGATTTGAACAAACTAAAAAATATAATTGGCAAACAATGGCAAGAGAAACCCTAAAAATATACTCTACATTATATTAACTTTTATTTTTTTGGTTTTGATTTTTTCTGATTTTGGCAATCGGACAGTAAGAATTCCATCTTTAATGTCGGCCTTAATTCGATCAGAATCTACTTCCACGGGCAGGATTACCGAACGGGAAAAGGTTCCCCAATATAATTCCTGGTAGTAATAATCTTCGGTGCTAACTTCTTCTTCTTTTTTTCTTCGGCCCCGGATCGTAACCATGTCATTGGTAATGCTGATATCAATGTCTTCGGGTTTAACTCCGGCGACCGTTGATTTAATTACAACATCAGAAGGGGTCTGATAGACATCAATCGTCAATTGTCCTTCGTCGGTCTCTGCTTCTTCGAGCCAGCTTTTTTCTTCTTCTTCCACTGGCTCGATTTTTTTAATTGATTGTTTTGATTTTTTCGGCGCTGCCTTGGGCGGTTTTATTTCTTCCTTGATAATTTCTTCGTCTTTTGCTTCTTCATTAAGAGAAGCGCCGGTTAGTTTTTCAAAAAATGATTTAGCCATATATTTATCAAATGAATTAATTATTATAATTTACAAACAGACCTAAATTTATTAATTTTTTTAAACATCAGAGAGACCATAACCGCTGCTCCAAAAAGCAACACAAATAATAGGATATTTCTTTGATAAACTTCCACTTGGTTGTCTATATTCAATATTATAATGTAATTAAAAACTGAATGCAACACAGTAGCTGCGATTAATCCGCCACCAATCAATACCTTTCTTATTTTGGAATTGATTAAGAGAGAAGCGGCGAAAAAATAACCAAAAATTGCCGAAGCCAATGCATGAAGAAAGGTTGCTCCCAGAAAACGCGTGGTAATAAATTCCAAGGTTGAACCAATAGATATTTTTAAAGGAGATATTTGGGTAAGAAGATAAATGTTTTCTGCGGCAGCAAACCCCAGGGCAGCTACTATTAAATATATCATTGCATCTGCCGGTTCGTCAAAGTTGGGATTTTTTAAGATTCCGAATTTTACCACCAAATATTTTAGCATTTCCTCAATTAGGGCAAACGCGACTACTAAAATAATTATTCTGCTGGCAAGAGAGATTTTTCCAAGGCCAAGATAAGCGCCTTGTTCAAGAATGGCGGCAATTGGTACCATCAGAACCCCCAATAAGAAAACTTTCACTACTAATTTATTTGGTTCGGGATGCTTGTCTTTGCGCAGATAAAAAGCCAACCAGATTAAGCTGGGTAAAGGAGCCAAAAGTATACAAAGAAGTAGTTTCATATTTGTTTTTTGGGTTTCGGCCACTCGGATATAATGAGTGGATTTTTGTCTTTATAATTCATCTGCCAAATATGCTCGGTAATAAAAGGCATAAACGGATGAAGTAATTTCAAAATTGTTTTAAACACATAAACATTAACGTTTTTTTCCTGCCGCTTACTGGCCTCAATATATTTATCAGCGTATTCGTGCCAGACAAAATCATAAAGTTCACGAGCCGCTTTGCCTAATTGGTAATTTTCTATTTTTTCGGTAGTTGATTTAATAATTTCATTTAATCGTTTCAAAATCTGTTTGTCGGCAGGGGTTTGGGGTCTTGCTTGCCCGCCGGAGCTTTGGCGTAGGTGGGATTTTTGCAGATTCATTTGGATGAATCTGTTGATATTCCAGATTTTATTGGCAAAATTCCTATTAGCCCTTACCGGGTCTTCAGAAAATTTAATTGCCTGTTGTTCGCGGCTGGTGGCGTAAAGTAGGCCAAAACGAGTGGCATCAGCTCCGTATTTATCGATTAGTTCCAGGGGATCAAGTCCGGTACCAAGGGATTTACTCATTCTTTTTCCCTCAATATTCAAGACCGTGGCATGAATATAAACATTTTTAAAGGGAATTGTTTTTAAAAATTCTAAACTGGAAAATATCATTCTTGCGACCCACAAATAGATAATATCTTGAGCCGTGGAAAGAAGAGTAGTGGGATAAAATGTCTTTAAGTCTTTTGTTTTTTGGGGCCAGCCGAGAGTGGCGAACGGCCAAAGCGCAGAAGAGAACCAAGTATCCAAAACATCATCCACGCCTTTCAGAGGAATTTTATGCCCCCACCATAATTGTCGGGAAATACACCAATCCTCGGCCCTATTCATCCAATCCAGATATATTTTTTTATAGCGTTCGGGAGTAAATTTAATTTTATTTTCTTTTACTGCTTTTATTGCGGGTTTTTTCAATTCATCCATTTTAACAAACCATTGTTTTGAGATTAATGGTTCTATCGGCGCGTGGCACCGCTCACAGGTTGCCAACGAATGTTCGTAATCTTCTTCTTTTTCAAGAAGATTTTGTAATTTTAAATCTTCAATTATTTTATCTCGCGCTTCTAAAATTTTCATCCCCGCATATTCTCCGCCCTTTGCCGTGATTTTCCCGTCTTCGCCAATAACATTGATTGTTTCCAGTTTATGGGTTTTGCCGATTTTATTATCTACTGCATCGTGGGCTGGGGTGACTTTAACTGCGCCAGTGCCGAATTCAATATCAATTAATCTATCTGCAATAACCGGGATTTCTCGATTTATCAAGGGAAGTATCGCGATTTTTCCGATTAAATTTTTATATCTTTCGTCTTTTGGATTTACGGCCACGGCTGTATCGCCAAGCATTGTTTCCGGTCGAGTGGTTGCAACCACGATGAAATCGTGGTTGTCCCGAGCTTGTCGAGGGGCGATGGGGTATTTAATATACCACAATTTTGTTTTGTGCGGCACATATTTAATTTCAATATCCGATATGGCAGTTGCGCATCTTGGACACCAATTAACAATTCTTGGCCCCTGATAAATCCAGCCCTTTTTGTAATAATGTAAAAAAGCGGTTTCTACTGCTTTCACATAATCTTTATCTAATGTGAATCTTGCTCTTGACCAGTCACAGGAACAACCTAGTTTTTTTAGTTGGTCTAAAATTATGTTTCCGTATTTTTCTTTCCATTGCCAGACACGTTCGATAAATTTTTCCCTGCCCAATAAGTGTCGCGTCAGCCCTTCTTTTTTTAATTCTTTTTCAACAACATTTTGGGTAGCAATTCCAGCATGGTCAGTGCCTGGAATCCATAAAGTCGGTTCCTGTCTCATTCTATGATACCTGATAAGTGTATCCTGAATAGTTGCGTTTAGAGCATGACCTATGTGCAGCGAGCCAGTGATGTTTGGCGGGGGAATGGCGACGACAAATGGGGGCTTCCCGCTTTTGCCCTTCGGGCTTCGGCGAGGCGAGAAAAAATTACCCTTTTCCCAAAGGTTATAAATTTTCCCCTCCACTTCTTTCGGCTCGTACGCTTTCGGAATTTCTCGTATCATATATAATTAGATTCTAACATTTTTTTATTTTTTAACAAAGAGATTGACGAGGCTTTTTGGGATGGTATACTGGAGGTAGGGAATAATAATTAAATTTTAAAATAAAATTATGTCCAAGAAAATATTTTCTGTTATTACGGGATTAATTTTAATAATTACTGGATTTTTTTTAATTAATTCATTATTCGGAGTAAAAGAAGCAAATGCAGCTGACTCTATTATTATTATTTCTCCTAATGGCGGGGAAAACATCGAAATCGGCAAAACATACAGAATCAGATGGAACTCAACTATATCTAGTGACCAATATGGTATATCTTTACTTAAAAATGGCACGAATTATCTTTCAGCAATGTGTTGCAACACATATTCTTCTGGAGAGAATTATTTTGACTGGAGCGTTCCCACTGGAGTTGTAATCTCTCCGGGCAGCGATTACAAAATTAAGGTTTACACTGCAAGCGGTACTCAAGATACCAGCGATGCGAATTTCAGCATTTTTTCAAATTTACCAGCTGTAACCGTTACCACTCCCAATGGCGGGGAGAATATCATTAAGGGTCAAAATTATGCAATTTGGTGGGATATTAATTGGTTTCCTTCCAATTCAGAAAATAAAGTACGCATTCAATATAGAAAAACATTTGGGTCTAATCAGTTGGGGCAAGAAATTGTCAGCGGAACAATAAATCAAAATTCTGCTTATGGATATTATAATTGGTCAGTACCAACATCTTTGGAAGACGGAACTTATCGAATTACTGTTACAACATGGGGATATGGCACTAATTTGTCTGATGAAAGCAATTCTGATTTTAATATTCTTTCTTCAATAACCACGCCAAGTATTACAGTTGTTTCTCCCAATGGAGGGGAAAGCTGGGCAAGCAATCAAAGTTATGAAATTAGATGGAATACGTCGGGTACGGTTCCCAGGGTAGGTATTTTTCTTGAGGATATTAATAATTATGTTCAGACCATTACTGCCAATATTACAAATACCGGAACTTATCTTTGGTCATTGCCTTGGACAAACACCACTTTAACTTCTGGCCAATATAAAATTAGGGTCTCTGGAGCAGATTATTCGTCAGCTTCAGATATTAGTGACAGTTATTTTAATATTGTTTCCGAGGCGTCAACGAGCCAATGTCTTCCCGACGACACCCTCATTAAACTACCTGACGATCCTAAGGTTTATGTAATCAAAAACTGTGAAAAGGAATGGATTGAAACAGCTGAAGAATTTAAGCAAGAAGGATATAAATGGGAAGATGTTAAAGAAGTAAATTCGTCAGTTATCCAGGCCTATAATAATTATTTAGAAGCGACTGCTAATCTTTTACGAGCCATTGGTCAGCAAAAGGTTTATAGAGTTGTTGATGGGAAAATCCTTTGGGTTCCTACTATTGCTGCTTTTAATGCCCAGGGTTTGAAATGGGAAGACATTCAGAATGTCAGCGAGTCAACAGTCAATCAATATTCAAGATTGAAATTGGTCAGAGTAAAAGGAGATCCCAAGGTGTATTATTTAACTGAAAGCGGGCTTAAAAGATGGATTCCCACGATAGAAGTATTTAATTCTTACAACAATAAATGGGAAGATGTAGTTGAATTGGAAAGCAAAGATGTAAATGGGTATTCCAATAATGACCTTATAAAATTAGAAAACGAAGCAAAGGTGTATAAATTAGAAAATAGCAAGAAAAGATGGATTGAGACAATGGAGGCGTTTAATAAATTAGGCCTTGATTGGAATAAGATTGCTCCAGTGAATCAAACAGAATTTAATTTTTATCCCGAAGGCAGTGTTATTGAATAAATTTTAATTTTAGCGAAACAAAAAAATTCAACGATTTAAATTATTAGTCGTTGAATTTTTTTGTTTTAAGATAATCTTAAATTTGAGTTTGCAATAATCCCGCAAAGCCGCTTCGCGACAGCGGGACAAGTTTTTTTACGATTATAATACCCAGCCATGGCAATCATTGCGCCGTTGTCGGTACATAAAATTTTTGACGGAGTCAAAAAATCAATTTTTCCGCCAAAGGCGGATCCGCCTCGGGCGGACAATTTTAAATTTTCAATTTTCAATTTAAATTGTTTTCTTAATTCTTCATTTGCCGCGACTCCGCCGGCGAGAATTATGGTTTTTGCCTTATATTCCTCGGCTGCGCGCAGGGTTTTTGAAATCAAAACATCAATTATTGCTTGTTGAGTCTCGCGGCAGATTTCTTGAATGAATTTTTCATCTTTCATTTTATTTTTATTGTCCTGCGTTAAATATAAAACAGCCGTTTTTAAACCCGAAAATGAAAAATCATAGTTTTTATGTTGAATCATTGGACGAGGCAAATTAACTTTTAACTTTTGACTTTTAACTTTTAACTTTGCTGCTTGTGCAGCAATGACTGGCCCGCCAGGATAACCAAGATTTAAAAGTTTCGCCACCTTATCAAAACATTCGCCAGCTGCGTCGTCTCTGGTTTCCCCGAGGATTTTGTATTTTCCAATTCCTTTCACTAAAACCAATTGCGTATGTCCGCCAGAAACAGTTAAAGCAATTGCTGGCTTGCCCGCCGAAGCCTTGGCGAAGGCGGGGAATTTCGAATTTTCGCTGCCAATAGCCGCGATAATATGCGCTTCGATATGATTTACTCCAACTATCGGTATATTATATTTATATGCTAGTGCTTTCGCAAAATTAACGCCAATCAAAAGAGAGGGGATTAAGCCGGGTCCGACAGTAACCGCAATTAAATCAACTTGCCTGCCGGTGAGGCAGGTGTCTTTTATTTTTACATTTGCCTTTTTTAGCGCTGTTTTTAAGCAGGGTTCAATATTTTTTAAATGTTCCCGCGCAGCCAAATTCGGCACAACTCCGCCGAACGGCGCATGGGTTTTGATTTGTGATGACACAACATTAGATAAAATTTCAAAATTTACCCCGACCGCTTTGCGCGTCGGGGACGCCTTTATAACCGCAATACCTGTATCATCGCAACTCGTTTCTATGCCAAGTATAACCATATTTTTGCAAAATCCTTTATTTATAACTTATAACAATATTCTGAAATGAGTCCCGCCCCGTACCGAACCGAAGATTCTGGTTCGGGGTCTCTATTCCAAGAATCAGCATAACAGTTGAATTATATAAAAATTTCGTATAATATACAAATAAAGGTCATTATTTTATCAACAATTCGCATAGAAAGGAGTTATATGAAATAAGGTTTTGAAATACAATGAAAAAAATAAATATTTGGTTAAAGAAATATGAATCATTTTGGAAATCACGTGATGTTGAGGGTGTATTAAGTTTGTTTTCCAAGGATGTTGAATATGGAAACTTTTTCAAGATACATTCCAACTTTAACAGCTTGAGAGAAGAGTGGGAGTCTATAAAAAAACAGCGCGACATTATATTAAATTTTAATGTTTTTTCGAAAGAAGGCAATAAGTATACCGTCATTTGGGAGTTAAAATATAGAAATATAGAAAATAAGATTGTACATTTGAAAGGAACTTATTTGATGAAACTCGACTCTAAAAATAAGTGTATTTATTTTTTCCATTGCGGAGAGTCATAAAATATATTTTCAAAATTTTACATCATATAATACCCAATATGCGGTTCCGCTACCTGCCTGTCGGCAGGCAGGCGCCACACCCAAATGCTTCGTAATTCGCATAAGCCGATATGTTATGTTTAATTTCTCGGCGGCGTTTGGATAAATTTATAAATATTCTCATTGATATATTTTGTATGGTTGATTCAATTATAAATTGTGACACCCCATCAAAAGCGCAGGTAGTATTGCTGGCTGCAAATTATGATATAACATCATCTTTTGGAAAAGGTTCTTACAGAGGTCCTCAAGCCATTAAAAATTGTTTAGATATGCAGATTGAGTTTTACGAGCCATATACGGGAACAGTACCACGCGATCTCTACAAAATTTTATACATTGATGTCGGTGACCTTAATCGTCTGCGTCCAGAAGAAATGATTAAAAAGTTAGCAACTGAATTTAAAAAGCATTATAATGCTGGCAAGTTTATCATTACTCTTGGCGGTGAACACTCTGTTTCTATTGCGCCATTCCAAGTTATTGCAGGTAAACACTCAGACGAGATTACTGTTTTACAAATAGATGCACATGCTGATTTAAAAAATGACGACTCTGACCATTTTGATAAGCCTTTTGGCAAATATGCACATGGCTGCGTTATGAGACGCGCTCATGAATTGGGGTTAAAGACTGTTCAAGTAGGAATAAGAGTATATTCAAAAGATGAGCAGGAATTTATGAGCGCCAATGACTTAACTGTATTCAAGTGGAATCAAGAAAAATTACCTTCTATTGAAGAGATAATTGATTCTATTAAAACTGAAAGAGTATATCTCACGATTGATGTAGATGGCATCGATCCTGCATACATGCCTGCAACAGGTGCACCCGCACAAGAAGGGTTGGAATGGCGATACACAATGAATCTAATGCGTCAGTTGGCACAAAAAAAGGATATAATTGCAGCAGATATCGTTGAAGTTGCTCCTAGGGATGCGGATGCGTTAACAGAATACGGAGCTGCCCAAATGTGTTATAATCTCATAGCATTTAAAATGGTAAAAGGTAAGCGTTAATTCTTCGTTGCCTCGCAACTCAAAATCCCGCGCGGGGATTTTTTATTAGATTTAAATTTTAGAATTGGCAAAATAAAAAAGAGCTGTCGCGGGACAGCTCTCATTCGTCGTCGTCTTCTTTTAATCGCTTGTTGGCGATTTCGCCTTCAGAAAGGAAGGTCGCACCGCACTTCCCGCAGAAATTTTTGCGAGGAACTTCATTTCTACAGATTGAACAGCGTCCCAGCTCTTCTCCCCATTGGTCTTGTTTGTCGAGGAAGATCCATTTGGCCTTGGGCGCTTTTCTCGCTCTTTCCAAAATTCTTTCTCGCAATTCAGGCATGATGGTTTCAGACATAATAACCTCCTTTTGTTTTATCTTAATTGATAATTTTAATTTTGTCAAATAAAAAATCACTCCGCCGCTGCGGAGTGATTTTTTATAATAGCGCTACGGGGAATCGAACCCCGATTACCAGCTTGAAAAGCTGATGTCCTGACCGTTAGACGATAGCGCCATAATATTTAAATCATAGCAGAAATATTGAAATTTAGCAATAAAAGAGGTAGAATAAGGATATTGCGGGATTAGTATAGTGGCAGTACGCAACCTTCCCAAGGTTAAGGCGCCAGTTCGATTCTGGTATCCCGCTTTGCCATCTTAGCTCAGCGGTAGAGCAACTCTTTCGTAAAGAGTAGGTCCTCGGTTCAAATCCGAGAGATGGCTTCTAAAAATTAATCAAAACTTATGCGCACAGAAGGAAATATTGAAGAAACAAAACAAGTCGAAAAACCAAAAAAAGGATATCCATCAGGAGTAAAAACCGTAGAACAGCATATTGAAGACGATAGAATTTCAATAGCTGTACTTCTTATGGAACAGTCGGAGCGAAAGGCGAGAAAACATATGCGAGATATGAATTTTACGGACGAGGAAATCAAGGCCGCAAAAGAGGAATATTTAGAAAGAAAGAAAATAAGACACTAAACAAATTGGTTTCTCTTTTTATTTTTTTAAGCTATAATTAACACTAATGGATATTTCAGGAAAAATAGAGGAGCTTAAAAATAAAGCCCGCCAAATGGCGGACTGTCTTTGACTTGGTTAATAAGAAGAAAAAAATAAATGAATTAGAAAAACTAACCCAAGAAAAAGATTTTTGGAAAGATAATAAAAAAGCAGTGAAGATTAGTTCGGAATTGGCAGAATTACAGGAAGAAGTTGATACTTGGGAAAAATTGGAAAAAGAATTATCAAAGATAAAAGAATCGTCTGAATTATCTATATGGGAGGAAAAATTTAAAAAAGAAGAATTCAAAGCACTTTTTTACGGACTGTATGATAAAAAGCACGCGATTATTTCCATTTATTCCGGTGCAGGCGGCACCGAAGCGCAGGACTGGGCGAATATGCTTTTAAGAATGTATTCCCGCTATGCGGAAAGCCACAATTTTAAAAATAAATTAATTGATGTCGGCTATGGCCAAGAAGCGGGAATCAAAAGTGCGGTTTTGGAAATAGACGGACCCTATGCTTACGGATATTTAAAGGGAGAAAATGGCGTGCATCGCTTGGTGCGGCTTTCGCCGTTTAATGCTGACAATCTCCGCCATACATCATTTGCCTTAGTTGAGGTTTTACCGGAAATCAGTGAAGACGTAGAAAAAGAAATTGAGATAAAACCAGATGATTTGAAAATTGACACCTTCCGCTCTTCCGGACCGGGCGGGCAGAATGTGAATATGCGCTCTACAGCTGTGCGCCTTACTCATTTGCCGACTAAAATTACAGCTTCCTGCCAAAGCGAAAGAAGTCAGGCGCAAAACAGAGAAAGAGCATTAAAAATCCTTTACACCAGAGTTTACCAGAGAAAATTACAGGAGCAGGAAAAAGAAAAAAGCGACTTGCGCGGAACATTGCCGTCAGCAGAGTGGGGGAGCCAGATCCGTTCTTATGTGCTCCATCCATATAAAATGGTAAAAGACCACAGAACGGAAATAGAGAGTTCAAATCCCGAAGAAGTTTTAGGCGGCAATTTAGATAAATTTATTGAAGCAGAATTGAGATCAAAAAATTTGTAAGAATTTGTATAGATAATTCGTAAATATTTGCATATTAATGATTGAATTTAAAAAAGTTTCAAGATATTATGGGGATTGCGAAGCATTGAAAGATGTGTCTTTTAACATTAAGCCGAAAGAATTTGTTTCTGTTGTCGGACGTTCGGGCGCTGGCAAGACCACGCTTTTAAAATTGCTTTTAAAAGAAGAAGAACCGGACGAAGGAGAAATAATTGTTGATGGACGGGAAATAAAGAAATTAAAAAAACACGACATTCCGCTTTACAGGAGAAAAATTGGTTCTATCTTTCAGGATTTTAAATTGCTTCCCAGTAAGAATGCTTATGAGAATATTGCTTTTGCCATGGAGGCCGCAGGTCGGACAGAAGAAGAAATTGCGGTTGATGTTCCGCAAATTCTGAATTTAGTAGAATTGTCCGATAAAGCAAATAATTTTCCCGCCCAGCTTTCTGGCGGGGAAAAGCAGAGGGTGGCGATTGGCCGGGCGCTGGTGCATAAGCCGGATATTTTAATGGCAGATGAGCCGACCGGAAATCTTGACTCGCTCCATACTTGGGATATAATTAGATTATTATGCAGGATTAATGAATTGGGGACTACGGTTATTTTAGCCACTCACGACCGGGAAATTATCAATGCTTTAGGAAGAAGAGTAATTAGCCTAGATAAAGGCCGTTTGATTCGTGATGAAGAAAACGGCCGATACATAGTTTAGTATGATGGAGTCATTTAAAAGAATAATTAAATGGGGATTGAAGAATTTTTGGCGCAATGGCTGGTTATCCACTGCCACTGTGAGCATTATGGTTTTGACGCTTTTAGTCATCACGGTTTTATTAATGGTGAATGTTGTGGCGAATGCGGTTTTAATAAGTTTGGAAAATAAAATTGATATTAGTGTTTATTTTAAGCTCCAGATACCCGAAGAGCAAATTTTAGAAGTAAAATCGCAATTAGAGAAATTAGCCGAAGTGGAAAGCATAGATTACACTTCGCAAAATGATGCCTTGGTGAAATTTAAAGAAACCCATAAAGATAACCCAGTGCTTTTGCAAAGCATTGATGAATTGGAAAACAATCCCTTGGAAGCAAGCTTGAATATTAAAGCCAAAAAAACCAGCCAATATGCGAGTATTAACCAGTTTTTGGAAAGCGTTCATTACAAAGATATTATTGATAAGGTTAATTATATGCAGAATAAGAGCGTAATAGAAAAATTAAGCAAGATTGTGACTGACGTAAAAACCGCTGGATTAGTATTGAGCTTGGCGTTGGCTTTAATTGTTTTCTTGGTTACGTTTAATGCCATTCGTTTGGCAATTTACAGCTCTCGTGAAGAGATTACAGTAATGCGGCTGGTGGGGGCAAGTAACTGGTTTATCCGCGGCCCGTTTATAGTTGAGGGGATTATGTATGGATTAATTGCAACAATTATAACCGTTCTCGCTTTGTATCCGATTTTTTACTTCCTTTCGCCCAAGATTTCCAGCTTTTTGCCGATCGGTGACATCTTCTCATATTTTAAAGCCAATTTATTCGCTTTTACATTTTTACTTTTGGTTATCAGCGTTGTCTTAGGAGTATTCAGTAGTTTTATTGCGGTAAGAAAATATTTAAGGGGATAATTTTGATTATGATAGAAAAAAACGACAAAAAACTTATTATTCGGTATTTAGGGGGCGACGAAGAGTCGCTCGAACTTTTAATTGCGCGCTATTTAAAGCCGATTTACAGTTTTGCATATAAATATACAGGAAATCAGCAGGATGCGGAGGATATAACACAAACAACCTTTATAAAGGCGTGGAAACATTTAAAACGATTTGATCGGAAAAAAAGTTTTAAAACCTGGATTTTCAGCATTGCTAAAAATACCTGTATTGATTGGATGAGAAAGAAAAAAAGCATATATTTTTCCGACACCGAAACGCTTATTAGTCAGGCTTCTTTACCCGATGACCTTTCTGAACGAGCAAGTATAACTCAAATATTGCAATCAGCAGCAGAAAAATTATTACCGAAATATCGGCTGGTTTTGTCCTTTTATTACAATGAAAACTTAAATTTTCGGGAAATCGCCGAAAGGTTGGGTGAGCCGCTTAACACGGTAAAAAGCCGCCACCGCCGAGCCCTGATAAAATTAAAAACCCTGCTTAAAGATTTTTAATTCGCAATAAAAAGGAGGATGCACCAAAATGCATCCTCTTTTCGTATTAATAAATATAGAGTATGCGCAAAGATTATAAAAAAGAACCGCCAACAGGGCTTTTTGAGCGTATTATTACCGCCATTAAGCGGGAACAGGAATTACGACACACAAGGAAATTATTGTTCGGCTTCCTGATTCTTTTAATTGTTTCATCTGTTGCTACGCCCATTTCTTGGGTTATTCTCGTAAAACAAATAGAAAATTCCGGCATTTTTTATTTTATTTCTACGGCAATAAGCGACTTGAAAACCTTTTTTATGCTCTGGCAGGGCTTCGGCTTGGCTATTCTTGAGTCTTTGCCAATTGCGGGCATAATTATTTTTTCAATAAGCATTGGAATGGCTCTTTTTACACTGCGGCTATTTCTTTATAAAAAAAGGTTATTGTGGGGATATTTAATACACAATTATGGAAGAGAATAAACAAATTAAAAAAATAAATCACGATGTCCTTAAATGGATTATCATTGGAATTGTCGGTTTTGTGGTGTTAGCCCTGATGTTTGGTGTGGGGATGTTTGTTGGCGGAATGAAGGCGCGGTTTTCTTATCGCTGGGCAGAGAATTATCACAAAAACTTTGCCGGGCCCCGAGGAGGATTTCTTGATAATTGGCAAATGCCTCCTGCGCCGGATGATTTTATTGAAAGCCACGGCACATTCGGGCAAATTATTAAAATTGATGGCACAACCCTAGTTATTAGGGGCCGTAATAATGTAGAAAAGATAGTTTTAATTAATAATGAAACCGTTATTCAGCGTTTTAAAGAAACTCTTAAACCCGATGACTTAAAAGTTAATGACCCCATTGTTGTTATTGGCGAACCAAATGATGCTGGACAAATTGTGGCAAAACTTATCAGGCTTTTTCCAATAAATATTTAACCTTTACAATATTATGTTTAAAAAAATCATAAAATTTTCATTACAGCACAAATTTATTTCTGGGGTTATAATTATCGCGCTTATGTTCGGCGGATATTTCGGATATAAAGCAGCTTTCAGTAAAGACGGCATAGCACGCTATGTACTTGCCCAGGTGCAAAAGGGGACCTTAATTGTTTCTGTTTCGGGAAGTGGCGAGGTTTCTGCTCTAAATCAGATTGACGTTAAGTCTAAAGTTTCTGGCGAAATGGTATATATTGGTGCTAAACTCGGTCAAGAAGTTAGGGTAGGCACGCTTTTGGCACAGATTGATTCTACTGATGCGCAGGAATCTGTACGCGACGCAGAGTTGGCCCTGGAAAACGTAAAACTCGCACTGCAAAAAATGGAGGGCATGACAACCGATGAGGGAAGCATGCGCGGAGTTGAAGAAAAAGCAGAGGAAGAACTAAGTAAGACATATGATAATGCAGTTAATACTTTAGATAATATATTTCTCGATTTAGAGGATATTATGACCGAATTAAATGATTTGCTTTTTTCTTACGACTACGAAGTCAATCAATCTAATATTGTATATTATGCGAATACCGCAGGAAGTTATAATGGTATTTCTTTTCAATATCAAAACGAAACATTAAATAAATATCAGAGTGCAACAAGTGCGTACGAAAAGAATTTTCAGAATTATAGATTAATAAACGGATCTTCTGATACAGGCAAAATAGAATCACTGATTAATGAGACATATACGACATTGAAACAAATTTCCGAAGCATTGAAGGACGCCACAAATTTGTTAAAGCTTTACCAAAATCAGCTCACTTTACACAATCTTACGCCAAAATCTCTTTCCGATACGCATCTTAGCAACTTAAGTTCCTATCTGTCGAAAGTAAACAGCTATGTTTCAAATCTGCTTTCCATTAAGAATACGATTGTCAGCGATAAAGAAGCCTTATTCAATACCACTTTCGATATTAGCGATCAAGAGCTTCAAGTAACCAAAGCGGAAAACGCTTTGGCTGACGCCAAAGAGAAACTAAGCGATTATTATGTTCGCGCCCCTTTTAATGGAGTGATTGCTGCTACAGACATTAAAAAGGGGGACACAATAGGTTCTTCTACAATTATTGCCACTCTTATCACTAAACAGAAGATTGCCGAGATTTCTTTAAACGAAGTTGATATTGCAAAAATTAAAATTAATCAAAAAGCAACACTTACTTTTGATGCGATTGAGGGTTTAAATATCACCGGCGAGGTTGCGGAGGTTGATACATTGGGAACCGTTAATCAGGGCGTGGTTTCGTATAACGTAAAAATCGGTTTTGACACACAAGATGACCGTATCAAGCCGGGTATGACTGTATCTGCGTCAATAATTATCAGCGCTGACCAGAATGTTTTATTGGTTCCGAATTCAGCAATAAAACAGCAAAACAATATAAGCTATGTGCAAATGCCGGATAATGTAGAAATTAATGAAGCGGCTCTTGCCAATGTTAGCGGCATAACGCTTACAAATTCTCCAAAACAACAAGAAGTAAAAACAGGGGCGTCAAATGATGAATATACAGCAATAATCAGCGGTCTTAAAGAAGGCGATACAGTGATTACTCAAACCATTACCAGTACAACATCTTCTTCGTCCTCAAGCCAAAACAACAACAGTTTCAGAATACCCGGAGGAGGAATGATGAGGGATTAATATTTGTGATGAATTTGTTGAATCATGATTGAGTGTAAAAATATCACCAAAATATATAAGAGTGAAGCAGGCGAAACCAATGCCCTGAAAGGAGTTTCTTTTGCAATTGAAGATGGAGAGTTTGTGGCAATTATGGGTCCGTCTGGTTCGGGAAAATCAACATTGATGCATATTTTAGGCGCCCTGGATAGCCCGACAGACGGCGAATATTTATTTGATAGAAGAGATGTTGCCGAACTTTCTGATGACGACTTAGCTGATATTAGAAAAAATAAAATCGGTTTTGTGTTTCAATCTTTTAATCTCCTTCCCAGGGCGACAGTTATCCGCAACGTTATTTTGCCATTAATTTATTCGGGAGTGCCAAAAGAAGAGAGAGAAAAACAAGCAAGAGCTGCGCTTCAGAATTCCGGTTTAGACGAGTCGCATTTTTATCATCTTTCCAATCAGTTATCAGGGGGACAAATGCAGCGCGTTGCCATTGCGCGGGCACTGGTGAATAATCCATCATTAATTCTTGCTGATGAGCCAACAGGGAACTTAGATACCAAAACTGGAGAAATTGTTCTGGAAGCTTTTCAAAAACTTAATGCAGAACAAAAAAGAACTATCATCCTAATTACTCATGAGCGTTATGTTGCCGAACATGCGAATAGAATTATTACCATCCGCGACGGCATGATTGTGGGAGATGAAAAAAACATTAAAAAACGCGTTGTTAACCATAATCATTTATGATACTCAGTGATTTATCCTGCACCTTCTTTCTCTATTTTGTGTTTATATTTAAAAACAAAAGAGAAAAAATAAAAATTTATCTCACTTTTTAAAGTTATGAAGATGCAGGATTTATTTCAGGAAACATATTCGGCGTTATTTGTGAATAAGGCGCGTTCAGGGCTGACGATTTTGGGCATTGTTATTGGGATTGGTTCGGTTATTGCTATGGTTTCTGTGGGACAAGGCGCAACAGGTTCCATACAGTCAAGCATTGAAGCATTGGGTTCGAATTTAATAATGGTTATGCCGGGATTTCAAAGAACAGCGGGTTTTCAGGCTAGTGCGGGTCGTGGTTCAGCACAGACATTGGTTTTAGAAGACGCAGAAGCAATCCAAAATGAGTTGTCTTCAGTAAAAAATGTCGCACCTATCACTTCCGGTCGTTATCAAATTACAGCTAAGGGGGCAAATACGAATACACAAATATCTGGAGTAACTGCCGTATATTCCGATGTCAGAAATTTACAGGTTGATTTAGGTTCATTTATTTCCGAACAAAATGTAAGCAATCTGTCTAAAGTAGCGGTTTTGGGACCGACAACCAGAGACGATCTATTCGGCGAAAACGCTAATCCAATTGGCCAGACAATCCGCATCAAAGGCATTGAATTTAAGATTATTGGAATAACCGAGGCAAAAGGCGGAACTGGATTTGGCAGTCAAGATGATATGATATACATTCCTCTTTCTACGGCCCAGCGTTATTTAACAGGCAGTAAATCCGTAAGCACAATTAATGTTCAGGCAATTAATCAAGGATCAATGACCATATTACAGGAACAGATTACTTCTTTATTATTAAGTCGTCACAATATTATTGATTCTACTCTTGCGGATTTCAGCATTATGAATCAAGCAGATATTATTTCCAGCGCTTCATCAATAACCAATACACTTACAATTCTTCTTGGTTCAATTGCAGGAATTTCTTTAATTGTCGGCGGTATAGGAATTATGAATATGATGCTGACAACCGTAACCGAAAGAACGCGGGAAATCGGGTTGCGCAAAGCAATTGGCGCCAAGAAAAAAGATATTAGCGCCCAGTTTCTTACCGAAGCAATTATGCTTACGTTTATCGGCGGGATTATCGGAGTTGTTTTGGGGTGGCTTATTTCTTTGGCAATTTCTCATTTTGGCGGAATTACCACAAAAATTTCTTTATTCTCGGTTTTGTTAGCGGTCGGGGTTTCTGGATTTATCGGAATCGTTTTCGGGTATTATCCTGCGCGAAGAGCAGCTAAACTTAATCCAATAGAGGCATTAAGATATGAATGAAAATGCCCCGTACTAATTTTGCGAGGCAAAACAACAGCGATCCGCTTCGCCCATAACGGGATGTCGCTATTCGCGACACGCGAATCGCAAGGGTTTAACAAATTTAATCTATATTTATTGGTCGAGAATAATTAACATGGCAAAATTAGAACGGGGTGCTCATAAATTTATCTAAAATTATTCACTTCGTTCTAAAATTTATAAATTTATGGCAAAAAAAATATTACCAATCATTATTATCGTAATCATAGTTGCAGCGGGAGCTTTTTTTGGGGGAATGACATATGTAAAAAGCACCCGCCAAAATTTTGCGAAGCAAAACTTAGGCGGGCAACAAATGGGTGCAGCTGGAATAGGAATGAGAGGCATTAGAACAGGTTCTGGTTTTGCTTCTGGTGAAATTATTGCCAAAGACGACCCCGCAGAAGACGGGGCAGGCAAAAGCATCACTATTAAACTTCAAGATGGCGGGTCAAAAATTGTCTTTTTTTCGGACAGCACTGAAATTAGTAAATTTGCGAGCGGATCCGCGAGCGACCTGGTAACTGGCCAATCAGTGATGGCAAATGGAACCACGAATTCAGACGGAAGCATAACTGCTCAATCGATCCAATTGAGACCAAATATATCAGGTCAACAACCGCAACAGCCATAAAAACATTTCATAGAAAACAAAAAAACCCGCGGGTGCGGGTTTTTTGTTGTTCTGATTCTATTTATTGCAATTTTTAGTAGGCATCGGGGCGCTGGGGTTACCGTGTTTCACCCACTGACCATCATCGCAAATCCAGTCATCTTCCGGCCCGCCAATGACAAACCTGATAAATGCCCATACTACAAAAATCAAAAACAAGATTAAAATTATTTTAAAAATTTTCTTTTTCATAAAAGTTTTTTTATCGCTCTTGCTAATTCTGGGAATTTTTCCTGATTAAAATGCCCCCTTTTCTTAAAAGCGAGGGCATGAGCGTTCGGCAAGGCCTGTTTAAATTTATAAAAATTTGCGAATAGCACCACAGGGTCATCCTTGCTTTGGTAAATGAAGATTTTACCTCCTTGTTTTATCAAATTTGCCAGATTTTTCGGCAAAGCAAAGTCCACAAGCAAGCTATCCGTATTCTTCTCGTCAAACTGGGCCGCTATGAGAAACGTGGCTTTAATCGCTTTCGGGAATTTGTTTTCCGTCAAGTACTTGGCGATAAATGTTCCACCCATAGAATGGCCGACCAAAATTACATCTTTTTTAAAAAAGGGGATAAGTTTTCTAAACCATATTCGCCATTCAAAATATTTGGCATTCGTGGGATTTGGCATCTTTGGCAAAATGACCTCAAAATTTCTGCCAAGGTCATGTTGCAACTTTTGTTTCCAACCGCTCTTTTTAAATCTAGTAAAATCTATTCTAAAATTTTTGAGAAATTTTATATATTCTTTGTAAGAATTAAAGGCATTGCCACCATGAATGATAATTACTTGTTTTTTCATATTTTTATGTTGTTTATTCTGATAAATTTTCGGAGGTGCGACCTCCGAAATATCTTACGAGGTTTAACCTCGTAAGATATTTTGCACGCGACCGACTTTGGCGATTAATTTTTCTCTCGGCCTTTCGATTTTTGGAATATCTTTTATTTTCATGGTTCGATTTTACTCAATATAAATATTATACTCTGAAGAATTTCTCAGCTGCCTTTTTTATGTTATATTTTTCCGATTTTATCTTATTTAGAATCTCCCTCACTTTTTCTAAGCTGTTCCAGTCATAAACAGAAATCGGGAAAACCCGCCTGCCAACTCCTGAGCGCAGCGCAGTGATTCTCTTTTTTATTTCTTCTGCCGACAATGTGTCGCTCTTGCTTAGAAATACATATTCGGTTTTCTCCGCGAATTCTTTTCCGCCCGAGGCGGATCCGCCTTTGGCGGAACTGTACTTTTCGAGCTCTTTTTTGATTATTTTATAGTCATTGGCAGGGTTTTCTGATTCTGCAGAAATTAAATGGAAAAGGATTTTCGTGCGCTCAATATGACGGAGGAATTTTATACCCAAACCCTTGCCCGCGGATGCGCCCTCGATGAGTCCAGGAACATCCGCAAGAATGAGTTCGTAATATGCTCCTAAGTTCGGCTCCAGGGTTGTGAAAGGATAGTTTGCGACCTTACTTTTTGCTTTTGTGAGTTCGTTTAGCAAGCTGGATTTTCCCGTATTCGGCAAACCAATAAGACCTACATCGGCAATAAGCTTGAGTTCTAATCTAACAGCAAACTGTTCGCCGGGCAGACCTTCTTGAAATTGGGTTGGGGTAGTGTTTATTGAAGAGCGAAAATGAAAATTTCCTTTTCCACCGAGGCCGCCTTTCGCAACAAGGATTCTCTCGCCGATTTTTAATATCTCTTCGGTTTTTATGGTGAGCGAGGTCGAACCATCAATTTTGTGGATTATTGTTCCCACGGGAACTTTTAAGACGAGATCGCTCCCGTCAGGGCCATCACTGAATTGTCCCTTTCCGTTTGCGCCGTCTTTGGCCTTGATATTTTTTTTGTGTCTGAATTGGTCCAGGGCGTTTAAATCGGAAACACCTTCAAAATAAATACTGCCGCCTTTGCCGCCGCTCCCGCCAGCCGGTCCCAAAGACATCATGTTTTTATTAAATGCCACGGCGCCTTTTCCGCCGTTACCAGCTTCAATTTTAATTGTTACGTCGTCAATTAACATATCTTAAAATTTTGGCGCGGCGCAATCTTGCAAATCTTTAAGCGTTAATTTTTGATTGGTATCCGCCCGTTCGGACATAACCGCACAGGGCAGGATTAAATCCGACGGCCTTAATCCTTCTATAAATTCATCTGTAGTAAGCCCATCTCTGTTTTCAAAATGAGCCAAATCGCCATCATCGCCATGCTCAAGCCCGCAATACTCCGCAATTTTTCCCAATTTATCAAAATCAATATCATACTCTTCCCATCTATCGACTATATCCACCGCAAAACCAAAATTATGAATACTTCTGCCACCTACCGCTTCAGTAACAATATGCCCATTCACGACTCGTCCTTGTTCGTATGTTTGATTTTGTTCTTCTACGCTGCGAAAGCCGGATGAAATGCGTAAAGTGTATCCATAAAGAGAAGCAATCGGAATAAAACATTCATTGACTTGATTTAAAAAATTGGCATTAATTTCTGTGGGCATTGGAACCGGTTCTTTAATCTTGACCGAATTATTATTGCCGCGCGCAATAAAAAATAAACCTCCGATTACGCAGATTAAAAAAATACCTATTGCAAAAATATAAAAACGTTTATGTATGGTCATCATATTTATAAACTATCAATATCGTTCTGGTATTGATTGGCTATTGCCACTACACTATCTCCGTAAAACCTATATTTTACGTTTGTGGATCCGGAAAAATACAACATAGCGGCAGTCCATTCTCCGCTTACGGATCCTGCTCCACCCGCTTTAAGCTTTAATGCCGCAGCAATAAAAGCATCGCGAATATCCCAAGGATTGGCTGTTTTGCCGGTTATTGCCGTTACTTTGTCTTTATAGCCCATCCATGTTGATGGTATAAACTGGGCAGGTCCCATTGCTCCGCCCCAACCAATTTGATTACCCTTACTGTCGCGCATCGGGCAGGAAACCGGAGTTATGTCGGGATCCATGCCAAGCTCCTTTGTTATTGTTAAAAATGGCTGTTGGTCACGACTGGGTTTCATAACCACTTTCCAACTTTTTTCCGGCGGATCGCCAGGACGATTACAGGTACCAACATTTTTGCCGAGGTTTGATTCTTGAGTTAAAATTGCCAGTAAAAACGCTACCCTTACTCCAGTTTGACCTGAAGCCCACTGGGCAATTTCCAATGCTTGCCCAAAAGTAATTTGCGTGCTTACGCCAAGCAACTGATAAAGACGATTGCGAATTTCCGCTGCTCGCTTCTGATTGTCGCTTAGTGCCGCTTGATAATTGATTTCCTTGCCCTTGGTTTCTTTAAGTAGGCTGTTTTGAGTACTTACCGAACCGGACAATTGTTGCTGCTGTAGGGTCTTTATAGACAAAAGATTTTTGGCTTCCTCCTGTTGCTGCGTTAGTGTTTGGGCTTGTTGATCAAGCTGATTTTTTACTTGCAGTACCTGATTAAGCAAATCATCCAATCCCGCAAATATCTGGGAATATTTCGTTATTGCATCCAAGGCATTAGACAAACTGTTTCCCGCTATAATCGTATAGAGAAGCGGATAATCATCATATTCGTTTATCGCGCGGATAAGCTGCGCCATTTGTTGCTCAAACGCTTGGATCTTGGCAATATTTTCATCGATAGCCAATCGTGTTACGCCCAGTTGGTTATTGAGATTGACAATCCGCAAATTAGTGGATTTAATTTGTAAAGTTAATGCCGCCTGTTGATTTTGAAGCTGTTTTATTTTATTCTGCAAAGTATTTTTCTGTCCTGTGATAACATTAAGCTGTTGTTGAAGCTGGGTGATTTGATTTTCAATATCCTGGAGCTGTTGCTGAAGCTGAGTTTTTTCTTCTTCTGCTTGCTGTAATAAATTGTTGTCATCGGCAAAAACCAACAGAATAGGTAAAATTATCACTGCCAATATGATGAAAAATATAACAAATTTGTTTTTTGATAACATTTTATTAATCACACTATCTATTATATCAAAAAATCGCCATTTTGGCGATTTTTTGACCCCTACCTGCGGTAGGCAGGCGTCTCGGTCTGCCTCGCTACCTGCCTGCCCGGTAGGCAGGCTGCGTTGACTCGATCTGCGGGACTTGGATTCCTCGCCGGAGGCGAGTGCGCCTCTGGCGCAGAACCTTTTCTGGACAAATCTGCGGGACTTGGATTCGAACCAAGATTAATGGATTCAGAGTCCATCGTCCTACCTTTAGACGATCCCGCAGATTTATCCAGAAATTTGACGGGGCAAGTTAGACGACCCCGGAAAGCATCTCTATCATACCAATAATTTTAATTTTTGGCAAAGATTGACTTTTTGACATTGGTTTGATAAGATTAAGAAAATACGTAAAAGGAGGTGTGCCAAAAACAAAAAAGGGAAGTACTTTATTAAACCAAAGATGCCGAGAAGGCGAAAAAGGAGGAAGCAATGAAAAAACGGATTTTGACTGCGATTGTGCTGGTTTTGGGAATTTTTATTATGGCAGCTTGCAACAAGGCTGTCTCCATCCACTATCCTGATGCAGCTGACTTAGAGCAGGTCAAGTACGTCAGCGGACTTTTAAGCGAGGGTGTGAATGTCTGGCAGAAGATTGACATTAAATTCAATATTCAAAAAAAGCCGGGAGATACTGTTTTGATCTACGCCCTATCACATGATTTAACCTTTAACCCTGTTAGGGAACCCTCCATAACCCTGTTTGGGCAGAACAAACCGGAGTTCGCGATTGCTTTCAAAGTGATTCAAGACATTCTCAAAAAACAGGAAGTCGAGGTAATTAAGGGGGCTGACATCAAGGGCAAGTATTTTCGCGAGGCGACGTTGCTTTTAAAACTGGATGCCATGCAGCCCAAGGCCAAGTGGAATGACATCTGGATACGAATTTTTAACGAGTATCCACGATTCTTTTACAATATCCAGGCCGAACCCGTACTGACCATAATAACCTTTGAAGGCGTAATCGGGAATAACCTTTGAACACGGGCGCTAAGGCGCCAAAATGAAAAGCGTACCCCCGAGGCTTAAATTCAGGCCTCGGGGATATTTTTTTATGTTATATTTAAATTAAGGGTATGAAAATATTTTGGAAAATATTATTGATAATATTGATAATTTTTTTCGCTGTTATCGCAATAATTTTTCTCTTAAAAGAAAAAATTTTTATATTTAATAAATCTCAAATTGTAGGGGATTCGGTTTTTGTTGAACGAGTGAGTATTTTGGCTTTTGGCGATATGATGCTGGACAGAAATGTTTATCTGCAAACGCAAAAATCCAAAGATTTTAATTATCCTTTTTTAAACATAGATTCATTTTTAAAAGAAGCAGATATCAGAATGGCAAACTTGGAAGGGCCAATCACCAGTTTTAACTCGGTAGCAATTAAAGATAATCGTATGCGCTTCACTATTTCGCCTGATTTTCTGCCCGCCCTAAAAAGCCGTTTTGAGATTTTGGGCTTGGCCAATAATCATATGCTGGATTTTGGAGAGGACGGGTATAATCAGACAAAAGAATTTTTAGGTAGTGCAGGGATAAAATATTTTGGAGATTTCAAGAACAGACCAGAAAATCTTTTTGCAATAATTGAAAAAAATAAAATAAAAATCGGGTTTGTCGGCTATCATGCTTTGGATTTTAAAAATTTAGAAGAAATTGTTAAGGAAATAAAAGACATAAAATCAAAAACCGATTTTGTAATCGTGTTTGCCCACTGGGGAGGAGAATATCAGACCAAGCCAGTAATAAGCCAAAAGGAAGAAGCAAAAATGTTTATTGATGCCGGAGCTGATTTTGTTTTGGGCAGCCATCCGCACGTGGTTCAGCCGAATGAAGAATATAAAGGCAAACCGATTTTTTATTCTTTGGGTAATTTTGTTTTTGACCAGTATTTTTCCGAGGCGACAATGGAGGGATTGGCAATTAAAATTTTATTGGAAAAAAGTGGAAATGAAATAAAATTTTCTTATAATTCCTTTTTGATTAAAATAAGCAAAGACAGCCAGCCGGAATTAAAACAATAAAAATATGAATAATAAAATAATCAAAATTTTAAAAAATGGAGGAATAGGGGTTTTGCCCACAGATACGATTTACGGGTTGGTCGGGTCGGCGTTGAATAAGAAAACCATCAAAAGAATTTATTCTATACGGCAGAGAAATCCTCGCAAGCCGTTCATTATTTTAATCGGTTCTTTAGCCGATTTAAAATTATTTAAGATTAAATTGGATAATTATTCCAAAAAAGCTTTGGATGAAATTTGGCCGGGAAAGGTAAGTGTGGTTTTGTCTGGTTTGGCTTTTCGGCTTCCCAAGAATTTTTGGCTGAAGAAATTATTGAATCAAACCGGGCCATTAGTTGCGCCGAGCGCAAATCCTGAAGGAATGCCGCTAGCCAAGACCATTAAAGAAGCAAAAAAATATTTCGGCGATAAAATTGATTTTTATCTTGATAAAGGTAAACTTGATTCTTTGCCTTCAACTTTAATCCAAATCAAAAATAAAAATTTATCTATTTTAAGGCAAGGGACAGTAAAAATTGCCAATAATTTATTTAAATGATAATATAGATTGATATGGAAGACATAATTAAATCAGAAGAAATACAAGAACAAAAACCAAACAGCAAAAAGAAATTAATGTTGTTTTTGATTATGATAATTTGCCTGGCAATTGTGTTGGTTGGAGCTATTTTTGTTCCCAAAATTTTTGCCAAAAAAGAATGGGCTTGTGTTGACGGCAAGTGGGTGAGGCAGTATACTCCGGAACTTCCCCAAAAACCAACTCCCGTGCCGAGTAAACCTTGTAAAGGCGCATTGCCAGCCACAAGTACGGGCGAACCGATTAATCCAAAAAATAATTCTGCTCGGGCATTTCCCTTGAATGAAAAACTTGGTTATGGCTGTGGCGGTCCAGGTTCTTTTAAGCCGGAATCAATAAAAGGGCCGGATTTAGTTTGGAATATTAATAAAGATGGTACAGAAACAATCGTAAGCTTGGGCAAATACAGAATTAACCTTCCGGAAAGAACAACAATTGATGTTAAAAAAATCTGGTTTTATTTTACAAGCAATGAATTAGGCAGGGCAGAGGATAAATGGTATGGCGTTGAAAATTCTTATGTTTCAGGAATGACTCTTGATGTAAATGGCTATAAAAAAGAAATCAATCTTGGTGGCAATGAATATATGCTTATAGAATTGGTTGATTATCCTTTGGGTGATTTTTATCCATATTTAAAACATCAGTATGTTGAATTTGAAATTCTGGTAAAAGTGAAATGTAAAAATATTCAAAATAGCCAATGTATCGGGAATAATGGCAAGCCGCTTGATTATGTAAATAATGCCGATATTCAAACTAATTTCCGCATTTTCTCCTTGGGTTGCGAGGATTTTACAGTTGATCTTTCTTCGTCAGCTAAACTTAAATACTAAAAAATAGAGTTAAATATTGACAAGGCCGAGGGATTGACCCCTCGCCTTTTTAATAAAAGATGGGGGTTGACACATTTTAAATAATTTGCTATCATTCTATATAGCACCTTAGTGCACATTTTAAAAGGGAGGATAACCATGATTAAAGTCAAAGTGGTAGAGCGATTCCCAGATGGGTCAAAAAACGTGGTCGAGGGTGCATTTATTCGAGAAGACGGCATTACTATCAAAGTTGGCACTAAACACGGTGTCAGAGAAATCCCCGAGCTTCGCCTTTCCTCCATCCGTTTTTTACCTCGTCAACAACGCTCTTTCCATTGCCCCCACTGATTAAACCCAGTGGGGTGCTTTTTTATTTTGAATTAGCTATAATCAATGTATGGCAAAGATTTTGATTTATGAATCATATTTACAAATGATAAAAAATTCAGTCGGAACAAAAATGTTCCGAAATTTGTATTTAGAAATAGATGGCAAGAAAATTGATGTTGCTAAAAACGGCAAATACTCCTGCGCTTTTTTTGTTTCCAATATTTTAAAAATCTGGGGGTTGATTTCCGAGGGTCACGCCAACGTGCCATCCACAACAAAAGATATGGAGAAGAACGGCTGGGAAAAAATTCCGAAACAAAAAGTAAAGCCAGGAGATATTATTATTTGGGACAAAGAAAAAAGTAGCGACAAGTCACATTATTATTCATCAGTACATTATCACAATGGTTTTTATATTAGTAATAAAAAAGCGATTAGTAATGACTGGAAAAAGGGGGTAGTACAATTTCATCACTGGACATATAACGATAAGAGAAAAATAATTGCTGTTTATACTTATCCGAAATTTAAATGATTAAAAAAATTTTAAAATTAATCTTATTAATCTTATTAATTCTGATTATCGGATTGGGTTTGTATTTATTTACGGGTAAAGCAAAACCAGTGGATAAAGTGGATTGGGGAGTGACTTTCAGTAAAAGATACGCAATTGATTTGGGTTTGGACTGGCAGAAAACATTTTTATCAATTATCAATGATTTAAAAGTCAAAAAAATCCGTTTAATTGCCTATTGGGATGAAATAGAAAAAACAGAGGGGGAGTATGATTTCCGAGATTTGGATTGGCAGATTAATCAAGCAGAGAAAACTGGCGGTGAAATTATTTTAGCTGTTGGCAGAAGGCTGGTGCGTTGGCCAGAATGCTTTGAGCCCGAATGGATTAAAGAATGGACAGAAGACAAAAAACAGGAACAGATTTTAAAGTTCATTGAAGAAACAGTAAGCCGCTATAAAAATAGAAGCAGTATTAAAGTTTGGCAAGTTGAAAATGAACCATTCTTAGTAATTTTTGGCAGATGCCCGCTGCTTAACAGAAAGTTTTTACAAAAAGAAATTGATTTAGTAAGATATTTGGATTTATCAAAAAATTCGGGACAGGAAAGGCCGATTATGATAACGGAGAGCGGAGAATTCAGCACTTGGATTGGCGCGTCGCGGCGGGCAGATATTTTAGGGACCTCGCTTTACCAAAAGGTTCACAATAAAGTATTTGGTTACGTTAAATATCCTATTCCGCCAGGGTTTTATATTAGAAAAACCAATTTAATGAAATTTTTATTTGGCATAAAGGAAATTATTGCAGTTGAAGTGCAGGCAGAGCCATGGGGAGATAAAGCGATTACAGAGCTAACGCAAGAAGAACAGGATATTACCATGAGTTTTGAGCAATTTAATATTATGTTGGAATATACGCGCCAGGCGGGTTTTGAAAAGGGATATTTATGGGGAGTGGAATGGTGGTACTGGAAAGCGCAAAACGGAGATAATAGATTTTTAGACCGGGCAAAAACTTTGTTTTCCCCTTGATTCCCCTTATAATCCCATTGATTCCCTTTGTAATCCCACAGAGCTCGGATTATTTTCATAAAGACACGTGTTGGCGACCCAGCGTGTCGCCACACTAATTCTCGGCCTCGCCCTAACCATGCGCTCGGCCTGCGAAGTTGTCTTTTAGAAAATAACCCTCGCTTAATTGGAAAATTGATTCATTGGAAATTTATTGCCAGCATTGGGCTGGTCCGCCTCGGGCGGAAAAATTGAAAATTAAAAATTGTAAATTTATGTATATTGGTATCGATATTGGCGGGACAAATATTAAAGGAGTTTTACTTGATGGCAAAAAGGTTGCCGGAAGGATTAAAATTTCAACCCAATCCAAGACCAATAAAAAATTGTTAATTGGCCAGATTTTTAAGTGCATTGAGAAATTAATTGCAATGGGAAAAACAGTAAAGGGGATTGGCATTGGCGTGGCTGGGCCGGTTGATTTTGAAAATCAGAAAATTTTAAATCCGCCGAATGTTACTGCTTTGGAAAACCTGTATTTAGGGAGAATAATTGAAAAAAAAATTAAAATAAAAACAAAAATAGAAAATGATGCTAATTGTTGTGGTTTAGCCGAAGCTTTACTTGGCGCGGGAAAAGACAAAAAAGTTGTTACTGGCTTAACTCTTGGCACCGGAGTCGGTGGTTTCGTTATTATTAATAAAAAGATTTTTCGCGGTAAATCGCTTCGAGCTACGGAATTTGGTCATAAGATTAAAATTAACAAAAATGGCAGAAAATGTAATTGTGGAAGAAGGGAATGTTTGGAGGCGTACATTAATGAAAAGGGGATACAAAAAACTGCCAAAGAGATTTTTGGCAGAGAAATTGGCACGATAAAATTATACGAGATGGCAAAAGAAAAAAATAAAAGAGCTATTAAGGTCTGGGAAATTACCGGGAAATATCTCGGACTCGGCTTGGCGAATATTGTTGATACATTAAATCCGGATATTGTTATAATTGGCGGAGGAATTGCCGGCGCAGGAAAATTTCTGCTTAATCCGGCAAAAAAAGAGATGAGAAAAAACATTCTTTCACCAAAAGCAAAAAACACGCCAGTTGTTCGTGCTAAACTCGGCGAATTTGCCGGCGCCATCGGCGCTGGATTATTAAACTTTACTTCTTGACCGAAACAATTTATTCTGATAAGATTTATGTAAGTTACAATCCAAAGAGGAGGGAAAGAATGAGAAAAAGATATAAGAAGGGAACAGTAGTAAATGGTTTAGAACCTTTAAATCTGAAGGTAGTTGCTATAGCCGTAGAATCTACTGATGGACAAATCAACATTAAAATGCAGCGCGACAAATGCCCAGTTCTTCATTCTTGTGAAAAACTTCTTTTTAGGGTCACTTACGAAAGTAATGGGATTCCGTCAAAAGCGATATTTGGGAAAGTAGGGCATTTTATGGAAGTGATACTGGCAAGTTTCAAATTCCACTAAAAGCTCTTGGCACGAACCGTCAGGAGCTTTTATTATTCTCAAATTGAATAACCGACGAATTTGTGCTAATCTTAAAACATAATCATTAAAAATAATTATTAATTAATAATTTTATGGAAGGAGAACAAAAGAAAAAATTTAATCCGTATATTGTAATTATTATAATTTTGGTCGTGGCTGTTGGCATTTTTGCCTATAATCAATGGGGTAAGAAGATTTTTCCAAACGGGTCGGAAAATTCAACGAATAATGAAAATACTGCCAATGTAGATACCAAAGTAACTGCAGATGACCTTCAAATCGGCAGAGCAGATGCGCCAGTAACTATTGTGGAATATTTCAGTTATCTTTGCACCTATTGCAAGGCATTTGAACAGGAAACTATGCCTAAAATTGCGGAAAATTACATTACCACCGGCAAGGCAAGATTGATTTTACGGCCTTTCCCTCCGCTTGAGACCGGCGAAGCGGTTTTGTGCGCCAATGAACAGGGAAAGTTTTTAGAATATCATAATCATATGTTTGCGAATAACGACAAATTAAAAGGTCTTGATGATTTAAAAACTTTTGCCAAAAATATCGGACTTGATACGGAAAAGTTCAATCTTTGTTTGGATTCTGCGAAATATAAATCAAAATCAGAGAATTGGTACAATCAGGGGAACGCTGATTTCATAAAAGCCAATGTCCCCACAGACCAGAGAGGTACGCCAGCGTTTTATATCAACGGTCAGGCGGTTATCGGCGCCCAGCCATACGAAAATTTTGTCACAATAATTGACGAAAAATTGGCGAAATAAAATTATGGATAAAAAGCAGGCGAAAGAGAGGATTGAAAAATTAAAAAAAGAGATTTGGCGGCATAGCTATAAATATCATGTGCTGGACCAGCCGGATATTTCCGACTCGGTTTTCGACACCTTAAAAAATGAATTAGAGGAATTGGAAAACAAATATCCTGATTTAATTACGCCAGATTCTCCGACCCAGAGAGTGAGTGGTAAGCCATTAGATAAATTCAAAAAATTTAAACATCCTGCAGCAATGCTTTCTTTTAATGATGCGTTCAGCAAAGAAGAAATGGGTGATTGGGTAGAAAGAAATGAAAAAATTGTCAAAAACGCAGTTAAGGATGGATATTATTGCGAATTAAAAATAGATGGTCTGGCGATTGAATTAATTTATGAAGAAGGAGTTTTGAAAACTGGAGCAACCAGAGGAGATGGATTGATTGGCGAGGATGTCACGCAAAATTTAAAAACAGTAGCCAGTATTCCTTTAAAATTATTCGGAAAATATCCTAAAAAACTAGTGGTTAGGGGCGAAGTTTTTTTACATAAAAAAGAATTTGAGCGTATTAATAATGAATTAAAGAAAAAAGGCGAAAAAATATATGCCAATCCAAGAAATTTAGCTGCTGGTTCTGTACGGCAATTAGACCCGAAAATTACCGCTAATCGTCGCTTAGATTCTTTTGCCTATGACCTGATTACTGATTTAGGGCAGAAGGTCCACGAAGAAGAACATAAAACATTAAAAGCATTTGGTTTTAAAATCAATCCCAATAATAAATTCTGCAAAAACTTGGAAGAAGTTGAAGAATTTCGCAATCATTGGGAAAAAGCCAGAGAAAAGCTTGGTTATGAAATTGATGGAATTGTAGTGATTATTAATGAAAATGCTGTATTTAAAAAATTAGGAGTAATCGGCAAGGCGCCGAGAGGAGCAATTGCTTATAAATTTTCTCCCAAAGAAGCCACGACCATAATTGAAGATGTTATTTGGCAGGTTGGTCGGACTGGGGTTTTGACGCCGGTAGCAGTATTAAAGCCAGTGGAAATCGGCGGCACAACAGTTTCCCGGGCAACTTTACATAATTTGGACGAGATTAAAAGATTGGAAGTAAAAATCGGCGATACGGTTATTGTTGGGAGGGCAGGAGATGTGATTCCTGACATTATCAAACCCTTAAAACATTTAAGAAATGGCAAAGAAAAAGAAATCAGGGTTCCGCATCTTTGCCCGGTTTGTGAATCAAAAATTATAAAAATCGGAGACGAAGTAGCTTATAGATGCTCTGATAAAAATTGTGGAGCGATATTGCGAGAAAAAATGTATCATTTTGTTTCCAAAAATGCTTTTGATATTACTGGCGTTGGCCCCAAAATTATTGATAGATTTTTAGATGAAGGATTAATTAAAGACGCGGGAGATTTGTTTTTTCTTAAAGAAAACGATATTAAGCACTTGGAAAGATTTGCGGAAAAATCAGCATCCAATATCATTAACTCAATCCAGTCAAAGAAAAATATCAAATTAGAAAGATTTTTATTTAGTATAGCCATTCCGCAAGTAGGGGAAGAAACCGCATTTGATTTGGCAAGATACCTGGGTGGCCTGGAAAAAATAAAAAACGTCTCGATTGAGGAACTGGAAAAAATTAGAGATGTGGGACCAAAAGTTGCGGAGTCAATTCATAAGTGGTTTAGGGAAAAGAAAAATCTTGATTTTATAGAAAAATTGAATAAAGTCGGAGTTAAAATAATTAAAGAAAAAGAGAGAAAAATAAACCCGAAGATAAAAGGAAAGACCTTTGTTTTTACTGGCGGACTGGAAACCATAACCAGAGAAAGAGCAGAAGAATTAGTTAGAGAATTAGGGGGTGATGCTTCGTCATCGGTTTCCAAGGATACGGATTTTGTCGTTGCCGGCTCCGAACCCGGCTCAAAATACGAGAAAGCAAAAAAAATAGGAGTTCGAATCATCAGCGAAAAAGAATTTTTAAAAATGATAAAATGATTTCAAAAAAGCAGGTAGAACATATTGCCAAGTTGGCAAGGATTGAGTTAACGGAAAAAGAAAAGGAAAAATTCTCCAAAGAACTTTCCTTAATTTTGGATTATATAGACAAATTAAATCAAATCAACACTAAAGACATTGAATCAATACAACAAATTACTGGGCTAGAAACGATAATACGGGAAGACGAAGCAAGAAAAAAAGATATTGATATTGCCAATAAAATTTTAGGTGAAGCTCCGGAGAAAAAGAATAATTATTTTAAAGTCCCAAAAATACTTGAATGAAATTAGATAATTTAACAATTGAATCAGCACACAGGGGGTTAATGAAAAAAGAATTCTCAGCTGTTGAACTGGCAAAGTTTTATTTAAACAAAATCAAAAAAGAGAATAAAAAATTAAATGCGTTTTTGGAAATAACCGAGAAATTAGCGCTGGAGCAAGCAAAAAAAGTTGATAATAAAATCAAGCATCGGGAAAAAATAGGGGGAATAGAGGGAATTCCTATTGCAATTAAAGATAATATTTTGGTTGAGGGCCATAAATGCACCGCTGGCTCAAAAATTCTTGAAAACTATACTGCAACTTATGATGCCACGGTAATTAAAAAACTAAAACAAGCCGGAGCAGTAATTCTCGGAAAGACAAATTTAGACGAATTCGGCATGGGCTCTTCTACGGAAAATTCAGCCTTCGGACCGACTAAAAATCCAATAGACATTACTCGGGTGCCGGGCGGTTCTTCGGGTGGATCAACTGCGGCCGTGGCAGCTGACCAGTGTATTGCGGCATTGGGCTCGGATACAGCTAGTTCAATCCGCCAACCAGCTGCTTTGTGTGGAGTGGTTGGTTTTAAACCAACATACGGAATGGTATCTCGTTATGGTTTAATTGCCATGACTTCTTCATTGGACCAAATAGGACCCATAGCAAAAACAGTTGAAGACGCAAAATTGATTTTCGATATTATTAAGGGCCGAGACGAAATGGATTCTACCAGCGTGGAGCATATTAAACATCAAATAAAAAGTAATATATATAAAAATTTTAAAATAGGAATTCCAAAAGAATATTTTGGAGAAAGCACCGATAAAGAAGTGGGAGAAATTATTAATAAAGCAATTAAAAACTATGAAAAAATAGGTGCGAAGATAATAGAGGTTAGTTTGCCGCTTACGGATTATGCTTTGTCTGTTTATCATATAGTTATGCCAGCAGAGGTTAGTACAAATTTAGCGCGTTACGACGGCATTAAATATGGTTTGCGCAAACAAGCCAAAAATTTATTAGAGCAATATTTAACAACCAGGGCAAATGGTTTTGGCAATGAGGCGAGAAGAAGGATAATTTTAGGCGCATACATTTTATCTGCTGGCTACAAAGATGCTTATTATAATAAAGCCAAAAAAATAAGGTTATTAATAGAGAAAGAATTCAAAAATATCTTTAAAGAGGTTGATGTTTTAATGACTCCGACCGCGCCCACTCCCGCGTTTAAAATCGGAGAGAAACAGGACCCATTAGTAATGTATTTATCCGATATTTATACTGCGCCAGCCAACATAGGAAATGTCCCAGCCATTTCAATTCCCTGTGGTAAGGTCGGAAACTTACCGATAGGATTACAAATTATTGGTCCTCAATTTTATGATGAACTTGTTTTCGAAACCGCCCAAATTTACGGGCAATTATCTGAATAATTCTGTTGGATACGAAAATGCACCAAAGACAACCTTCTGGTTTTTAGCTGAAGCAAAAAATGCCTGGATTGGTTTATGGAATACAATTGTGGAATTTTTTAAGTCATATCAATGGAAAGAAATTCTTTTTGGAATTAAAGTGGGATTATTTATTTTTTCTTTATTGATGCTGTTGGCAGTAATTTTGGTCTTGCTTAAAACCATAGCCATAAATTCTTTGGCCAAGTCAGCTAGCGATTCAAAAAATATTATTTTCAATAAAAAGAAAATGGTAAAGAAATGGGCAAAAATCGAGAAGAAATTAAATACAGGAACAGAGGCAAATTATAAGTTGGCGATTTTAGAGGCGGATAATTTTTTTGAAGAAATCATCAAGGCCGTGGGATATGAAAAGGAAAAATTATTAAGCAATATCATAGAGATTAAAATGGTTAGAAAAATCAAAAATAATATTATTGAAGATCCGGGATTTCTGCTCACTTATGAAGACACAAAGAATTTTTTAGCTGCCTATAGGACAGGACTAGAAGAGTTGGGAGTGCTATAAATTAATTTAAATAAAAAAACAAAAAATCCCAATATGGGATTTTTTGTTTTTGGCGGACCCGACCGGATTTAAACCGGCGATCTTCTCCGTGACAAGGAGACGTGTTGGATCAGGCTACACCACGGGTCCAGATGTGACAGGGGTGGGGATCGAACCCACGACCTCGGGCTTATGAGTCCCACGCTCTACCAACTGAGCTACCCTGCCGTTGCGGGGGTTGGAATTGCACCAACGATCTTCTGGTTATGGGCCAGACGAGATACTACTTCTCTACCCCGCGATATTTACCCCGCTCCTGCGGGGGTATTTTTATTATATACATAATTTAAATTTGATGCAAGATTCAATCTTTTATCATTTGTATTCGCTTTATTTTTATGCTAGAATTAATATAGGCCTTAGAATCAGAACAAGTTCAGTGCGGGGTAAATACTTAGTACTGCAAATAGTATGAAGCGGCAATTTTTTATTAGATTAAATTTGATTTTGGTCCTTGTTTTTTTGATAATTTTTATTATTATTCTATATTCGGTCAATCCATTTAAAGTCAGCGTTTTTCTGTTAATACTTTTTTATTTAATTCTTTCCGCCCTGCTTTTGGGAATCCTGAATTTAATCAGTGTGTATCTGAAAATCCCGTTTTGGGCAAGAATTTTGATTATTATGGCGATTATTTTTGTTTTAATTTTACAAAGTTTTCGTTTTTAAATTATGGATATCAAGGAATTAAAAAATAAAGCATTTGAAGATTTAGCCAAGATTAAAAACTCGGCTGATTTAGGAAATTTCCGGAACAAATATTTAACCCGCAAAGGAGAAATTTCCAATGTTTTAAGGTCTTTAAAAAATTTATCCATAGAACAAAGGAAAAAGATTGGCCCGGAAGCAAATCAATTAAGAAGAGAATTAGAACAAGCATTTGAGCACAAGAGGAAGAAGATATCCATCCAAGGCGAGACCTCGTCCCTTCGGGGCGGGCAAAATACAAAAATTGATATTACTGCGCCTGGTCTTAAAGTTCCGCACGGTCATCTTCATCCACTCACTTTGACCTTAAGAAAAATTGAGGAAATTTTCCAATCAATGGGTTTTAAAATTTTAGAAGGACCGGATATTGAAACAGAGTATTATAATTTTGATGCTTTAAATATTCCCAAAAATCATCCAGCCAGAGATGCCTGGAATACGTTTTGGTTAAAGACAAAACCGGAAAAATTACTACTCCGCGCTCATACCAGTCCGATGCAAGTCAGATTTATGGAAAAAAATAATCCGCCATTCAGGATTATTGTTCCTGGCAGATGCTTTAGATATGATGCAACCGACGCTTCACACTCACATACGTTCCATCAATTAGAAGGGTTAGTTGTTGATCGACACACTTCTTTAGGTAATATGAAGGCAATAATAGAATTGTTTTTGAAAAAAATTTATGGAGAAGACGTTAAAATGCGTTGGCAGCCTAGTTATTTCCCGTTTGTTGAGCCAGGACTAGAACTTCTTTTGGGTTGTACTGTTTGTAATGGCAAGGGTTGTCCTACATGTGGGGGTAACGGATGGGTAGAATTAATACCCTGCGGCATGGTCCATCCCAATGTTTTTAAAGCAGCTGGCTATGTGCCCGATGAATGGCAGGGATTTGCATTCGGTATGGGATTAGACAGGATAGTTATGATGAAATATAAAATTAGTGATATTAGATTATTATATTCTAACGATTTACATTTTCTTAATCAGTTTTAATTTAATTACTGTCGTTTTGGAGGCGATAGAAAAATATGAAAGAAGGAAAATTTGAAAAATTAAAGAGACAAAAAGAAACCAATCCCTCGTTGGAACAATTAATGGAAACAAAAGGCAGAGAAATGAAAATAAAAGAAGAGGATCCAAATTATGGTACTCCTTGGGGAGGAATTGATCCGGAAAAATTAACTCCGGATGTTTTGGGATTGTTTAATTTATTTAATAGTGGAGATGTTGAAGCCGCCCAAACAAAGCTTGAGGATTGCAAAATTAAAATACAAGAAATTAAGACAACTGCAGATAGGTCTTCAAATGAGCAATTTTTGCAATGGATCGACGATAAAATTAGAGATGCTCTTATACAAAAACAAGCAGCAGAGAACAAAGCAAAGGATAATAACTAATATGAAAATATCCTATAGCTGGCTAAAAGAATATTTGTCGAGATTGCCGAAACCGGAAAAATTGGCTGATTTATTGACTATGCATTCTTTTGAGGTGGCAGAAATAAAAAAATCAGCCAATGATTTTATTTTTGACATTGATATATTGCCAAATAGGGCGCATGACTGTTTATCGCACCTCGGTGTGGCTAAGGAATGTGCGGCAATTTTAGGATATAAAATTAAAACCCCAAAGTTAAAATTAAATGAAGACCCGAAATCAAAAGTTGGTGATTTTATAAAAATTGATGTCCAAGACAAAGATGGTTGTTCTCGTTATACTGCGCGAGTAATTTCCGACATAAAAATCAGTTCTTCACCCAAATGGCTAAGAGAAAAACTGGAAAATCTCGGCCAGAAATCAATCAATAACGTTGTTGATGCTGCCAACTATGTAATGCTTGAAACCGGACAACCTTTACATGCCTTTGATTTAGATAAAATCTTGGGCGGGAAGATTATTGTCAGGCGAGCGAAAAAAGGAGAAAAAATTACCACCTTAGATAATGAGGATTACAAATTAGATGCAGATGTTTTAGTAATTGCTGATGCCAAGAGTCCATTGGCTTTAGCGGGAATAAAAGGCGGAAAGAAAGCAGAAATTACCAACAAAACAAAAACTATAGTTTTAGAGTCGGCAAATTTTAGTCCATCATTAATCAGAGATATTTCAAGAAAAACCGGACTAAAAACAGAGGCCTCGATGAGATTTGAATATGAATTAGACCCGAATTTAACCGAGGAAGCAATAAATAGAGTCGCCCAAATAATAAAAGAAATTGGCAATGGGAAAATTGCTAAGGGTATGATTGATGTTTATTCCGAAAAAGTTTTTCCCGCAAAAATAAATTTAAATCTTAAAAAAGTTGCCAATGTAATCGGGAAAGAAATTCCTAAACAAAAAATAATCGGGATTTTAAAATTATTGGGTTTTGAAGTTGATAATTCTTTGCGAGTCACTGTTCCGACAACCCGTAGAGATATTAAAATTCAAGAGGACCTAATAGAAGAAATAGTGCGATTAATCGGTTATGACCAAATTAAATCTATTCTTCCAATGGGATTGGTGGGCATTTCCAGAACAGATGGAGTTCTAACAATTACCAATAAAGTAAAAACAATTTTTGAGGGATTAGGATTTACTGAGGTTAATAATTTTTCTTTTGTGGGTGAAGACGACTTATCAAAAACCAAAGTCAGCAAAGACGGCTACATAGAATTAGAAAATCCATTAAGCGATGACTTAAAATATTTGCGCAAAGATTTACTGATTAATATTTTGAAAAATATAAAAGAAAATTATAAGCAAATTTTCGGAAATGATAATGCAATTAAAATATTTGAATTGGGAAAAGTGTATTGCAAAGAAGATAATAAAACAAAAGAGGAAAAAATGTTGTCCGGAGCAATAGTGCGGCAAACAGAAAAAATCAAGGGAGAGAGTTTTTATGAATTAAAAGGGGTAATTGATGCTATTTTGACTAAGCTTGGCATAAGCGATTACTGGTACGATGATTTTCAGGCAACATCAGATTGGACAGACCAGATTTTTTGGAGCAAAACAGGTACGGCTGAGATAAAAATCGGCAATGAAGAAATCGGTTTTCTTGGCGAGATTAATTCTGATATTCTCAATGCTTTTAACATAAAGAGGAAAGTAGTAATGTTTAATTTAAATTTTGAAAAACTGCTGAAATTAGTCAGCGAAGAATTAATTTATCAGCCGCCATCTCCATATCCAGCGGCAATTAGGGATTTAGCTGTTTTAGTCAATAAAAGCGATAGAGTAGGGGATGTGATGAAAATAATTGATGATGCTGGCGGAGAGCTGGTTCAGGATGTTGATTTGTTTGATATATATGAAGGAGAAGAAATTCCAGACAACAAGAAAAACTTGGCTTTTCATGTTATTTATCAATCATACGAAAAAACATTGAAAGACGAAGAAATAGATAAAATTCAGAGGAAAATTATTAAAGAATTAGAAAAAAATAAAGATTGGCAGGTCCGACGTTAAGTCGGACTCCGACCGAAACGTCGGAGTAAGAAAATAATTTATGGCTAAGAAAAAATCATTCGCTATACCGAAGCAAACATCAACTGGTTATGATGCTAAAGATATTTATGTGTTGGAAGGGTTGGAGCCGGTAAGGAAAAGGCCGGGAATGTATATTGGTTCAACAGGAGTTGACGGACTTCACCATTTGATTTGGGAAGTGGTTGATAACAGTTTAGACGAGGCAATGGCAGGTTATTGTACGGACGTAGGAATTACCTTGTTCTCCAATGACCGAATTGCTGTTGCTGACAATGGCCGAGGAATTCCTGTTGATACCCATCTTCAAACCAAAAAATCAGCCCTGGAAACAGTAATGACCACTTTGCACGCTGGAGGAAAATTTGGCGGCCAGTCATACAAAATTGCCGGAGGTCTGCACGGAGTCGGCGTTTCAGTTGTTTGTGCGCTTTCAAAATGGATGAGAGTGGAAGTTTGCAGGGGCGGATATATTTATACCCAAGAATACAGCAGAGGAAAACCAAAAACCAAAGTAATTAAATCCGGAAAATGCGAGGGATCGGGGACGAATGTAATTTTTGAGCCGGATCCAGAAGTATTTTCGATTACAAAGTTTAATTGGACAACAATTTTAGACCATTTAAGGCAGCAGGCATATTTGACAAGGGGTGTAAAGATTACGGTTTTTGACCAAAGAAACGAAGATGGTTCGAAAGCCAAAAACGGCTTTCGAACCCATACATTTTATTTTGAAGGCGGTTTGACTTCTTATATCAAATATTTAAACCGAGACCAAAAAGTCATCCATCATAATGTTTTTTATGCGGAAAGAGAAAAAGACGGGATTTTGGTGGAGATTGCTCTCCAGTACACAGACGACATCCAGCCGCTGGAAGTTAGTTTTGCGAATAATATTCATACTGGAGAAGGGGGAATGCATTTAACTGGCTTTAGAACTGCTTTAACTCGGGCTTTAAATGATTATGCGAGAAAAAACGGCTTACTCAAAAACGAAGAAGCAAACTTGAGCGGTGATGATGTTAGAGAAGGTTTAACAGCGGTAGTAAGCGTGAAATTGAGAGAGCCGCAATTTGAAGGCCAAACAAAAGCTAAATTGGGAAACCCAGAGGCAAGGACCATAGTAGAAACAGTTTTTGCCGATACATTTGAAGAATTTTTAGAGAAAAATCCAATTGATGCTCGGCAAATGCTGGAAAAATGTACCTTAGCCCAAAAAGCCAGGAGAGCAGCTAAAGCAGCGCGAGACACTGTGATTAGGAAGGGGATTTTGGATGGAATGACCTTGCCTGGAAAACTTACTGATTGTTCATCAAAAGAGCCGGCAGAATCAGAATTATTTATTGTTGAGGGAGAGTCTGCAGGCGGTTCAGCAAAACAAGGGAGAGACAGGAGATTTCAGGCAATTTTGCCTTTGCGCGGAAAAATTTTAAATGTTGAAAGAACCCGTTTAGATAAAATTTTAGAATCAAAGGAAGTGAAAACATTGATTATTACTTTGGGTACTGCCATTGCCGAGGAATTTGATTTAAGCAAGCTTCGCTATCATAAAGTAGTAATCATGACTGATGCTGATGTTGATGGCGCACACATCAGAACATTGCTTTTGACTTTGTTTTATCGATATTTTCCGCAGATAATTGAAGGCGGATATTTATATATTGCCCAGCCGCCGCTTTATAAAATTCAAAAGGGGAAGGAATTGATTTATGTTTACAGCGAAGAAGAAAAAGAAAAAATAATAGAGAAGATGAAGGAAGGAAAACCCGCCGCAAGCCAAAGTAAGCAGGCGGGCCCGCCTAGATCCGAAGGTTCTGGCGGGGGGATTAATGTACAGCGATACAAAGGATTGGGAGAGATGAATCCGGGATCGCTTTGGGAAACAACCATGGATCCGGAAAGAAGAATAATGAAAAAAGTGGAAATTGCCGACGATGAAGAGGCAGATAGGATTTTTGATATCCTGATGGGCACAGAAGTTTTGCCGCGCAAGAAATTTATCCAAACCCATGCCAAGAACGTGCAAAACCTTGACATTTGATTAAAAATATAATATCCTTAATTTAAGATGGCCGAAGGGCCATTTTAAAAACCATGAGCATTTTAAACCGCATAACAACTTATTTAAAAGAGGTCAAGATGGAAATGAAAAAGGTTAATCTGCCGACAAAGCAGGAAACCATTAAATATACCCTAATTGTGATTGGGTTGAGTGTTGTTGTAGCTATTTTTCTCGGCGGATTTGATTTTCTTTTCGCATGGCTAATTAGTAAGTTTTTATTATAAAATGCCAAAACAGGAAACAACAGGGGAAAGACACTGGTACGCTATCCATACTTATCCTGCATCCGAAGATACGGTGGCTTATAATCTGAAACACAGGATAGAATCTTTAAGCATGGGCGACAGAATTTTTAATGTGGTCGTGCCGAAAGAGAAAAAGATAAAAATAAAAGGCGGGAAAAGAGTGGTAATAGAGGAAAAAATTTATCCCAATTATGTTTTTGTGGATATGACTGTTACCGATGATTCTTGGTATGTGGTAAGAAATACTCCTCGAGTAACTGGTTTTATTGGTTCGGGAATTACCCCTGTGCCGATTTCTGATGAAGAAATTAAAAAAATATTAAAACAAACAGGGCAAGAAGAGCCGACTTATAAAATTGACATTGAGGTTGGCGATTTGGTCAAAATTATTGATGGTCCGTTTAAAGAATTTGAAGGAAAAATCAATGATGTAGACAAGGAAAAGGGAAAAGTTAAGGTTTTGGTGAATATGTTCGGCCGGGAAACACCAGTAGAATTAGATTTTCTTCAAGTGAAAAAGATTTAATATGAGTAAAGAAATAAAAACAATAATAAAGTTGCAGATTAGTGCAGGGCAGGCGAATCCTGCTCCGCCAGTTGGTCCAGCTTTAGGACAGCACGGATTAAATCTTCAGGATTTCTGCTCCAAATTTAACGAAGCAACCAAAGATAAAATAGGGAATATAATCCCAGTTGAAATTACTATTTATATTGACAGGACTTTTGATTTTAAATTGAAAACCCCGCCAGCATCGGATTTGTTAAAAAAAGCAGCTGGAATAGAAAAAGGATCTGGAGTGCCGCAAAAAGATAAAGTCGGGAAAGTGACGAAAAAACAAATTCGTGAAATTGCCGAATTAAAAATGGAGGATTTAAATGCCAATGATGTTGATGCGGCAATGAAGATTATAGAGGGCACGGCGAAGAACATGGGGATTGAAGTGAAAGACTGATTTTTTGGTTTTTTTAAAATTTATGGAAATCCTAAAACCCAAAAAACTGAAAATAGGGGACACAATCGGAGTAATTGCACCTTCTGAAGCGGTTGAAGCTAAGGGTTTGGATGCTGGTGTGAGGATTTTGAAAAAATGGGGATTTAAAGTTAAATTAGGCGAGCACATTTTTAAAAAAGTTGACGACTATAGTGCAGGTACGCCGCAGGAAAGAAGAGAGGACTTTGAAAATATGGTCTCTGATCCAGAAATAAAGGCCATTGCCTGCGCTGAAGGCGGATATGCTGCCAGTTCTGTGCTTTTAGCCTTAAACCCCAATGTTATAGAGTCCCTAAAAACACGGCCGATTCTGCTTTTTGGATATTCTGATTTCAGTATTTTTTTAAATGCTAATTTTTCCATGGGTGTTGTGGGATTACATGCCCCGAACTTAGTTAGTTTAAATACGCACAATAAAAACAGCCAAGAATCTCTGAAAAAAGCACTGTTTGGAGAAATGGATTTGAATTATAGTCAAGAATTTTTCGGTAAGATTTTAATATCGGGCAAGGCCGAGGGATATTTTTTGCCGACAAATATGGAAACATTAACACATCTTTTTGGCAGTAAATTTGACCCTTTAGAAAATTTTGACGGACCGATAATTCTTGGGTTGGAAGAAGTGTGGGAAGATAAAAGTGACGTGAAAAGAAGAATGGAAGAAATTATTTTCCATCATCATTTTGACAGAGTAAAGGGAATTGTCATTGGCAGATTTATTGGCAATAGTGAAGTAGAATATCCGCAGTGGGGGAAAAAGACCACTTGGCCGGAGCTTTTCACTTCTTTAATAAAAGAAAAAAATATTCCCTTGGTTGAATTTCCTAATTTTGGCCACGTCGAAGAGCACAGAAAATTATTTAAAATTTTAAGAAGCAAAAAATCAAATAATATTTACACCGAAAATCTATTTTTATCATTGCCAGTGGGTGCTAAAGTTATTTTAGATGCCAATCCCGAGAAGCCGTCATTAAAATTTTTGGAACAAGCAACGGAATAAGATTAAAGAGGCCCTTATGGGTCTCTTTTTTGATGTTTTTGTTCGTGATATAATTTAAACTATGAAATTATATGATTTGATAATTGTTGGAGCTGGACCGGCGGGAGTGGCAGCCGGTATTTATGCTAAGAATTTCGGCTTGGATTGTTTAATTATCGGAGAAGAAGCAGGCGGATTACTTAATGGTTCTTATAGGGTGGACAATTATCCGGGAATTTTTAATGTTACTGGCGAGGAATTGGTCAAAAAATTCAAAGCCCACCAAGAATATTTGGGAATTTCTTTAAAGCAGGGAAGTGCAGAGAAAATAAGCAAGATAGAAGATAATTTCAAAGTCATTGCCGATTCGGGTGAATACGAAGCAAGGGCAATTATTCTGGCCTTCGGTACACAAGTAAATAAATTGGAAATCAAGAATGCCGATAAATTAGAAAATAAAGGCGTTTATTATCAGACATGTAATGACGCCTCTTTATTTAAAGACAAGATTGTGGCAATAATCGGCGGAGCCAATTCAGCCGCGATGCGCGTCGTGATGTGTGCGGAAAAAGCTCGAAAGATCTATTTGATTTACCGGAAAAATAAATTGCGAGCTGACAAAATTTGGGTGGATAAAATCGAAAAATTTAAAAATATAGAGGTTATTTATAACGCGAATGTGATTGAGATTAAAGGGGATAATAAACTGGAAAAAATTGTTTTGGATAGCAATGAGGAATTAGAAATTGACAGTTTGTTTATTGAAGCCGGCGGCGCACCCAACATAGAACTGATTAAAAATTTAAAAATTAGGACCAATGAATTCGGATATATAGAGGTTGATAAAAATCAGGCAACCAATATTGCGGGTATTTTCGCGGCCGGAGATATTACTACTGGCTCAAATAATTTTCGGCAGATTATTACTGCCTGTTCAGAAGGCGCGATAGCGGCATTGGGGGTATTAAATTATTTAAATAAAAAGTGATATAATTAGAATATAATAATTAAATTCACCCTGTTAAATCCTGCAGAGCAGGATCCCGCAGGGGCGGGATATTTAACAGGGTAAAAAATATGTTTACAAAAGTAGCAATCAATGGTTTTGGCCGGATTGGCCGGACATTTTTCCGTTTGGCGCACGAACGCCACGAATTAAGAATCGTGGCAATTAATGATTTAGGCGACTTGGAAAATCTGGCTTATCTTTTAAAGCACGACAGCGTGTATGGTGGGTATGACCACAAAATTAGTGTGGATTTAAAGCAGAAAAAATTAATTATTGACAATCAAAGAATTGATTTTTATCAGGAAAAAGACCCAGTCAAACTTCCCTGGGGGAAATTAGGAATTGATATTGTAGTCGAATCAACCGGATTTTTTGAAACATTTGCAGGAGCAAGCGCTCACTTAAAAGCTGGGGCGAAGAGAGTAGTGATTACTGCGCCAGCAAAGGATGATGACGAGAGCTATAAACTGGGAGCAACGGTTTTATTGGGAGTGAATGAGAAAGATATGGCAAGGGTAAAAATTACTTCCAATGGTTCCTGCACAACCAATGCTGTTGCACCGGTTGTGGCCGTGCTTTCAGAAAAACCTGGAATTAAGAAAGCGATTTTAAATACTACTCACGCTTATACCGCCACACAGAGAATTGTTGATGGACCAGACAGTAAGGATTGGCGCAGGGGCAGGGCTGGAGCAATTAATTTAGTGCCCTCAACAACCGGAGCAGCTGTTGCCGTAACTAAGGTTGTGAAAAATTTAAAAGGAGTGTTTGACGGAATTGCCGTAAGAACCCCGAATTCAATAGTTTCTTTGGCTGATATCACTTTTATTGCAAATCGCAAAACCTCTGTTGAAGAAATAAATAATATTTTAATTGAAGCAGCAAAAAAGCCGCACTGGAAAGGAATTTTAGATGTAAGCAAAGAACAATTGGTTTCTTCCGACTTCATTGGCATTACCACGGCCAGTATTGTTGATTTGAATTTTACTAAAGTTATTGACCACGACCTAGTTAAAGTTTTGGCTTGGTATGATAATGAATGGGGTTATTCCTCAACCTTAGTCGAACATGTAATTAAGGCGGGAAAACTAATTAAGCATATACCATGATTTATTTAGGTGCTGACCACGGAGGGTTTAGTTTTAAGGAAAAAATTAAAGAATTTTTAAAAGAACTCAAAATAGAGTATCAAGATTTGGGTAATTTGAAATTTGAACCCGGAGATGATTTTATTGATTATGCGGTTGCGGTAGCAAGGAAAGTTATAGAAACTAATGGAAAAGGAATTTTGTTTTGTACTAATGGAGAAGGAATGTGTATTGCAGCAAACAAAGTAAAAGGAGTTAGAGCGGTTTCACCGACAAGCAAAAAAGCCGCCCAGAGAGCACGGGAAGATTTGGATTCCAATATTTTATGTATTGGCGAACACACACTTTCTTTTAAAGAGGCGAAGAAAATTATTAAGATTTGGCTGGAGACAGATTTTTTTCAAAAAGACAGGTATATCAGAAGATTGGAAAAGATTAAAAAATTAGAAGAATGAAAACAGAAATAATTCCAACAATTTTGGTTAAAACATTTAAGGAGGTTAAAGAAGGAATCAAGGCAGTTGAAAAATATGTGAATTGGGTTCAGCTGGATATAATGGATGGGATTTTTGTTAATAATAAGACCTGGCACAATCCAAAAGATCTGAAAGGATTTAAAACTAAGGTCAAATTAGAAGCTCATTTGATGATTGAAAAACCCGAAGAGGTGATTGATGATTGGTTGAAAGTAGTGGATAGAATAATAATCCATTATGAAACGTCTAAAAACATAAAAGAAATAATTGAGAAAGTTCATAATAAGAAAAAGGGGATTGGCGTAGCGCTGAATCCAGAAACTCATCCGACTGCAATTGAGCCGTTTTTAAAAGACTTAGATTTGGTTTTAATAATGTCTATTCAGCCGGGTTGGGGTGGGCAAGAATTTAAAGAAAGGGTTTTAGAAAAAATCAAGGCACTAAGAAAAATTTGGCCCAAAGGAAATATTGAAGTAGATGGCGGAGTAAATGATGAGAACATCAAAAAAATATCCGATGCCGGAGCTAATTTATTCGGAGTGAATACTTATATTTATCGCAGTAAAAATATTAACCCTTCACCTTTAGATAAAGGTGACAGGGTTAAACAAGCAATAGATAATTTAAAAAGAAGTCTGACTTCTTAAAGAAATTAATTTTATGAAAAATTATGATTTTATTGCCATAGGAGATATTGTTACCGATGCTTTTATTAAGATAAAAGAGGCGACAGTTGAGGACGGCGCTGATGGCGGCACAAAAATCTGCATGCGTTTTGGCGACAAAATTCCCTATGAAGATGTTTATATTATTCCGGCAGTTGGCAATAGTGCCAATGCTTCTGTTAGTGCTTCGCGGCTCGGATTAAAAAGTGCTCTGGTTACCAATCTCGGAGACGATTATTACGGTAAAGAATGTCTTAATGTTTTAAAAAAAGAAAAAGTCGGCACAGAATTTATAAAAATTCACAAAAACAAGAAAACAAATTATCACTATGTTCTTCTTTTTAATGAAGAGAGGACAATTTTAATAAAGCACGAGGATTTTAAATATTCTCTTCCCAAAATCGGGAGCCCGAAATGGATTTACCTTTCATCATTGGGTCCAAACTCTCTTTCTTTTCATTCGGAAATAGAAAAATATTTGGAAAAACATCCTGAAATTAATCTTGCTTTTCAACCGGGAACTTACCAGATGAAATTCGGAGCAGCGGCCTTGGCGGGAATTTACAAAAGAGCCAATGTTTTTTTCTGTAACAAGGAAGAGGCGAAAAGAATTTTAGGAATCAAAGAAGATGATATTAAAAAATTGCTTCTTGGAATACATAATCTTGGACCCAAGATTATAGCTATTACAGACGGGAAAAGAGGTGCTTATCTTTTTAGTAATGATAAAATGTGGTTTATGCCGCCTTATCCTGATCCTAAGCCGCCCATTAATCGTACTGGTGCCGGCGATGCTTTTTCTTCAACAATTACTGTAGCAATTTTATTAGGCAAGAGTATTGAGGAAGCATTAAAGTGGGGACCAATTAATTCAATGTCTGTTACCCAGCAGATAGGAGCTAGGGCTGGATTGCTTTTTCGCAAAAAACTTGAAGAGTTTCTTGCAAAAGCCCCTTCCGATTATAAGCTGAGATTAATATAAAGATACGTATTTATGAATGCAGTGAGAATAATGAAAAATGCCCAGGAGGGCAAATATGCGGTTGGGCAATTTAATGTTTCAACCGACGAGCAGATTACTGCCATTATTGAAGCGGCAAAAAATTTGAACTCGCCGGTAATTATCGGCACTTCCGAAGGTGAAAGAGATTTTATTGGAGTTGAGCAAGTGGTTGCTTTGGTTGATACCTGGATAGCTAATACTGGTTTACCGATTATTTTGAATGCTGACCACTGTAAAAGCTTTGACAGCGTTAAAGAAGTGGTAGATGCTGGTTATTTGGGCGTACACTTTGATGGGTCTGGACTGCCTTTTGAGGAAAATATTAAAATTACCAGAAGAATTGTTGAATATGCGAAAAACATAAATTCTTCTATTTTGGTTGAGGGCGAATTGGGTTGTTTGCCGGGCAGTTCAGATATTCATAGGGAGATAGAAATAAGGCTTTCTGATTTAACTCAGCCAGAGGAAGTAAAAGATTTTGTCAGAAAAACAGGAATTGATAGTTTGGCAGTAGCAATTGGCAATATTCATGGCATGAAAGCCGAGGGCAGTGATCCGCATTTGCATTTGGATAGATTAAGGCAAATCCAGCAAATAGCGCCAAATGTTCTTTTGGTGCTTCACGGCGGGTCAGGAACGCCGGTAAAGGACCTAGAAGAAGCAATTAAGCTGGGCGTGGTTAAAATCAATATCAATACAGAAATCAGATTGGCTTATCGCACGGCTTTGCAGAAATTTTTGGAAGAAAATCTTAGCGAGGTTAAATCATATAAAATTCTTTCGCCAGCTATGGAAGCAGTGCAGAAAGTTGTCGAAGCTAAAATCAAACTCTTCGGCAGCGAGAATAAAGCTTGATTTTTGAATTAAGGTTTGATAATATAAAACAACCATGGAACTTGAATTAAATACGCAAATTAGAGACATTGCTGGCAAGAAATTAAAAACCCTTCGTGAAAAAGGGTTTATTCCTGCTGTGATTTATGGCCCGGGCCATAAGCCGATTTCTCTCCAAATTAATTACAAAGAATTTGAGAAAATTTTTAATGAGGCGGGCGAAAGCACGATTATAAAATTAAAAATTGAAGGCGAAAAATCAGATAAAAATGTGTTAATCCATGAAATTGCCAAAGACCCGGTTAAAGGAAAATTTATCCATGTTGATTTTTACCACGTAAGAATGGACAAGCCGATTAAAGCTGAAGTGCCTTTGGTTTTTGAAGGCGAGGCGCCAGCAGTAAAGGTATTGGAAGGGGTTTTGGTGAAAAATGTTACTGAAATAGAAATTGAGGCGCTGCCCAAGGATTTGCCGCACGAAATTAAAGTTGATATTTCTATTTTGGATTCTTTTGATAAACATATTCGGGCTAAAGATTTAATTTTGCCTTCTGGAGTGAAAATTTTTATTAACCCAGAAGAAATGATTGTTTCCGTGATGCCGCCAAGAGCCGAAGAAGAAATTAAGGTTGCCGAAGAAAAGCCGGCAGGGATTGTTGAACCAGAATTGGTGAAAGAAGAAAAAAAGACAGAAGAAACTGTTGGGGGGAGCCAAAAGCCAGAAAAAAAATAAATGTTTAAGTTTCTAAAGCTTAATATATTATTATTGCCAGTAGTTGGTTTACTGGCTTTTAATATCAGTTTAATAAAGCCGATTTCAGCAGAATCCTTGCTTGATATCGATATTCAAGAGCAAGAGGCCGAAGCCAAGTTAAAAGAGCTGGAAACTAAAATTACCCAATATAAAGAAGCAATAGCCCAGAACCAACAGAAGACCAAGACGCTTAAAACGGAAATTGCGATAATGGACGCCCAAATAAATTCAACCGAATTGGAAATACAAAGAATAGAATTATTAATTAAAAAATTAGATAAGCAGATAAACCAGAAGCAGGCATCAATCAGGGAGATTGAAAGGCAGGTAGACTTGGAAAAAACTACATTAGGAGAGCTTGTTCGAGAAATCAGGAAATACGACGATATTTCTTTTTTGGAAGTGATTTTAGGCAAGGGACAATTATCGGATTTCTTATCGGAATTGAGGTCTTTAGAAAACTTTCAGGAACAAATTCAACATGAATTAGAAAGAATTTCTGATTTGAAGAAAAATTTAGAGCAGGAGAAGGAAGATTTAACCGAGGAAAAAGAAGAACAGGCATCATTAAAATCTTTACAAAACGAACAGCGGATTAACCTCGAAAATAAAAAGAAAGAAAGAAAAACCCTTTTAGATCAAACTAAGGGCCAGGAAAATTTATTCAATCAATTAATTAAGAAAACTCAGCTTGATATTGAAGCAGTTAAAAATAAATTATATTTCTTAAAGGGTTTAACCGGCGACGGTTCCCTGAGATTTGAAGATGCGTATAAATATGCTAAATTCGCCTCTATCTATACCGGAGTAAGGCCAGCTTTTCTTTTGGCAATTTTAAGCCGGGAATCAGAGTTAGGTAAAAATATCGGAACTGGAACATGGCGGGTGGATATGAAGCCAAGCCAAAGAGAATATTATTTACAAATTTGCCAGGAATTGAATATTGATCCTGACCAGTATCCGGTTTCCAAAAAAGTATGGTATGGTTGGGGCGGGGCAATGGGTCCGGCGCAAATGATGCCAGCGACTTGGCTGGGATATAAAACAAGGATAGCTGAAATTACTGGCAATAATCCGCCTTCACCCTGGGACGTCAAAGATGCTTTTGTCGCCGCGGCCCTATATCTAGCAAATAAAGGTGCAAACCAGCAAACCTATAATGCGGAATGGAAAGCAGCAATGATGTATTTAGCCGGAGCAAACTGGCAAAAAGCATCCTTATCTTTTTACGGCGACCAAGTAATGTCTCGCGCCCAGCAATTCCAAGAGCAGGTTGATATTTTGGAAAAAGGGTGAGAGATGCTCGGATTTATTTTATATGTCGACACGCGTCGTTCCGACTGTGGTCGGAACGCGCTAATTCTCAGCCGACTGCGGTCGGCTTCCGAAGTTGTCTCAGTATAAAATAAATCCTCGCTAAGAGAAAGTAAAAACCTGTCGCTATTGACAGGATTTTTGTTTGGGCGTATAATACAGCTGTAAGAAAATTTTACGAAAGAGGAGGATAGAATGTTAACAATAAGTGTTTTGATCTTTTTGAGTGCTATTTATTTGGCAATCGGCTATCTATTCGGTCGCTGGAGCTGGAAGCTTGAAGACAGAGAAGCATATAGGGAATGGTATTTTGAGTCAAATCGTTGTTGGCCCGAAGATTGGAAAGCTGGTCGGTGGCATCGGAAGAATTCATGGTTAGAATTCATTCTTTGGCCATTAAGCAGTTATGATGCCACTTCTGTTGATAAGTGGAACAGACTGTGTAGGCGATTTTCAGCAGATCGAGGTTTTTTTACGGCCAAGAACTACGCTATAATTATGGGCTTTCTCTGGTTGCCCAAAATAATGATAAACGCGGCTTTGATTATTCTTGTAGGAGTAGTGTTCGTTTTAGAGATGGCTGTAAATATTTTTTCTCGACTGCTTCGATTAGCTCATTTTCATTAATAACAACAGGATCTAAATCTAAGAGGTGGACTTGCGCGGTCCACCTTTTATTTTTCTTTCTTAAACTTTTTGATGATTGGCCAGAGGTTGCCGTCTAAGATGTCTTCCATGTTGTGCCAATCTTTTTTAATTCTGTGGTCAGTGATGCGGTCTTGGGGGAAATTATAGGTTCTGATTTTTTCCGAGCGGTCGGCTGTGCCGATTTGAGTATTTCTTTCTTGCCCGAGTTTCTGCATATCTTTTTGTGCCATAAAAGCAAAAAGCCGTGAACGCAATAAGTTCATGGCAGTTTCTTTATTTGTTGCTTGGCTTCTTTCTCTTTGTGAAGCAACAGCAAAACCCGTAGGTATGTGGGTAATTCTTACTGCTGATTCGGTTTTATTCACATATTGCCCGCCCGGACCGGAAGAACGAAAAGTATCAATTCTTAAGTCGCTTGGTTTTATTTCAAATTCTTTTGGCTCAACATAAGGCAGAATCGCAACTGTGGCAGTAGAAGTGTGGATTCTTCCGCTTTTTTCGGTCTTGGGAATTCTTTGCACGCGGTGAACTCCACCTTCTTGTTTTAAATATTCATAAGTATTTGTTCCTGATATTTGCAATACATTAATATCTAAATTTTTTACTTTCCATCCCTGTTTTTCAGCGAATCTTGTATACATTCTGAGCAGGTTAGCCGCAAATAAAGCGGCTTCGTCGCCGCCTGCTCCTGCCCTAATTTCAATAATTACACTATTTGTCATAGGTTTATTTCTTTTTGGCTAATCTTTTCCTGAACTTTTCAACCCTTCCCGCAGCGTCAATAACTTTATCCTGTCCAGTATAGAGAGGATGGCAGGCACTGCAAACTTCTACTTGCATTTCGGGCTTTGTCGCCCCCATTTTAAAAACTCTTCCACAGCTACAGTGGATTATTGCGTCTTTATAATAAGCTGGATGCACATCTTTTTTCATATAACTTATGATATAATATAAATATAAGATAGTCAAATTATAGGTTTGCCCCGCAACTGCGGGTTTATCCGCCTCTGGCGGAGTTGCTTTGTTAAAATTATTATGATAGTATAGATTTTATGACCGAGAAAAAATCACAATCAATAGTTTCAGATGAATTAGCCAAAGAGATGTTTAAGGCTGGTGTCCACTGGGGCCACAAAAAGTCCAATCGCCATCCAAAAATGGAGCAATATATCTATGGATTAAAAAATAATATCCAGATTATTGATTTACAAAAAACAATGGAAGGCCTGGAAAAAGCTCTGGAGTTTATTGAAGAAATTGTCAAAAAAGGCGGCAAAATTCTTTTTGTTGGTATCCGTCCCCAGGTTCAGGTATTGTTGGAAGAGGCGGCTAAAAATTGCAAAATGCCTTATATTGCTTTGCGTTGGATTGGCGGGCTTTTGACTAATTTTAAAAACCTTAGAAAAAGGATAGAATATTTTATGGACTTAGAAAAAAAGAGGGAAGCAGGGGAACTCAAAAAATATACCAAAAAAGAACAGAAGGAATTTGACAAAGAGATTGAAAAATTAAAAAAGAGATTTGACGGTCTTCGGGACTTAGATAAATTACCCGACGCGGTTCTGGTTTTGGGCGTTAGAGAGCACTTAACTCCAATCAGGGAAGCAAAAATAAAAAAAATCCCGGTAATTGCTTTAGTTGATACCGATAGTAATCCTTCTTTGGTTGATTATGTTATTCCTTCTAATGATGACGCAATCAGCGCGCTTCAATTTATGCTTAAAATTATAGAAGAAACAATTAATAAAAATAAAATATGATATTAGCAGAAGATGTAAAAAATTTAAGAGAGAAGACTGGCGCTTCAATGATGGACTGCAAAAAGGCATTAGAAGAGGCAAAAGGAAACGAGGAAAAAGCCATCAAGATTTTAGAAGAAAAAGACCGGCTTACCGCGATGAAAAAATCCGAAAGAAAAGCCGAGCAGGGAATTATTGAGGCCTATATTCACAGCAATGGGAAAGTCGGTGTTCTTTTAGAAATGAGATGCGAGACCGATTTTGTAGCCAAGAATAGTGAATTTAAAGAATTGGCTCACGATATCGCAATGCATATTGCCGGAATGGACTCAAAAGACATAGATTCTCTTTTAGAAGAGCTGTTTGTAAAAAATCTTGAAATTACGGTTAAAAATCTTATTGAAAGTAAAATCGGAAAATTAGGCGAAAATATTAAAGTCGGCAGGTTTATAAGATACGAACTTTAATTATGATTATTGTTTTTCAAATTATTTTTGGTTTAAGTGTCGCAGGGATTTTAGTGATAGCTTTCAGGAAAATCCCTGTTCTTTTAAATTACCCGCGGCATCCATTTGAAGAAATTTCTCTGCGCCAAAAAATTGCCAATAAATTACAAGAGGTAAAAGAACAGGCAAATCAGAGTGATTTTCTTCATAATTCAGTTATCCCCCAGGTAGAGAAGGTTTTGAGAAAGATTAAAATTATAGTTTTAAGGTTTGATAATTTTCTGGCAAAAGCCGTTGGGCATTTAAGGAAAAGAGTTAAGGAAAAAGAGGAAAACAAGGAAAATGAGCCGGAATAGCTCAGTGGCCAGAGCAGTAGTTCTGTAAACTATTGGTCGGGGGTTCGAATCCCTCTTCCGGCTTAAAGGTTCCCCGCCCCCGGAGGGGCGAGGTCTCGCCCGCGGGGCGGAGAATCCGAGAGATGGCTTTTTTGGGAGCGTCGCATAGCGGCTATTGCAACAGACTGTAAATCTGTCGCCCTTACGGGCTTCGGAGGTTCGAGTCCTCCCGCTCCCATTTTTGCCCAGGTAGCTCAGTTGGTTAGAGCGCATTCTTGGTAAGAATGAGGTCGGCAGTTCAATTCTGCCCCTGGGCTCAAAAAATATGAAAAAAGATTATATGGTAAAGCTTGCTTGCAGTCAATGCAAGCGTATCAATCACTATACTCGCAGAAACAAAAAAACTGTTGAGAAAAAATTAGAATTCAAAAAATTCTGCAAATGGTGCAGAAAAAATACGGTTCATAAAGAATCCAAAAAGTAAGTTTGGGAGCGTAGCTCAATTGGTAGAGCACTGGTCTCCAAAACCAGAGGTTCCGGGTTCGAAGCCTGGCGCTCCTGCCTTAAATTTTTAAACTTATGAAAAAAATAGTGATTATAATTATTGTTCTGGCTGTTTTGGGTGTGGCGGGATTTTTATTGGTTGAAAAAACAAACGATAATCAAAATTCGGAGCAAAAAATTATTGTTGATTTACTGAAAGCAGGCGATACGATTTCCAGCCCATTAGAAATATCCGGAAAAGCAAGAGGAAACTGGTTTTTTGAGGCCTCATTCCCAGTTGTTTTATTGGATGGTAATAATAAAGAAATTACTACAGTAGTTGCCCAGGCGCAGAGCGATTGGATGACTGAAGATTTTGTGGATTTTAAAGCAACGCTTAATTTTTCCAAGCCAGAAACACAAAACGGAATTTTAATTTTAAAAAAAGACAACCCATCAGGTTTGCCGGAAAACGATGAACAAATAGAAGTCCCGATTTATTTCAAAGATTTTCAAACCACCGCAATTAAAGTTTTTTTCAATAACAGCAAAATGGATCCGGAGTTTTCCTGCAATAAAGTTTTCCCGGTGCAAAGAACAATTCCCAAAACCGAAGCCATTGCCCGCGCTGCCATAGAAGAATTATTAAAAGGCCCGACTGAGCAGGAAAAAACAGATGATTATTTTACCAGTATTAATTCAGGAGTTGAAATTCAGAAACTGACCATTAAAGACGGAATAGCAAGAATTGATTTTGATGAACAATTGGAATTCCAAGTCGGCGGCTCTTGCCGGGTTTCGGCAATCAGTTCTCAAATAACCGAGACCTTAAAACAATTTTCTACAGTTGAACAGGTCATTATTTCCATTAACGACAGAACCGAAGATATTCTCCAGCCGTAATTTATATTTGCCAAACTAAAACCTCGTCCCGATTGTATCGTGGACGAGGTTTTGTTGTCGGAATTATGTTTAACCTCTATCTCGTCTTTTCCCCCAGCATTCTCGGCAATATATCGGACTGTCGCCTCTGGGCTCGAAAGGCATTTCGGTTATTTCTTTTCCACACTCACTGCATTGCCAATTTCCTTGGATCATTTTTCTTGGGCCAAAATCATTTCTTCTTGGGCCTCTTGCGTCTCTTTTTTTTGACCAGCAATCTTTGCAATAAATTGGCCTGTCTTGAGAAGGAGCAAAAGGCAATTCGGTTATTTCTTTTCCACACTCACTGCATTGCCAATTACCAGTGACTGGTTCCGAGGAAATCGGTTTTGGCTCTCTTTTTTTGAATACCATGTAATGATTTTTAACTTAATTCTTAAATAAAAAAGCGACCTTTGACTTTTAGCCGCTTTATTTATTTAAAATAACTCGACCTACTCGTCTGATTCTATTATGCTCTTAATATTTAATAAGTCAAGGGTTAAAATAACACCCTTTTTTATTTTCTGATATAATTAAAGCATGGAAGCATTAATCCAAAACCTGATAAAAGAGGGTTATTTAAAAACCTCCTTAATTATAGAGGCATTCAGAAGCATAGACCGCAAAGATTTTGTTTTAGAAGAATTTGAAGATGATGCTGATGTTAATGCGCCTTTGCCAATTGGTTATGGTCAGACAATTTCACAGCCATTGACTGTGGCGTTTATGTTAGAATTATTACAACCCCAGCCGGGCGAGAAGATTTTAGATATTGGCGCTGGTTCGGGGTGGCAAACTGCCTTGCTGGCTTATTGCGTTCAGCCCAACGGCAAGGTTATTGCCATTGAATTAATTCCTGAATTAGCGGAATTTGGCAGAAAAAATGTAGCAAAGTATAATTATATAAAAAAGGGGATTGTGGAGTTTATTTGCGGAGACGGTTCAAGAGGGCTTGAAAAAGAGGCACCTTTTGATAAAATAATCGCAGCTGCTTCAGCAAAAGAATTACCGAAGGAGTGGAGAGAACAATTAAAAATTGGCGGCAGGATTGTGGCGCCGATTGAAAATAGTATTTGGCTTTTCATTAAAAAATCAAATACCGAGTTTGAAGAAATAGAATATCCCGGCTTTGTCTTTGTGCCATTAATATGAAAAATTTATTTTTATTATTCCAAAACAAAAGATTTATATTGATATTTTTTTCAGCAATTTTTTTATTGGTGATTATTTTAGGGTTATTCAGCCCGAATTGTGGGGGAGAGGAGAGAATTGTGAAAATTGAAAAAGGATGGGGTTTGAGTGAGGTAGGACAGAAACTGAAAGATGAAGGATTAATTAGCAATAAATGGATGTTTGTATTATATGTCTGGATTAGGGGATACAATAATCATTTGCAGGCAGGCGAGTATTTATTGAGTCCCAAAATGAGTATGTTCAAAATTGCCAAAACCATTGCCCTTGGAGAAGTAAATCCGAATTGGGTAAAAATTACCATTCCTGAGGGCTGGACAAATAAACAAATAGAAGAACGACTTATCAAAAATGAAGTGATTGGTTCAGATGATAAGTTGTCCACAGAATTGCAAGGATATCTTTTCCCGGATACATATTATTTTTATAGGGGTACGGGAGTGGATTCTGTGGTTAAAAAAATGCGGGAAAATTTTGACAAAAAAGTGGGCAAAGACACAAAATACGATATTTTGAAAATGGCGAGTATATTGGAAAAAGAAGTAATTAGCGATGAAGACAGGGCAATTGTTTCGGGGATTTTTTGGAAGCGCATCAAAAACAGTTATCCTTTACAGTCCTGCGCAACTATTGCCTATATTTTGGGAAAAGAAAAATTACAATACTCTTATGCAGACACGCGCGTAAAATCTCCTTACAATACCTACCTTAATATTGGTCTGCCGCCAACTCCGATTAATAATCCGGGATTATCAGCAATAAAAGCAGCATTAAATCCCAAACAAACCGATTATAATTTTTTTCTCACTGACCCTGCCACCAGCAAAACCATTTTTTCCAAGACACTGGAGGATCACAATGCAAATAAGGTTAAATATTTAAAATAAGCGTTGACTTCGCCTGATGAGGGTTGACACAATATTTTATATATAATAAACTTTAAACATCCACAGACAACGGGCAAAACCCTCGCGGGTGCGGGGCAAGTAAGTCCCGTCGAGGATAAATAAAGGACCTAAACGTCTGTGGTTGTTAACTACAGATATTTTTATTTATAAAAATATGCCCCGTAGTGAATTTTTGACTGATGCGGGGCATCAAGATAATTTTTAAATAGTCAAAAATCTACTACGGGGTATGCTTACTCGAAAACAAAAAGAAAAAGTTGTTGAAGAATTGGCTGACAAAATTAAACGTCAGAAATCTTTGATTTTTATTGATGCCAAAGGAGTTAAAGTCGGCGATGTCCAAAAATTAAAGCGTGAGCTTAAAAAGGTCGAAGCAGAATACAAGGTTGCCAAAAAAACCTTAGTAAATTTGGCCCTGAAAAAGCAAAACAAAGATATTGATATTTCCAGTTTTAGTGGTTCATTGGCATTCAGTTTGGGCTATAAAGATCCTATTTCTTTGATTAAAATTCTTGCCAAATTTGCCAAAGGTAAGGATGGGTTTAAGTTTTTAGGGGGAGTAGTTGAAGACAGGATTGTCAGCCCAGAGCAAATCAAAGCATTAGCCATGATTCCTTCGAAAGAAGCATTAATTGCCAAATTAATTGGCTTAATAAAATTTCCAATCAGCGGATTTGTAAATGTGCTTGAAGGAAATTTAAGAAATTTAGTTGGCGTATTAAATGCAATAAAAAGTAATAAATAATAAAAATAAAAATATGACAGAGGAAAAATCCTCCTTCGTTAAAACTACGGAGGACAAGAAGGAAATAAAAGTGCCGGAAAAATTCAAGAAATTAGTAGATGAGATTGAAAAAATGAGCGTGATGGATTTAGCTGAATTGGTTAAGGTCTTGGAAGAAAAATTCGGTGTAAGTTCAGCGATGGCTCTCCCGACCGCTGTCGGGATTCCGACAGAGGTCGGAGCAAAAGAAGAAAAAACATCTTTTGCTGTTGAGCTTAAGGCATGTGGCGAGCAAAAAATTAATGTTATCAAGGCTGTCCGCGAAATTACCGGACTTGGATTAAAAGAAGCAAAAGATTTGGTTGATGGCGCTCCGAAAACAGTAAAAGAAAATATAAAGAAAGAAGACGCAGAAGAAATGAAAAAGAAATTAGAAGCCGCCGGTGCAACTGTTGAATTAAAATAATTTTTATAAATTTCTTGTATTAAAAATCCCGCACCCGCGGGATTTTTAATTTTATAAATAAAAACAGGGCTGATACTTGGGGAGTATCAGCCCTTAGGGCGGAATGATCGAATTAGTGGCCGTTGAATCCAGTGATACGTCTGATGGGGTAAGTTATCAGTCGAATAGTTAATCGAAATAAGTGATAGAGTAGAAAACAGGTTCCCATTATCGATATAACCATCAGGTTCCATGCCACCTTAATTGGCCATATCACACTCATGAGAAACCCGAAGCCTTTGGCTGTTTTTGTTTCTTTGATCAACAAATCCGCTTTCGTTCTCCATTCTTGCGGATTTTCGCCGACTGACGAGATTGGCCACAGAACGAAATCAATCCATTTAGGAACTCCCGTGGTTTTTTTGAAAACCCGCCAGGTCCAGTGACCAAGCGCATAACCGATATTGATGTAAATCACCACGGCCAAGACGATTAAAAGAACCGATACGATACTCATAATGTCCTCCTTTGTTTTTGATTCAATGTGATAAATCACATTATAATACAATTATATATCAATATTAAATTCTTGTCAAGTCTTTAAAAGTTGGAAAATAGAACCAAATAAAAATACCATAAATAATTCGATCGTCCAATTTATGGTATTTTCTAAATTCAGAAATTTTTTAAGTTAAAAATTATCCTAACCCGATTTTTTCGATTAATAATAATTCCACAAAAGGTTTAAGGTTATATCTTTTAATCAATTTTTCCGTCTCTCCCAATATGTCATAAGGACAGACCCAGATGCTTTTCTGAAGTTTTTTATATCCGAGATATCGTAATGCTTTTCTAAAGTAGTTTCTCTGTTTTCTTTTGCTTTCGGGGATATCAAATAAAACCATTTGCCACTTTCGGTCTCTGCGTTTTTTCTTATCCGTTAATTTAAGTTCTATTTTAAATAATTTTTCCATTCCTTTCGGAGTCATTATTAATGCCTTTTTGCCTTTTATTTTTAATGTTTTGAGATAGCCGTTTTGTTTTAATCTCTGGACCATTCTGGAAAACTGTATTTTTTCTTTTTCTTTTCTGTATTTTTCTTCCCACGCATCCTTGTAATAACCATAAAACATACGCTTATTAAGATAACTGATACTAGAACTTTTCGGAAATATTTGTTCTATTAAATTCCCAGCCTTATTAGATAATTGGTATAAATCCCGTAAGAATTTTTCTGTTAATGGTAATTTGATTTTCATATATTTATATTTTACCATAAATAAACCGATCGTCCAAAATATGGTAAAATAATTTTTGGAATTTTTATTAAACTTTTATTAAATCAAATTTCTACCCTATAAATTTCCAAACCATTCAACAGATAAATCGTTTCTTCGCTGATGTCTACCCAAAAATCTTTAAGATTATTGAGGTCAGGGATGGAATATTGCTTGATTAGTCCGTCCTTTTTATTAAAAGAGATAATGCGGTTATTGGGCGGGTCTAAAACATAAAGATTTTTCATTTCTGCCTTGGTAAATAATTGGCCACCCTTGGATAACAGGGGATTAATATTGAATTTAATTTCTCTTAATTTTTTGCCTTGAGAGTATTCAATAATAATCCCGTTTTCTTTTGATACAAAAATATTGCCGTCAACAGCAATAGATTGGGCATTGATTAATTCGTCCGACGGCGCCTTTAGCCATCCAGCGCCATTAAAAACACTTTCCGTGATTGCATATCTCCAGATATTCATTTTTTGGACATCTAAAAAGAATAAAGCATCGCCATAGCTGGTCATGTCTTTTATATTGAAAGTGTTTTCGAGATTCGGTTTTAAAAGATAGATATTATAGGCCTCGTCGATATTATAAGAGGAAACTTTTTCCGGATTAGCGAGCAGGAGAACCGCATTTTCCGTAACTGCCCCCATTTTAAAAGTATCTTTTGAAGAAAGAAAAACCAATGTCGGGCTGTTATTTGTTAAATCGATTTTATAAAGAAATCCGGAAGTTAATTCGTATAAATAAAGATTGTTTTCCAGTTTAAGAATCCCCTCGGGATTAAAAGTGTAGGTGTTATTGGATAAATCAGCGATTTTTTCCGGCTGGCTGATATTGATGATATTATTGGTGCTGTTTTTTTGTTTCTCGAACTCGTTTATGACTGATAATAATTTTTGTTTTGGTTCGTATTTTGCTTCTTCGGATAATTTTTCCAATATAGATTCAGCTTTATTGATTAGATTCTCGGTTTGTCTTAAAAATATTTGAGCTTCATTCTGGTTCTGATAAGTAAGGGAAATCTCGCTGCGTTTAATGTTTTCCCGCGCTCTTTCAATCAAATTATTTATACGGCCGATTTTAAAATCATAATTTATTTTTCCAATCACATAGGGAGAAAGAATAATTAAAACAATTAAAAATAGGGCCAAAAGATATTTGACTGCGTGATGACTAATCAAGAACAATGTTAATTTATTGGGAAATGTTAATCTCTTTTTTATTGCCCTGCTGATTTTATCTGATTTTATTTCAAGGATTTTTTTAAAATCCAGAGAAAATTCAATTGGATTTTCTTCTGCAACGGAAATTTTTTCTTTTTCTATCGGAGCCTTGGTTTCTGCCTCTAAAATTAAACAAGCCAAAGAATTAGGCGTTTGTTCTTTGACTTTATTTTTTTGTTCTAAAATATCTTTTATGTAGTGATAAAGCTTGTCTGTAGTTGGATGGGAAATTAATTCTTTGATTTTTTGAGTTGTAAGAATATTTGATATATCGGAAGTGGAGATAATAACTTTGTCTCCTTCCTCAATTTTTCCACTGGCAATATTGGAAAAAGTTTTACTCGGTTCGGGGTTTTCTTCTTGGTTTTTGAATTTCTTGCTGATACTGCTAATTGTACTGCCTCGGAATAATTGAATAATTATGTTTCCGGTTTGTCCAATATGAATATTATTTTGAGAAGAAACCAGACAAGCAAAATGCAGATTGCCGACCCATTCTTTGTGCCCCTTTTGGGAAAAATCATTTAAATAAATATTGGCGCTTTGCAGGGCCGATTCCAGTGCCTCTAAAGATGTCCGCTGATGATTGGAATAAAATTCCCTTTTAATTGCCGAAGCCAATAAATTTAAAAGAAAGTCGGAATTCCTGTATTTTTTAGGCGGAACATTGGATATTTTCCCGACCAGATAAAGATTGCCAAGATTGGCGTCTTCGACATTTAATGCTTCATAAGAAAAAACCCCGCAGACCGAATCTTTCTTGATTCTGGGGTGATGATAGACAATTTCTCGGAAATATAAATTAAGATGTCTTGGTTCCATACCAATAATTATATCTAAAAATGAACCTATTTACAATTCCAAAGGAAAGAGGTAGTATGGGGATATATGAAAAAGAAGGCGAAAAAAATAAAGAAAACACACAGAAAGCCGAAAACCCATAGAAAGAAAGCGATTAAGAGAAAAAAACCTACTAAAAGAGTTAAGCCGAAAAAAAGAGTTATAAGGAAAAGGAAAATTGTGAGGAGAAAAAGGGTTAAGGTTTCCAAGCCCAAAATTTATATTGGTAAGGGAATTTTGGAGCAACTTTTTGAGTCGCAGGCAAAGGTTAAGTTAATGAAATTCTTTTTCCGCAATGCTGAAGAAATGTTTCAATTCAAAGACATTTTAAAAAAATTAAGAAGCAGCAGTTCGGCTTTACGTTTGGAAATGAAAAAATTAGAGAAAGCAGATTTAATTAAAGAAAAAAGAGTTTGGCTTGCGTTTCCTAAAAAGAGAGGGGGAGTGAGAAAGGCGAAGAAAACAGTATATTGTCTGAATCTCAATTTTGAATTTTTTAAAGAATTAAAAGACCTAATTCTTAAGTCAACCATTTCTTCAAAAGAAGATTTAGTGAACGATGTAAAAAAATTAGGCAATATCAAAGTATTTGTTTTGTCTGGGGTTTTTCAAGGTGCTGACAGTTCAAAGGCAGATTTACTGATTGTTGGCGACAAAATTAACCAGAGAAAGTTTTCAACCTTTCTTAAAGATTTAGAGGCAGAGGTAGGTAAAGGGTTGAATTGCGCCCTGATGTCCGGTAAAGAATTCAATTACCGCTACGATATGTATGACCGCTTTGTCCGTGATTTAATAACCGAAAACAGCGAGGTTTTAATCAATAAGTTGAATTTGTGGTAATTTAATATGGAGGGAAATTTGCCTAAACATATTGTTATAATCCCAGACGGGAACAGAAGGTGGGCGAGAGAACGAGGTTTAAAGCCGTGGGCAGGACATCGAGAAGGAGCTGAACGCTCTAAGGAGCTGGTAAAAGAAATTATAAATTTAAATATTCCATTTTTTTCTTTTTGGGGCCTTTCCATAGACAATATTAAAAATCGACCTCAAAGAGAAATCGATTTTTTATTTAATCTTTTAAATAGATATTTGAAGGATATTATTAAAAACAAGGATATTCACAAAAATCAGGTTAGAATAAATATATTGGGATTTTGGAAAAAATTTTTTCCTAAAAAAACCTGTGAACTGATAGAAAAAGCAATGCAGACAACCAAGAATTATAATAGGTTCTTTTTTAATTTATTTTTGGCTTATGATGGTATAAGCGAGATGACAGAAACAATAAACCAGATAAAGGAAAAAGTTATTAAGAATAAAAATTTAAAAATCACTTCTGAATTAATTAAAGAAAATCTTTTTACCAAAGACCTACCGCCAGTTGATTATTTAATCCGTACTGGCGGCGAACCGCATTTAAGCGCTGGTTTTATGATGTGGGATATTGCCAATGCCCAGTTTTATTTTACCAATACTTATTTTCCGAATTTCGGAAAAAATGAGTTGCGAAAAGCAATTCAAGATTACCAAAAACGAGAAAGACGCCTGGGCGGCTAGGCGCGCGTGGTTTAGTGGTAAAACGTTGCATTCACATTGCAAAGATTGATGGTTCGATTCCATCCGCGCGCAATTTAATAAATAATAATTAAAAAATAAAACTATGGAAGAAAAATTACAAAAAGTGGCTGAGGATTTTCTGAAAAGAATTCAGGAAAAATTGCCGGCTGAAAAAGCTGACAAGCCATCTATTGTCGGTATTGTGGGAATGATTGGTTCTGGCAAAACTACTTTTTGCCGAGAATTAGTAAAACATCTTAAGGGTGCGGTTTTGGTTTCAAGTAATAGTGCGAGGTATCTCTTGAAGCAGGAAGGAATGAGTTGGGGCGACAATGTTCGAGAAAGCACATTTTATGTGGCCAAAGAGTTAATCAAAGAAGGTTATGCTGTTGTGTTTGATGGAGATCATGTCGATAAACAGAAAAGAGAAAATACCCAGAGAATAGTCGATGAGCTGGGTATCAGGTTTTATCTGGTTAGAATAAATATCCTTCAGCAAACTGCCGAAAAAAGGATAGATGCAGAAGATTATAATTCGCATAAGCAAGGATTTGAAGATTTTTGGCCAGATGTGGATGCCGAAGATGCGAAGAATAATCTTCGGGTAAGGATTAGTCTTTATTTAGAAATAGACAGAGAAGAACCAAAACCGGAATTTTTCGCTGAAATAGAAAACGAGGGCACGATTGAAGAATTTAAACAAAAAGCCATCGAGGTTGCAAAAAAGATAGAAAGTCAATAAAAGCCAGAATTCATCGGCGCCCCGCAGCTGCGGGGCGCTTTTTGTTTTGGGTTAAATATTATATAATATAGGTATATGACTATCCCATTGATATTTTGGAGATGGTATTATGGCGAGGCAATGAGCGAGGTTTTGAAGGGGTGGAATAATTTTATTATTTTTGCCACTCAATATTTTTCCATACCCTTACTTTTAAAAACTTTGCTCGCTCCCTGGAGAAGAGATATTACTCGTAGGCCGCGCGGCTTGGATTTGAAGAAATTTTTTGAATATCTGGCATTTAATTTAATTTCCCGCGGCACCGGGTTTTTAGTTAGGTTTATAACTATTATTATCGGAATTATATTTTTGGTTTTTACGATTATTGCCGGAGCTGTATTTTTTATTCTTTGGCTGTTCTTGCCCCTGATTTTATTGGGGCTTTTAATTTTTTCATTAATTATTTTATTTTAGAATGTTTGATTTACAAAGAAAAAATTTAGTTTATAAAGCAATCCAACTGGAAAAAGTTTTTCCGATTAAGGCAATCAAGATTTTAAATACCATATTTATTCTTCTTGTTTTTGTTTTCTTTCTGGGATTTCTGAAAACCGGATTTTTGGGATTAGATTCTCAACAGAGTTTTGCTTTGTTTGTGATTTTTGTCTGCTTTTTTGTCATCACCGTTATCTATTTGTCTTTTGTTGATTCATTGCGCCAGAATTTTTTGGTGAAGTCATCTCTGGCTGAACGGATTTCGTTGGAGAAGGTAAAAGATATTAATTTGGCCAATTATTTGGATTTTCGCGTTGCCCGGGCGATTATTAAAGCATTAAATTTTTGCAGGAGAAAAAACAAAGGACTGAATATTTTTACAGTCATTCATTATTTTTGGGAAGATGGCCGGGGCAGTATAATTTTTAATGAATTGGGATTGGATAAAAATTTATTTAAAGAAAAATTTAAAGCCGAAATCAAAAAAACGAGCGATAACAATATAGATGAGCAAAAATTTTTATCAGTTTTGAACAGGGCAGCATCTTTTGCGATTTCTAATTTCCACCGCAATATTGAAATAAGGGATTTTTTGGTTGCTGCGGCTGAGGAAGATGAAAATTTCAGGGATATCTTGGCCACTGCCAATATGGGCTTTGAGGATGTTGACCACGTTGCTGCTTGGGAGGATTTTGCTGAGAATGAAATCAGAAAAAGCCAGCAGTTCTGGCGATTGGAGAATTTATTAAAAAAGAGGGGAGTAGGCAAGAGATGGGCAGCTGGTTATACGGTCAATTTAGACCGCTATAGTATTGAAGTAACAGATATTATTAAAAAACAAAATTTATCCATCCATCTCATCAGTCACCAAAAAGAAATTTATGCCATTGAAAGAATTCTTGCCCGGAGCGGAGAAAACAATGTGCTTCTGGTTGGCAACCACGGAGTCGGTCGTTCAACAATTGCTTATGCTTTTGCCAAAAAAGTTGCACAAGGAAAAACATTCTCCAATTTAAATGACAAAAGAGTTTTAGAATTAGATATGCAGGCAGTTTTAGCTGGACTGGATAATCCCGGAGATATTTTAGAGAGATTAAGAATAATATTTTCCGAAGCAGTCAACGCAGGAAATGTTATTTTAATCATTGATGAAATCCACAATTATCTTGGCTCGGAAAGGGGGCCGGCAGCTGTTGATATTAGTTCAGTGATGCTGCCATATTTAAGTTCTGCAAATTTTCAGGTTATCGGTTTAACCACTTTTGATGGATGGCACAAATATATTGAGAACAATGCTTCAATTAAAAACTTATTTGTCAAAGTAGAAGTGAATGAACCAACTCCTGAGCAAACAATTTTTATTTTAGAAGATATGCTTCCGGGCCTGGAAAAGCATTACGGAGTTTTTGTAAGCTATCGCGTACTTAGAGATATAGTTAAGCTTAGCGATCGTTATATTCAAGATTTTTCTTTTCCCGGCAAGGCAATTGATATTTTGACTGAAGTTTTGGTTCACACAAAAGCCAAAAAAGAAAAAGTTGTGATGCCGGAATATGTAAACAAGATTATTTCCGAAAGAGTTGAAATACCAATCGGAGAAATCCAGGAAGACGAAAAAAAGAAATTACTGACTCTTGAAGACAGAATTCATCAAAGAGTGGTCAATCAAGAAGAAGCAGTGAAAGTCATTTCCGAAGCAATGAGAAGAGGTAGAGTAGGGATTAAAACCAAGAAAAGACCGATTGGCAGTTTCCTTTTTTTGGGACCGACTGGTGTGGGTAAAACCGAAACCTCGAAAGCATTAGCAGAAGCTTATTTCGGTTCCGATATTAGAATGATAAGATTTGATATGTCGGAGTATCAAGAAATTTCTTCAATCAGCCGTTTAATCGGTTCAAACGAAAGAAACGAGCCGGGGTTATTTACTAAAGCCATAAGTGATAAACCGTTTTCCCTGGTTCTATTAGATGAAATTGAAAAAGCTCATCCAAATATTTTAAATTTATTTCTTCAGGTTTTTGATGAGGGATGGTTGACTGATGCATTCGGCAAAAAAATAAGTTTTACCGACACAATTATTATCGGCACCTCCAATGCTGGTTCAGAACTAATCCGGCAATGTGTAAAACAGGGAAGAAGCTTGGTGTCTTTTAAAGATGATTTAATTGATTATTTAATGAAGCAGGGAATTTTCCACGCTGAATTTTTAAACAGGTTTGATGCAGCTGTGGTGTTCGGTCCGCTAACGCATGAGCACTTGATTAAGATCGCGATTTTAATGATGAATGATTTATCCAAGCGACTTTATGAAGGAACTGGCGTTAAACTTGTTGTCGGCCCTGATTTAATAGAAAAAATTGTTCAATTAGGTTATAAGCCGGAATTCGGCGCCAGACCAATGCGTAGAGTAATTCAGGATGAAATCGAAAGCCGCGTGGCAAAAATAATTCTTGAACAGGATCTAAAAAGAGGTAGTTTTATAGAAATAAAAGCAAATGACATAGGAAAGCAAATGTGAATAAACTGTTGATAATTTAATTGCCGAATTTGTGAAAATTAGCTTTTTGAAGCTAATTTTTGTTTTTAAGAGGTTTACCCCGAGTGTTAATCGAGGAGTTGACACGGGTATTTAAGTGGAATAAGATTCAATCAGAGTGTTTAATTGTGGATAAAAGTGTTAATAAGTAAAGCTAATAGGGGGATAAGTATTTATGTTAATTGGTGAATACACACATACTATAGACGAAAAAAAGAGATTAGCTATACCTTCCAAGCTTAGGAAGGAGCTTGGTGCAAAAGCAGTTATTACCAGAGGACTGGATAACTGTCTTTTTGTTTTCCCATTAAAAGAATGGCAGAAGCTAATGGAAAAATTAAGTAATTTACCAATTGGCCAAAAAGATACCAGGGGATTTAGCAGGTTAATGTTATCTGGAGCAAGCGAAGTTGACTTAGACACCTTGGGTAGAGTTTTAGTTCCTGATTATTTAAAAAAATACGCCCAATTAAAAAGGAATGTAGTGATTGCCGGAATTTATAATCGTTTGGAAATCTGGGACGAGACCAGATGGAATACATTTAAGAATCAAAACGAAAAAGAAGTTGACAATATTGCAGAACGATTAGGCGAGCTGGGCGTTTAACGTCCTATGCACAAACCAGTCCTTTTAAAAGATGCAATTGAATATTTAGATCCGAAGCCGGGAGAGAATTTTATGGATTGCACAATCGGGGAAGCCGGACACAGTTTGGCGATTTTAGAAAAAATAAAACCCGAAGGAAAAGTTTTAGGCATAGACATTAATTATGATTCTTTACAAAAAATTAAAGCCAGAGAAGGATTAATTTTGGCTCGCGGCAATTTCAAAAATTTAAAAACAATTGCCGAAGAAAATAATTTTAAAAAAATAAACGGAATTTTATTTGACCTCGGGCTTTCCAGCTGGCAAATAGAGGAAAGCGGAAAAGGATTTACTTTTAAAAAAGACGAGCCATTAAATATGATTTTAAATGGCGGTCAGGTAGTGACAGCGCAGGAAATAATCAATACTTGGCCAGAAGAAAGCTTATTGGAAATTTTTAAAAATTATGGAGAAGAAAGATTTGCCAGGCGAATTGTCCAGAGAATTGTTCAGCAGAGAAAAATTGCTCCCATTAAAACAACATTGCGATTATTTGAAATAATTAAAAAAAGCATTCCCTTTTCCAAAACGCGGCGAGGCCGACCCGCCAGCCGGCGAGGCAAAGTAGAAAGAGTAGCGGCGAGAATTTTTCAGGCATTAAGAATAGTGGTCAACGATGAACTGGAGAATTTAAAAAGTGCATTAAGCCAAGCATTGGAAATTTTAGACAACAAAGGCAGGATAGTGGTAATATCATTTCACTCTCTGGAAGACGGAATTGTAAAAAGGTTCTTTAAAGAAAAAGAAAAAGAAGGAAAATTACAGATTTTAACCGCAAAGCCAATTACTGCCGGAGAGGCAGAAATCCGTGATAATCCTCGTAGCCGCAGCGCTAAGCTGCGAGCAGCGATGAATAAAATATGACAGTAACAAGTTTAGTACAAACAAATATTCTTCACTCACATTCTTCTGTTCGCAGAAGAGTGTTGTCAGGACAGAAAAAAGCCAGAAGATTTATGGTCGCTGTTTTATTTATCGCAATATTGGCAGCAGGATTTTTATATGTGTTCCAAACAAATAATATTACTGCCGAGGGCTATAAAATTAGAAACTTGCAAAAACAAATCAATGAATTGGAAGTCGTAAACAGGACTCTTCAGTTAAATGTTTCTGATTTAAAATCAATAAACATGTTGCAAGCGAAAAGCGAAACACTGGATATGGTAAAGGCCCGCCAAATTGATTATGTTTCTTTGCCTAAATCAAGTGCAATGTTGATTGGTGATTAAATAGGTATGAAAAATTGGCGTTTCTATGTATTGGTTTTTGTTCTCATTTCTTGTTTTTCAATCGTAATTTTCCGTTTGTTCTCTCTTCAAGTATTAAAATACGGTTCTTATAAAGACCAGGCCATTGATCAACAACAGACATATCAAACTATTTACCCAAAGCGGGGGGAAATATTTATGCGTGACAGATATACCAGTAGTGATTCCCGTTCTTTAATTTTTCCAGTAGCAATAAGCAAAGATTTTTATAAAGTTTACGCCATCCCAAAGGATATAGAAGAAAAAGAGGAGACCATAGAATTATTATCTCCTCTTTTAGAAATTGACAAAGAAAAATTAAAAGAAAGAATTTACAAGGAAAACGATCCTTACGAACCCTTAAAAAGTAAAGTTGACGAGGAAACAATAAAAAAATTGAACAATCTGAATTTAGAGGGAATATATTCTGGTATAGAAGCCTGGCGTTATTTTCCAGCCAACGAGTTGGCTTGTCACTTGCTTGGTTTTGTCCGTCAAAGCGAAGGTGAGAAAAGCGAAGGCCAATACGGCGTTGAGGAATTTCATGAAAAAGAACTTGCTGGGAAAACTGGCTTGGCAAAAGTCGGAAAAGACAGCAAAGGGCAGATTATTTCTGTAAACCAAGAAATAATCCAGAAATCCGAGGACGGAGCTGATTTAATTTTAACTATTGACCCCAATATTCAATTTTTTGTTGAAGAAAGATTAAAAGAAGCAATTGAACAATTTAAATCAACAAGCGGAACAATAATTGTGATGGAAGTAAAGACCGGAGCAATTAAGGCAATAACCAATTGGCCCCGATTTAATCCCAATAATTATAATCAAGTAGAAGATATTAATATATTTTCTAATCCCGCCATTCATAATTTATACGAACCAGGTTCCATTTTTAAAGGTATCACTATGGCTGGCGCGCTTGACAGGGGGGCAGTTACACCTCAGACCACTTATGATGATAAGGGTAAAGTTGAAATCAGCGGATATGTTATAGAAAATGCCCTGCAAAGAGGCGAAGGAATCCAGACCATGACGCAGGTTTTGGAAAAATCTTTAAACACAGGAGCAATTTTTGCCCAGCAGAAATTAGGAAAAGACGCTTTTAAAGAATATGTTGAAAAATTCGGCTTTGGCAACAAAACAAATATAGATTTAAAAGGTGAGGCAAGCGGCAATATTTCCAATCTTAAAAAGAAACGGGATTTGGAATATGCCACTGCTTCTTTTGGCCAGGGGATTTCTGTTACTCCCATTCAGCTTGTTGCAGCTTTTGGGGCAATTGCCAATAACGGCGTTTTGCTTAGACCATATGTCGCAGAAAAAATTCTTTACAAAAACGGAGAAGAAAAAATAAACAAACCTCAAGAAGTAAGAAAAGTTATTTCTTCTGAAACAGCTTCGCGCGTAACCGCAATGATGGTCAGTGCGGTTAAAAATGGCCATACTCAGCGCGCTGGGGTGGAAGGATATTCAGTAGCTGCAAAAACAGGAACAGCCCAGATTCCCGATTTTGAAAAAGGCGGCTATACCGAAGAAACCATTCATTCTTTAATCGGTTTTTTCCCCGCGTTTGACGCACGCTTTGTAATGCTGGTTAAACTGGATAAAGTCAAAGGAGTCAGCTTTGCTGAAGGTTCAGCTGCTCCGGTTTTCGGAGAAATAGCGAAATATATTTTAAATTATTATGAAATCCCGCCAACACAATAATTATGCGTAAGATTTTACAAAAAATATTGAGAACATTGGCAAAGATTGCCCTGAAAAAATATAAGCCAATTGTGATTGCGATTACTGGCAGTGTTGGCAAGACATCAACAAAAGAGGCAATTTTTTCGGTTTTAAAAAATCATTTTGGCGAAAAAAGAGTAAGAAGAAATTTTCGCAATTATAATAATGAATTGGGCGTGCCTTTGACAATTTTCAACTTAGAGACAGCGGGAAAATCAATTCTCCGCTGGATTCCAAAATTTATCAAAATATTTTGGATGATTATTTTCCGGGTTTCTTATCCTGATTTTTTGGTTTTAGAAATGGGAGCGGATAAGCCGAATGACATCAAATATTTAATTGATTTTGTCCCGCACAAGGTTGGAGTGGTGACTGCGGTCGGAGAAATTCCGGTTCACGTTGAATTTTTCAGCAGCCCGGAAAAAGTTGCCGAAGAAAAAGAAACCTTAATAAAGCGGCTTTCCAAAGATGGCGTGGCGATTTTAAATTATGATGACGAAAGAGTAAGAAAAATGGCAAGCGCAACCGAAGCAAAAATTTTGACCTATGGTCTTAATGAAAAAGCTGATGTTAAAGCAACTAATTATGATTTGAAAATTTTATCCGACAACGAAAACACAAGCGAATTGAATTTTAAATTAGATTTTAAGGGCAGCAGTGTGCCGGCAAAATTAATTAATGTTTTGGGCGTTCAGCATCTTTATTCAGCTTTGGCTGCTGCGGCCGTGGGGATTGTTTTCAATTTGAATTTAGTGGAGATTTCTGAGGCAATTAAAGAAATTAAGCCATTACCGGGCAGAATGCATTTAATCAAGGGAATAAAAAATACTTTAATTATTGATGATACTTATAACGCGGCAGTGCTTTCAATGGAAGCGGGACTGGAAAGCTTGAAAACCTTTGATGGCCCGCCTGTCGGCCCACCTTGCTGCGAGGCAGGCGAGGCAGGCCGCAGAAAAATTGCAGTTTTGGGAGAAATGCTGGAAATCGGGCAATATTCGCCGGAAGCACATATAAAAATTGGCAAAAAAGCGGCAGAGATTGCTGATTTGATTTTTGCTGTTGGTAATAGAGCTAATTTTATTGCTGAGGGCGCGATTAAATCCGGCTTTCCGCAGGATAAAATTTTTCAGTTTAATACTTCCGACGAAGCAAAATTAGTTATTCAAAAAGAGTTAAAAGAGAATGACGTTGTTTTTATAAAGGGTTCGCGTTCAATGAAAATGGAAAAAGTGATTGAAGAAATAGTTGCCGAATAATAAAATCTTACGAGGTTAAACCTCGTAAGATTTTTAATTTAGCCCCAACCGGAGTTGAACCGGTGTTTTCAGAATGAGAATCTGATGTCCTGGGCCACTAGACGATGGGGCCAATATAATAGAATATAACAAAATTATATTTAAATATCAATTGTGTGTAATCTTACGAGGTTTAACCTCGTAAGATTATTTTAATTATGGTAAAATTAAAGCACTATGAAAAAACCACAATTTGAAAATAATGAAATTTATCATATTTTAAATCATGGAACCGAACAAAGAAATATATTTTCAGACAATAAAGATTATTTTCGTTTTATTCACGATTTATATGAATTTAATGATGAGGCACCTGCAGAAAATATATATTATAAGTCTATGGGTTTAGAATCTTACGAGGTTAAACCTCGTAAGATTAAGGAAAGAAAATTACTTGTAGAAATTTTAGCATTTTGTTTAATGCCAAATCATTATCATTTATTATTAAGGCAAAAAAATAATAATGGAATCGCTAAATTTATGCAGAAACTCGGTACAGGATATACAATGTCATTTAATAAAAAATATAAAAGGAAGGGGGTATTATTTCAAGGTACCTACAAAGCCGTTTTGGTTAGTAAATCAAATCATTTTCTAAATCTTCCATATTACATTCACTTAAATCCATTAGATATTAAATTTCCAGAATGGAGGGAAAGAAAATTAAAAGATTATAATAAGACCATAGAATATTTAAATAATTACAAATGGTCTAGTCATATGGATTATCTGGGTATTAAAAACTTCTCCTCAGTCACAGACAGAAAATTATTATTAGATATATTTGGCGGAGAAGAGAAATATAAACAAAGTATAAATAAATGGTTGAAAGATATGGAAGTAGGTAATATTAGAGAATTAATACTGGAATAAATCTTACGAGGTTAAACCTCGTAAGATTTGTAGGGGCTATTGTTGAGTTGACAGATAAAATGGTTTTTGTTATGCTTGTAGTTAGGACACGCACATTTCGGACACGATTAATGGCTTAAATTGTTGATTTTTAAAGTAATTCTCCATAGTTCGTGGATTAATATATTTTTGCACATAAGTTTGTCCAAAATGTTTCCTTTGG
>Ga0315293_10000017_pt1 | contig 160689 bp, 136 predicted proteins | sample YL17G13_20_MG_FD_203071 | JGI IMG/M metagenome (GOLD analysis project Ga0315293, IMG submission 203071) | Sediment microbial communities from Yellowstone Lake, YNP, Wyoming, USA - YL17G13_20 | ecosystem: Environmental > Aquatic > Freshwater > Lake > Sediment | place: USA: Wyoming | collected...
TCAGTGATTGACGAGCACGAATAGGAGTGTAGGCAGCCGGCCTGAGATAAATCCCGCCGCATTTTTGTCTCCTCGGCCCCCCATTTTCTTGCGAGGGGGCCTGCGAGCAAAAATGCTTGCTCTTTAACAGTGAAAAAACTTGTTAAAATTGATCCTTGACTCGGCTCCGATTCATAGGATTACACGGATGACGCGGATTTTTCAACAGCGAAGATTTTTAGCCACGCCCCTGCCTACTGCTTGCATCCCCGACAAAAACATTCGAGGACAGGTGGGCAGGGAGGACACCCGTCTCGCCGCGGCGTCGAGCCGAGGCAGGACAGAGAGCACCCGCCACGCCGCATAGCGGCGGGCGAGGTCTCGCCAAAGGCGGACAGAGAATTGTAACCACGGATTTACACGGATGGACACGGATTATTTGCCACAAAGAGGCACAAAAAGTTTTCGACACGGATTAACACGGGATTAACACTGTTTTTTTAGACGCAGATTAACGCAAAGTTACGCTGTTTTTTATTGAGCCGCCTGCCTCGCCATTTTCGCTGCCAACCACCCAATAATCAATCCGACTTCGCTAACCCTCCGCCGCACTGCGTGCTATGTGGGGCAGGAGCTACGCCGGACAAGTCATCAATACTCCATAATCAATAAAAATGCCCGCCGCCGTTTGTGTAGGCCCCAGTTCCTTGAGGTTATTATAATAAAAGAGATTGTTTGACAAAGCCCAATAATGTGGTATAAGTAATATTATACGAAAGATTAGAAAATCTTTAGGCCGCAGACGAAGACAACTAACCTTTACAACCTTTACGGCTTTTTTGTTTGGTAATTTACCTATAGGAGTAACGATGGGAAAAATGCTAAAAACTTCGGCTGATAACAGAAAATGCACGTTTCCGCACTGCACGCGTATCTTGAGTATCTACAACCATGAGGCATACTGTCATATACATCTGGACCAGATGCCTAAAGAGCAAAAACCTAAGGTTTTAACTCTTCCTCATGCATAAACCGATGCCGGTTCGTCGATTCATCCTTCGTCCCGAAGTTTCGGGACTACGGAGAACGGAGGGCTTTTTAATCAGAATTCACCGGAATGGTTTGCGCTTCAACCGCCCAGTGCCCTTCATTTGTGACAGATAACGCTTCATCTTTCCCGGAGTAGGCCCCTTTAGGGGGCAGATAACACTTTACCTCCCCTTTATTACGCTTCATCTGCCACAGGTCACGCTTACTTTGCCACGGAGTAAACGTCCAATGCCAGTTTTTAGCCCAAAAACACGCTTTTTGGCCTTTACACGCTCAGATTTCACCGGAACGCCCAAGCTTCAGGCGCGGCCTTTAGGCCGTCTGCTCCATGGTTTTGTTGGAACTAGTGCCGTTTCTAAAAAGGTAATATAACTTTTTATAATTGAAGCTTTACATAAGTCTCTTATTTTCAATGGATTCCCGCTTTCGCGGGAATGACAAAAGCGATACTTTATTTTTAGAAACGGCACTAGCTACTTGATGAAGTAACCAGAAACTCTCCAACTGCCGTCCTTGTCCAACATTGGCGTGACGGTTTCGGTCGCAGACCCTTTGTTCTTGAACGAGGTTGTGAATTGGATTACCACGTATTGGCCATCTGGTGCGCCAGGGACGGAAGTTGTGTATTGCTTGGACTTGACCACTCTGGACATCTGTGCGCCTAAGGGAACTCTGACAGCTTTCATTGCTTGCTCCCATTTGTCCTTAGAAATCGCATTCCTGAAATACTCGGCACCTTGTTCCCAACTCTCGCTGTACTGTCCACCATCAACAAGACTTAGCCACTTTTGTGCTGCATCAATGGCAGCCTGTTCAGCGGCAGGGTTACTTTCAGGAGTCTTAGAACATCCTGAGACACTCAAGAGCACACCAACTATACAGAGACATAGCTTAAACCTCATTTTAGATTCTCCTTTTCTTATCCAAATTAATGATTGTACAGTCTGTATAATACGGCAACCACAGACTGCTTCTTTCTGTATAAGAAGTTCCCGTTGCTTGTTCAATCGTCTACCGGAGTGCGATGTTGACGGACGAAGGTGTGATTCTCTGCAATTTTTACCACCAAGCCCCAAAGTCACGAAGTTTTTCGACTTAAAAAACAGTGTTACCTGTCCTGAGCATAGTCGAAGGAATCAGTGTCAAAAAAGTCACATCCCGGCCTTAAAGCAGCAGTATATTGTTAAATGATGAAAGAACACAAGCTTTTTTATGTCTTCTTACTTCTGCCTTGCGTCTTGTGTTTTACCTGTCCGCTATACGCTGAACGCTGTCCGCCGTCTTACGTCTTCTGTCCCCCGTGGCAAGAAAAAAATCCGTGAACTTGTCCTGAGTGTAATCGAAAGGCCTCTCCTGAGCGAGGCGCAGGAGTGGAAGAGGGTTTTTGTCTTTAGTCGGCCTAAACGAGTTTGTTAGTCAGTGACATCGTACTTGCAGGACGCATTGAGCGTGTATCCAACCTTGCCCCAACAGCCCATCTGCATTCTGTACAGGTCGTTTAGAGCTGCACAATCGCCGGCTGGTGGTGGATGATTGTACTCATTCTCCTTGACAGATGCTGTATCCTTGGATTTCCACATCATTCGAGCGGTGTGTCCATCGGCGTAAGACACGTTCGTTCCCATGCCATGCCGCGCCATCGGGGGGTCAAACCATATCGCCTGGTTGTAATAAACCGCATAGCTGTCCGGGCTGAGGACACCCTCGTCGAGAAAGACGATTCGCTGAGCGGCCCCTTTAATCTGGTTCAGGTTCTTTATTAACATGGATGGCGCAGCGCCGGTGAACTGCCATTTGCCGTTCATTGAATCGATGATAGGATATGTGATTAAAGCGTTTTTTTCACCGGTCGGACAACGGTAGGTTCCTTCTTGTTGGAGATATTTCCACAATGCGCCGGTCTGAATAGCACATTGCTGGCAGCACTTATTGGCGGGTATGAATCCAGTGCCGGTTGATATCCAGCCGGGTCCGACCCAGGGCAGCTCATTGTCGTGAATGCCTGGATTGGCTGGAGTGCCTGCATCCCAAGTGCCGGAGGGTGTCGCTGGAGCCCCACAATTAGAGCCAGGCAGGCATCCCATTCCCGTAGGACAAGGAACACCGCCGACCGGTGCGCCATTTACGAGTTTATCGTCGTTGGCCTGGGCGTACATCATCCAGGCGGTAGTTAATTGCTTGAGGTTGCTCAGACACGCGGCCCGTTTGCCATGCTCGCGGGCCTTGTTCAGGGCCGGCAGCAGCACGGCCATAAGCAGTGCTATAATAGCGATGACCACCAACAGCTCAATTAGCGTGAATGCTTTATGCCTTGTCATAACAAACTCCTCATAATAAAGCCAAAAGACAACTACGAACGCCCCTAAAATGCTGCCCTGCTCCTCATAATCTTAACTTCTTCTCTTGGGACTCTCGGCCAAACGGCCGGCAAACTCATTACAATATATTATCATAAATACCGGCCCAATCAAGGACTTTTTAATGACAAAGTCAGGGATTTTTCAGGGCTTTGGGGGTTCGAGTGGGGGTAATCGATTGGCAATTTGGTAGTAACAATCCCCAGCGAAACCGGGTGCTAAATATTCAAACCCGAAGATATGGCTGCGGCACCGGTGCATCTATGGTATATTGGAGCCGCCGGTAAACCGAAGAACAAGTCAGGAGCAGTTGTTATGATGCGAGAAAGCCGTTGGACGGCGTTTGGAAAATGGATGTGTATGCCTGTGGTTTTGTTAGTATCGCTTTGGCCGCTACAATTACTCTTTGCCGACCCGAATGAGAAGAAGTCATTACGTTCCGCCTTCGCTAAAGCTACTGCGGACAAGTGTGACCACAAGCATATCGCCTTTAGCCAGCGTGCAGAAGAACGTGCAAAAATGGTCGCGGAGCAGATTGAGGCCGGAGACATCAACGACCCCAATATCCTGCGAGCCCTGAGAATAGTGCCGCGGCACTTTTTTGTTCCTGCGTCGAGGCAGACGTATGCTTACAGCGACATCCCTTTGCCTATCGGCCAGGGACAGACCATCAGCCAGCCGTATATCGTTGCCTTTATGACTGAGGCGATACGGCTTGCGCCCGGTTCAAAAGTCCTGGAGATAGGGACCGGCTCAGGTTATCAGGCCGCTGTTTGCGCTGAAATTGCTGCGGAGGTCTATACGATTGAGATTGTAGAAGGGCTTGCAAAGTCAGCCGAAGCCCGGCTCAAAGAGCTGGGCTATAGGAACGTGTTCGTTAAATTTGGCGACGGTTACTTCGGCTGGGAGGAAAAGGGACCGTTCGATGCCATTATCGGCACAGCCGCTGCCGAGCGAATACCGCCCCCTTTGCTTGAGCAGTTAAAACCGGCGGGCCGAATGATTCTGCCATACGAAAATGAGGCCGGCTTTCAATACCTTGTCCTGGTTACCAAGGACGAGAAGGGTGCAATCCATAAAGAGAATGTTTTACCCGTTCGCTTTGTCCCAATGACCGGCAGGGTGCGAGAGGGGCCGGCCGAATCGAATCATTAAGATGTCCTCATCAAATTGATGAGTATGGTCGCTGTCGTGTTCTCAGGCGTAATAGTAAAATCGGCACACACAATCGCGGTGTGGCTGCATATACAATAACCATCGCATTGACTTACAATGTCGGCGATTGTATTATCGGGGTGGTCTGACAGGGCCACCCCTGTTGTTTATCTGAAGTTGCGGAAAGGCGCTTTGGTAAGAAGAATAAACCGAAAAGCGAAGGCGTTTGCGATTGCCTCGGCCAAGCTGGCGGGCGAGCGGCATTGCACCGATATTGTCGTTCTCGACCTAAGAAAGGTAGCGGAGATGACGGACTACTTCGTTATTCTCACCGGCACAAGCGACAGGCAGATGCGCAGCGTCGCCGATGAGATAACCGACATCGCCAAACAGCAGGGCTTTTCGCTTTTCGGCAGGGCCGGCTACGAGCAGGGACGCTGGATTCTCCTCGACTTTATCGATGCCGTCGTCCACGTCTTTGACAGCCAATCGAGAAACTACTACGACCTCGAACTGCTCTGGGGCGATGCCAAGAGATTGAAGATTGATTAAGCCACAGAGGCATAGTATTTTTTTAGCCACAGAGCACACAGAGGACACAGAGAATTATAATTAAAAATTCAGAATTAGGAATTTTGCGGGTCGGTAGGGATGCAGTCCGTTCTTAACATACTCGAAAAAAGAATAAGCGAAGTAATATGCGAAGTGACGGGGCAGGCCGGATGCGCCGCATTCGTCAAGCCGGCGACGGACCCTAAGTTCGGCGATTATCAGGTCAATGGCGTTATGGCGCTCGCCAAGCAAATTAAAACAAATCCGCGTAAATTAGCCGAGCAAATCGTTGCAAAGCTGGATGTAAGCGATATTTGTGAGCCACCCGAAATAGCAGGCCCCGGCTTTATTAACCTGCGATTAAAACCGGACTTTGTTGCCACAAACCTGGTGCAGGTAATCAAAGACCCCGGCCGACTCGGTATAGAAAAGGTCGACAAACCCAGGACAATCGTCGTTGATTTCTCCGGCCCCAATATTGCAAAGCAAATGCACGTAGGACACTTGCGAAGCACAATCATAGGCGACTGCATCTGCCGACTCTTGGAATTCGAGGGCCACAAAGTCGTCCGCCAGAACCACATCGGCGACTGGGGTTTGCAGATGGGTATGGTAATCATGGTTTTAGTGGAAGGTGGTTATAGAAAGGTTGTAGAAGATGGTTTGATGGAACCAGGTCATTATATTACAGAGGGACAACACATTAGTTTAGAAAACTTGGAAGATCTTTATAAGAATATTACTCAACGGTGCGAAGAGAATTCCGAAACGGCAAGAAAAGCGCGAGAGTGGACTGTGCGATTGCAGAGCGGTGATCCCCACGCAAAGGCTTACTGGTGGGACGCAAAGGCTATAACACTAGATGCTTGTTTCATTTTGTATAATCGCTTAGGTGTAAAACTTGAGGCGAAAGACACATGTGGAGAAAGCTCGTATTCTGAAATGCTGCCTATTGTTGTAAAAGACCTGCAAGAAAAGGGATTGGCGGTGGAGTCGGAGGGGGCGGTGTGTGTATTTCCGGAGGGGTTTAAGGATAAGGAAGGTAAGCCGCTGCCGGTGATTGTGCAGAAGAGCGATGGGGCATATTTGTATGCGACGACGGATTTGGCGGCGATTCGATACAGGGTAGGGGAGTTGAAAGCAGAACGGATTATTTACGTTACCGATGCCCGGCAAAATTTGCATTTCCAGATGATTTTTAAGGTGGCGGAAATGGCTGGCTGGGCCCTGAACCAGGCGCGGTTCAGGGCGGAGACGGAATTGGTTCACGTTACCTTCGGCAGTGTATTAGGCGAGGACGGCAAGCCATTAAAAACACGTTCGGGCGAAAATGTAAAACTGAAAGAGCTTTTGGATGAGGCCGTCGAACGTGCCCGCAAAATAGTTGATGAAAAGAACCCTGAGCTGTCCAAACAAGAAAAGGACAAGATTGCAAAAGCTGTGGGAGTCGGTGCGGTGAAATATGCCGATTTCTCCAATAACCGCACAAGCGACTATATCTTTAGTTTCAACAAGATGTTAGCGATGGAGGGCAACACCGCTCCTTATATGCAGTATGCTTACGCTCGGATAAGGTCTATTGAGAGAAAGGCACAGACCAGAAACATTGATATTGAGACCGAGCTTGCCGGAATAAAGACGCTTAATATCACTGAGCCGAGCGAACTGGATTTGGCAAAGCATCTGATTCGCTATGGCGAGGCGGTGCAGTCGGCGGTCGGTGATTACAGGCCAAACTATCTGACGGCTTATCTTTATGACCTCGCCCAGAAGTTCAGCGGCTTTTATACCAATTGCCCTGTTCTCGATGCATCGCCTGACAAGCGCCCAACCCGGCTTTTGCTTTGCGATTTGACTGCGCGGACAATCGAGCACGGCCTGAGCAACTTATTAGGCATCGAAGTCATTGAGCAAATGTGATGTTTCTCCTTGCAATCGCGGGCAAATAAGGTAACTTAATCCTGATTAGACAATGTAATCACAGGAGTTTGCAAAAATGGCTTATTCACTCGAAGAAAAAATGCCCAGAAATAAGCTGATTGAGTTCTGCAGAAGGAACTATATTAGAAAGTTGTCTCTTTTTGGTTCAGCCGTTAGCGGGCAATTGGAACCGGACAGCGACATTGATTTTTTAGTCGAGTTTGAGGAAGATCATACGCCTGGGCTGTTTTCGATTGTCAGGATGGAAATGGAGCTTGCGGAAGTTCTTGGCAGAAAAGTGGATTTGCGGACACCTGATGATTTGAGCAAGTACTTTCGTGACGAGGTAATCAAAAATGCCAAACTTCAGTATCAGTCCTGAAGACAGGGTGAGGTTAAGGCATATGCTGGATGCCGCACTTGAAATCCGGCAATATGTGCAATCTGCGACGCGTGAAGAGTTGAACCGCGACCCTAAACTGGTTCATTCGCTTGTTCATCTTTTCGAAATCATCGGCGAGGCGGCAACGCAGGTGTCAGATGAACTTAAAGAGGAATTTCCTGACATTCCCTGGTTTATCATAATCGGTATGAGGAACCGGCTCATTCACGCCTATTTTGCTATCGACCTAAATGTTGTTTGGAGCACCTCAACGACAGATATTCCGCTGCTTATAACAGAGCTTAAGAACCTTGTTGAATAGGGATACAGGGGTAGGCGCGCGATGAAAATAATTGTCAAAGATTTTCATATAAGCACAAAAAGCCGGTGCGAGTTTGTAGATATCACAAGTCAGGTCGCGTCGTTTGTGAGTAAAGCCGGCGTCAAAGAGGGCGATGCGACGGTGTATTGTCCCCATACGACAGCGGGCATTACCGTAAACGAAAACGCCGACCGGTCGGTTGTCCACGATATTTTGCTGACGCTGGAAGAGCTGGTTCCTCATCTTCGTGCGGGGTATCGGCACGACGAAGGCAATTCCGACGCACACTGCAAAAGTTCGATAGTCGGCTGCAGCAAGCAGTTTGTAATCAGGGACGGCCAATTGGTGCTGGGGACCTGGCAGGGGATATACTTTTGCGAATTTGACGGGCCTCGCAACAGAACTTTCGTTGTTCAGGTTCGTGGGGAGTAACGCTTTGGAGAACACCGGCCAAAAGAGCGGCTTTCGCAACGTAATTATACTTAGCATCGTCAGTTTTTTAAATGACGTCAGCAGCGAGATGATAATGCCGATTCTGCCGATGTTTCTGGAATCGTTAGGCGCTTCGGGCCAGCTTATTGGTCTGGCAGGGGGGTTGCGAGAGAGCGTCACCAGTATCCTGAAGGTGTTGTGTGGCTACTGGTCCGACAAGACCGGCAAACGAAAGATATTCGTTTACCTGGGATACGGGGTTTCTACGGTTTTCAAGCTGTTGCTCGGTTTTTCGAGGACCTCGGCGAGCGCGGTTGTCTTTACATCGCTGGAGCGGACGGGTAAGGGATTGCGCACTGCCGCACGCGACGCCATCATAGCGGAGTCCGTAACAGCCACTCAGCGGGGAAAGGGCTTTGGGATTCATCGCGGTCTGGACAGCGTTGGTGCGGTTCTGGGGGCGGGCCTATCCTTTATTCTATTGTGGTTTGCGGGGTTCGGCTTCAAGACCATCATACTTATCGCGGGGGCAGCCGGCCTTGTGTCGCTTGTTCCCCTTCGTTTTGTCAAAGAACCCGAGGCCCAACGACAGGAGGTGAAGTTGAAAATTGGCCTGGCGATGCTTCCCAAGCCGCTGAGATTGTTTATTCTGGTATCCGGGATTTTTGCTCTGGGTAATTTCAGCTATATGTTCTTTGTGATGAGAGCGCAGCATCTGTTTACAGGCAAGTCGTCGGTTGCCGTTCCTGTTCTTTTATATGTGCTGTTCAACATCTTTTACAGCGCATTGGCCGTGCCTATGGGCTCTATTTCGGATAAAGCAGGGCGGCAGCCCGTCCTTGTTTTTGGCTTCGGCCTGTTTGCAGTTGTGTCGCTCGGTTTTGCCTTCTGTAATTCGCTGTTGCTTTTTGTTGTTCTGTTTGCGCTTTACGGCGTGGTCTTCGCGGCCGTGGACGGCACTGAAAGGGCGCTTGTGTCCGACCTGGCAGGGGGCCATTTGAAAGCGACGGCTTTGGGAACGTTTCATACCGTAACGGGTCTGGCGGCGTTTCCGGCAAGCTTTGCGGCGGGGTTTCTCTGGGAGCACGTCTCGCCTGTTGCGACCTTCATCTTCGGCGGCACAACAGCCATCATCGCTGTTTTCGTCTTTCTTGTTTTCCGCAAGAGTTTTGCTGATTTCAAGCCGAATTTCGGTTCTTAAACCAGTCGGGAGTAGGCCCAACGTGCGCAAAAATAAGGCGAGGAGGTGGGACCGGCTGGGGGGGAAACCGGCGTGCCACGCTGCCTCGCCGAGGTTCGTGAACTGCTCTATGCAGTATTATCGCTGTTTAATTTGCGGCGAAAAGTGAAATCTAATCCGCCCCCGAGAAACTGTCAAACAAAATGTAATCCAGCCCGCGATTTTCCTATAAGGGGCCTGTTCACACTAATCTGCCTGAACACTTATCAGTATATATGCCCCTGCCGGAAAATGCAAGCGAAAAATGACCGGTTCTCGACCTTTTTTGGTACGTCAAAACTCTTGTCCGAATCTGCCAAATTCGCTTGAAACCTCTGCATTATTGGCTTACATTACTCTCGGCTGGGCAACGGCCTTGCTGCTGAAGCTCGCAACCTCGGCCTGTCTGTAAAATAGTGCGGGATAGAGCCATTCTTTGGTTTTGTTGACGTTGTTGGCATAGCGTTCTCGCTTTTTTATGGTAAAGATTGCTGAACGGATTGAGCGTGTTAAGGAGACCATCGCCTCGGCCTGCGCACGCGCGGGCAGGGACCCCGCCGAAGTCAAGCTTGTCGTCGTTACAAAATCCGCGACAATGCCGGCAATCGAGGAGGTTATACGCCTGGGCTGTCTCGACCTCGGCGAAAACAGGGTCCAGCAGCTAAAAAAAGTCAGCGGTCAAATAGAAGAGTTTCTTCAGCGAAGCACCGGCGAAGGGCCGGCTTCTCCAAAGGTTTGCTGGCATATGATTGGTCATCTGCAGCGCAACAAAGTAAGGCAGGTGCTGCCTCTCATCGCGCTGATACATTCCGTTGATACGCTTCGGCTGGCTGAGGAAATCAATACTTCTGCAGCCAAGCTGAATCTCTCTGTTCGCGTCCTGCTTCAGGTCAATACCTCTCAGGAGCCGCAGAAGTTCGGTGTTTCCGTCGGCGCGGTCCCGCATCTGGCAGAGCAGATTGAGACGCTGCCCAATTTGAAACTTGTGGGGCTGATGACAATGGCGCCTCTGACCCATAACAAGGATGTGATTCGGGAATGCTTTGTTCGGGCAAGAGAGTTGTTCATTGAAATGCGCGGCGAGAAGGTTGTCGGACGACACTTTACCGAGCTGAGTATGGGTATGAGCTCGGATTATGAAATCGCCGTCGAGGAGGGAGCTACGATTCTTCGCATCGGTTCGGCGATTTTCTCCGGCTGATTGGTTCGTTGGCAGGGAATCGTCGGGCGCTTTTTGAATGCCTTTGACTTTTATGCAATTGCGCACTGGCCGGACAATATATTCTCGCACCGACAATGCCGATTTTCTCGGACTGTTATTGACCTGATACATAATCTTCGTCGGGTGGAGGGAAAGGCCGCAAAAAGTGCCGACAGAGACGGTTTGTAGCCGATAATTCAAGCAGACGAAGAAAAAAGAAAAAAACAGGCAAAGTGCCACGCTGAACATACCGAAGTTAGCTTTGCAGTTCCGGATTATTAAGTTCGAGCAAGGCATTGTTTGCCGGTTCGCTCTGTGGTTGACCTTTAGGGACCGTAATTAGACTAAAAAAGGGGATAATCAAATGGTCAAAACTGAGCTGCTGAGTGCCATCGAGCTGCAAAAGAGCTTTGTTGATGTTCTATACCTGTCCAACCAGAAGCAAATACCGACTGAAATAAAGCGGCTGCTTAAGGAGAGAAACCTCTCCCATCGGATTCTTCGCATCGACAAGTTCGCCGAGGCAAGAGACAAGCTTAGCTTGGTGGGAACAGTCATTGTGGACGCCCAGGACACGGACGCCGCTCAGCAGCAAAAACTGGCGCGGATAATTGAGACCCTCGAGATGGAAAATATCGGCGTCATCCTGATTACCGACCGCGTCAAAATCCCCGTCAAGAGCTTCTCTCTTGCACCTGTCAAAAGCAGCTTCACTATGAGCGGCACGACTGAGGCGGTGTCGGTCGATGAGCTTTGGACAAGAGTGAGCGTCAATCTTGCCTACCGCAAGAAGAGCGAAGGCATGGCGGTCAAACCAGCCATCCCGCCAAAGCAGATACAGACGATATACAGAAACAAGCTCGCCGAGCAGCTCAGTATGACCGGCGCGCTGGTTGACAACCTGACCGAGCAGCTTCGCCTGGCCGGCCTTGTGCAGCAGGACTTCCTGCCCACACAACTGCCCAATACCGACAAGATAAAGTGGGCGGCTGTGTTTTTGCCCGTCGAGTGGGTCTCCGGCGACATATACAACGTCGTCCGTATCGACGAAAAGCACGTTGGTTTCTATGTCGCCGACGTGGTCGGCCACGGTATGCCTGCGGCATTATTGACCATTTTCCTCAAGCAGGCCCTGGTTATGCGGGCTACCGTCGATAGTACCTATCACATCTTTTCACCTGCGGAAGTGATGAGGAATCTCAACAGGCGAATGGCGACGCAAAAGCTGTCCGGCTATCAGTTCGCAACCTGCTGTTATTGCCTGTTGAATATAGAGACGCTTGAGCTTACATACGCCAGGGCCGGGCATCCCTATCCGGTCTTCGTCAGACCTACGGAACAACCCAGACAATTAGAGGTTCGCGGGTCGCTGTTAGGCGTCTTCAAGGATGCCGATTACGCCGAGGACAAGATTCAGCTTCAGCCGGGCGACAAGGTATTGCTTTACTCCGATGGCGCCGAGCCGTTCATCGGCAGCTTCGACGATTTGACCGGTTTTCATTTCGCCCAGGAATTCTGCGAGATTAAGGACCTGCCCATTGTCGAGATGATGGACAGGTTTAACACACTGGCGCAGAATCAGAACATCGAGCCGTCTGAAGTTGATGATATTACCACAGTCGGCTTCGAAGTCCTTAAGTAATCCCTGCGCGCAAGACCGCAGGGATGCGATTTATCTCAAATTATGTGCGACAGAATAGTAGTTGCTCCATAAAAAATCAGGGCCGGCTTCAAACCGGCCCTTCTGTTTTCTGACTCGCTTACCTTGTGGCTGTATTTAATCAGCCGACTTCAGAAGTGCGCTTCTAAACTCTAGGTATTCCTGCTCGTTCATTGTAAGCTCACCTTTCTGCCAAATATCGTCAAGCCAGTCAACCATCTCTTCGACTGTAAACGGTTCTATATCAGTCGCCTCGTCGCTTGCCGCAGGTTCTTCAATGGCAGCCGTCGTATCGCACATCTTGTCAAGAAGCGGGGGAATTTTTAGCTCTCTGTCTTTCAGTAATGCTTGGTACGCAGAGATGGTTGTGTCCGGCGTTATATCATAGAACTTCTGGCTCCTGGCCCGCAATCTTGCAGGTCGAGCCAGCATACTTTCCTGAACATTGGCCAGCATTAATGTGTCGGCGGCGATTTCGACCGCCGATGTCTCATCAACCACGCTAACACTGTCGCCCTGAGCTCCATCGCCGCTCATCATCATCCATTGCGATGTCACCCAGACGGGTTGCCACAGCCAGTCCTTGCAGAAAAGTCCAAGGTCATCAATATCGACGTCGCCGTCGGCATCTATGCCATTTCCGGGAATTTCTCCGGGATTTACCCACATATTTGCTGCTAAGTCGGGATGGGTGTAGTCAATTCCGGTATCAATAACGGCTACGATGATGTCTCCACCGCTGGTGTGCATTTCCCACGCCTCTGGTGCATCAATATCGGCATCAGTCATCCCACCTGTTTGACCGGTATTATGCAATCCCCAAAGTTGTGAAAAATTTGGGTCATTGGGAAATATCGAAAAGGCCCTCTTTATGTAATCGGGGTGTGCATAAAGAATGCCTTCGGCTTTATTGAATCTTTCTAAAACTTCTTCGACCTTTACACCATCTGGAAGTTTCACAACGCTTAGGCCGGGCACCAGCTTAAAAGTATTTTTGACCTCTCCGCCGCCAAGACCTGAAAGGATTGAATTTCTTTCCGCCGTGGTTGCTTGGATATTTCCAGCTTTTGGCGCGAAACGAACTATTAATTCGCCTTCCTTATATCGAGCACCACAGGGGTCGGTACCAGGCGGTACATTAAAATCCGTAGTGCCTCCTCGAACATTTTTACCATAGAGAAAGAAAATAGTTAGGAATGAACAAAGACAGATTTCGCGAAGGCAATATTTGCCGGACATATTAAGCTCCTCTCCTGAATATCTAACAACCGTTTAGTTGAATTTATTTATTCGTGATTTGCGTGTTATCCAGAGCCCACCCAGGACTATGAGAAACAAACTTGTTGGCTCTGGAATTATCGTTCCTTCGAAAATCAACGTCGCATTATTTAACGTAATCGAACCACGTTCTATATAATACCAATCACCTGTCCCACGAAGCCCCTCATAATCAATCATTATAGTTCCTTTGCCATCGAAAAGGTCGGACCAACTTGATGAATGATAAAGAGTAAATGTTGAAATTTGGTCAAAGGGTTCTAGTGCAGGATATGTTTCTTGTCCTCCCCATACTTCAGTCAATCGAGGCGAAGGATTGGAACCTAAATAAGCATCGATCCCTTCATCCAGTGGATAAGGATTGCCAGGATTATAATAAGATTCCGCAAGCGCACCTCTTATTTCTCCCGACCAGTCGATATAGACGTGCGATATTTCGCTAAACGTAACTCCAAGGTCAAAGTCCATTGTCCAGGCCGGTGTATTAATGTCGTAAAATCCCGCGCAATTCAGCGGCAGCTCAAAAACATCGCCGGACGCCCCAACCGCCAATGCCAACGCCATTGTGATTACTACCGCTCTCATTTTGTCGCCTCCTTAACTTATTAGATTTTGAGCTATAGAACCTTAACCGCTATTATACCATACCCAAATTGCAAAGCACAAGTATTTTTCAATGATAATTTGCGAATAATCGGCTCATCGTCATCTATGCCATTGCCGGGAATTTCTCCGGGATTTACCCACATATTTGCTGCTAAGTCGGGATGGGTGTAGTCAATACCGGTATCAATAACGGCTACGACAATGTCTTCACCGCTGGTGTGCAGGTCCCACGCCTCTGGTGCATCAATATCGGCGTCTGGCGTTCCGCTGGTCTGACCGGTATTATGCAATCCCCAAAGTTGTGAAAAATTTGGGTCATTGGGAAATATCGAAAAGGCCCTCTTTACGTAATCGGGGTGTGCATAAAGAATGCCTTCCGCTTTATTGAAGTTTTCTAAAACTTCTTCGACCTTTACACCATCTGGAAGTTTCACAACGCTTAGGCCGGGCACCAGCTTAAAAGTATTTTTGACCTCTCCGCCGCCAAGACCTGAAAGGATTGAATTTCTTTCCGCCGTGGTTGCCTGGATATTTCCAGCTTTTGGTGCGAAACGTACAATTAATTCACCTTCCTTATATCCCAAATTAGATGCGTAAGACAACTGACTATAATATAAGAAAGCTAACAAAAACATAGTTCTTTTTGACATGACTGGCTCCTCCTTGATATTAAATAGGCCCTAGTTCTGCTTATCCTCATTTAGTGATATGTGGACATTCGAATGCGATGCTTGCGACGATTCGTTCGGATTCCAACTATCCCCGTTATCAGAAGCAAAAACATTGTAGGCTCAGGAACGATCGTTCCCTCAACAATCAATGTAGCATCATCCAACATAACCGAACCGTGCTCAATGTATCTACCAAATAGCATAATCAATTCATCGTACTGGACAGTAATCCTTGTTTTTCCATCGAGAAGATCTATCCAGGTGCTCGCTTGTATTTCAGACAGGGAGTCGAACGGCTCCGGCGCAGGATAAGTTCCCTCACCTCCCCAAACTTCCGCAAAGCCAGAAGGAAAATCGAAATAAGTGCATATTCCCACCTCTTGGGGAAATGGATTGCTCGGATCCGCGTAAAGCACTGCCAGTCCCGCTGTAATTTTCCCTGACCAGTCGATATATACGTTTGTTATCTCCGTGAAGGTAACACCGAGGTCGAAGTCAGTTTGCCAATATGGTGAATTGAAATCAAACCCCATTGGGCAGCCTAAATCAGACAAGTTAAGTTCAATGTTATCTGCTCTGGCCGAACTGATGAACAGAAGCCCCACAAGCCCGATTGCTATAATTACCCTTCTCATTTTGACCTCCTTTAATAATGGCCTCTTCTCCGTTCTTTACGGATAACATCTTGTTGCCTCCGCAGCCCCGTCCTTGTCGGGGTTCGGGTGCGTTTTGCTTTATTATACCATTTTACCCCCCCCCCCACGCTGAAAAGTAAAGTGAAAAAATGTGAAATTATTGAAAAATCTTCAATGTCGTAAACCGACCCGACCGGCCGGATTGGCCCCAGGGAGACAAAAGCAAGGATGCTTAACAAAAACCTGCCATGTCAAAGGGGTTGTTTTTCAGCGTATCGACCGCGCCATACACCGTGGGGGGTAAAGGCGGCAACCCGTGTTGCCTCTGAGTCTCTGCGACACATTCTTTCCACAGCGCAGATAATCCCAAGCCGAATTGTTATCGGCCTTGCAATCAGATGTTGTGCCCCTACGTCGCGTGACCATCTGGTCCGGCTTTTTGCTTAACCCTGTCGCTCTCTGTGCCGATAGGTGGATGGAACTCACTAAGGCCAGCGTTTTGGTGTTTAGGAGAAGTACGATGGGTTTTCAAAACTGGTCGGATGACATCATTCTCGTCGACCTGCCGCGCGAGCCGCGGATGAGGAGTGAGCTCAAAACCCTTGTTGAAATTGTCCGCGACCGCGGCGATTGCGACGTCGTGGTGGATTTTACCAGCGTGGACATAATGACCTCTACGAGCATAGCTGGGCTGCTGCGGCTGCGTAAACTGCTGACTGATTGCGGGCATCGGCTCATTTTCTGCAACGTCCCGGCTGCAACGAGAGGCGTCTTTAGCGTGGTCGGGCTGGATGAGGTTTTTGAGTTTGCTGACGACAAGTTTGCCGCCTTGGCGACTCTTCAGGCGGCAACCGAGAATAAATAAGAAGTCTGTTTAAACCGGTTCGGTTGTTATATCGCCGCGCTCCGCTGATGAACTTTAATTCGTCCCATAATGTTGTATTGCTCGCAGACCGAGGGGTGAATCTGACAGGTTACCTGCTACAAAGGTGTGTCATAAGTGGTGCGGGGGCCGGCTGGCTTTTTGGTGGGACCTGCTTTGTTCGGTATACTTTATATGATGAGCGTTACGCTCTTACCAGGCATTATGAGAGAGAGGGATAATCCCGCCCCGAGATTAGGCATATATCCACTCCGGGACCGCAACCTTGCGGGTGGTCGCTCTGGTGGGAGTGTACCGACAGAGGTGTGGAGATGAAATTTACTCAAGAAACCTCAGATACTCCAAAACTGAAGACTACTCATCTTTTTGGTGAGTTTCTGGTTTCAAAGGGTTTGCTTACGCGCCTGCAGTTGGGCAAGGCGCTGGATGAGCAGCGCAGGTACGGCGGACGCCTCGGCGAGGCGCTGGTCCGCCTCGGTATGATGACCGAAGAACAGGTTACCCAGACCCTGGCTGAGCACCTCTCTATGGAGTATTTCCACTTTGATGACATATCCAAAATCAACCTCAATGTCGCCAGAATACTCGATGAGAGCATTGCGAAACGGTTCTGCCTCGTGGCCATCGGCGAAATAGACAATAAGGTCATTGTCGCAATGGGTGACCCCCTCAATGTCATCGCAATAGATACAATAACACTGAAAATAAAGCGGCCTATCAAGGTCGTCATCGGCTCAGCCCAGGAGATTCGCAGGGCCATCGAAATAATCTACCACGGCTCTGATGTGGAGGAGCAGCATCTTAGAGAGCTGGTTCAGCACGAGGTTAACAGGCAGGATATCGAAGACGAGAAGGTCGAATCCATTCTCGAGGAAGTCGCAGACGGCGACAGCAGCAACGAAGCAGCGGCAACCAAGGCGCCGGTTATTCGCTTCGTTGATTTGTTGCTCAGCCAGGCGGTCAAAAGCAGGGCCAGCGACGTTCATATCGAGCCGCAGGAGAAATCGATGATGATTCGTATGCGTATAGACGGTATGCTGCGGGAGATGGTGCCGCCGGCCAGAAATATGCAGGGAGCTGTCATCGCCAGAATCAAGATACTCTCAAAGCTCGATATCGCCGAGCGCCGGCTGCCTCAGGACGGCCGGCTCAAGATAAGGGCCTCCAACAGAGATATCGACGTCCGCGTCTCTACGCTTCCGACCATATACGGCGAAAAAGTGGTTATGCGTATTCTCGATGCCTCGGCGGCGACTCATAACCTCGATAAGCTCGGAATCGAACCCAACCTGTTCGCCGTGCTCAAAAATGCCCTCTCCCAGCCCCACGGGATTATGATTGTCACGGGGCCCACGGGAAGCGGCAAAAGCACAACACTTTACGCCTGCCTCAACTATGTCAGGGACCCGACTCTGAACATAACCACCGTTGAGGACCCGGTCGAATACCGCCTTGGGGGCATTAACCAGGTTCAGGTCAAGCCGGAAATCGACCTGACGTTTGCTGCCTGCCTGCGGTCAATCCTCAGACAGGACCCCGATATTGTCCTCATAGGAGAAATTAGAGATAAAGAGACGGTTGAAATTGCCATAAAAGCGTCTCTGACAGGCCACCTCGTGCTGAGCACCTTCCACACCAACGACGCCCCCAGCGCCATAACTCGTCTGGTTAATATGGGAATCGAATCGTACCTGCTTGCGTCGTCGCTTAACCTGGTTATTGCCCAGCGGTTAGTCAGGAGGATTTGCGATAAATGTAAAGAGCCGGTAACGCTGAATGATGAGGTATTGAAACGGCTCCAAATCAACCCGGATAAGCTGAAAGGCGTCACGCTTTATCATGGCCACGGCTGCAGCGCGTGCGGCAACACGGGCTACCACGGGCGATTGCCGATATTTGAGTTTCTCGTTATGGACCACGAAATGCGGGATATGGTGACTGCCGGCGCAAACGAGGCACAGCTCAGGGCTCAGGCGAGACAAAAGGGATATGGGGGACTTCTCGAAAGCGGCGTGATAAAAATGCTCCAGGGACTTACGACGGCGGAAGAAGTGCTGGGTGTAACGTTTAGCGAGGATATAGGGGATATAGGGCTAGAGAAGGAAGAGAGTGTAGTTGCGGCCCCGGAGTTGACAAGCGGCAGCAATGGGCCGGCAAAGACGTGATTTTTTGCTAAAGCAGGGCTTTTGCAAAGACGATGGTTAAACTGCTGAGTTTGCGGGCCGACCGAACAGGAAGAGAGGAGCGACTTTCAGGGACTTTTTGAATGAAGAACTTCAAATATAGTGCGTGTGATGCGTCGGGTTCGCGGAAAGAAGGGCTTACTCAGGCCAATTCCGCCAACGACGTGGTTGCCTGGCTTCGTGAGCGGGGGCTAACGCCTGTTTCCATCCAGGAGATAATGGAGGCGGTCAAACAGGCCCCGAAAAAGCAGCGCAGAAAACGTATAAAATCCGCGGACGTGGCCGCACTTTGCTGGCAGTTGACCACGATGGTCGAGGGCGGCATCCCCATCACCACCGCCATAGAAACCATTTCCTCCGACATAGAGAACCTCTATCTTCAGGAGGTGCTCCAGCGCATTCTCGATAAGATGCGAAGAGGCGAGAACTTTTCCGGCGGAATTGCCGAATTCCCGAAGGTATTCGACCAGCTCTCGAAGGCAATCATTCTGGCCGGTGAGACCAGCGGTAATCTGCCTGGCTCGCTAAAGAGAGTGGCGGAGCATTTTGAAAGCCGCGACCGGCTGGCTAAAAAGGTCAAAGGCGCAATGGCATACCCCGTTTTTGTTATGGTCTTCATAGTTCTGATTGTGATATTCATAATGACCTTTATCATTCCCAGGTTCCGCATGATATTCGACCAGTTCGGCGGCGAGCTGCCCGCATTTACACGCGGATTTATGGGCTTCTATGACTTTGTGCGGTCCAATCTCATTTACATAATCGGCTCGGCCTTCCTCATTGGCTTTGTCGCAGTATCAATATTCAAGACTCCTAAAGGCCACTACTTCTTTTCCAAAATCGCCCTGCGGATTCCACTGTTTGGGAAAATCATCAGCCAGGCATTTGTTGCTACGTTCTGCAAGACTATGGCGACCCTGCTGGCGGCGGGCGTCTCCGTCCTCGAGGTCTTTGACATTCTGGCGACGATGACCAAAAACGACGTAATAAAGAACGCGATTGTCCGCAGCAGAGAGCACATTGTCCAGGGCTCCAATGTCTCGCTTGGCCTGGCGACGGCGGGCTTTTTCCCGAATATGGTCGTCAAGATGATTCAGGTGGGCGAGGAAAGCGGCTCGCTGCCGCAGGTCCTGGAGCGAACCAGCGATTACTACGAACGAAAGGTCGATGCCATGATAAGCACGGTGCTCGGCCTGCTCGAACCAATAATGATTGTAACGGTCGGAGGGATTGTATTGGTCGTTATCCTGGCGCTGTATCTGCCTATCTTCACGATGGGCGGGACCGGCAAATAATACCGGGATACGAACGTGATGAGGTAATAAAGTTACCCTGTAAATCGGCCGATTTGCGCTGTGGCAGGTCGGAATTGGTAATTAACCCATTTTTTAGTTTTTAAGGAGAAAGCAAAATGATTAGCAGAAAAGGTTTTACACTTATCGAGCTGATGGTGGTCATCTTCATCGTCGGTATCCTGGCGGCGGTCGCCATACCGATTATGCGTGGCCGAATTGACGCAGCCAAGTGGTCGGAAGGCAAGGCCGCTGCGGGTAGTATCCGCACTGCCGCTCGCGCGTATATCGCCGAGAGGGGCAATGGCTTCACCTATGCTGGTACGAGTCTTACGGACCTGGGTTTCGCCCCTGGCGACCTTGACGGTAAGTACTTCGCTGAGACTGATTACTCTGTTACGTTCACGGATGGCGCATCTGGTTCACCACCCACTTATCTCGTCAGAGTGGATTCGAGCAAGACCGGCGAAGCGCCGTCAGTGCCCAGTTCGATGACACTGGACGATCTCGGGACGTTTGTCGAGATACCGTAAGCCGAACATCGGCTCGTGTGGCTTAACCGCCACATTTTTGATTATACGGTCAAAAGGTGGGGGTCCCAAAGGCCCCCACCTTCAATGTTCGCAGAGAGGTGAATTGTTATGATGTCCAATAACAGCAAACGAGAGACGGGTTTTACGCTTATCGAGTTAATGGTCGTCATCTTTATTATCGGCATCCTGTCTGCCGTGGCGATTCCGTATATGAAAGGCCGAACCGACGCCGCCAAGTGGTCGGAGGGCAAGGCGATAGCCGGCAGTATTCGCACCGCCGCTCGCGCGTATATCGCCGAGAGAGGTAATGGTTTCACCTTCGCGGGTACGTCACTGACACAACTGGGCTTTGCCCCTGGCGACCTTACAGGCAGGTACTTTGCGGAGGGGGATTACGAGATTACGTTCACGGATGTTGGGGTTGGTTTACCACCAACTTATCTCATCAGAGTGGATTCGAGCAAGACCGGCGAAGCACCGCAAGCACCCAGCTCGATGGAACTGACCGATGCCGGGATATTTACCGAGATACCATAAGCCAAAAGTTGGATTGAATTTTAATGATGTCGAAGAAGAGAGGTAAATCAGGTAAAGGTATTACGCTCATAGAGCTGGTGATTATCCTCTTTTTCATCGGCATTCTGTCTGCGGCTGCGATTCCATATATGAGGGGAAGGTCCGACGCTTCCAAATGGGCCGAGGGCAAGGCGATTGCCGGCAGTATTCGCACCGCCGCAGATGTCTATCGCAAGGGAAAAGACAAAAATTTTGACTTCTCAGGGACTACTCTCAAAGACCTCGGCTTTACCGTCAACCCCAATCAGCCGGGCGGTGACCTCGACGGCAAGTTTTTCTCCGATGACTGTTTCTCAATAGAGTTCTCAAAAAATGGTGATTATCTTATCACGGTAAACGCTACAAAGTCCACCAGCGGCGATGCGCCTTCTACGCCGCAACAGATGACATTCGACAGCGCCGGTGTCTTCTTGGAAGTCCCATAACTGCTTTTGCTCGGGCGTTTTTGGAATCGCCCGTTTTATCCCGTATATTTTATATAGTTGCGTTTCAAAAATGAGCACCTTGCGTGTGTCTTATGGGGAAATTGAGCATGACAGTTAAAAAAAACATATCGGCGAGTGCGTTCACAATCATCGAGATAATGATTGCGGTAGTGATATTTATCGTCTCATTTCTCGGCACGTCGGCGTATCGGTATGGCGCCACCCTGGATGCCCGCAGAGCAGATTTGCAGACAAAGGCCACCCGGACGGCATTGTTGTTTTGTGAGGGCTGGAACGGCGTGGGCGGCGCTGCGTCGTTTAAACCCGTCGCTGCGTTTAGTTCCGACATTACCATCAGCGTCAGCGTCGGCCCTGATGCCCCAAGCGGCTTTACCTGGTTAGGCAGCTACAAAGTCAGTTTTGAGGGGACCGATTATTTCGTGACGCTTTCCTGGAAAAAAATGAGCGCGGACCTGAAAGCTTTGAGCGTCATCGTAAACTGGAACGCATCTGGGCAGGATACCGGCAGCTTTGCTGACGCCCAGAAATCGTATCGGCTGACGACATACGTCGAGGACCCGAGCTGACGTTTTGTCGGAGGCGGCAAGGATAATGATAATGAGCGAACCAATGCTGAAAAACAAAACACGTAATCATCGGGGTTTCAGTCTCGTCGAGATTATGGTTGCCTCGGCTATGGCGGTAATAGTAGTGTTTGGTCTGGCGATTGCGCTGACTGACAGTCAGCGCGGCTGGAACGCAATGTACAATCGTGTTTACTCGGACGTCGTTACAGGCGGCCACATTGCGGCAAGGTTGTTTGATGCAGTCGTGCGAAAATCGAGCATCCAGTTGTTCCAGCTGGATGAGGACGGACAGTGGGTCGAGGTCTATTACTACGCGGACCCCAACTCTGTATTGATTGACCGTTATGCGCGTTTCTTCCAGTCGGAAGGCAATCTTTGTGTTGAATATGGGCAGCGCAATCCCAGAGAAATCTTGAGCGTCGAGACCATTTGCGGCAATGTTTCCTCTTGCTCATTTATGCAAACCGGACGCTCAATGCAAATGGTGCTGACTCTCGATAACGGCAAAGAAAAGCTTACCACTGTCACCTCCGCAGTGATGCATAATTAACGTTTCTGCACGGGGCAGGAACGTTTCTCCGAATGAAGGACCAAATTGAGTGGAGATTGTTCCAATGAACCCGAAAAGATTGTCTAAAAAAGCAAGATGTGGGGCAGTGCTGCCCCTGGTGGTCCTGATAGTCCTTTTGTTGGTGATTATTGGTTTAGGCGTGACCGGACTTGGTTTGCACAGCAGGTTGTTTGCGATTCGCTCGGCTGACAGTATAACCGCCCGCTCCGCCGCAGATGCCGCCGTCTCTGACGCTATTTTCGAAATGAACGAAAAATTGAAAGTTAAACCCTGGAACAATTCGTCGCTTCCCGCCGCCTCGAACGTGGCGCTGCTCGACAGTGACGCCGCTTATGATTATGAGGTTGCCGAGAATAACGGCATTTATACCGTTGAGGGAACAGGCAGAGCCGGCATCAGTGTTCACACCGTCAACGGTGCCTTGCGGCTTGCCAGCCCCTTTGACTATGCGCTGTTCACGCGTAACACCATCGAACTTAAAAACTGTGGCAAAGTTGATTGGTATAACAATAAACCCGGTGACTGGCCTCTGCAGGTCGGCACCACCAGCACCGCAGCAGGCGATATAACGCTTATGAACGGCTCAACCATAAACGGCGATGTCCTGGTCGGTGTGGGCGGCGACCCCGAGGTCGTAATTAACGGTCACGCAGGCGCGACAATCACCGGCGGCACTGACTCGTTCACTTACATACCGCCTCTGCCGCCTGTTATTGTGCCTAACCCTGTGGCGTCTATGTCATCCGGCGGCCAGATTACTAACTCAACAACTATAAGCGCCTCCGGCAAGTATTCGGGCATTAACTTGGGCAACAGCATAGTGCTGACGATAGATAAGCCGGTTACGCTTTATATCACAGGTGACGTGTTACTCAGCAATTCTGCCGAGATTAAAATCAACAGCGGCGGGTCTCTGGTCATGTATGTCGGAGGTAGTGTTATTGGCAATTACTCGGCGGGGTTCAACAACACTACCGCCAATGCTAAGAAGCTTGGCATATACTGCCTGGATACCTGTAGAACGGTTTTGTTCAAGAATAGCAGCAGTTTTTACGGGACGATTTACGCTCTGAACGCCGCTGTTACAATCGATAATTCCGCTAACATATATGGTTCGGTGGTCTCCGACAGTTTCATTCTCAAAAACTCCGGCAGATTGCACTACGATGCCGCTTTGAGAGATAGAACTGTAAACGACGAAGGCGTAAGGTTTTCAATTAAAAGATGGAGCGAACAGTAGCAGCACACACACCGCCGCAGATGCCTGCTGCAAGGGAAATGGGCAGGGAATACAACTTTCCAGGCACCGCCCTGGAGGACATTGGCTTCCGGGTAAACTTAAGTGCTGGCGGTGGAGACCTCGACGGCAAATACTTCACTGATGACTGTTTCTCAATACAGTTTTCACCGGCGGGTGATTACTTGATTACGGTGGACGCCACGCAATCGAAAAGCGGCGCCTCGCCCTCCGCGCCGCGGCAGATGACCCTCAACAGCGCCGGTGTCTTCACCGAGATACCTTGACCCGTTTCTTTCCCTTGTTCGACGTTCTGCGTTCAATGTTCTACGTTCGATGTTCTGTCATCTCTCATCCCTCGTTTCTTTCAATCCCTCGTTTTTTTGCTTCCGTTAGTTTTATTTTGTATGCTTTACAAGTGTTGTTTTGAACGCAGGGGGGCGACATTTGCGGGTATCCTTTTCGAGTCCGGGCCTTTGCGGCCCTGAAGTAAATCACCCCGTGCATTGCCGTTAAACAATGGCACACAACGGCCGATAACTGCTGTGAGGGACTTTTAGTTTTACAGTGATGTCTGAACCGACTACATCGCAACTTTGCCAGGTAGCCGCCCGATACCCTGAAGAGGCCGGAAAACTGTGTTTGCGGCAGCCCTTGCCGTTACTTATAGGACGCCCGGCTGTGGCTCAACGCCCACATGGCACATTCCCCACTTATCGCAATTTCTACTTAAAAACACTCTTTGTTAAGCCGATGAAGGGGTGGTGTTTGATATTGAATCACATTGGCAGTTATGTCGATGGCTTTGTCTTTACGCTGTTTGGCCAAAGAAAGGGCTGGTCTAAACAAAGTATGAGGTTTGAGTGGAAACGACTTCTCGGTTTTAGCCAGGACGATGTGCTGGGACTGGACATCGGCTCGTCCTCGGTGAGGATGGTTAAGCTCGCCAGGGAAAACGATGGCTTCGCCGTTGTCGCGGCCAGCATAAGTGATATCGACCAAACGGACGGTGACGTCGACGCAAGAGAAGACAACGCCGTCAAGGCGGTGCAAAGGTGTATGGCCTCTGCCAGAACCCGTGCACGGTGGGCCGTATGCAGCGTCTCCGGGCCGGAGGTTGCCGTGCGGCACTTCAATTTCCCTCCGTTGCAGCCCGCGGAGCTCGAAGGAGCGGTCCGGCTGGAGGCGTCGCAGGTCTGCCCCTTCAACGTTGATGACGGTGTAGTCGAGTATCAAAACATACAAAATGGCGCTACGGACAACGTCGCTGCCGGTGTCCTCGTGGCCGCAACCAACCAGGTCATACAACGCAAAGTCCGCATTGTGGAAAAGGCCTCTTTGAATTGTGTGCTGATGGATGTCGATGGGCTGGCGCTTCTCAATTGCCTTATCGAAAGCAAAAAAGACGGCAGCCAGATGAACTCCTCGGCAATCCTCGACGTCGGCGCATCCTGCACAACGCTGGCGGTAATGGGCGAAAACAATCTCCCGTTTATGCGCACTGTGCCTTACGCGGGCAATGACATCGTCAATCAGATTGCCAGGGACAACAATGTGTCGCCCGAAGTCGTCAAGAAGGATATCTACGGCTCCACCAGGCCGACAATACCGCCTGAGAATCTTCGGCCCTGCCTGGAAAATGCCTGTCAGAAGCTCATCAGCGATGTTGCCGAAACCCTCCGATACCACAGCGCCCAGGCAAAGTCCTCGCCTGTTGAGCAGATACTGGTGTGCGGCGGCTTTGGAATGGTCAAAGGATTCGTCGATATTCTGAACAAACACCTGCCCATAAGGGCGATTCTTTGGAATCCCTTCGATACGATGCGGTGCAGCGTGGGTAGGCAGTGTCTGGACGTCATTCAGGTAAATGGCCCGGCAATGGCGGTCGCCGCCGGGCTTGCGATGAGGTCGGTCTGATATGTTTACTATCGATCTGCTAAAAGGACAGGGGCTTCCGGTCAGAACCAGGCCGAAGGGCGTCGCCATTTTTGTCGCCACCTTCACTGTCCCGGCGCTGGTGGCGATTCTGATGGCCGGCTACTACGTCCGAAATGAAGTCGTCATATCGATTCAAAGGCAAAATATCGTTGGCATCGAGATGCAGACACATCGCCTCGCCGACGCCTTAAAGCTCAAGGAATCCTACGAAAAAGATAAATCCGCCGTCTCCGGTTGTCTGATTGATGTGGCTGCCTCAATTCGCAGGCATATCCAGTGGTCGCCCGTCCTCGTAACACTGGTGGAAAACCTGCCCGATTCAGTGGTTCTTACAAACCTTGAGGTAAACCAGCACTCTATAAAACGCAAAGTCGCCGTCAAAGGCGACGCTGAGAAGAAAGTTGATACCAGTATCCCCGTCAGAATATTGAAGATGCGAGTCAGCGGAAATCCAACCTACAATTGCGACCTCGAAGTCAGGGCGTTCCGTGACCGGCTGCGGGCCTCAAAGGTCCTCGGGCCGGCGCTCGAAGAAATCAACTTTTCCTCGCTGGGACACGACAAGCTCGATGGCCGCGACGTCGTCTGCTATGACATAGAATGCGTCTTCAAATCAGGATTATAGCGAGTTATTATGCGGACTTATAAGAAGTACATGTTGACGATGAGCGTGGTTTGGGCAGTGTCTTTTGTGCTGTTTGTGCTGGCTTATTTCCTTGTCATTTCCCCGCAGCTGCAGGTCAAAGCCCAGCTTGTTAAGGAAGTGGTTGAAAAGCAGCAGGAGTATAATGCAGCGGTTAATGCTGCTCAGGAAGACAACAAGAAAAAACTGGCCGACGAGGTTGATGGGTTGAAAAGCAAATTGGGTGACTACGCCGTCGAGTTTGAAGAATCGGCTAACCTGACCTTCGACATCAGTCGCATCGCCGCCGATAAGCAGGTCGGCTCCTTTACCGTCAAGACGACCGAACAGTCAAAGGATGCGGACAGGGACAAGTCCGCACCCAAGTATCTGCAGGAAAACCGTATTGATATCTCGTTCGCGTCGAATTTCGGTCAGTTTGCGTCATTCTTGAACGCCCTCGAGAGGCATCGGCCCGTGATTTTCGTCGATAAATTCAAGGTGTCGCGGGGAACTCAGGGCGAGACCGTGCATGAGGTGGATATGGACCTTTCGGTCCTTGTTAAAAAGCGACCGGAGGGCTAAGGGGAATTCGAGTCTGAATCAGCCGCTGCGGCTCGGGCGGGATAGGTGGGCCGACTCTTAGATATAAAAAAATGAGAGTAATCGCAATAGCAAATCAGAAAGGCGGATGCGGGAAGACGACCACGACGGTCAATCTCGCGGCCGCATTTGCGCGAAAGGGTAAAAAGGTCCTCGTCGTTGACCTTGACCCTCAGGGCCACGCCACGCTCGGACTGGGCTGCGACCCCGAATCGTTCACCAAGACCATATACAACGCACTGGTTAGTCTCGAAGTGCCGATAGCCGACGTGATTGTGCCCAGCAAGACCGAAAACATAGACGTCGCGCCCAGCAACGTCCTGTTGTCGGGAGCGGAACTTGACCTGGCCTCTGTGACAGGCAGGGAGTTTATGCTCAGCGAGCAGTTCAAAACGATAGAAAACCGCTATGACTTCTGCGTCATCGATTGTCCGCCTTCGCTGGGTATCCTTACGCTCAACTCGCTGGTCGCCAGCACCGATGTCATAGTCCCTGTTCAGGTGCACTATTATGCAATGGAGGGGCTTAAGCAATTATTCGAGACCTGCGAAATCATACAGGAGCACTTTTATCCCTGCACCGTAAAAATCACCGGTCTGCTGCTCACCTTTGTCGAGGACCGGCTCATTTTCACCAGGCAGATTCAGCAGCAGATGCGAGAGTTCTTTGGCGACCTGGTCTTCGATACCGTCATTCATAGAAGTATCCGGCTGGCCGAAGCGCCAAGCGCCGGCGAAAGCATCCTGACCTACGCCCCGGACAGCAGGGGGGCCGTTGAGTATCTTGCTCTCGTTGACGAAATCCTTTATGGCAAAGCTCATATCCGGGCAACCAAGGGCCAGACGCTTGAAGCCGATGAGAATATCGAAGCCGCTGTTGCAATAACCCAGGACGGCGACCCCGGCAAACAGACTTCGGCGAGCCTGGTCGAGCCGGGGCAACTCAGCGATGCTGTCGGCTCATCGCAACAGGATGCTGCAAACCCGGCATCCGATGTTGACCCGGGTCAGCAAGTATGCGTTGCGCCGGAGCTTGCCGGCAAGACCACTGTTGAACCAGCCGAGCCGGAGCCGGTTCAGCAAACGGCAAACATCGAAGACTCTGAAAAGCAATCCGGCGACACCGATGGTTCTGGACCGACTGAGGAGGTGAACAATGCTTAAGAGGAGAGCGGGACTGCAAAAAGAAATTTCCAAGATTTTCACCGGCGTCCAAATTCCCAAGCAGGATGTCTCCGGAGCCGCCACCCGTCCCGCTGCACCGGCACCAGCTAAGTACGTTCCCCCAAAGACGGTTGCTCCTGCTCCCACTCCTGCACCTCGTCTCTTCACTATTCCGGAACCGTCGCAGTACACCCCGCCGCCCAAGCAGACCACTTACGAGTCGCCCAAGCAGACCACATACGAGCCGCCCAAGCAGGCCATTTACGAGCCGCCGGCTCCCATCACCAGACAGCCCCAGCCAGAACCGTTGCCCAGGCCACCCAGGCAGACACCATTTCTGAAAACCTGGGAGCAGATAAAGGCCAAGTTGTTTGCTCCGAAACCCGGAGTTGACAACCGCAGGCAAAAAATGATAATTTTGGTGATGCCGGTTTTGTTCGTGGTTTTTGTTGTCGTGCTGTTTCAGATGCTCCGGACGCCGGCCCCCCAGAAGCCAAAGTCCAAGTCCGCATCCTCCGCAACCGCTGTCGCATTTGACAGCAAAATCGACTGGGAGCTGCCGCCGCTTTACCCCAAAAACCTCCGCGACCCGATGGTCTTCGGTGTCGTCGCCCAGGCCCAGGAGGATACCAGCAGACCTATGGTAAAAGGCATTGTTTACAGCGATGACAATCCCTGTGCTGTTGTTGGCGACCGAATCGTCTCGGCGGGCGATGTCGTCCAGGGGGCGACGGTCGTAAAAATCAACCGCGATAGCGTTGAGTTCGCTATTGGGGATAAAAACTGGACACAGAAAGTCGAACGTTAAACGGAACATAAACCAAAAGAAGATTATGTAACATTAAGTTTAGAAAGGGACAGTTATGAAAAGGTCGATGAACTTCAGAACAATCTATTTGCCGGCGATTCTCACATTGCTGCTGTTGCCCTGCGTCGCTGCGATCGCCGCCGCCGCACTCGCTGACCAAGGCGAGCCCAACGCGGGCAAGGTAGAGGTTCTCACAAGCCTCGAGCAGCGAATGCAAAAGAAAATCAGCGTGGATTTCAGGGACACGGCCATTGACGACGTTATAAGGATTATGGCCGAGCAGGCCGACGTTGACGTCGTCAAAAGCCCAAAAGTCACAGGCACAGTAACAGCAAAGCTCAAAGACGTCCCCCTCGAAGAGGCCCTTAGAAACATTCTTGCCGCACACGGCTACGATTACGTCATGAGCAAGAGCATGATTAGGGTGGCGCCTTCGGGGGAAATCACGCAGGAGGCCGAAAAGCTGGTCAATAAGATTTACCGGATTACATACGCCGACATCAAAGGGGTGGAAAAGGCCCTGCAAAAGTTCATCTCACAGCGCGGCTCAATATCCGTCAACGTCGGGACCAGCAACATAATCGTTACCGACACCGAGAGCAAAATAAAGGCCATCGACACATTCATCGAGGAAATCGACCGTATAACGCCGCTGATACTCGTCGAGGCAAGAATCTACGACATCAGCAGCCAGGACAAATTGGACCTCGGCGTCGAATGGGACGCGGGGCGAAATACCGCGTACACTTCCAGTGCCGGAGGCACCGCTGCCCTCCCGGCCGGCGCAGTCGTAGGTGCTAATCCCACCGGCGACATTAATCCATTCGCAACGGGTGTTTTTCGAGGCGCTACGGGGAAATCCAGCACTACCGGCCTGCTCCAGTTCGGCTGGCTCAAGGACAACATTGATATCGATATGGTCATCAAGGCGCAGAAGAACCTCATTAATGCCAAGCTGTTGGCAAATCCGAGGATATTAGTGCTCGATAACGAAAAGGCACAGATAAAGATTACGTCCGAAATACCATATCAGGAGCTGACGCAGACGAGCGGCGGCGGCAATATCGGCACGACCAGCTTCAAAGATGTCGGTGTGTCGCTTGACGTTGTCCCGCATCTTACGAGGGATGAAATGATTCGGCTCAATTTGAGGCCGACGTTCAGCGTCCAGTCAGGCAACGTGACGTTACAGTCGGGCACTCCGTATCCGGTGCCCATTATAGATAAGCGGGAGGCCGAGACCACGCTGTTGGTTAAAAACGGCCAGACGGTTGTGCTCGGCGGCCTTCGCAAAAAAGACGTCTCAAAGCAGGTCAACAAGGTCCCGCTCTTAGGTGATATACCTCTGCTTGGCCTTCTGTTCAGGTTTGAAGGCGAGAGCACCATCAACAGCGAGCTGGTTGTGTTCGTAACGCCCTCGATAGTCAAGGAAGGCGGGCTTTCTCCACTTGAGCAAAAGCAGCTTGAGGTAACTAATTTCCCGGGACCAGTACCGGAACCTACAAGGGCGGAAAAGAGCGCCGCGGCCGGTAATGATTAACGGCTGAAACTATTCCCGGAACGCCGGGGATTCTCTGACTATATCCGCCAAGGCGGATAAAAGCGAGGTAGTCCCGAGGCCCGACGCAGGTCGGCCTCGGGACTATTTCTTTCCTGCCGGTCTTACTCGCATTGATTCCGTCTGCCGGCGTGCGGCGAGGTATTCTATTTTTTCAGCAAGAATCCCTTCAGTGCCATTTTGGGTATTTCGAACGTTTCTGCCGGTATTTCTACGGATTTTTTGCGGCCTTTTTGTTTGGCCTTTCTGTTGCTGTTCCACGCCAATTGGCCGAACAATTTTACCGCTGTGTATAATGCCCACGTCGTCACCTTGCCGACGCCCAGGACATCCATACCCTGCTGGAAGATTTGGTCGGCCCTGTTTTTGGGATACGCGTTGAGCTGCACCCAGTACAGGTAGTCGTGTATTACCGCGGCATTGCCGTATTTGCCCCAGGGAGGGAATATCAACCAGAAAATTCTCGGCACACTTGCGAAATCAGTTATAAAGCCGGCGGGCACTTCTATTGTCTCGCTGTCTTCCGTCTTACCCAGGTAAAAAGAGAATTTCCTTCGCAGGACCCACGTTTTGCCGTCCGGCAGGGGGGACACTATCAGGTTTTCGGTAAACGCGCTCATCGTTCACACCTCACAATCCGTTACTGTTGTTGGTTTTCTGTAGCCATGGACATAAGCTAATTGTTTCTGGTGACCCTGAAGCTGCCGTCCACGCCCGCTTGTATCTTGATATTGCCGTCCGCGGCCGTGGTATATATCTTTTTCTTCAGGTTGTAATCGACAAAGTCCCTCACCCCCTGGGCCACCTTGATTGTAATGGCCTGACTTCGCCTTTTCGCTATGGCTACGCTCAGCAGGTCAACCACTTCCTTTCTTGGATGCCCATAATGCCAGGTAGTAAAGTGATTGTTGGTGCCTTTCCCGTAATCCCACGGGCCTACGGATATTACCGCGATTTCCGGCGTCATTGCCTCGACTAATTCCGGGGTAGTGCCGTTCTGAGAGCCGTGATGGCCCGCGTGGTAAACGTCAACGTCGAGGATGCTTTGCTGTTCTTCTGCCTCGTTCGAATCACCCTTATAGTAACCAAGCATGGCCTCTATCGGGGATTCCTCTGAGTCTCCCGTAAAAAGAAATGATGCATTGCCCAAATCGACTCTTATGACCAGGCTTTGATTGTTCTTATTGTCAAATTCACTGTGCGGCCATCCCGGATTGTCCGTCAAACGCGCCCATAGAATGACAATGTTGGGGTCACAGTCATTGCACTCGATAGGGTCGATAACGTTATCAGTCAGACCTTTTTTGTTGCCTCCGGCAGTTACCTGGTCGTTGTTTATCTCCCTGATTATTATGTTTTTTGAGATTGCGTTGTTTCTTACCCAGTTTGCGTTTTCAGTTCCGCGCCCCTGAGTATCTCCGTTGTCAATATAGCGTTTGACTGTAAAGGCCTCACAGACATTTTTCAAGGCGCTGGTGTGGTCGGGATGGTTGTGTGTAATAATGACCGACTCCAATGTTCTGTTCAGCGCCGGCCTGTCATCGAAGAACTTATTGAGATAGGTAATGAGTTTGTCTGTGTATTGTGCGTCCTGCGCACCTGCATCAATTAGAATCGCGCCGCACGGGAACTCAAGCAGCGTTGCGTCGGCCTGCCCAACGTCGATAAAGTGCGCATACATTTGACAGTCCGCCGCACTTGTCTGTGACTGCGAACAGCCCCCGAAACCAACGACCATCATTGCTGCCAGGATACGAACTAACAGGGATTTCATAATTGTTCTCCTTTCTGCCCCTCATCGGGTCTTTTTCTCGCCTTTATATTTGAATGAGGTTCCCATTCTCACGATATTGCGTGGTTGCAAGATACCTGGAATCGGCAACGGGAGGAAGGTGTGTTTGATGTTTTGAACAACGCCGACCAGCCGTTTATCAGCCAGGCCGAAAAAGTCAAGGTTGTTCTGTTTTCCTGATGGTGCAATAATGATACAAATAGTCGCCTTAAGTCAAATGTTTTTCACTCCCAAAAGCAAGGATATTTTTATTCGGAGTGACAGAATTTGACACTGCCGCCATTTTACGTAGATTTACATAGTTCCTCGCCCTTCGACTGCTTCGATTGCACTCAAGACAGGCAAGAAAGGTACGCTCAAAATGCTCGTAAAGGTATCTTGCAGTTTTGGGATTGAAGAAAGATGGGGTTAGGATAGAATCTACCCCGTGAGATAGACAAGGTCATCTCACGGGGTAAAGTTTCTAAAGTCAAAGAAATGTAAGATTGGAGGATAATATGAATCGCAGAACATTCTTAAAGGGCGTGCCGGCTTTGACGATGCTGGCCGCCGCAGCGCCCGGCCTAACCGAGGACGCCAACACAGCGCCCAGCTCCACCCCAGAGATGCAGGCGGGCCTGCAGACGGATAGCGCCGTGCAACTTGACATAATCAAGCTCAATCCCCCTGACTTGAACAAGGGAATATCCGTTATGCAGGCGTTGAAGAAAAGAAAAACGCAGCGGGATATCTCGGACAAGAAACTCACCCTGCAACAGTTGTCAGACCTGCTTTGGGCGGCTGATGGTATAAACAGACCAGACGGCAAGCGCACTGCACCCGCGGCAATAGCTCTGTATTCCGTTGATATTTATGTAGTGCTGCCGGAAGGGGTCTATTTATATGATGTGGCCAGGCACGAGCTTAAACCCGTTGCAAAAGGTGATTTTCGGAAACTGGCCGGTACGCAGGATTTCGTGTTCATTGCACCGGTGAATCTGGTTTATGTTCTTAACGTCAAGAGCTGGCGGAATGCACCTATGCCTGTATCGGATGAAAAACGAGACCTATGGGTGCACATTGAAGTGGGTCTTGTTACCCAAAATGTCAATCTGTATTGTGCATCGGAAGGATTAGGAGCAACGGTCAGGGGATTAATTGACCAAAAGAAATTTGGTGAAGTCATTAAAGTAAGGCCGGAACAAGTAGTCCTGGCCCATACTATCGGGTATCCAAAATAAGAGCAGATTGTTCTTTTCAAAGATTGGAGGATTATATGAATCGCAGAACGTTCTTAAAGGGCGTGCCGGCTTTGACCGTGCTTGCCGCCGCATCGCCCGGCCTCACCGAGGACGCCAACACAGCACCCGGCTCCGCCCGGGATGCCAACACAGCGTTCAGTTCCACCCTGGACCTGCAACCGATAACGCTTGTGAAACCCGAGACGGACGGCGGCAAAAGCGTGCTGGCGGCCCTGCAGGCAAGAAGGACTATCCGCAACATCAGTTCAAAAGAGCTTGCCCCGCAGGCGCTGTCTAATCTTCTGTGGGCGGCCTGGGGTGTGAACCGCCAGAGCGGGCCATTTGGTCATTTGGGAAGAACGGCCGCATCGGCCAGTAACTCTCAGGAAATGGACCTTTACGTCGTCCTGCCGGAAGGAGTGTATCTCTACGAGGCGGTCGGTCATCGCCTGAGTCCCGTTATCGCAGGGGACCTGCGCGGCAAGGTAGGTGCACACGGCCGAAGAGACGTTATGGTTAAAGCCCCGGTGATTCTCATCTTCGTCGTGGATATCGCCAAATACAGTAAGTCGCCGTTTCAGGAACCCGGCTTGAAGGACCTGGAGATACAGAAGTCCTATTACAACGTCGCCACGGGTCTAATTGCAGGAAACGTTTACTTGTTCGCCGCCTCGCAGGGCCTGGCCGCGTGGTTCCACAACTGCAATAAAGCGGGCTTAGCCAGCGAGTTAAAACTCCGGCCCGAACAGCGAGTCCTATACGCCCAGACAGTCGGTTTCCCCGCCCTGAGTGGAATCGAAGGGCCGGCGTAGGCGGACCTCGTCGTTCGTATATCGTATTTCGGGTGAGGATGTCCGCTGCGTAAGCGAATTTGTTGCTCCTTCGATTTTTTCGACTTGGTTCGACGCTCACCACAGGCCGCTCCCTTCGACATGCTCCCCTGCCTATGACTTGCAGGGGCAGGCAGGACAAGCAAGACCGGTCCACTCAAAGCGTCAGGGCAGGCAGAGAGAGCGCAGAGATTGTCCTTATTACAAAGACAACCTCTCGTTTGGATTCTCTCCGATATGACCTGGATGGCATGTAATTTTGGCCTATTCGAGGACGGCGGCGACCGCGGGTCTTCCTGCGTGGGCGTTGTCCAAAGGCCGCAGCAGTTTCTCCATCTTCGCCGGGTTGCTGGAACGGACAATCGCCTCTTCCCTGCCTATGTAGCCCTTGAAATAAACGTCGGCGATACTGCTGTCCATCGTATGCATACCGAACTTTCGGCTGGTTTCAATGATATTCGCAATCTCGTAGATGCGGTTTTCGCGGATGCAGTTTCTCACCGCTGAGGTGCAAAGCAGTATCTCGGTGCAGGGTATCATACCCGGCTGGTCGACGCGCCTGAACAGGGTTTGCGAGATGACCGCCTGCAGGGTGTTGGCTAACATCGTGCGAATCTGGTTTTGCTGGCCTGCGGGGTAAATATCTATAATACGCTCGATGGTCTGAGCGGCGTTAATCGTGTGTAATGTGCTGAACACCAAATGCCCCGTTTCCGCCGCCGTAACAGTCGAGCGGGTGGTTTCAAGGTCGCGCATCTCACCCACCATTATAATATCGGGGTCCTGGCGCAGGACGCGTTTGAGGGCGGCGCCGAAGCTGGGGCAGTCGAAGCCAATCTCTCGCTGCTCGATTACGCAGGTCCTGTTTTCGAGGGCGTATTCGATGGGGTCTTCGAGCGTAATGATGTGCTTTCTGTATTTTGAGTTTATGAGTCCCAGCATAGCAGCCAGAGTGGTGCTTTTTCCCGCACCGGTGTGCCCAGTCACCAGCACAAGACCCCGGGGCAAATCGGTCAGCTCTTTTACAATAGGCGCCAGGTGGAGGTCATCCAGCGAAGGAATCTGGTTTGTAATCAGACGGAAAGAAATCGCGATTGTGCCTCTTTGGTAGTGTGCGTTGACGCGGAAGCGGTGGCCATCGTCGAGCATTGTGGAGAAATCGGCGTCTCTGAGCGTTTCGAACTTCTTGAAACGTTCCGGCCCCAGCATCCCGAGCACCATCTCCTTGGCGTGCTCGTTGCTGACCACGGGAAAATCCATATCGACAAGTTCGGTATTTTTGCGCAGTATGGGCGGCAGGCCGACATTGATGTGAACGTCGCTCGCCTGGTGTTTTATCGCCTCTGAAAGTATTGTCTTTACGTCAACCATATTCCCTCACTCTGTACCATCTGTTTGGCCCATTACGCCGGTAAAACTGCCCCTTTTGATACGATAACGCTTGCAATATAAAGCACTTACCGCACACTCAGTAAGCCGCACCGGTTCATCGGCACAAATGGCTCACTACTGAAGAATTTTTCCGTTATGCGTGGGCGTAAATTTGGCTGGCTAAAACACGTGGGGATAATGCCTAAATAAGGGATTTTTGAGGTGATTGGGCCGGTCTGACGACCGATAATCTTATCCCTTTTGTGTGGGGTCGTGTTTGAGGACGATGCCGTAGAACCGCCAGACGTTCTCGAATTCTTTATAGGACATTCTCACTCGGCCCAGCACCGGGTCGCCGATGGTTACTGTTTCGTCGCCGACCTCAAGAATTGCAACGCAGTGGTCGAGCAGGAACGCATCCTTCACCACCGCCAGCGTTACATCGGCATCACGAAGCTGGCTTACCGAATCAAAGCGACGGAACTGACATTGCAGTCCCTGGGCAGCATAGCGGTCCTGGATTGCCTTGTAGAGACACCACGGCAGGGTGCCAGCGACGGGGCTTGTGTGTGAGAGGATAGCCATCTCGCCTTCCTGGGCAGACAGACCCAACTTGCGCAACGCAGTTACCGCAGCGGCAGGTCCGCAGGTGTAGTTGGTGGTTTGAAAGCAGATATTGTCGGCGTCCAGCTTCGTCTGCAAATTTGTAAGGTCGCCTCTAATCAGGGCCGGGACGAGAAACGGCAGGACCGTTCCCCAGATAACCGCCCCAATCATCACCACAAAGACAATCACTTTTTCAACCGGCCGTTTGAGCCGGCCAAGAAGGGTCATAGAACCCATAGTAACGGCAATGCCTATGATGACAAATCGCATCCGCCCGCCGGAAACCCAGGCGAGCAGGGGGACAAATGCCCTTATGCTGACGTGGGCGGCAACGGCGAGTAACGCGATGAGGGCCAGCGGAACAAAATAGCCCCATATCCAGTGAGAATTTTTAAGACGTGAGAATATGCGCCCGACCACTGCCCCAAATACAGCGGTCAGAATAACGCCTGCTGTTTCAAACCACCCGCCCATTTTTCCCCTCGACTTTGCTCGGGACAGGCTTCCCCTGCCACGGCGTCCGCACCGTAATATCGCGGCAATCGCCTTAAACCACTGTTGAGAGGGCCACCCTCTCTTCGATTCTGATGGCCCTCCTCCCTGTGGTCTAACAATAAGTGTATCAGATTGAGGGGATTAAATCAAGAGAATTTCGCCGCATCGGCTTACACCGAAGGGGATTATGTAGTCGCTTGGTTGCCATTGACAAGTGCCTTTGGCGGGTCTAAAATCTGCCCCTAAGTGGTTTTTCAGTTTGGAACGATATGAGTTGGTATTGTTTTTGAAGGTTCGGCTATGAGTGCAAGAGTTCCTTTCCGGTTGGCGGTTCTCGTGTTCCTGTTGGTTACGCTTGCTGTGCCGATAAGCGTCGCAGTTGCCCATTGTGATACGCTTGATGGGCCTGTTGTTAAGGCGGCAAGAACAGCCCTCGAATCCGGCAATATAAACCACGTGCTTATCTGGGTTACGCCGCAGAATGAAGCCGAGGTCAAAGCCGCCTTTGAGAAAACGTTGGCCGTTCGCAAGCTCGGTGAGCAGGCCAAAAACCTTGCAGATATGTATTTCTTTGAGACGGTAGTGCGTCTTCACAGGGCCGGCGAAGGTGAACCTTATACAGGGCTTAAGCCGGCGGGCACCGACCTGGGGCCGATAGTTCCCGCCGCCGATAAGGTGATTGACACCAATGCGGTAGATGCTTTGCAGGGGTTTGTCGCAAAGGTAGTTCAGGACGGGATACGACAGCGTTTCCAGCACGTGATGGAAAAGAAAAACTTCAGGCCCGATGATGTCGAGGCGGGGCGGAAATTCGTCCGCGCCTATGTTGAGTTTGTTCACTATGTTGAGCAAATCCATCATGCCGCCGAGGGCAAGGTCGTCTCTCATCCTGAGTCGCAGGAGTCGCCTGCATCGGTGCACAGTCACTCGGAAAGTCGCTGAACAAGGAGCCGCAATGAAGCCGACGGAAGTGCTGAAGGGCGAACACAAGATTATCTTAGTTGCGTTGGCCGGGGCGGAGAAGCAGGCCAAGGCGATAGAATCGACCGGCAAAATCGACGGCGAGAAGACAGAAAGAATACTTGACTTTTTCAGGAATTTCACCGACCGCTGTCACCACTCAAAGGAGGAAAAACATCTCTTTGTCGCTTTGCAGCAGCGAGGGTTTCGTCCCGACGTGGGGCCTATTGCGGTGATGCTGGCTGAGCATCAGCACGGGCGAAATCGGCTAAAGGCGGTCGCCGATGCCCTCCCCAAGGCGAGCACCGGCGACAGGACCGCCCTTAGGCAGGTGAAAGAAAATCTTATCGCCTACGTCAAGCTGCTCAAAGAACACATCATCAAAGAAGACAACGTCCTGTTCGCTATGGCCGAAAAGGCCCTCACGTCTGGCGACCAGACGGCTTTGTCGGAGGCCTTCGAAAAAGCCGAAGCAAATGAAATAGGCGAAGGCGTTCACGAAAAATACCACAAAATAGCACACGAACTGGCGGCGGGATAGTTTTGAGTGTTGAGTTTTTAGTGTTGAGTTGGTTAGGGTTCTGCGATGAAATCGGCAGGGCAAGACCCGCCCTACAATCCCCGGTAAAACCGTGTGCTAAATACAACCCCCGAATAGATTCGGGGGTTAAACATAAACTTTTACCTTTTACCTTTTTACTTATCTGTTTTATTGATGGTTGTGTGGCGTCTGCGGATTGTCCGAAATTTCTTGGGGGGCACAAAGTCGGCACTATCCAGTCGCCTCTGATAACAGAGGCGTCGGGCCTGGCTGCCAGCCGAAAGAATCGTGGCGTCCTGTGGATTCACAACGACGGCGGCCCGCCCTGCGTGTATGCGATTACGCCGGAGGGTAAACATCTTGGAACATACAATCTTGAAGGTGCGCGTGTGCACAACTGGGAAGACATCGCCATCGGCCCGGGGCCTGACCCGAACGTCGATTACCTTTACGTTGGCGACATAGGCGACAATAAGACCCAGCGCAAGAGCATCAAAATATACCGCGTGCCTGAGCCCCCCGTTGATGCTAATCAGCCGGCTGCAAACGTTACTCTCAGCAGCGTCGAAGCAATCGAGCTGCTTTATCCCGACGGCCCGCGAGACGCCGAGACGCTGATGCTCGACCCGCTTACCAAAGACATCTACATCATATCGAAGGAAGGGCAGAGTAAGGTTTACAGGGCTGCATATCCTCAGTCGACTACGGCCAAGACCACATTGGAATATGTTGCGAAGTTATCCTGGGGGACGGCCACCGGCGGCGACATATCACCGGATGGGCAAATGATTATCGTCAGGGATTACTTTGCCGCGTCACTGTGGCGGCGTTCCAAAGATGCGCCGTTATGGCGTGCATTTGAAGGCAACGAGTGTTCAATTCCTCTTATTTTCGAGCAGCAGGGTGAGGCGATTTGTTTCGACGCCAACGGTTCCGGCTACTTCACCACCAGTGAGCACAAGCACCAGCCGATATATTACTTCCCGATGGAGCAGCAAAAGAAATAAGTGCGGAGGACAGACCCTCCTTTGCCAAGGGCTACGGAGGGCGGGGGACGGACGAGGGACGAAAAAGGAACGTCGAACATTTAACATCCAACATTGAACGTAGAACATAGGGTGGAAGACAGTTCCAATTTCGGATTGTAGATATTCGATACTCGATAATTGATAGAAGCAGCGGGCTACAATTATTTTCCGCAGAGTCAGCAGAGTGGGGATTAAACAACCAGCGAGGAAGAATCTTCGAGGAGTTTTTTCACGAGGTCGAGGAACTGTGCGGCATAGTCGCCGTTGGCAACCTTGTGGTCAACAGACAGGGTCATATTCATCAGCTTGCGGTCGCCTTTGTTCGGGGTGCAGGTATCGGTGATTCGGCCGATGCCGAGGATGCTGCACTGGCCGGGGATGACTACGGGTATAAAGGACTCTATTCCGAATGCGCCGAGGTTGCTGACGGTGATGCAGGCGCCTTCGAGGTCGGTGAGCAGTAATTTTTCATTCTGGGCTTTTTCGGCAAGGGCTTTGGTGACTGCGGCGATTTGTTTCAGGTCCATTTTGTGGGCGTCTTTTACCACCGGGACGATAAGGCCATTCGGAGTCGAGACGGCCAGGCCAATGTTAATGGTATCAGCGAGTTTTATGGCGTCGCCGACCAGTTGGCCCGTCATAATCGGGAATTTCTGCAGGGCGATTGCGACCGCCCTGATAATAAAGTCGTTGTAGGAGATTTTATTCGGTCCGGCTTCATTCAATTTTGAATGCAGGTCAACGAGGTCGGTGACGTCGGCCCTTAAGGACAGATAAAAGCAGGGGATTTCTTTTTTCGATTCGACCATTCTTTCGGCGGTCAGCCGCTGCTTTTTTGTGAGCGGTAAAGTTTCCCCGAGTTTGACCTGGGCTGCGGTTGCAGCGGGCGCAGCCGCTTTCGTCGAACGGGCCTTTTTAACATCATCCTCGGTGATTTTACCGGCCGGTCCTGTGCCGGTAACCTTCGCCAGGTCAACTCCCAGCTCTTCGGCGAGTTTTTTAGCCCTTGGCGACGCTATTATCCTGGTGGGCGTTTCTGATTTTACCGCAGAGTTCGCTGAGACCGCAGAGGAAATATTATTTTGTTTTTTCTCTGCGTGCTCTGCGGTCTGGGCGGCGAGAGAACCGAGAAAGTTTTGTGGAATCTCCTCATTCTTGTCACCGAGGAGCAGCAACGGCGCGCCAACGGGCAGTGTCTGGCCAACTTCAACGAGGATATGTTTTACGAAGCCGTCGGCGGGCGATTCCATCTCGAGGGTCGCCTTGTCGGTCTCTATCTCAAAAATCACATCGCCTCTTTTGACTTCGTCGTCGACCTTAATCAGACAATTAACAACGGTTCCTTCTTCCATTGTCTGGCCAAGCTTAGGTAATCTTACTTCTCTTGCCATTTATCGAACTCCGTGTTGTGTATCAGTTATGCCATTGCCTTGACTGCTTCGACTATTTTCTCGACGCTGGGAATACTTGCGTCCTCCAATGGCTCGCTCATCGGCGGGGGCACGTCGGCGGCGGCCAGATTTACCGGCGCCGCGTCGAGATAATCGAAGCCGCGGGTGCCGTCGCTGAACTTGTATTCCATAAGCCGGCCGGTTATCTCTCTGCCCGCGCCGCAGGAGCCGAAGCCCTCGCTGACCGTGATGAGCCGGCCTGTTTTGCGGACCGATTCGGCCACAGTTTTTATGTCCATTGGTTTTAGCGTTCGCAGGTCTATTACTTCGGCGTCGATGCCGAATTGGGTAGCGAGGATTTTTGCTGCCTGCAGAGACAGCATTGCCATCCTGCTGTAAGAGACGATTGTTGCGTCTTTGCCGGGTCTTTTTACGTCGGCGACGCCGAGCGGGATGATGTAATCGCCCTGCGGGACGGGACCGAGCTGGCCGTATGTCGCTTTATGCTCGATAAAGACCACGAGGTTGTCGCTGCGAATAGCGGCCTTGAGCAGCCCCTTCGCGTCGTAGGGCGTTGAGGGCATTACGACGAACAGTCCCGGCGGATGCATAAGCCAGGCCTCGAGCGACTCTGAGTGGTGTGCGGCGATACATCTGCCGACGCCGCCTTCTGTGCGCAGGACCATCGGCACTTTTGCTTTGCCGCCGAACATATAGCGGTTATAGGCGCCGACGTGAACGAGCTGGTCCATTGCTATTGTGACGAAATCGACATACATAATTTCGGCAATGGGGCGCAAGCCGCGAAGGGCGGCGCCGACCGCGGCGCCTGCGATGGCCGCCTCCGATATCGCGGTATCAATGACCCTCTCCGTGCCGAATTCAGTCAACAGGCCCCGGCTTGCCTGATATGCGCCGCCATAAAGCCCAATGTCCTCACCCAGTGAGATAACGTTTTTGTCTCTCCTCATCTCTTCCGCCTGGGCGGTTGAGACGGCCTGGGCTATCGACTGAATATCCATACCAAACTGTGATTTGATTTGCGCCCTGGCGTTGTCGGCGGCCTCTTTTTTTGTTTTGGCGGCGGATGAAGCCAAGGCCGTCTCAAAGGCGGCGGTTGCCTCCGCCACCTTTTTGGAAGTTGCCTTTTCGGATTCGATAAGCCCGGCGGGATAGGTTTCTTCGACGTAAACGTCTTTTGTTACATCCGCGGGGTTGGGCCAGGGGCTGTCAACGCCGAAGTTCGTAGCTGTTTCGATTGTATTGAAGGCCTTGTCTTTTATCGCGTCCAGTTGCTGCTGGGTGCAAAGCGAATCAGCCAGCAGTTTCTCCCTCAGAACGAGAATTGGGTCGCGCTGGCGCCAGCTTTTTTCCTCATCCTTTGTGCGATACTCGCGCGGGTCGCTTCGACTGTGCCCATACCAGCGATAGGTTTTGGTTTCGACTATGGTCATCTGGCTTTCGACCCTTGCCCATTTCACCGCCGAGCGGACAGCCAGATACACCGCGACAACGTCCTGCCCATCGACAATCATAGCAGGGACATTATAGGCGTAACACCGCTGGGCAATATCTGTGATGTTGCTGGCTCTTAAGGTGCCCTCGACGGCGCTGCCTGAAAACGGCACGCTCATCCCGTAAAGATTATTTTCGATTATCGCGACCAGCGGCACCTTGAGGGTGGAGGCCATATTCATTGATTCGTGAAAACTTCCGCAGTTGGTGGCGCCGTCGCCGAAGAATGACAAGACGACCCTGCCGGTCTTTTTGTATTTTTCAGCGAAGGCCGCGCCGACTGCGGGCGCCTGATTGCCGCCGACGATTCCGGTTGAGCCGAGATTATTGCATCTGTCAACGTCGGCAATGTGCATCGAGCCGCCCCTGCCCTTGCAGTAGCCGGTCTCCTTGCCCATCAATTCGGCCATCATCCGGTTCCAGTGGTTCTGGCGGTCCTGTTCTGTGTCGGCGTATTTGTTGCCGATGGCGCCGCAGTGGCCGTGGCCCCGGTGGGTCGAGCCGATTACGTCGCCGCGCTCAATCGCGGCAATTGCGCCGACGGCGACGGCCTCCTGGCCGGCGTAAAGATGCGAGGCGCCCTTGATTATGTTCTGGCCGAGCAGGTCGTAAACCTTCTCCTCAAAAAAGCGAATTTCATAAATCGTCCGAAGCCAGTCGGTCGCGTCATCGAGAGTGATGAGCTTGTCTTTTATGAGCTGCTTCAAACTCGGTATCGGTTTCTTTCTTGTGTCCTCGATGCAAAAATCCATACCTATGAGTTGCTCCTCTCGTGTAAAAGAATCATCTGACCATTACCTGCCCCGAATCGGCGACCAATGTTTGTCCGGTAATGGTGCGGGCCTTGTCGGAGCACAAAAATACTATCGAATCCGCGATATCCTGTCCTTTTATTTCGCGTTTCAGCGCGGTTTTGTTCACGTAGTAGGGGATGACCTCCTCAGGTTTTATGCCGTATTTTTTGGCGCATTCTTTTATGTATCGGGGGTTCCAGATTTTCGACCCTTCGAATACATTGCCCGGCGAGACGCAGTTGACGCGGATTCCATACTCGCCAAGCTCCAGCGCCCAGCCGCGTGCCATAGCTAATTCGCCCGCTTTTGTGGTGGTGTAGGCAGTATTATTTTTGCTCGGCTCAAGGCCGGATTTTGAGCTTAGATTGATAATGGAGCCGCCCATTCTCTGCTGAATCATTATTTTTGCGGCCGCCTTGGCCATAAGAAAATAACCCGTGAGGTTCACGTCGAGCGCAAGTCGCCACCTGTCAGCCGGCATATCGACAAGGCCATAAGGCGGCGCTACGCCAGCCGCGTTAACGAGGATGTCAAGGCCGCCCCATTCCATCAGCAAAGCCCCAAACGCCTTATCGATGCTGGTTTCATTAGTAACATCGCACTGCACTACCATCGTCTGGGAATTTCGGATTTGTTCTGCGGTTTCTTGTGCTTCTTTTTTATCAATATCAACAAGTGCGACCATTGCACCCGCTTTGGCAAGACCAATCGCGATGCTTCTGCCCAAGCCGCTGCCGGCGCCTGTAACCACGGCGATTCTGCCCTGCAATTCGCCCTGCAAGGAACCTGCCGCCAAATTCTTTCGATAGGCCTCTGCTTCCCACTTGTTAATAAAATCCTGTTCGGGCTTAGTCAAACTGAGAATACCTCCCAGGCGTGAGGCATTAGCCCGAATGACAAGCGAATTTTCTACAGTGTTTCTGACGGTATCTGTGATTTTCCCCGTCCCGGCGACAAAAAGCCCAGCACCTTTAACGAGAAACGCGACAGGAGGTTTTTCCCCTTTTTCGATTTTCGAGGTCAGTTGGCTTGTGATTTTTTTATAATCCCAGTTTTCCACCCATATTGGGGGGCCGTTGGCGTAAACCAGCTCGTCAGGCGTCATTGCCCCGGGCTTAAGCAATTTTGCCGCGTCTTTTTGGCGCCAAAACGCTGCGATTTCATTGTCACAAAAATAACTTACAGCGGAGTATTGGCCGGTCGCTTCGAAAAGTGCGTTACGAATTCCCAGCTTTATGCTGGTAATTACGTTCTGAGTCACCGGTTTGGTCTTACCTGTGTTTGCCCGTTTTAGTGTTGTGGAGCACTGCTTAATGACCTGGTTTAACAGACGCAAAGCGGTATTGGGATTATTGGCTGAAATGAATAGGCCGTGTCTTTGAAGAAAAATAACCGAGGGTCTCTCCCCGAACCTATTTTGATAATCGCCGACCAGTTTCGCGACTCTTTTTGCCAGCGCAAGGCCGGGGTTTGTAAATGGGACCCACAGTGGCGGCAGTTTTTCGTGTTTGAACAGTTTCTCAATCTCACGCTGGCCGTTTTTGGCACAAGCATAAGATAATACAACCACCGGATGCAGATGAATTACGCACTTATCAAGAAATGCGTGGAGATGTGCCTCCACCGATGGCCGAGAATCTCCGATTATTTTATCCTCGCACGCCAGACACAGCCGATTTACCACTTCCGGCTCTCTGGCGCCTGTTGGAATTCTGCCTAACTGGTTATCTTTGATGATTTCGCGGACTTTGTCGAGCCGCAATCGCCGCCAGCCGGCCGTTTTGCTCATATTTTTCAACGATGTGCCGCTTGCCTTGATATACATATATTTGTCGTCGTCGGTCTTGACGGAGGTGTTGCCGCCGCCGCCCTGAACGAGCGTCGGGTTTTTACCAGTCACATTTGATATTTTTATCAGTTCCGCTAATGTCTTGTTCATTATCGATGGCTCCCTGTGTCACTTCTCGTGCCTGATTGCCCAGCCAGTTGCGCTGACAAAGTAAAGCATCGAAGGCCAAATCAACGTGCTTTTGAATGTTAAGAAATTTCGTCCGTATGCGTCAGGTGGCGAAAGGTAAACCCAGATTGACAATATTATACAGACAATCAGCGTCGAAGCGGCAATTATTCCCCACACCCACGCTTTTATATCGACCTGCCTTACAGTCGTTTTCGGGGAATTGTCCGCCTCTATCCGAATGCCGCCGCGTTGTTCAACCAGTTCGGGCAGTTGTTCCCGTGCTCCGGCAACAGCAGAAAATAATGTATAAAGCACGGCGGTCAACAGCCAGGTGGGAATGAACAGGAAGAACAGGTGCAGCCGGCCAGTTCGCTCCAGAAACAACGCTGCCGAAACCGCGATAAGCCAGCTCAACAACGCAGGCCAGTTGAACATCAGCTTCCTGCGGGCCGCCCAGTACCGCGTCAGTCCGATTTTTGGAAAAATCCAGTGCTCCACAAAGACAATCACGCCTACCGGCATCAGCAGCAGACCATATATACCGACAAAGTTAAGCAGTTTCGTAAAGACGAACGGGAAGCATGCGATTATTGTCGTGATGACCCCTGTTATCAGTGTTACCAGCCATCTCGGCCAGCCCGGGGTTATCGCCTGGAACGCCAGCCCGGCCCGGTAAAGCGTCGGGTTTGACGTTGTCCAGCCGGCGAGGACAACCGCAATTATTCCCGCCGAGCCGAGCGATTGCCAGGCCACGCCGCCGGCGTCCATATCCGATATGGTTTTGCCGACCGCCATTGCAGCCGCTGCGCCCATTATCCCGGCACAAACCCATGCTAAATAATGACCTAAATACATTCCGAAAGCCGAATACAGGCCGTATGATGCCTTCTTTGCATATCGTAACAGCGCCATATCCGCCAGCCCCATATGCATCGCGAGATTGCATATCCAGGCAAAGGCCGCGATGTGCCACAAACCTATGGGTGCGCCGCCGTCGGGCCTGACGCCCGTCCATATGGATTTATTGGAAATCTGCCAGAAATCCTGCCAACTGCCGATTGGGCGCCCCAGCACCTTCTCGGCAAGTGCCGGCAGCATTACAACCGCCCCCGCTACGAACATAAGGATCATCCAGGGCGAACAGACCTCCGCAAACTGAGCGAGGCGTTTGAAGCCCAGAACGGCCAGTGTCACGACAACCGCCCCAACCAGCAATACAACTAATACAAATCGAACATCGTCCGGGTACCACCTGGTTTGTTCCGGGATGCCGAAGGGTATTCGGATGGCCGAGGCGGAAACTGTAATCATGCAGCCGGCCAAAATGCAGAACAACACCGCGTTAAGGATATTGTAAATTGTCGTTGTAACCGGTCCGGCTATCCTTCGCAGGTACCAATACAGCGTCAGGCGCGTCTGGACCGATATGGGCGAGCAGACGAATGCCCAGGTTAATACCGCCATAAGGTTTCCCAGCAACAGCCCAAGGAATATGTCCCTGGCGGTGGCGCCCCAGCTAACAAACAAAGCGCCGATTACGAATTCAGTCCCCGCGACGTGCTCGCCGGCAAACGAGGCCGCAAAATATCTGCCCGGCTGCAGCTTGTCTTCACTGACCGGCTCCTGCTCGAATTCGTACAGCTTGTCAAGCGCCTCTATAGCCCTGCTTTTGTGCTCGGTAGTCATATTATTTTCTTAAGCTCGTTACCTTTGTTTCATAATCTTTGACTTCTTTGAGCCACTGGTCTCCAACGGGCACATTCATTCTCCTGCAGTATTCGTCCCACACCGAGCCAAACGGCAGGGTCTTGAGTTCCTCCAGCATCACCAGCCGGGAAGTGTAGTCCCCGTTTATCTCAAAGTTCCTTAGCATCTCAGTCGGCTCAAGCATCGCAATCAGCAACGCCTTTATCACGCACCTTGTTCCGATTACCCAGGCCGCGATACGGTTAATGCTCGCGTCAAAAAAATCGAGTCCGATATGCACTCTGCCGAGGAAATCCCCCCGCACCAGCTCTTTTGCAAGGTCCTGCAGCTCGTCCGACAAAATAACAACGTGGTCGCTGTCCCATCGCACCGGCCTGCTGACGTGCAGCAGTATCTCGTCGAGGAACAGAAGCACCGAGCTGATTTTGTCTGCCACCGATTCCGTCGGATGATAATGGCCGGTGTCGAGGCACAACAGCAGGTTGTTTTTGATTGCGTAACCGAGGTAGAATTCGTGTGAGCCGATAGTGCAGCTTTCCGCGCCTATCCCGAACAGCTTTGGCTCGACCGAATCAAGCAGGAATCTTCGGTCGAATTTGACACTGAATATCTTATCGAGCGACTCTTTGAGAATCTCCCTCGACCTTTTTCTGTCAACGGGGGTATCCTTGAAACCATCCGGTATCCACAGATTCGTCACGCAGGCCGTCCCCAGCTCTTTTCCCATATATTCGCCGATTTTACGGCAGGCGATTGCGTGCTCTATCCAGAACTCACGAATGGCCGCGTCATAATTAGCCAGCGTAAAGCCGCTCGTTGCCTTGGGGTGCGAAAAAAACGTCTGGTTGAAGTCCAGGCCGATGCGCTTCTGTTTGGCCCAGTCAATCCAGTGCTGAAAATGCCTCGGCTCAATCTCATTACGTTCGACTTTTTCGCCACCGGTTTCGAGATAGTTTGAATGCAAGCTGAGCCGGTGTCTGCCGGGCAGGAGTTTGTAAACCTCCTCCAAATCCGCCCTCAGTTCGTCAGCCGTTCGCGCCTTGCCGGGATATGCCCCCGTCGCGATGCACCCGCCGCCGGTCCCTCCTTCTGTGCCTTCGAATCCGCTTACGTCATCTCCCTGCCAGCATTGCAGCGAAATACTGACCTTACCCAGACGCTCAATCGCTTTTTCAGTATCAACCCCGTAATGCGCATAACGCTGCTTCGCCGAGTCGTATGCCGTTTGTTTTTTCAAAAAGTCGAAAATACCCATCTTGGAACATCATTTCCTTCAAGTCGATGCCGGAACCAAGGCAGAATATCAGATTTCTTTGTTTTTTCAAGGTTTGATTTTAGCCAGAATCTGGCCTGGTTTTGACCTCTCATTGAAGCCCGTCAGCGTTTCCTCGCTGCCTGGTTCTAAAAGTTCGCCGAGGGTGTGGAAGAAGTCGTTTTTCTCTTTGACGCCGGCGAAGTTCTCTTTTGCCCATTGGCTGGTATAACCCAACCCGCAATGCCTTTGAAGAACCGAATGAGCGTAAACGATATATGCCCCCTTCAAAAACAGCGGCACAAACTCCGACAATTCCTGCGTTCTGAAATCATCCACAAACTTCTGGCCGGGGCTATTCATTTCCGTCCCGCAGACGATAGGCAGGCCCCGATTATCGGCAAGCTCGATGGCATCGCAAAGATTTTTCATCCTCGCATCCGACTCGCCCAATCCGGGCGTGTAGTTGCGGTCAGGAATCACGTTGAAGGCAACGCCGCCGGAATCAATCGCAACATCAATAAGCTCCTCAAGCTGCTGCTCGCCGGCGCTTGTGCCGTCTAACCAGGTCATCGTCGGCATAGCGCCTGCGGCAAGAGAGAACCTGTCCATATCTCTCATCGTGGGAAACGCACCCTTATCCGGCTGGACGTAACCTATGCCGCCCCGCTTCATCGTCTTATTGCGCAGCGCATTCAAAAACTCACGTCCCTCCGGCAGCTCCAAAGCAGACGCATCTATGCCTAATTTCTCACTCCAGAACTTTGCCAGCAACGCAGCGTCACTGAAGACCGCTTTTGCCTTGCGAGCGTATACAAGGCAGATATGCCGTTCGGTGGCGTTGCTGGAAGGAGTGAGTGGAAGGACATCCTTTTCATAATCCAGTTCTACAGGCGAAAGATACTTATTTACTCGCTCGGTCAGTTCTATATTTCGCTGCTGGGCCGTTTTCTGCAGGCCCATCTGGAACTTTTTTAGTTCCGGCTTGAGATTGGCCGACGGAAAACCCATCCCCATATGATACGAAATCCCCGGCTCTCCCGGCGAGTTGATAACGCGACTACTGAACTGCGGGACATACACCCGCGTCTCTATTCCTCCGCAACCCTTCAAACCGAGTTTGCGTGCCGCCTCAAGAAACTCCTCTAATCCGTCCAAAACGTCGAAGTCCACCACGCCCGCAACAATCAGGCCCCGTTTTTTGGCAAGCCACGCAAATTTGGAAGGGGAGTAGCCATACGAGTTGTAAGAAAAGAACGTGTGGCAGTGCAGATTAACATCCGTCCCCGGAGGCGGCAGCTTTACCTCGCCTTGCTCAACCTTCTCACAAAGCTGTTCGAGCGCCTCCCTCCTTTGGCGGGGGTTGAGACTATCCAACCTTTCCTCGAGCTGGTCAACGGTTGTCATTCAACTCCACCAACCTTCCCCGGCTGATTGTTCAACTCGAGTGGTATCGTTCGAGGAGTTTTTGCTCGGCCTGGGCGGTCCAGAGGCCGTCGTTCAGGCAGGCGGCCACGTCGGGCATCTTCTCGCCGAGTTTTGCCAGCGGCGTAAATCCAAGTCCTTTGCAGGCGGGATAAACGATAATTTTGCCTGCGGTTTGCCTGTTTTCTATTGCCCGTATTCCGTCGCAGGCGCCGTCAAGGCCGCAGACCGCGGCGACCGAGACGTTTGTGTCCAGCCGGCCGGACTCCACCTGCGCCAGCACGCGCTTCATATCATCCAGCACGGAGCCGCTTGTCCCGATGAAATACAATTGCTTTTCGATATACGTATCAAGGTCAATTTTGGCCGTGGCCGTCGCCGGTATCCCAGCGAAGATATTGATTATAGCTCGTTTTGCAGCGTTTCGCAGCGAGGCGGCCACCAGCTCCGTCGCCGGCGCCATAATCACGACATAATCGAACGGCCCCGGCATTTCCTCCTTAGCGGGGTTATATTGCCTGAACGCGACGCCTTTTGCTTTGGCGAGGGGTTCTGCGACTTTTGACAGGACCGCGAGGCGGTTATCGTCGATGTCGGCGGCAAATACGCTTACGCCTTCGACGCCTTGGCAGATGTTGCGAATGACGTGCATTGTCCCCATCGGGCCGGCGGCGCCGACGACGTTTATCTTGTCGCCTTTGCGAATCTCGCCTGTAGGGGGGATATGTTTCATCGAGTCGGCGGGTTCATAGCCGATGGCGCCGGTTATCCGGATGCCGCTGTAATGCAGGCGGCCGATGGGGGTAACGATGTCCCTTCCGAACCTTTCGCCGCACAGGACGATATTGAAAAGTCCCTGCGGGCCGATTTTGGAGAAGAGCGCTTCGACCCTGTCGGGGTTGCAGCCGAGGTAAATCACGTCGTCGAAACCCGCGTCGGTGAGCCGGCCAATGTCCGAGCACGATTCCATAGCGACACCCGCGACTTCCGGCGGCCTATACTGGGAGGCCCATATTATTTTTCCCGGCTGGCCATATTGCTTGAATAATTCCGTAATGTCGCCGACGGTTACCACCACGTCGGCGACAATCAGCATATTGCCGCCCTGTTTAATCTGTCGTCTTTCACCGCTGGCGTATGCGTTCTCGACGCACGCCCACGGCTCTACCAGCGCGACGGCTGATGCGCTCAACTGCTCCGGCGCCGGTATGAGCATCAGCTCACCCTGCGGCGATACGATAATCCTCTCATCCATCAGCACGTATTCCTGCAGGGCGCCTTCAAAGTTGTATCCGAATGAGCCGTTGGATTGCGCTGTCGGCAGCCAGCGGTAGTCGGTCTCGACAAGATAACGCTCGCCCGGCTTGAATCGCTCAACCCCCTCACCGACCGCCTCCACCCGCACCACCGTCTCATGGCCCGGCACGGCCGGCTTATCCCCCGGAACATAGCTGGCAATCTCCTGAAGCGTCGCCGGGGCTATTCCGCTTATTATCTCGGTCTTGCGAGGGTGGGTCGAGAACTGCTTGACGAGCTTCATATCGCTGAAACACAAACCGACCGCCTCCACCCGGCACACAATCTGGTGTCGCCCCGGAGAGACAAGCGGTTTCGATTTGTTCAACACAAGCTCATTCGCCGCCACCAACTGCACTGCACATTGCGTCTTTGGCAAGTCCGACATACTCCTCTAATGTCTTCCTAAATATCATCACCGCGTCTGGTAACCGTCCCGGTTGCGCATCGACATCATTCCGTTAGTTTATCTTTCAGGGCCGAGTCGTGCAACTTTTTGCGTTTTTTTTGCATTGTTTTTTCCACGTTGCTGTATCTTCCGGCTGGTATTCCTTCAGGGCGAACGAGTTTCCCACGAGCCGTCTGCCATCCGCCAGCCGCTTTATATGCCCCGTTGCCCTGGCCTGCATCAGGACGTTACCGATAGCCGTCGCCTCGGCAGGCCCGGCTATCACCTTTTTTCCAATCGCGTTGGCGGTGAACTGGTTCAATAGCTCGTTTTGCGAGCCGCCACCCACGACGTGCAGACAATCAATTTTCTTGCCGATAACCTCTTCCAGCCGGTTTATTTCCTCATAGTATTTCAGCGCCAGGCACTCCAGCAAGACCCTCACCATTTGTCCCTTGTTTTTGATTGGCTGTTGCCCTTTTTGTGTCAGGTGCTCGTTTATCCGCCTCGGCATATCGCCCGGGGCGAGGAATTCGCCTGTATCGATGTTCATGGTCGCCGCGAACGGCCTGGCCTTTTGCGCCATTGCCGTTAGCTGCGCATAAGACAAGTCCTCTCCATCTTTTTGCCACTGCCTTCGGCACTCCTGCACTAACCACAGGCCCATTATATTCTTCAACAGCCGAATCGTTCCCTCAACCCCGCCCTCATTGGTGAACTGGTGCGCAAATGTCTTGTCATTTATAATTGCCTTCGATGTCTCAATCCCCATCACGCTCCAGGTTCCGCTCGACAGATACGCCCATTTGGTTTTTTCGTCGGCGGGCCCGCCTCGACTCGCCTGATGCGAATCGGGCGAGGCGGGCACCGCTGCAACCGCGCTGGCTGTGTCGTGCGAGCCGACCGCGATAACCGGTATCTCTCCGCAGCCGATTTCATTGGCAACCGTCTTCGTCAGTTTGCCCACTACCTTACCCGGCCCGATTACATCGGGCATAATCCCCATTGGCAGGTTCATCTTCTCAAAAATTGTCCGCGACCATTTCCCCGTCCTCATATCCATAAGCTGCGAGGTGCTTGCCAGAGTATATTCTGCGCAGGGATTGCCCGAAAGAAAGTATGAGACAAGGTTGGCGATGAAGATGAGCCGATTTGCCTTTGCCAAAACCGGCGAATCAGCCAAACGCATTGAAAGAAGCTGATAAACGCTGTTAAACTGCAAAAACTGTATGCCGGTATGTTCGTAGATGTCCCTTTTTGGCATCAGCTCAAAGGCTTTGGCCAGCATCCCGTTGGTGTGGCTGTCGCGGTAATGATACGGGTTTTCAATCAGATTGCCCTTTTCATCGAGCAGGCCGAAATCGACGCCCCAGCTATCGACGCCGATGCCTGCGACCTCGCCGCCCGCTCGGCCGGCCGCCTTACCTATGCCGGTTTTGATTTCCGACAACAGGCGCGCAAAGTCCCAATGCAAACTCCCATCCTGTTCAACGGGACCATTGCTGAATCTGTGAACCTCCTCTATCCGCAGCTTGTCCGCCGAGACGACCCCCAGCATCACCCGTCCGCTCTCGGCCCCCAAATCCACTGCGATGTATCGCCTCTCGTTAGCCAATTCACACTCCGCCAGCCGGCATCAAATTCATTTCTTCTTCGGTGCATACGCTAAAGAAAATTTATTTATAACGCAAGTGGTATCTGCCTGCAATTGGAATTACATAAAGCTCTTTCCATCTTGTGCTTTTATACACTGCTGGCCTATAATCTTTGTCACGATGAGAGTTTTGATTTATGGCGCCGGTGCGGTTGGTTTGGGTCTGGCGAGCTGCCTGTTGAAATCGCAGGCGGAGGTTTATCTCGTCGCCAGAGTTGACACCGTCCGCGCGTTGCGGCAGGGGGGTTTGAACAGGAGCGGCATCTTCGGGAGATTCCACGCTGAGCCGAATTCGTTTGCTGCTTATCAATCGCTCGACGAAATTCGGGATGGTGCCTTTGACTTTATTCTTGTTTGCACCAAGTCGTTTAATTCCGCCGCAGCCGCGGAAGACCTTTCGCAGCATCCGGGACTTTTCGGCCAACACACCAAAATCGTTCTTTGCCAAAACGGCTGGGGCAACGCGGAAAAGTTCGTAGTTCATTTTCCAAAGGAGCGAATTTATAGCGCGCGTGTGATTACGGGTTTCACGCGGCGAAAGCCGAATGAGGTTGAGATAACGGTCCACGCCGACGCGATTCATATCGGCTCGCTTTTCGGCTGCGACGTTGCGTGTATGGGGCCGCTCGCAAAAGCGATTGCCGAAGGGAACATCCCGTGTGTAACTGTCCCCGATATTGAAAAAGACCTCTGGGCGAAGATGCTTTACAACTGCGCTCTTAATCCGTTAGGCGCCATTCTCGATGTCCCTTATGGTGCGCTGGCTGAAAATCCTCACAGCAGGGATTTAATGAACCGTATTATCGAGGAGGTTTTTGCTGTTATGTTAGCGGCCGGGTTTCAAACCCACTGGCAGTCAGCCGATGGCTTTCTGAAGGTTTTTTATGATAAGCTTGTCCCCGACACCGCAGGCCACAAATCATCGACTTTGCAGGATATCGCCGCAGGGAAAAGGACCGAAATAGATGCTCTCACCGGTGCGGTATTGGCCCTTGCCGACGAATACCGCATCGAGGTCCCCTCTAATCGCAGCGTTTACGCGATTATCAAGTTTGTCGAGGCACGGCGTTAGGGGTTCCGCCTGCAAACTGGCTCAGGGGGACGTTACGTTGTTTTTTTTGAGGGGTTGCCGGTGTATAATAAAAGCGTCAGGATGCCAAAAAGCCCTTGACAAAGGGGGCCTTTTTCAAGAAACTGGTATATACTTGCCGATTCAATAAGGGGTGGGCTTATGAAGCTGAAAAAACGGGTGCCCAGTGGTCGAGAAAAGGACCAGGAGGCCATAGAGTTGCTTGAGCGGCTGCGGGAGAAGGTGTATTGCGATAATCCTTCCGCCGCCCGGCACGCCGCATTCAATCTGTCCTGGATGCAGGAGGACGGCTTTGATATCCTGCAGGAGGCGATGTTCGGCAGTGCCTCGAGGACCACAAAGGGTGCAGCCGCCTACGGCCTGCGCAAGATGCGCGGCAGAATGAAGAAACAGGCAATGGGCCTGCTGGTAGAGGGGCTTAAGCACACCAATACTAACACACGTCAGGTTTGCGCACGCGCACTGCAGTTGGAAAAAGAGGCAAAAGAATCCGCTCAGCAACAGCAACCCTCTGCACAGCCGCAACCCAGACACCGGCCAAAGCCGAAGTTCAGGATTACTGAAATATCTCACAAATCGCCGAGGGAGATGCCCAGACACGGCAGGAGAAATCCGCCGCACGTGTCGGGATTTAACCGTTAATACGCCGAGCGCCGACCGCCACGGGTTCTATCAAATTTTTTCACTTGATTGTCCCTCGCAAAGCGTCTGTCTCTGTGTTTCTCTGCCGTCCCGTGACCGAAAAATTTTCTGACAGGGGCCTATAATAGCTGGTGCATCGTGCATTCGAGGGCCGTAATATGGCTTCCAGCCGGCCTTTGCTTGAATTTTAGCTACAGGCGTGCTAAAATACATAATACACGGAATACGGGGGGTTGGCGGCCATTCGCCGCAAAGTGCGAGATTTTAAGGGGGTTGTCGAAAGGATTCCTGATATGGCGTTTCTCGACAAATTAAGACTGAAAGAGCCATTTTCAAAGACCACGGATGCCAAGCGATTGGCCGCTTATCAGCAGACGCTGGCTGACCGCAGCGAGGAAGGCGTCGCCGTCATAGGACTCGATGGAAAACTCCAGTTTGTCAATGGTGCCTGGGCCTCAATGCACGGCTATACAGGCAGAGACGAGCTTCTTGATAAGAACATAAGGCAATTCTATGCAGGAAGGGCTGCTGATGACGTCAATCGTTCCATCGCACAAACCAAACTACTCGGCTGGTATATCGCCACCGTTGAGCAGCTCCGCAAAGACGGCACTCGTTTCCCCGCCCAGTTGAAAATGGCCGTTATAAAGGATAACTCTGCAAACCCATCCGCCATCCTGTTGATTGTGGCCGACACTTCCCGCCTCAGCCAGTTACAAAAGACGATTCAGCGGACCACCGAGGAGATTGAGCAATTGAAGGCCCGGCTTGGCCGGCTCGAAGAGACCCTTGCCCACCGCGCCCAACCCAGCACTGTTGCCTATAAGCCGGACGAGCGATTAGCCCCCGCGCAGTCAACGCCTCCGTTGCCCATTGCCGAACTGAAGCAGCTTGCCGAAATGGCAAAACGCTTCAGGTAACCTCTATCTCCGTTTTAATCCGAGTTGCTTTTCTACCGGCAGGTTGCAATCGCCTGTCGCATCTTTTATTATGCCACCCGACTGTTCTTGCCGAAAAATACTAACGAGTATCGAGAATCGAGATTATGACCAATTTAGCCGTTCCAATAGCAGCAAAGCACCTCAATGAGGCCGAGGAGCAGATAAAGGCCGCCGCTGCCGCCGGCGCCGAGATGCTCGAGCTGCGCACCGATTATCTTGTGCATTTGTCCGTTGACCTCGCCCTGCAGGTCATCAACGCGGCGAGGCAGCTTGCCCCGGCGCTGCCCATTATCGTAACCTGCCGGGATTATCATCAGGGCGGCGCACTGCGCCACGCCAACGAGCTGCGGACCAGCGTCCTTGCCGCCGCCGTTCGTGCCGCCGCTGATTTTGTTGACGTCGAATATGAGAATTTTTTGTCCGAGGCGATTAACGGCAAAATCTCACTTGCGCTTTCGGCGGGGGCAAACACCCGCCTGATTCTCTCGGCCCATAACTTCCAGACAAAGTTCAAGAACATCACCAAGTTTTACTGGGAGATTGTCAACGCCTGGTCCGGCGCGATACCGAAACTGGTTTATTCCGCTCATCACGTCAACGACTGCTTCGACATTCTCGATTTGCTGTACGAGCGGAAGGAGAACCTTATTGCCTTTTGTATGGATGAGCCGGGTTTTATTACCAGGGTCCTCGCAAAAAAATTTGGCGGTTTTGTAACCTTCGCGAGTATCGACAAGAAAACCGCGACCGCACCGGGCCAGCCGACGGTCAGGCAGCTAAAAGATATTTATCGCTGGGATTCGATAAACGCTCAGACCGAGCTTTATGGCGTCATCGGCTCACCGGTTGCTCATTCATTAAGCCCCGCCATCCACAACGCCTGTTTTGCCGAACAGGGCCTAAACAAAGTTTACCTGCCTTTGTTAGTGGCAGGGAGGCAAAGCGAATTCAACGCTTTTTTGGACAATATCCTGTCTCGCCCCTGGCTGGACTTCCGCGGCTTCAGTGTAACAATTCCGCATAAAGAAAACGCGATTGAGTATGTCAAATCGAAACAGGGCGTTATTGACCCATTAGCCGAAAAAATCGGCGCTGCTAATACCATTGTCATCAATGACGCAAAATTGTCAGCCTATAATACCGATTGCGCCGCTGCACTCGATACAATTACCTCGGCACTCGGCATCGACCGCTCCGGCTTAAAGAAAATGCCCGTCGCCATAATCGGGGCAGGGGGGGTGGCAAGAGCAATCGTCGCAGGGTTAGCCGATGCGAAGGCCAAAGTCATAATCTATAACCGCACCGTCGAAAGGGCCAAAAAACTCGCCCACGATTTCAAATGCGATTACGCCGGCCTCGATGACCTGCGAAAACTCAAGGCCAAACTTCTTATCAACTGCACAAGTATCGGGATGTCCCCGAATATCGGCGTATCGCCGGTTGACGCGAAAATTTTACAGAAGGATATGGCTGTCTTCGACACGGTTTATAACCCTGCGGAAACACTGCTTTTGAAACAGGCCAAACAAATCGGCTGCCGCACAATCTCCGGCCTCGATATGTTCATCAATCAAGCCGCAGAGCAGTTTAAGTTATTCACCGGCCACGGAGCAAATATCGAAATTATGAGAAAAACTATTTCATTAAAGTAAGCCACAGAGGTCACAGAGGACACAGAGAATTAGAATAAAAATGGTTATGAGGTTTTGTATTTTTGCCTCGATATGTTCATCAATCAAGCCGCAGAGCAATTCAAACTGTTCACCGGTGAAAAGGCAAACACGGACTTAATGTTAAGAACACTGACTGGTTCTGTCTGATTATGCGTTCGCTGTCGAAAAAGCTCATAATCGACAAGTGTACTCGTAAAACGAGTGTGAAGTATCTTAGCCCGTTATGATGATGTCCTATTTGATTGTTGCTCTCCTGCGGCGATTCGTGGTATAATACGGATAAAGGCGGTGAATTATGAACAGTCGTATGACAATACCGAAAGACAAGATACAGGCGTTTTGTCGGCAGCACTATATTCACGACCTTGGGCTTTTCGGCTCCGTGCTGCGGGATGATTTCCGCCCTGATGGCGATATCGACATCCTGGTCGGGTTTGAACAGGAACACAGGCCCGGGCTTATCGAACTGGGCACAATGGAGGAGGAGCTGGTGCATATTTTTGGTCAAAATGTTGACCTTGTGGAACGCCAGACCGTCGAAAAAAGCGAGAACTACATCCGCCGACGGCATATCCTCAAATCCGTTGAGCCGATTTATGCGGCGTAACGCAAACGTGAAATCGACCGGTTCCGCCCCATCCTCGAAATCGCCCGGCGAGAAGAAATTACGATAGCTCCCTGAGTCTGCCAGTTCTCTGTGACCAAATCTGTTCATTGTATTGGTCTGGCTTCGCGTGTATAATCTCTGCTTTGCTGACATTAACTGCGTGAGGACGAAAATGGCGAAGAAGGAAAAGGTGGTATTGGCATACAGCGGCGGGCTGGATACGAGCGTCATCCTGCCGTGGCTGAAGGAGACATACGGCTACGAAGTCATTGCATTTGCAGCCGATTTGGGCCAGGGCGATGAGCTTTCAGGTATCAAGCAAAAAGCCCTCAAAAGCGGCGCAGTCAAATGTATCGTCAAAGACCTGCGAAAGGAATTCGTCGAGGAGTATCTCTGGCGGCTGCTTAAATCGGGGGCCGTTTATGAAAATGGGTATCTATTGGGCACCAGTATTGCCCGGCCATTGATTGCCAAGCATCAGGTCGATGTCGCTCACGCCGAAGGCGCGACGGGCGTCGCTCACGGCGCTACGGGTAAGGGCAACGATCAGGTCCGATTCGAGCTGACTTATATGGCTCTTGACCCGTCGCTGAAAATCATCGCGCCCTGGAAAGACCCCAATTTTACGCTCACGTCGCGAGAGGCAGCCGTAGATTATGCGAACAAACACGGTATCCCGATAGACCAGTCGAAAAAGAAAATCTACTCGCGAGACCGCAATATCTGGCACATCAGCCACGAAGGAGCTGACCTCGAAGATCCGGCCAATGAGCCAAAAGACGAACTGTATGTAATTTCAAATCCCGTCTCGAAGGCGCCCAATAAGCCGGATTACGTCGAAATCGGCTTCGAGAATGGCGTTCCCGTCAAATTAGACGGCAAGGCAACCGACAGCGTAAAACTGCTCCAGACGCTAAATGAAATAGGCGGCAAACACGCCGTAGGTCAGATTGATTTGGTCGAGAACCGCTTAGTCGGAATGAAATCTCGCGGCGCTTATGAAACACCCGGCGGCACAATTCTGATGACCGCGCACAAGGCGCTCGAGTCGCTCACCCTTGACCGCGAGACGATGCACTACAAACAGCAGGTTGCATTAAAATACGCGGAGATGGTTTATTACGGCCAGTGGTTCTGTCAGCTTCGCGAGGCGCTCGATGCCTTCATCGATGTTACTCAAAAAAATGTTACTGGCACAGTGCGTGTGAAGCTGTTCAAAGGTCGCTGCACGGCAGCCGGTGCCCAAAGCCCGTTCAGTTTGTATAGCGGCGCACTTGCTAGTTTCAAAATGGGCGCCGAGTACAATCCGGCCGACGCAATTGGCTTTATCCGCCTGTTCGGCCTGCCGATGAAAGTTGCCGGGACAGTAAGCAGGAGCATTAAGAAGAAATAGCGAAATAAATGCAAGGATGCGAAATCATAATTCCTGACTGGTTCTGGATGGTTTTTCTTTTTGCCATCGGCTGTTGTGTGGGCAGCTTCCTCAACGTCGTGATTTACCGCCTGCCGCGTGATAAATCCCTTGTCGCTCCGCCGTCGTCCTGCCCCGCCTGCGGCAAGCACATCCGTTTTTACGACAATATACCGTTAGTTTCCTGGCTGCTGCTCGGTCGCAAATGCAGGTATTGCAAGGCCCCGATTTCACCTCGATATTTTATTATTGAACTGCTGACGGGTCTTGTCTTTGTCGGCATTTTTGTGCTTTACTTCCGCTCCGGATTGCGCGGCGGTATCCCGACCTTTCTGGCCGGCGGCTGGTTTTTGTATCTGCTTTCCATCATCCTGCTTTCCGCCCTTATCGCCGCCTCCGCTATCGATTTGGAGATGTGGATTATACCACTGTCCATCTGCTGGTTCGCCACCGCGGCCGGCCTGCTCGCTTCCTTGCTGGCTCCGCTGGTGATTCATCCTGCAACTATCCGTCACTATTTCCTTGTGCCCACAACCGCCGACCTGATATTAGTCAATCAGACCACCATCGCCTCTTTGTCCGCAGGTGCCGTAATCGGCCTGGGGGTGTCTATTCTTCTGCTGACCACAGGACTTATAAAAAGGAGCTATGATTTCTCGCACCTTCAAAATTCACCCGAAAATCCCCAGCAAAAAGGCGAGGATGAATTCAAAGACCGCGTCGAAATGCTCAAAGAAATCGTATTTCTGCTGCCCATAATCGCTTGCGCACTGGCGGCCGACTGGGTCGTCAGCCGATACCCCGCACTCCATCAATGGTGGCTGGCATTCTCGCAAAGGCCTGTTATTGCTGGACTTATGGGCAGTTTGGCGGGCTACTTCGTCGGCTGCGGCATCGTCTGGGCGACGCGAATCCTCGGCACACTCGGCTTTGGCCGGGAGGCAATGGGTCTGGGCGACGTGCATCTGATGGGCGCCGCCGGCGCGGTAATCGGCCCGCTCTTTGTCGTTATCGCATTCTTCATCGCACCGTTCTTTGGACTGGCCTGGGCCGGCCTGCAAATGTTTTTCAGAAAAACCAGACAAATTCCTTATGGTCCCTTCTTGTCATTGGGCATACTTGCTGTTATGATTCTACATGATAGAATTATGGCGTATCTTAGTGTTGTGTTTTACAGGTAAGAATGGAATCGGATTTCGATGTTTAAGGAGGTATTGAAATGCAAGGCGTAACAAACAAAACTGCACTACTACTCGGTCTAATATCAGTCCTGGTATTATCCGGCTGCACTGATTGGCAGAAGAAGCACGAGGCCCTTAACGTCGAGCACCAGAACATCAAAGGATTGCTCGAACGTGAACGGGCCGAAAAAGGCCAACTGGCCGACCAGTTGGCGAAAGACCAGCAGACTATCCAGGAACTGCAAAAGCAGATTGTCGAAAAGAAGAAAAGCCCTGCTGAGGCCACCGGCTTCGGCGAGGGCTACGACGTCAACTTCGATGCCGCCGCGGGGACTATCACCGTTACTCTTCCAGATGCAATACTGTTCGATTCAGGAAAAGCCAATCTAAGAAGCGCAACAAGCAAAGAGCTTAACCATATCTATGCAGTGCTGAAGGAAAAGTACCCCGGCAGGGAGATTGAAGTGGCTGGGCATACCGACGCCGACCCAATCAAAAAGTCAAAATGGGCCGACAACCTGGAACTTTCCGCGCAACGTGCTCTGAGCGTCTCCAGGTACCTGATACAGAAGGGCGTCTCTGAGAGTAAGATGAAAGCAGTTGGCTGTGGCGCCGCCAGACCCATCGCATCGAATTCTACCGCCGCCGGCAAACAGAAAAACCGCCGCGTCGAAATCGTCGTGCATATGATGAAGTAGGCACACTCCGGCCGCCCGCGGACAGCTATAACGTAACCTATAAAAGTAGCCCCCGTTGGGGGCTACTTTTCTTTTGCGAAGGTATTTGCTTCGATTGTTCCTTGCTTACTGACGTGGACTGTTACAGCCCCGTCTCTTCCTGTGTAATACGAATTGGGGTCTTCTTGTAGTCGTATGACCTGTCCTTTTTTATAGGATGACTCGCTGCAACTGCTGATGATAATATTCGGCCCAATCTTATCCAGGAACGATGGCTCCAACGTTTTTGCCGAGCCGTGGTGCGGCGCAATCAAAACGTCGGCTTTCAGGTCGGGGTAAAGCCGAGTGATTTCTTTCTGGGCGAACTTCTCAATGTCCGAACATATAAGAATTTGTCTGCCGGCATATTCGATCATTGTTACTATCGACTTGTCGTTATCACTTATCCCATCATTTTCAAGTACGTCTTTGTCCGGCCAAAGCACTTTTATCGTTGCTGAGCCGACCATCTGTGGGAAGTCATTTATTTCTCTCGCGGCAACGTTTTTTTGCTTCAATTCGCCCCGCAGAAACCCGGATGTTTGCCGCTTGTCCTCGAAGAAAGCATTGCTTGCATAGACAAAGCCCGTCCGACAGTCATCCACCACTTCCGGTATCCCGTTGATGTGGTCTATATCGCCGTGACTGATAACTAACGCGTCGAGCTTCCCGATGCCGCTGTATTGCAAAAAAGGCGATACAACCCTTGTGCCGATGTTGCTTCTGCCCAAGGAGCCAGCATCGAAAAGAATTTTGGCTCCGCCCGGCAGCTCCGCGAGGATTGCCTGGCCGTGGCCGACGTCCAGCGTTGTAACAACCAGATTGTTGCTGTGCGCCCTTTGCCATTTTGGCATCGCCAACATTGCGATAATTACCACTGCTGTTGCCGTGCAAATGACTTTCTTAAGCGTCTGATTCCGCAGGCGGAATAAGAATACAAAAACAATCAACCCGTAGAACAAAAGAATTGCCGCACCGTTTGTTTTGCCTATGAGTATTCCTGATATGTCCAGGCCGGCAAAAAGTTTGACAATCCAGATTATCAAATCTGCCAGCCGGCCGACTATTGTCCCCATCACCCCGGCAACGCTCGGCAAAAATATCGCGATAATCAGTTTCAGATACCCCAGAAGCGAAACTAATCCTATGAGCGGAGATGCGAGCACCGTCCAAACGCTGGTCAGTAGCTGAATCGTATGAAAATGGTATAGCAGTATTCCCGCGCTTGTCATCCAGGCGGCCAAGCTTACCGCAAACACAGAACCGATTGCCGAGGCGATTTTCGCAATTGTCCGGCCCGGCAGACCCCACTTATCTGGTTCGCCGAACAAATCTGATGCTTTTTCGCGCAAATAGTTCTCTATTGGCTTGGCGAACAGCAGAATACCCAGAACCGATGCAAACGAAAGTTGCCAATCCGCTTCAAAAAGTTCGGTCGGCCTTATGAGTAAAAGCGCTATTGCCGCCAGCGCCAGCGTATTAAACGGATTTGACTTTCGACGAAAGATAAACGCCGCACAAAACGCAAAGCACATCACTGCTGCCCTGAACGCCGGTGCATTTTCCGGGACAACCAGCAGGAAAAGCACAGCCGTAATCATACACACGACCGCCCGGCCCGGCTTCATCAGGCCAGCCGTCTTGCACACCCACCACACAAATCCAATCACTATTCCAAAGTTCATCCCGGAAAGACATATAAAGTGCAAAAGCCCCGTCTGGCGAAACGCCTTGATTGTGCCCCTGTCGATGTCCACACGGTAGCCCAGGACCAGCGCAAGCAACAACCTATCCGCACCGTCTTGCGGCTCGCTCTGACCCAGAAGTGCCTGCGTTGCTATCTTCTGCAACATCCCCCTGATTTTGGCATACACGCTCGCGGCGTTGCCTTGCAGCCCCCGCTCTATCGCATCTCGACTCTCAACCGAAGCCCCGACGAAAATGCCCTTGCGCGACAGGTATTTTTCTATGTTAAACTCTCCGGGATTGGACGCACCAGTGAATCTGTCGAGCCAGCAGTAGATTTGCACGTAATCCCCCGCTTTGAGGTCCAGCACCGGCTCATTCACCCGCACCCGCACAATGCCGCTTGTCTTCGCCCACCCACTAACCGTTTCGGCCTCAGTTAATTCCAGATAAAAACTGCTGCCGCGGTCGGTATATGTGAATTTGCTGAATGCCCAATCGTTACTGTCGGTGTATGGCCTGGTGGCAATCACGCCGCGAACGGTTGCCAGTGTCGGCTCGTCGCCGACTGAATTGCGAATGTCGTTTGCTTTCGGCTGATAGAAACTTTCCAGTCGAATTGCCCCCAGACAGGCAAAACACACAAGAACCAGGTAGGGCGCCGCATATCTCCAGCCGATTTTGCCGGCGAGCAACGTAATCACCGCTGCCACACACAGCCCAATCGCCACCAGCCAAATCCAGATGAGATGTCCCGCTTCGTTCTGTATGATTATCCCCGCCATCATTCCAACTGCGCAGAACGCAAGCGGGGCTGTGCTTATGGCTTGCCTGTGATAATAGGCGGGATTGCGGTCAAGCTGCCTGTCAATCTCGGCTAATCTTTGTCTTATGTTATCCACATTCTCGCCATCCTGCCGGTTTGTGGGAATTGCCGTGGGTGTTTACAGTTGGATGTATTCCTTCGGCTTGAAGGTGGTCTCCATCGTCCATACGGTTGCCTTGCCGTGTTTGAGGCAGTAAACGACGAGGACGTCGTAACCTCCCCTGTCCACCCATTCTTTCAGGAACGGGAAATCCTTAACGACCTGCTTTTTTAGTTCGAGGTCTTCTATCTCCTCCACCGAGCCGGATATACGTATCTGTCGGCCCTGTTCTGCGTTGTAGAAACACAGCTCGACATTGGAATTTTTTGAAAGCTGCCTGTGGATGTCCTTATTTTCGCCGGTGTTGAATATGATGCCGTTATCATCCACTCTATAAAGCATCATCATTCGAACGTGCGGCTTATTGTCCTGGGCCGTCGCCAGCGCAAACACCGGATTATTCCTTATAAACTCAAAAATCTCGCCCTTCGTCATAGAAATATCTCCTGCGCAAAAATTTCGTCACAGAGCACTCTTTTACTACAGACGAGGAAGCAGAATATTAGAAAATTTCTGTGAGAGCGCTACTAATCGTTTCATTTCGTCGGTATCTACCTGCAAGAAATCTCCGGGATATCTCGACTGGACTCCGTGAACCGTCAGGGCATCCGATTCTTCGGCTAATTCCGCAAGCTTTGTTTCAAATGGTGACGCTAATTGGATGAGGCGACGAAGGTCATGAGTTTTAGGGGCCTCAATACCCTTAAGAGTTAAAAACGCCTTAAGAAGTTTCTCTACATACTGCTGACAATGAAAACAAACTGCCTCGGCCGGACAATGAGCACTGGCCATTAGTATTTCAACTGTTGACCAGTCGCTTTCGGCCTTTGCCAGCCATTGTCTGACGGCCTCACGGGTTGGGTCGTTCATAAATGACCTTTCCGTATTTATCTGCGAAATAAACAATATGATTGACGACCGTTCGCCATTGCAAATACTCCTCCGGCGTCTCTACGACAATATCGAATCCGGCGGGAAAATCACCCAACAATCGCCGAACAGCGCCATATCTTTCGCTGGGCGGCAGTTTTGTGCGCGCCACCACAAGCAAGTCAATATCTGAGTCCTGCTTGGCTGTGCCCTGTGCGTATGAGCCGAATAGAATAACCTTCTCGGCCCCAAACTCCTCGCCTATCCGCCTGCCAAACCGTTCTATCTCATTCATCGCTACCATTTTTCAGCCGCAGAGGTTTCTTTTTATTTTAGCCATCTATGAAACTATGGGCAACGAGTAATCCGCTCCTGTCCGCCCATATAGGGCTGCAACACCTTCGGCACTGTGACTGACCCGTCGGCGTTCTGATAAAGCTCCAGTATCGGTATCAAAATACGGGGGCTTGCAATCACGGTATTATTGAGCGTGTTGCAGAACACATTTTTCTTCGTGGCTGACTCTTTGTATCGCAGGTTCATTCGTCTGGCCTGAAAATCATAAAACTTGCTTGCGCTGTGCGTCTCGCAATAATTGCCACGCGACGGCATCCACGCCTCGATATCATATTTCTTCGCCTGGCCTCGTCCCAAATCACCCGTGCAGACAACCACCACACGGTAGGGCAGTTCCAGCGCACGCATCACTACCTCGGCGTTACTTAGAATCTCCTCGTGGTATTTGTTACTTTCCTCAATGCTGTTTTTGCATATTAACACCTGCTCGACTTTGTCGAACTGATGAATCCTGTAAAGCCCGTAAGTGTCTTTTCCCGCCGCCCCCGCTTCCCGCCGAAAACACGTTGACATTCCCGCAAACTTGAGCGGCAAATCCTCCTCGCGCAGCAGCTCTCCCGAATGGTAAGCCGTCAACGGCACCTCCGCCGTCCCAGCCAGGTTCAGCTCATCTCTCTCCATTCGATACGTCTGCTCCTCCGAGCCGGGATAATACCCCGTTCCCCGCATCGCCTCATCCTTCATCAATAGCGGCACCGACATCGGCGAATAGCCCTTAGCCACCATTACGTCCATCGCAAACTGCAGGACCGCCCAGTGCAATCGTGCGCCATCACCCTTGAGAAAATAACTTCGCGTCCCGGCAAGTTTTACGCCCCGTTCGGTATCAATGATGCCCAGTTCGAGTCCCAACTGCACGTGGTCCTTCGGCTTAAAATCAAACTGCAGAACCTGACCTTCTCTTCTTAGTTCAACGTTTTCCGTGTCGTCTTTGCCTAACGGCACGTCGTCATCCGCTGGCTGCGCCACAAGCAGCATCAACGCGTCAAACTCGGGCTGCAACTGCTTTACTTTTTCTTCAGATTGCGGCTCCTCGGCCTTTAATTTGGCAAGTTGAGCAAGCACATCCTGCTTTTCCTGTCCCGTTTGTTTGGGTATCAGTTTTCCGATGCGGTTTTTCTCCGTTGCGATATCCTGCAAATGTTGTTTGGATGCCAGAAGCTCCGTATCCACCGCCAGCAGCCGGTCGATATCTACCTCGATGTTCTTGTCTTTCGCCGCCTTTTTGAATCGCTCCGGGTTTTCTCTTATCTCTTTAATATCAATCATCGTCTTCTGCCTTCAGTCCTTGTATTTTTTCACAATGACGACATTATTTTGCCCGCCGAATCCGAAAGATTCTTTCATCGCGATATTGACCTGCATTTTCCTCGGCACGTTTGGCACGTAATCCAAGTCCAACTGCGGGTCAGGGTCATTGAGATTTATCGTCGGCGGCACAATGCTGTCTCGTATCGCCAGCACGCACGTAATCAGCTCCGCCGCGCCGGCCGCCCCGATAAGATGGCCCATCATACTTTTAACGCTGCTGACGGGTATCTGCTTTGCCTTTTCCTTGAACACTGCCTTTATCGCCTTTGTCTCTATCGAGTCGTTCTCCTGCGTGCTCGTGCCGTGGGTGTTTACATAATTCACGTCCTTATAGCTTATCCCGGCATCTCTGAGCGCCGCCTCCATCGCCTGAATTGCTCCTCGGCCCTCCTCGTGCATATCCGTTACCCGGAACGCGTCTGAGCTGCTGCCGTAGCCGATGACCTCCGCAAGAATCGGCACGCCTCGTTTTTTCGCCGACGCTAAACTTTCCAATATCACTATCGCCGCGCCTTCGCCCAATACGAAACCGTCCCTGCTCGCGGTGAACGGTCTCGACGCCGTCTGCGGACTGTCATTTCTCGTCGATAATGCCGTTAGCCGGTTAAAGCCGGTAAGCCCCAGCGGGTGTATCATCGAATGTGCCCCGCCTGCAATCATAATATCCGCATCGCCCCTGCGAATCACCATCATTGCCTCGCCCACCGCCTGCGTGCTGGCCGCACAGGCCGTCAGGCAGCTACGAATCGGGCCTCGCGCGCCTGTCAGCATCGCCAGGTGTGCTGCCGGCATATTCGCTTCCTGCTCTAATTCGTGCATCGGCTGCATTTCTGCTGAGGCCACTTCGGTCCACTTCAACCAGTCCATCTCGTTTTTCTGGTTGTCCCATCCTGCTGCGATTGCGCCGAAGAAAGCGTCGTGATTCGCGGCTCCTTCACCAGCCCCTAAGTATATTCCTAACTGCCTTCGGTCTATACCGTCGGCGGGACTGGCGACCTCGATGTCTATGCGTGCCTGTCTGCACGCTTGTGAAGCAGCCCCGATGGCAAACTTGCTGCCCCGATTGCCGTCTTTGTGCAACTGAGGATTCTTCGTAAACTTTTTAAAGTCGTAGTTCTTCACCTCTGCGCTGAACGTCGTTGGGAACATCGAGGCGTCGAAAATTGTTGTCTTGGCAACGCCGCTTTTGCCCGCCAATATCGCCTGCCAGGCGCTCTCGATATCGTGTCCAAGCGGGCAAACGATGCCCATCCCCGTTATCACTACCCGTTCACGTTTTAACTCTGATTCCATTTTCGATGTTCAAAGTTTGAAGTTCAATTTGGTTTTCTGAGTACCAGCGCCGCCGTCTGACCGCCGTATGTGTAGCCGCAGCACATCGCGTAGCGAATCTCTGCTTTTTGCTCTGCCGTTATAATATTGAGGTTGCATCCAGCTGCTCTTCTTGTGCAGTTCTTTGCTGCTGGTATCCTGCCGTCTCGCATCGCACAAACCGCTGCGACCACGTCCAGCCCGCCGCACGCTGCGCCCGTGTTACTCAGCATACTCTTCGTCGGCCAAACGGGCACTTTGGGTATAGCCCCACTTAACGCCGCCTCAATGCCTCTTGCCTCTGCAAGGTCGTCTTCTGGTATCCCCGTGCCGTGTGGAATTATCAAATCGATATCCTGCGGAGATATATTCGCCTTCGCAATTGCCTTTTTGATCGCAATGGTAAGGCCTCTTCCATCCGGCTCAATATGCTCATACGCCGGATTTATACAGGCGCTTTGGCCGGCGCCGACCAGCTCAGCGTAAATCTTTGCGCCGCGTTTGGTCGCGTTATCGAGATTCTCCAGAACGACGATTCCGGCGCCATCCCCGAATACTGACCCGCTCGCATCGGCGTCGAATGGCCTGCACGCACCTTCCGGGTCGTCATTGTGCCGGCTGGTGGTCCTTTTGAGCAGGCACTGGCGCATTATCAATACCGGATTTATTTTCGCCTCCGCGCCGCCCGCCAGCGCTATGTCACCGTTGCCGCGGGCGATGACCTCAGCCGCCTCCGCTATCGCTATATGCCCCGAAACCTCCGCGCAGGTGATTGTGTTGCTCGGCCCCTGAATATCGTGAATAATGCCTATGTGGCACGCGAGCATATTCGGCAGATACTTCAACAGCCAAAGCGGCGTCACTAATTCGATTCCCTCTTTGCCCCACCTGCGAATGTCGAATCTGCCCTCGGCGACGCTGTGGGCGACCGCAGGCGCAAGTTCGCACGGGTCGCAGCTTATCAGCCCCGCGCCAATGTTGATGGCCATCCGCTGCGGGTTGACGTTTATCTTTTGTTCGTCGATGGCCCTGGTGACAAGAGCGCTATCCCTTACCGCCTCGTCTGCCGCTATTACCGAAAGCTCAATGTCCTTAGACATCAGCTTGGTCGCCTTGCGGAAGCTCTTGGGGACATATTGCTGAATCTTGTATTCCTCAACCTCGCCGGCCAACCGGCAGCTGAACTTTGACGGGTCAAATGATTTAATTCGTCTTATCCCGCATTTGCCCGAACAAAGTCCCTCCCACATTTGTTTGGCCGTCAGGCCCAGCGGGCTTACCGCCCCGACGCCTGTTATTACCACACGGGTCCGTCCCACGGGGCCGCCTCCTATCCGTTGCTTTCTTTGAAGACCGAACCCTGCAGCAGCGACTTGAACATATCGGTGAACACGAAATTCTCCTTCGGAAATTCCTTGCCCGCGAGATTCTGGTCGATGTGACTGAACATCAGGTCTATTTCCGCTATCAATTTATCGCCGCAGGTGATTGTCCCGGTGGTGCTGGCCGCCTCAGGGGCTATCGATTCAATCTTTGCCGATAATCTCAAGCTGTCTCCAGGCCTGACGTAGTCGTGGAACACCGCCTTCTTTATCTTGGCTAATATCACCTTTTCCTCAAATTTCTTCGCCTCACCCACCAATATCCCCGCCGTCTGCGCCATCGCCTCGATACAAAGGCACTCAGGCATAACCGGAAAACCGGGAAAGTGGTCGTGCAGGTGCTCCTCGGCCAGCGTAACGTTCTTGACCGCAACGGCGCTCTGCCCGCTGTTAAACTCAATGAATTTATCTATCCAAATCCATCGCATCGCGTTGCATAATAAGACAATCGGCAGGATTGCTCAAGCAAAACCCGTAAATATATGCCTTCACGAAAGGTTGCAGAGACATCAAATCGGTAGTATAATAACAATGAATGAGCGATAATACCCACAGGAACGACATATTTTTTGAGGTTATGACACCACTCGGTTTTCGAGTGCGGGTAAGCCGTTCATACTGGGAACTGATTATTACTGTTAAGCATCCGGTTATGGCAGGCCGCGAATCAGATGTAAAAGAAGTTCTTGAGAAGCCCAATGAAATTCGTCTCAGTCGAGGCGATAAGAATGTATATCTGTTTTATTCGTTGGAAAGTAAAGGGCGATGGGTTTGTGTTGTGACGAAACGATTGAACGGTGAAGGTTTCTTGATAACGACCTATTTGACCGATGCGGTAAAAGAAGGGGTGCGAGTATGGCCGAGGTAAAAGTGTATTATGACAAAGCAGGCAACACGCTTACTGTCTGGTTTGGCAATCCACAGGACGAGCACATTTGTGAAGAAACTGGCGACGAGGTAGTTTTGATGAAAGATAAATCGGGGCGAGTCATCGGTTTTGAGAAGCTGAATTTCCTCGGCTTAACACCTCAACCGATACGGGTCGCCTTCGAAACCATGGATGTTTGAAGATACTTTGTCAGATTTACTTTTTTCTGCCTAACAATCGAAGGCAGACGGAGGTCACAGATTTTAATTTTTTCGCAAAGGTGAACACGCATGTCTTATCGGAAGAGATATCGTAAGAAAGACAGCGACGTCGCAGGTATTATTGCTTTTGTAGGATTAGTCATTTGGTTAGCTTTGACGTTGTTTCGGATTGTATTATTTATTATTGGCGCAATTTTGAAGCTGTTTATTGCTCTTTTTGAGAAAACTCAAAAGTCCGTTGTGCGAAAGAGAGGCAATATTGTGTCGAGGAGGTATTTGGCATTCGATATCGAAACAGCTAAGTCAGTTCCAGGTGAAGACTTCGATTGGAAGCCACGTCGTCCTTTGGGGATTTCCTGTGCAGCTGCATTTCAGTGTGATGCTAAAGAACCGATAGTATGGTTCGGAAAGAATCCTGATGGGACGACTGCGAATCGCATGTCGCGGGCCGAAGCAGCAGATGTTGTGTGAGAATTGGCCGATTTGGTTGCACAGGGTTACACGTTGCTATCTTGGAATGGTTTGGGATTTGACCTCGATGTCCTCGCGGAAGAGTCCGGTTGTTACAACGAATGTAGAAAGTTAGCGTTGAACCATGTGGATATGATGTTTCATGTGTTTTGTGATCGTGGTTTTCCTGTGAGTCTTGAGAAAACAGCTTAAGCTCTTGGAATTCCTGGCAAACCGCCTGGAATGTCTGGGATATTGGCCCCACAGCTTTGGGCGCAAGGACGCTATCAAGATGTGCTAAAATATGTAAGTCAAGATGTTCGCATCGTGCTCCAAATTGCGAGCAAAAGTGAGGCACTCCGCCGGTTCGAATGGATAACTCGCAGGGGTTCTTTAAGCTCGATGGACTTATCACGAGGTTGGTTATTTGTCCGTGACGCGCTACGATTACCTAAACCAGATACGTCCTGGATGGAGAATCCAATTCCACGTTCGGAGTTCACCCGATGGTTAAATATCAGTTAGTCATATAGAAAGCAGGATGGGCTCTTATATTTCTCACCGTAATAGAGAAACCAGACCTCTTTCTGAACTTCTAAAAATGTATTTCGGCAGACGGGTAATTCTTCGTAAATATCGTGTATAAGACAATCGGCAGGATTGCTCAAGCAAAACCTGCCGACCATACCCAAAACAACAATTTCACCCTTACGCCGCCTTCAGCTTGCTCTCCACGTAGTTGACAATCATCCCCACCGTGAACAAATCGCCTAACTTGCTCACGTCCGGGTTCTTTGCAAATACGCTGGTGTCGGTATGCGGCATCTTCGCCCGCAGCTCGCTCAATCCCTTTTCAGTGAACTTGCCGTTATTGATAAAATCGGGATTGCCCATCAGCGACTCAGCGGGAAACAGTTCCTCACGCGGAATCTTTATCCCGAACGCCTTCTCCAGCCGGAACACGATGTCCAAAAAGTCAATGCTCTCCGCCCCCAGGTCCCCCATCAGCGTCGCTCCCGGCTTCACCTCATCATCATCCACGCCTAATGCATCCACCATTACCGTCCTAACCTGCTCCATAACCTGTTCTCTGCTCATCGTCGTCGCCATATCAATTTGTCTCCCGCATTAACTTTTTACTTTTGCCTTTTTCCTTTTTACTTTCTTAAAAGTTCCCAGCGTTTCTTCATCTCGCTGATTATTTTCGCATCAACCGCCGCCATTGCTGAATCCTTGTCGGCTAAATTAAAGTGTCGTAAACCGAATCTTGCCTCGACTATCTGTTCGCCGTTGGATACTCCGACGCCTGCGAAACTGCTTATGTTTTCTTCGATAGTTTTGGCCTCAACTGTGTATTCAATCTGTGCCCCCGGTGCCAGAAACGACTTATATTTAACATTTCTCGCCTCTTCGAGCAATATCATACTATGAGCAAAATTTTCCGTCGTCCGCACAAGCCACGAGGCCGACTCAATCAGCCCTTCCAGAAGCAATACCCCCGGCAGAACCGGAAACGTCGGAAAGTGGTCGGCTAAATACTCCTCAGCCAGCGTTACGCCCTTGACTGCCTTTATCCGTCTGCCTGTCTCTATCTCAACAATTTTGTCAATTAGTATGAATCGCATTGTTGCGGCAATTGTAGCCGTCTGTTAGTGATTTTCCACCATTTTTTGCCCTTTCATAACCTTATCAGGAGGTTATACTTATTACTATGAACGTTCGCAGTGCAAATGTTGATGACGTAAAGGCCATACACGCTCTGATTAACGCTTATGCTGAGCGGGACCAGATGTTGTTTCGCTCGATGGCCGACATTTATAAAAACCTTCAGACCTTCTTCGTCGTCGAACTTGATGGTCAGGTCGTTGGCTGCTGCGCCCTTGAAGTGATATGGTCTGATTTGGCAGAGATAAAATCTTTGGCCGTCGATGAGGCCCATAAGGGCAGGGGGGCAGGTTCGATGCTGGTAAACGCCGCGGTCGAGCAGGCAAAGCGACTGGGGCTGCCTAAGGTTTTCGGATTGACTCTAAAGCCGCAATTTTTTGAAAAGCTCGGCTTCAAGATAGTTGACAAAAGCTATCTGCCTATGAAGGTCTGGAGCGATTGTGCCCGCTGCACGAAACAGCAGAACTGCGACGAAACCGCCGTAATAAAAGACTTGTCCGGCTCATAATTTCGAGAGATGAGTCACGAGTGACGAACTCATCCAACCTGTCTTCTCTGGAATAACGCCACGGCCAGCGCTAATATCCCGGCCGTGTAACAAATCGCGTATGATGCGGTAATCAGGATATATCTGATGGGCACCTCGCTGCCTTCGTAAATCGCGTCACTAATCCAGAATATCTGCAGGTTCGGCAGGACAAAATAACATACTTTGGCCCAGAGGTGCGTTTTGGCCAGCCCGCCGAATGCCCAGTCCGAGACAAGCCCCAAAAGGAAAATTCCAACGCACGCCGACAGCGTTACCACGATATTGAATCTGCACGATATCGCTACCGCCAGGGCCGCAATGATAAGGGCCGCCAGAAACAGCAGGACCGAGCCGTAGATATCAAGGGCGTTTATCTTGTTGTTTGCGGGATTGAACTGCCAGTCGCGGTCGATAAAGATAAGAAAAATAAGCCCAATCGTGCCAAAACCAGCTAACAAAACCGCTGCGGTTGACGTGAATTTCCAGTCGTAAGCATAGTTAAAAAAGGCACTTAAAAGAAGAGTCAGTGCTATCGCAACCCCCGCTGTCGCTATCACCGTCCAGTCGTTAGTATCGTTTACGCTCTCCAACACCCCGTGCCTTACCGTCATAACAAGGGCAATAGTGCAGATGTAATGCCCCATCGCCACCGCCCCGGCGACCCCCAAAAATTTGGCCAAAATAAATATCGGACGTTGCACCGGCTTAGTAAGCACCGTCATTATCGTCTTATTCTCAATCTCCTCCGCCACCGCCCCCGATGCTGCAAAGATTGCTATGAACAAGCTGGCCAGAAATAACGTAGATAAGCCCAATTCGCGTAACAGCTTATTGTCGTCGCTCATCGTGTACATTGTCACGGATGGGCTGACGAAGAACAGCAGTATAGCCGTGATGATTATTATCGCGTAAACCGGCTGGCGAAGGGTTTCTATAAAGGTGTTCCTCGCTATAGTAAACAGTTTGTCCATTGTTCCTGGCCTTTCTGCCTACTGGTGCAGCCGACCCGGCTTCGCCTTCGGCTATGCCGAGGCGAGTGTGTCGTCCTATAAACAGTCGCTGCTCCTGAACGCTTTTGGCATTTTCTGCAACGATTTACGTCGGACTTTGGCGATATATATCTTTATATGGCGCCGCATCCGGCTTGTAAATAGTCGGCAATTATTATATCTATTGCGGTTTGCCGTTATGGTTCAAAACAAAACCTTGGGAATTTGTAAATGACAACATCATCAAGACCGGCCAAGCTCGTTGCTGTGGCGTCGCTGATTCTCAGCATCGTTTTCTTTGTCGTCACATTTCTTATCGGCCGATGGAGCGGCTTTACCGCAATATACGCCACAAGCTTTTTCTCTCTGGCCGCCGCACTCATCTGGCTCGTCCTGCTCATCCAGTTCCACCAGCGAAACCTCGCTGAGCAGGAAAAGCTCGATATGACCGCCCTCGCCACGGACCAGAGGGCAGACAAAATCTTTCAGCAGAAAGGCGAGCAGGCGCAGTTGTTCGCCGTCGTTCAAAAGCGCCTCCAGATACTCGAAAAGTGGTTCCTGCCCATCTTCTCAGGCATCATCGCGGCATATCAGGTGGCAATCGGCTTTTACCTGCTCAGGGCCTTGACCGACTCGAATCCTTCCGCGGGGAAGCAACCTCTGCTCTGTGCGGTCTGTATGGCCGCCATTGCCTTTGTCAGTTTCCTCCTCTCGCGTTACGCCACCGGGATGTCCAGCCAGCCGGACTGGAAACCGCTTAGGGCCGGCGGCAGCTTCCTGTTCGGCTTAGCCGTTCTGGCCTTCGCACTGACGATAGCCCTGGCCCTGGTCCAGTTCAAGATACTCGCCGTAATAATGGTGATTGAGTATTGCATCCCCATCCTCCTTATTATCCTCGGCGTCGAGAACGCGATGAACGTTGTGTTCGATATTTACAGGCCTCGCCTGGCTGGTCTTTACAGCAGGGCCGCCTTCGACAGCCGGCTGCTCGGCCTCATTAACGAGCCGGGCGAAATCCTCCACACCGCCGCCGGCGCAATCGATTATCAGTTCGGCTTCAAGGTCTCTCAGACCTGGTTTTATAAACTCCTCGAAAAAGCCGTTGTCCCGCTCGTCTTCTTCGGCGCCGTTACGCTCTATCTGCTAAGTTGCATCGTCGTCGTCGGCCCCGATGAGCAGGCCATCATAGAACATTTCGGCAGCCCCAAAGATGCACGGGGCCACGTTCGCCTCGCGGAATCGGGTATTACCTTCAAATGGCCCTGGCCCATCGACATCGCTCGAAAATATCCCGCTAAAAGAATTACCGAGATGTATATCGGCTATGTGCCAAAGACCGACCCCAAAACCGGACAGATAATCCGCGAGCCGCTGCTGTGGGGAAAAGACCATTACAAGGAAGAATACAGCATTCTCGTTGCAAGTCGCCAGGGTCTCGAAAAAAGCTCACAGAGCGCCGCACCCGTCAGCTTGCTCAAGGCCAATATACCCGTCCAGTTCATGGTCAAGGACCTCTATGCCTTCCTTTATAACCACGACGACCCCAAAAAACGACTCGAGGCAATATGTTACCGTGAGCTGGCCAGGTTCGCCGCCGGCGCCACCATCGAGGTTGATGACGAGACCGCCCTGCAAAATAGTCTGCTCGGGGCCGGCAGGACGCAGGCCAAGGAGGTCCTCACTCGGAACATCCAGGCCGCCGCCGACAAAGCAGGCCTCGGCGTAGAAATTGTCTTCCTCGGCATACAGGGCATCCACCCGCCGACTCAGGTCGCCGCCGACTATGAGAAAGTCGTAGGCGCCGTCCAGAAAAAGCAGGCCGCCATTCTCCAGGCGGAGGGACAAAGCAACCGGACTCTCAGCGACCTCGCCGGCTCGGTCGAAGGCGCATCCGACCTCTACGTCCTTGCCTCGGATTATCAGCGCCAATCGCAAAAAAATGACCGTCAGGAAGTTGACCAAATCGCCGGCCGACTCGATGCCGCATTCGCTCAGGCCAGCGGTGATATATTCGTCAAATTGAGAGAAGCCCAGGGCTACAGATTTGAAAAGGCCATTATCGCTCGCGCCACAGGCGAACGCTTCGACAGCCAGGTCAAGGCATTCAGGGCCGCGGAGGAAATCTATAAGCGGGAGCAACGCCTCCTTGCCCTGGAGGAGACGCTGGCCAAAATCCGAAAATACGTCATTGTCGCAGACCGCAATGACATCGAAACCTTTATCGTTGACCTTAAGGAAAAACTTACGCCGAGCTTGTATGAGATTGGCGGAGTTCAGGAGAGCAGCTCACAATGAAAAACGTAACCATAACGATATTTCTTGTCTTGCTTTTTGTGGTTCTGGCGCTGGTCTTTACGATGTTTCAGGTGCGTGAAACCGAATCCGCCCTGGTGATGACCTTCGGCAAAGCCACGCGCCAGATTACAGAGCCGGGTTTGTATTTCAAATGGCCCCCACCAATCGAATGGGTGCAAAAATTCGATTCGAGGGCCAGGGTCCTTGAAGCGGAGCTTGGCGAGACGCCCACAAAAGGGGCCGTCCCCATCATTGTCAACACCTTTATCGTCTGGCGCATCGCCGAGCCGCTCGGCTTCTTCAACGCAGTCGGCACCGTCTCAGACGCCGAGGCCAAACTGCTCAGCCAGATAAGTAACACCCAGAATACGGTCATCGGCCGACACAACTTCTCCGAATTCGTCAATAGCGACCCCGAGAAGATAAAATTCGGGGAAATCGAGCAGGAAATGCTCGCCGAAATCCAGAAGGCCGTCCGCAGCGACTACGGCATCGAAATCAAGGCCCTCGGCATAAGGCAGCTTAAAATCAGCGAAGACGTCAGCAAAGACGTGTTCGAGCGGATGAGGGCGGAGAGGAACCGCAGAACCGAGGCAACCATCGCCGAGGGAAACGCCGCCGCCAAAAAAATCGTCACCGATGCAACTTCAATGCAGACCGAGCTGCTCGCCGCCGCTGAAGCAAGGGCCAAGGCCATCCGCGCTCAGGGTGACGCCGAAGCCGCTCAATACTACAAGATGCTCGAACAGGACCCGCAGCTCGCTATGTTCCTGCGGGATATCGACGCCCTTAAAAAAATACTCGAACAAAGGTCAACGATTGTTATCAGTGCGGATACCGAGCCGTTCAAACTGCTGCGGCAAATGCCCGACCTGAAACCCAAAGAGTAATTCCAGTGTATCCTAAACGGATTTGAGCGATATGGCGGAAGAACGCGAACACAACCATACAACTAACGACGACATCGGCACAGACCAGCCGGGGCACGATGATGCCGCACGGCAGACCGACCTTGGGCTTAATTACCTGGCAGGGGCCTTGAAGGTCAGTTTCGTCCTGCTCAAGATAATAATGGCCGTCCTCGTTATACTCTTTCTGGTATCGGGCGTCAGAACGGTCGGACCAGGCGAACGAGCGATTGTCCTGTGGTTCGGCAAAATCCGCGGCGTGGGCGAAGCACGCCTCCTCGGCCCGGGACTAAAACTGCTCCTGCCATACCCAATACACGAAATCGTCCGAATTCCGGTCGAGAGAAAGGTTAATCTGGCCGTCAATTCTTTCTGGTATTATCAAAAGCTCGGCGATGAAATGGGCGAAGCGGCCAACGAAAAAAAATACGCGCCCCCGACGCTTAATCCACTGACCGAGGGCTACTGTCTCGTCCGGGGCGAGAAACAAAGCCCGACTGCGGCCGCTTCCGAAGGCAGCGATTATAACATCCTTCATTCCAGGTGGGTCCTCACCTACCAGATTACCGATGTGGAAAGGTTCTTCAAAAACTGTTTTGTGGATACCAGCCGCCTCCAGGCAGGACAAAACTACGCCGATGTCATAGAGAAAAGCATAAACCCGCTGCTGGAAAATCTCTTCACCGACGCCGTCGTTACAACTATGGTCAATTACACCATCGAAGAGGCGATGTTTGAAAAAGTCTCCTCTGTAACCGAGCACGTCAAAGACCGCCTGCAAAAAAAGCTTGCCGCAATAGACAGCGGCATCAAGGTCGTCTCGGTGCAAATCCGCGATATAACCTGGCCAAGGCAGGTATCCGGCGCTTTCGAGGCGGCCCTTACCGCGACACAGGCCAAACAAAAGACAATCAGCGAAGCCAAACTCTATGCCGAGAAAACCCTCAACGAAACCGCAGGCCCCGTTGCAGTTGAGCTGCTCACTGCCCTGCACGATGCTTCCTCCGACAGGCAGAAACAGGAGCCGTTGTGGGGACAGGTCGCCGGAAAAGCACAGGAAAAAATCGCAGACGCCAGGGGCTATCGAACTCAGGTCGTCGAAAACTCAAGAGCAAACGCCGAATACCTCGGAAAGATTCTTCCCGAATATCGAAAACATCCTAAGCTCGTCATCCAGAGAATCTATCAGGATGCAATTGAGCAGGTCCTTCGCGACGCTGATGAAAAAATAATTATTCAGCCGACACAGGACGGTAAATCCACGGAAGTCAGGGTCCTCATCAACAGAGACCCCGCGATAAAACCAAAATCCGAATCCGAAAAACAAAAGTAACCGGCCGATTACGAGAGACGAATAATGGCTCATGAACATCTGCATTTTACGCACGACATCGCCGTCGAGCACACGCACGGCAAACAGGTCCGCGTCAGCATCGCCCTGTTGGGAACACTGGCAGGGGGGGTGCTGCTCCTCATCAGCATCATAGGCAAATCCAGATTCATTTACGGCTCCGACAGCTTCCAGGCCGAAATTCTCGCCCTGGCAGGCGCCATACTCCTCGGCGCCCCTATCATCTGGCACGCAATCAAAAGTCTGCTGCGAAAAGAAGCTCATATGGATGAGCTTGTCGCGCTGGCCATACTCGCCGCCATCGCCACTCAGCAATACGTCGCCGCGGGCGTCGTCGCCTTCTTTATGCTGTTAAGCGAATTGGTCGAAAGCCGGACCGCTCTCGGGGCAAGGGCCTCCATAGAATCTCTCGTCAAGCTCACTCCCCATAAGGCAAATCGACTCAACTCCGACGGCTCCGAAACGGAAGTAATGGTCGCCGATATCAGACCCGGCGATATAGTCCGCGTCAGGCCCGGCGACAACGTCCCCGTTGACGGCGACGTCGCAAAGGGATTAAGCTCGGTCAACGAAGCCACAATCACCGGCGAAGCACTGCCCGTTGACAAAGTCCCCGGTATGCAGGTATTCGCAGGCACAACCAACCTCACCGGAGCCCTCGATATCACCGTCACCAAAGCCGGCAAAGACACGACGCTCGGCAAGGTCCAGTCCCTCATTCTCCAGGCCGAGCAGACAAAAATACCCATTATGCGCATCATTGACAGCTACGTCAGGTGGTACACCCCGACCGTCCTGATGATTGCCGGCATCGTTCTGTTCTTCACCAGTAACGTCAACCAGGCCATCACCATCCTCGTTATCGCCTGTCCCTGCTCGCTTATCCTCGCGACGCCCAGCGCAATGGTCGCGGCAATATCCGCCGCCGCCCGCCTCGGCATTCTCGTCAAAAACGTCGCCGACCTCGAAATCGCCGGCAAAATCACCGCAATGGTCTTCGACAAGACGGGCACCCTGACGGTCGGCCGGCTGTATGTAACGAAACTCACCCCCGCGAAGGATGTCGAGCCGTCCACTCTCCTGTCACTGGCGGCCTCCGCCGAGAAGATGAGCAGGCACCCCGCGGCAAGAGCGCTGCTCGAAGTCGCCAAGCAGGCCAACATTACCTTGTCCGATGCCGACAATTTCCGCGAGACGCCCGGCAAAGGTGTAACCGCCACCGTCAACGGCAGTCGCATCATCGTCGGCAGGGATTCCTTCCTCAAGGAAAACCACGTCGGTATGTCCAATGTCTCGGTGCCTTCTCTGCACGAGGAGCAGGGCGTCAGCACGCTCTACGTCGCAAAAGACAGCAACTGCATCGGCTGGGTCGGCCTGCAGGACAAAACCAGGCCCGAAGCCCAGCAAGCCGTAAAAGACCTGACTGCCCTGGGCGTAAAAAGAATAACGATGCTCACGGGCGACAGGGACGAGGTAGCTGGCCGCGTCGCCGCAGAGCTCGGCTGCACCGATTATAAGGCACATTGCCTCCCGCAGGACAAACTCGCCATTGTCGAAAAAATCAAAAAAGACGGACACATCGTTGTCGTCGTCGGCGACGGTATAAACGACGCCCCGGCGCTGGCCGCCGGTAACCTCGGTATCGCTATGGGTGCCGCCGGCTCAGACGTCGCCATCAACTCCGCCTCAATCGCACTCTTGAGCGACGACCTCAAACGCCTCCCCGCCCTGGTGCAACTATCTCGCAGAACCCGCTCCGTCATCAACTGGAACCTCGCCTTCGGCGTTACCTTCATCATTGCGGGCATATCGTTGTCATTCCTGATTCTGCCGACCGTGGCGGCGTTCCTGCACTTCGCAAGCTCGCTCGTCGTAGTCTTTAATAGCGCTCGCCTGGTCCGCCACGGCGAAGAACTTCAACACCATACCGGCGCAGTTGCATAAGACCGCACTATGCCGGCCGGACAGGATTAATCCGTTATGGAATATGCAGTTGAAACCTTCTCTCTGACCAAAATCTTCTCCGACTGGTGGGGCCGGAACAGGGTCATTGCCGTTGACGACCTCAACTTGAAGGTTCGCACCAATGAAGTCTTCGGCCTTTTGGGCCCGAACGGCTCCGGCAAAACCACTACCCTCAAAATGCTCCTCGGTCTGCTTCATCCCACAAAAGGCAAATCGCTCCTCCTCGCCGGAGACGCCACCGACCCAAAAATCAACTGCAGAATCGGCTTCCTGCCCGAAGAATCCTACCTCTATAGATACCTCACCGCCCGTGAAACGCTCGATTTTTATGGCCGCCTGTTCAAACTGCCTGCAAAGGTTCGCAAGCTCCGCATCGAAGCATTGCTCGATATGGTCGGCCTCAAGGCCGTCGCCAACAGGGCCGTCGGAACTTTCTCCAAGGGTATGGCAAGAAGAATCGGACTCGCTCAGGCGCTCATTAACGACCCCGACCTGCTCATCCTCGATGAACCAACAACCGGCCTCGACCCCATCGGAACAAGGCAAATCAAAGACCTCGTACTTGAGCTCGCCGGACGCGGTAAAACAATTCTGCTTTGTAGTCACCTCCTTGCCGACGTCGAAGACGTCTGTAACAGAATCGCAATCCTCTACGGCGGAAAAGTCCAGGCCGAAGGCGACGTCCGCGACCTCCTGCGACACTCAGACCAAACCGAAATCATAACCAGCCGCCTCAGCCCGGCCACCATTGAAAAAATAAAACAAATCCTTGCAGAGGAGCGTGCCGAGTGTACCGTTAGCTCCCCAATGACCAAGCTCGAAACGTTCTTTATCAATATCGTCGCCGCAGCCCAGCAGCAGGCCGTCCCAACAAGCGGAGCCGAAAGCAAAACCCGGATTAGCGACTTCCTCGTTGCCAAACCCGACGAACAGGCCCGCCGGGCGGCCATACTCGACCAGCTTGTCTCCGCCAAGCTGTCGGATGACCAGGCCGCTGCTCCCGACACGCAGCAGGTTCAGCCGCAACCCGCACCTGTGACTCCGGCTGATGAGGACCTCCTCAGACGGCTGACCGAGCAAACCGGCTCACCGGGGCCGAAACCTGCCGTTACGCAGCCGACGCAGGCCAAACCATCACCTGCCCAGCACGACAAAAACATCCTCGACGAGCTCTCCGGCCATTCCGAACCCTCCGACACTCAACACGGGGATTCCAGCAATGCGTAGCATCTGGGCCGTTGCCGTCAATACGATAAAGCAGGCCATCCGCCTCAAAATCGCCGCCGTCTTTATTGTCCTGCTGCTTGTGCTTCTCCCCGTGATGGGTCTCAGGATGACCGGCGACGGCACGTTGAAAGGGCGTGAGCAGGCCTTCGTAAGCTACGGTCTGTCCCTGACGGCCCTCTTGCTGGCCCTGCTGACCATCTTTGCCGCCGCCTATACACTCACAAACGATATAAAAGATAAGCAGGTCTATACCGTCCTCACAAAGCCGATTCGCCGATTCCAGTTTGTGCTCGGCAAGCTGTTGGGAGTGGTTCTTCTGGACGCCGGCCTGCTGGTCCTTTTTTCTGCCATCATTTACAGTATCACCGTTTTATTGCCGCAATTCATCAAAGCCGACGATGCGCAGCTCGCCCAGGTCCGAAACGAGTTCTTTACCGCCAGAGCGTCCTTGACGCCCGCGGAGCCGGACATCTCCGCCGAACTTGACCAGGCCTATAACAAGCTCAAGCAGGCGGGCGAAGTGCCCGCCGGGGTTGATGAAACCCCGGCCGCGCGCAAAAACTACAGGGCGGAGCTTGCCAGGCGTATCGGCCTTAGAAAACGCGCCGCTGTGGTCGGCGAAGAAATGCTCTGGGAATTCAATAACGTCAGGCCAAGCGACCCCAACCAGAGCTTGTTTGTAAGATTCAAGTATGATGTCGCCGTTAATCCTTCTGACCTGCAGATTTACAGCAGGTGGCTCGTCGGCGACGTCCGCCAGCTTCGCCTTGCCGGCGTTATCGAAACCCCTTTGTACTCGATGGAGCGAAAGGACCTTATTCGAACCTTCCGCGAGTTTGAGGTCCCTGCCGACGCAGTCGCCGGCGATGGTTATCTCGCCCTCGCGTTCCTTAATGTCCCTCTCAACGATACGGTCGTTATCTTTCCGCTCGAAGATGGTCTCGAGGTCCTTTACAAAGCCGACACCTTCACTGCCAATTTCCTCAGGGCCGTCCTGCTTATCTTTGTCCGGCTCATTTTCCTCGCCGCTCTTGCGGTCTTTGCCGGCTCATTCCTCTCTTTCCCCGTCGCCATCCTGCTTTGCCTGGCCGTCTTCACTATGGCCAATATGAGCGGCTTTATCAACGAGTCTTTTGACTTTCTCGGCGAAAACGTCAACAAGGTCTATTACTATTCCCTCAAGCCGCTTATCAGTCTCCTGCCGCAGTTCGACCAGTTCAGCCCCTCCAAATTCCTCGTCCCTGCCCGTTTGTTGAGCTGGTCTCTGCTCGCAAAGCTCGGCTTCTCGACGCTCTGCTTAAAGGCGCTGCCGCTGGCGCTTCTGTCGCTGCTTATTTTCAGCTACCGCGAAATTGCAAAAGTCATAGTGTGACGGTATCATTACCGCAGGCCGGCTCTAAGGTGGACAAAACATCCGCCAACCTTTTGCCGTCCCTGCTGCTGTCTTGCGACAGCAAGACGCAGGGATTCATCGAACTTGTCCGCCGCAGGTGGATACTTATTATGCGTTTACGTGACATACTGATTTGCGTTGCAGGCGTTGTTCTCGTCGTCGTCCTGCTCACCACGGCGGGTATGCGCCTCGATTTCATCAACTCGCAGCGGCTCGAAATGAAACTGATAAGCAACGAGCCGCTCCAGAACGCCCCGCCGTCGCTCGCCTTTGCCACCGTTGCTATGGGCGCCTTTCGCGGCCTCGTCGTCGATGTCCTCTGGATTCGCGCGGACCGGCTCAAGGAGCAAGGCCAGTTCTTCGATGCAAAACAGCTCGCCGAATGGATTACCGTCCTTCAGCCCAGGTTCGCACAGGTCTGGGAGTTTCAGGCCTGGAATATGGCCTATAACATCTCGGTGGCCATCCCCTATGAGCAGCCCGACCAGAGATGGCAGTGGGTCAAAAACGGCTATGAACTCCTGCGCGACAGGGGCATCCCCCTGAACCCCAAATCCATCCTTCTGTATCGCGAGCTTGGCAGAATCTTTCAGCACAAGATAGGCGGGAACACCGACGATGCTCACAAATACTACAAGCTCCAGATTGCTCTTGCGATGGAGCCGTTGCTCGGCCCTGCTGATAACGCCTGGTTTGAAGCCCTCGCAAAAGCCCCGACCGATTGGCACCGCGTAACCGCCGACGCCAACATCGCGCCTCTTGTCGCCGCCCTCAAAGCCGCCGACAAGACCTTCGAAGATGACGCCCAATTCGTCGGCAATTACCTTTCCCTGCGGCAGAACCCCGCCAGGTTTGACCCCGCCGCCTTTAAGGTCATAGACCGTTTCAGGAGCACTAAGGCGCTCGAAGGTTTTGACGTCTTCGCAAAGGCCTGGCAGTTGCGTTACGTATGGAAACTCGACCCTGCGCTGATGCAGGAATTAAATCAGACCTACGGCCCGGTTGATTTCACCGACCCCAACAAACATTACCCCCTCAATTGGCGACATCCCGATACTCACGCAATCTACTGGGCCGTAAAAGGCCTGCGCACCGCGGGCAAAAAGGGCGTCACAAAAGCCGGTAAGAAAGAATACTCAATTGACGAAATCAATACCGACCGCATCGTTACTCAGAGTCTGCAAAACCTCTTCAGGTATGGAAAAATATTTATCTATGACGTCAACAGGCCGGACCAGCTTTCACAACAGCCGCAGGGCTCCGATATTGCCTCTGCGCCACAGCCGACAAAAGAGATTTTCCTCCGCCCCGACCTGAGAATGTTCGACTCATACGATATGGTCATAATGGACACCATCAGGAAATACACCGAGCCAAATGACGATTCCCAGAACTCCTACCAGGTTCAGCATCGCAATTTGCTTACCACCGCCCTGTTTGCGTTTTATCAGGCCGGCCACAGACAACAGGCCCAGAAAATTTACGACCTCGCCAGACGGCTTTATCCACGCCCAGAGTTCAGCAATCCCTCCGTCGAAGACTATGTCAGGCAGCTCCTCCGCAAAGACCTCACGAATATGACCATAAGCAAAGCCAGCGAAATGATTATGATGATGCTCCGCGAGGCCTACTTCAGATACGCCGTCCGCGACGACGATGAGGCGTTCAACAGAGAACAATTAGCTGAAGAGGTCCATCGCGTTTACAACACGCAGTATGCCGACGGAGCACGAACCGGCCTGCCCGACTTTAAGGTGCTCAGGTACGCCGCGGTCTTCGATTTCTTTAACGACCAGCAATACCCGCTTACGATGCGCCAGAATCTCCTTGCCAGAATAAAAATCGAAAGGCCGGAACTCGCCGAGCAATTCAGCCGGATTGAACAGCAAATGGACCGGGAATCGCAGCAGCAGCAATGATGTCCCCTTCGCCCAACAAGCTCGACGCCGCGTTCTCAGGGCAGCTTACAGAATCCCAGAAAAAGGCCGTCTTTCACCACGAAGGCCCCTTGCTGGTCATCGCGGGCCCAGGCAGCGGCAAAACACGCGTCATTACCTTTCGCATCGCCGCACTGATTGACGCAGGCGTCCCTGCCCACAATATCTGCGCCATCACCTTCACCAACAAGGCCGCCGAGGAAATGCGCCAGCGCGCCGTCGCTCTCGGCGCCTCTGCCGGCGCACACATCAGCACCTTTCATTCGCTCTGTGTCCGCATCCTCCGCAGATACTCCACAGGCGCCGATGTCAATCCCAACTTCAGCATTTACGACGATGCCGACCAGACCAAATGTGTAAAGCAGGCCATCGCCGACTGCAATCTCGATACCGCCAACTTCCCGCCGGCCCGCACACTCGACGCCATATCCACGTTGAAAAATAAGCTCATTGACGTCGATGCCTTCAATCAGCAGGCCGATGATTTCTTCTCGAAGACGCTGGCAAAAATCTATTCCCGCTATCAGCATATCCTCAAAGACCTCAACGCCCTCGACTTCGATGACCTCCTGCTCAAGGCCGCTTTTCTGCTCGAAAAACATCCCGACGTCCGCGCAGAGCTTGGCACCCGTTTCAAATTCCTGCTCATCGATGAATATCAAGATACAAACCACGCCCAGTACAGAATCGCAAAGGCCCTCGCCTCCGCCCACAACAATATCTGCGCCACAGGCGACCCCGACCAGTCTATTTACCGCTGGCGCGGCGCCGACATCCGCAATATCCTCGACTTCGAGCGTGACTGGCCCGATGCTGTAATCGTCCGCCTCGAAGAAAATTTCCGCAGCACCCCCGGCATACTTGAAATCGCCGACCGCCTCATCGCCCACAACCACAGCCGCAAAGAAAAACGCCTGATTGCAACAAGACCTCCCGCCGGCAATGTCGTCATTGAGCCGTTTGAGGATGAAGCCGAAGAATCGCTCGGTGTTGCTGAAAATATCAAGCTATTGGTTTCGCAGGGGAAATCGTTGTCTGATATCGCCGTCTTCTACCGCGTCAATGCTCAGAGCCGCGCACTCGAAGAGGCCTTCATCAAAAACAAAATCCCCTATCAAATCGTTCGCGGCGTCGAATTCTACAACCGGAAGGAAATCCGCGATTTGCTCGCCTATCTCAAAGTTTTCGTCAATCCCGCCGACCAGGTCGCGCTTCTGCGAATCATCAATACTCCCACTCGCGGCATCGGCAAAACCACCATCGACAAAATCCTCGATTACGCCTCCCGCAGAAGCATTAGCTTATATGAGGCCGTTAAATCTGCCCCTCAAATCCCCGGCCTCCCTCAGGCCACCGCCACCAAACTCGTTAGTTTCCTCAATATGATGGAAGGTTTCCGAAAACAAGCGGACCTCGATACCAGCGCCAGCCCAAATCATCAATCATCAATCATCAATCATCAATTTCGTGTTGCCCCTTTGATTGAGCATATCTTCTCTGAATCCGGCCTCGAAAAGTCGCTCCTTTCAGAAGGCACAGACGGCAAGGACGCCCTCGAAAACGTCGGCGAGCTTATCAGCGCCGCCGCCGTTTATGACAAGCAAACCGAGACCCCCTTATTAGTCGATTACCTCCAGCAAATCGCGCTTTTCAGCGACGCCGACGCCTACAACGCCGCAGCCGAACGCGTCGCGATGATGACCCTGCATTCCGCCAAAGGACTTGAATTCGATACCGTCTTTATCGTCGGCGTCGAAGAAGGGCTACTGCCCCACGAACGTAGCGCTGACGACGGCGACGAAACCGAAGAAGAACGCCGGCTCTTTTTCGTCGGCATCACTCGCGCCAAAACTAACCTCAATATCTACTTCGCCAGATACCGCCAAATCAGGGGACAAGTGCTCCGCACCATTCCCTCCCAGTTCCTCTTCGAACTCGGCCTTGAATTTTCCGAGTCCGGCTCTATCATATCTGAGAATCCCTTTGTCATTCCCGCGAACCCCTTTGTCATTCCCGCGAAAGCGGGAATCCAGCCCTTTGTATCTACATCGGAAGTGATTTTATCGTCAGGCGCAAGCTCAAATCATCAATTGACGCGCAGCGTCATCCCCGAGAGCTGCTCCTTTGGCAATGAACAGGGGACCCATTTCAAATCCGAAATCATCAATCATCAATTATCGCCCCGATTTCGTCGCGGCGACCTCGTTGTTCACAAAAAATTCGGCCTCGGCACCGTAAAGGATTTCGCCGATATGGGTGAAAACTCCGTAGTTACCGTCGCCTTCAACTCAGGCCACACTAAAACCTTGATGACCAAATTCGCCAAACTCGCGAAGGTGTAAACGTTTAGCCCCCAGGCCTGCCTGGGGGTGTTTTTAAAATGTTTAGCCGCCGCCGGCACGGCGGCGTAATTTTCTCTTGAACGCCCGAATGCCCTCGAATGTTGTTGTCGGGGGCTTCGGGCGTTTGTATATAGCCCCCGGGCCAGTCCTGAGCAGAGTCGAAGGGCTCCGCCGGGGGTTGCCCAAGCGAGGAACGCTTTTACCCCGTGAGATGTGTTTACCCCGTGGGATACGTCTTTCACTATCCCACCGGGGCCTATCTCACAGGGGTCATTCCCGCGAACGCGGGAATCCAGTTGCAGTTGTAGGGCGGGGTTTACCTCGCCCATGTTTAGCCCGGCAACTTTATTGCCGGGTTCCCCTTGTATCCACCGAAATTAAGGGTAGAATTTATCCCGTGAGATAATGCGTCACTATCTCACGGTGATGGTGGTTTTGTAAATGCAAACAGGATTTTATATGGAAACCATATAAACAAGAATTCGTCAGGAGGGAAAAATGAAAAAGATATTTCTTTTAGCATTTGGTGTTTTGCTTTCGGGCTGTGCCTCACAAGAATTAAAACCTGGTATGATCTGGATGTATACTACACCCGATATAAAAAGCGAAAAAGATCCAGACGCAGATTTCGGAAAGTACCAAAGCTTTGCAGTGTACCCTATAGCAGAACTTGACAAAGAGCTCCATGTCAATCCCATAGTAGAAAAACAATTACTTTTTTTAGCAAGAAATGAATTAGAATTGTTAGGCTATCATTGTGCCAATACTGTTGACCAAGCTGATTTTTATGTGGGAGTTGTTTTCGCTAATGAATACAAGAGTGAATATATACCTCCCTCTACATCAATCATACCATGGTATATCCCTGGACAAACTCAAACAACTTATATGAATCTCTATGGGAGCACGGGTTCACATTGGGGCACTGCCACCACAACAACACCAGGATATTATGTTCCCATGACAATTACACGGCCTGGGCAGTACGTGGGCGCTTATTATCCGTACCTCAATGTTCTTGCATTTGATAAAGCTTCGAAAAAACTCGTGTGGTCTGGCTCTGCGATTGTTGCTACCAAGGAGTCAGATGTTCGCCGGTCAGCCAGTACTTTATTACCTGGTTTGTTGCTGGGGAAATTCCCCAAAGCAAGCGAATGGAGCAAACAACATGACTCGAAAAACGGCGTGTTTGGTTGTGGGTTCCATATAGTTACAATAGATGGCGACAATTTTTATCCTGTAATAACAGGAGTCTGGTCTGGATCGCCTACAAGCCGAGGTGGTTTAAAGGTTTACGATATTATTACTCACATTGATGGTCAAAGTGCTCTTAACTTGCCCTTTTCTAAAGTTCGTGCATTCTTTGACAAAGATCAAGGTGATAGTTTGATACTTACTTCACATCGTGGTGACAAATCTTTTGAAGTATCTCTTATAGCAGAAGCGGAAGCAGAATCGCAATTAAAATGGCAAAAAGCCGAAATTGCTGGCCCAAAAGGTGAAGTAACAATGACAGTAAAACAAGCGCAAGAGGGTTTAGGTAATATTGCAAAAGACGAGTTATTTGAACTTGTTCCATGATGTTGACAATTGCAGACGCGTTGAACAGTCTAACATAACAAAGTTGATGTCTGCGTCAAAAGTTTGCTCAGGCGGTTTTGTAAAAAAGTAATATATGAATAGATAAACAATGGAGTTGGAACCAGTATTAGCAAATATTGATTGGTACTCTTCAGTATCTTTGCAAAAGGGTATTCTCCCACGCTGCCCGTGTGCAAATGTGGACAGATGTCCGCGTTATTATGAAAGCCTCTCATTGCTCGGCAGTGCCGGCATTACGACGGCGATCCAACCGTCCGAAGAAAAACGACTCCTGAAGAAATGGAAGAAATCAGAACATTGGCCAAAAGTGAGGGAGCACGAATCTTCTATATGGAACAATAAGGACTTCCACAATTTCTGCCCGGAAGTAGCTTTCGATGTTTCTGGATTATTTGCTTCAGAACTTCATCATTATGCTGATGAAATAGACACCCACGCTGCACATGCTCAATTGGTTAACGAGAGAGTTCCTGCAAGTGATTGGCGATGGCAATGGGCGCACATAACGCCCCTGCATTATTCGGAATGCCGCCTGTATTCCCAACTGCTTTCAACAAATGCAGGAGGCACAGACAAAGTCGACGCAAAGGAAATCATCGATGTCAAGCCGGGCGTGTTTGGAATAACCATCGATATCAAGGAAATTACTAAACGCGTCTGGAAGTGGATTTGTTCTCGCAGCCAGGCATAACAGACTTGTAACGATCCGTTGAATGGTTATGAAAAGATATTGGAAAGAGAAGAAACAGCGCCTAAATACCTTTGTGTCTTCGGGTCTTCGTGGTTAAAAACCGTTTCCGGCCTTAGGTTTCATTATATCGCTAAACAGTGAAAGAGGACAAGCTTTTTCAGTTCCGCAATCCGCAATCCAAAAGCATCAATTTCTTCCTTTTTGTGTCTTCGTGGTTCTCGGTGTTCTTCGTGGTTCAAAAAAACTGCGTCTAATTTTATTTGCTCGGCTTCATTTGGTTGTTTCGGCCAGCATCGGCAAATCTGTGTGTCAGCCGGCAAATCGCCAACGGCGGTGGGCGATATAATCGCCCGGCAGACGAGGAACAGGCATTCACAGATACGCGTATCGAGAAATGCCCGCTACGAGTATGCCTCCTCGGCTGACTAAATCCGTGAAAATTCGTGTAATCCGTGGTTAAACCTTTTTATCTTTCTTTGTGTCTTAGCGCCTTCGTGGCTATCAGTTTTCTTCTTGAAATTCCCCGCGGAATCAATACACTGTTTTCTCTTGTTTCCACACCAGGTAACGGCTAACAGAAAGGAACGCACGTGGCTGACAAACAAATTAAGTTCTACTACAAAAACGTCCTGGCCGACGCAATCGGCCCCGAACACGGCATAAGCAAACAGCAGTTCGATGACCTCGCAAAGCAAACGACACCGCTTATCCCCAAAATCAAAGACGAAATAACCAGCGACAAGGTTCGCTATGGCTTTCTGCCAACCGACCCCCAAACAACAAAAAGCGTCAAAAAATTAGTCAGGCAGTTCAAAAGCCGATGCGAAAACCTCGTCGTCCTCGGCATCGGCGGCTCCGCTCTCGGCAATATCGCGCTCCAGACCGCACTCAATCCTTATACATACAACCTCGACAACAACCACCGAGAAAGCCCGCGTCTTTTCGTCTTTGATAACGTTGACCCCGCCCAGTTCGTCTCATTCCTCGACTACATCTCGCCCCGGCTCGGCAAAACCATCTTCAACGTCGTCAGCAAATCGGGCCAGACCGCCGAAACCGCCTCGCAGTTTATGATTGTCCAGAAACTGCTCGAAGCCAAATTCGGCCCCGCCCGCCTCAAAGACCACGTCGTCGCCACAACCGACCTCCAAAAAGGCACCCTTCGCAAAATCGCAACCGACGCCGGCCTGCCGACCCTCGTTGTCCCCGATGGAGTAGGGGGGCGATTCAGCGTCCTTTCCGCCGTAGGCCTCTTCAGCGCCGCAATGACCGGCATAAATATCGACCAGTTATTGGCCGGCGCACGCGATATGCACGCTCGTGTCACATATCCCAATTTCTACAAAAACCCCGCCGCCGTCAATGCCGCCATTCAATACCACTATTACAATCGCGGCAAAAAAATTTCCGTGATGATGCCCTATAGCTACGCCCTTAAGGACTTCGCCGATTGGTATCGCCAGCTCTGGGCAGAATCGCTCGGCAAGCGATATGCCCTCGATGGTAAAACCGAGGTCTTCGTCGGCCCCACCCCCGTCAAGGCACTCGGCGCCACCGACCAGCACAGCCAGGTCCAGCTTTACCGCGAAGGCCCTAACGACAAGGTCTTTACCTTCCTCGAAGTCCAAAATCACGGCAAAAAACTCAAAATCCCTCCTCCGCCGACCTGTGCTCCTGAGCTTGCCTATCTTGCCAAAAAGGATATGGGTGAACTGCTCAACGCCGAGAAGAAAGCCACCGAATACGCCCTGACGGTTAATCAACGTCCCTGCCTTACGGTTCTTTTCCCGAAAGTTGACGCTTATACCGTTGGCCAGTTCATTTTCTTGTTTGAAGCCACAACCTCCTTTGCCGGCGCCCTTTTCGGCGTCAACACCTACGACCAGCCGGCCGTCGAGCTTGGCAAGCACGCCACCTTTGCCCTTATGGGCAAATCCGGCCAATATGACGGCAAATCTTACTCCGACTTCGCCAAGGAGATTCACGCCAAAACCGAACTCGACGCCTACTTCGTGATTTAAGGCAAGGTCGCTATTGTTTTTGGTTGTCGCTGTGTTAAAATCCGGTCAAAATAATGTAGGTCGGTTTGTTGGAGTGTGGTGACTTATAGTGAACTTGTCGAACTATTTGTTTTGAGTGGGGTCGAACTATGAACTACGCAGTGATTATGGCAGGGGGAACAGGCAAGCGCCTCTGGCCGTTGAGCAGAAAAACAAGGCCAAAGCAGGTCCTCAAACTCTTCCAGGGCCAAACCCTCCTTCGTCTCTGCTTCGAACGCCTCTCGCCCATATTCGATGCCCGCAACATCATCGTTCTGACCAATGCCGGCTATTCCGATATGGTCCGCGAATCCGTCACCGGCCTTCCTTATAATAATGTCATCGCGGAACCTGTTGTTCGCGACACCGCCGGCGCAATCGGCCTTGCCGCCTCCATCCTCACAAAGTTAGACCCGGATGCCTCGATGGCCGTCCTCACCGCCGACCAGATAATTGAGCCCGCCGAAACCTTCCAGCAGGCCCTCAAAGACGCCCTTACCTATGTTAACGCCAACCCCGACAAAATGATAACCTTCGGCATAAAGCCCACGTTTCCCAGCACGCAGCTCGGCTACATAAAATGCTCCGCACCCGTCAAATATCCCAAATGCAAAAACGAAATTTTCGTCGTCGATAGCTTTAAGGAAAAGCCCGCCGAAGAGACCGCCCGCCGATACCTCGACGCCGGCCAGCACTTCTGGAACTCCGGAATGTTCATCTGGAAGGCAAAGACCATCCTCGCACATCTCAACAAATTCCTCCCCGACGCCGCCCAGCCCCTGCGAAAAATTCAATCCGACTGGGATGGCCCACACCAGAAGGACACCCTCGCAGACTACTTCCCCAAGCTGCCGAAAATCAGCATCGACTTCGCCGTTATGGAAAAAGCGCCCGGCGTCCACGCCATCAAGCTCGACTGCCGATGGCTCGACCTTGGCTCATTCGCGGCCCTGGCAGACATCATCAAATCCGACAAAAATGACAATATCGTCGTCGCTGGTCAAACGGAAATCCTCGACTGCGAATCCAGTATCCTCGTTACCGAAGATACGGAGCACCTCATTGCCGCAATAGGTCTCGATAATATGATTGTCGCCCACAGCCCCGACGCAACGCTCGTATGCCCCGTCAGTCAGGCCTATAGAATCAAGGACCTTCTCGAACTGATTGAGCGCCGCACCGGCGAGAAGTTCCTGTAACCGTCGACAATGAGCCGGTGGTACGTTAAGCGGTTGCGGTCGCGCGGCTCGTATCGGTTGCGTATAGCGTAAAGCGTCCGGGGACGCAACCATAAGACGATATACGAAACGAGCAGCGCAAACGAAAGACGAAATACGTTATCTTTAGAATGCGATACCTCTCAATCGATTACGGAACAAAGACAACCGGCTTGGCCATCTGCGACCCCACCGAGACAATCGTCTCGCCTTTGGCCTCGCTGCCGACCGCAAAAGGTCTTATCAGCAGGATACTCGCGTTTATCCAAAGCGAGAACGTCAGTGTGATTGTTCTCGGCCTGCCTTTGAATATGGATGGCTCATCGGGGGGACAAGCCGAAATCATCCGCGCCTTCGCCGACAGACTCAAAGAGCACATTAGCATCCCCATATTCTTCCAGGATGAACGATTGACCACCTTCGCCGCTGAGGGAAAACTTGCCGACTGGTCATTCAATCAAAAGCGAGGGAAGCTTGTCCGCCGTAGCGACAGCGAAGGCGGATTGACCCGCAAAAAGAAAAAAAGTCGCATTGATGCCTTGGCCGCGGCGGAAATCCTACAGCAATTCCTCGATTCCAACCATTCCACCCTGTGAGATTGAAATAAATTATCTCAGCCCCGATTACGGATGTCGAGGCCCCTCCGTATGTTGATACAAAGAAGTTTACCTTGAGGGCAGGCAGGCGGGGTCAACCCCGTGAGATAGGAACGGATTATCTCACGGGGTAAATATCTACAAAGCGGTTGCCGCCGGTGCGGTTCCATTTGTCAATTGCGGACTGGCCTTCGCCTAAGTAAATATCGATATGTTTTCCATTTATCGAATGGCCTGTATCCTGGACTTTGAAATTTGCGGACGTGCCGCCGGAAGGGGTGGTCGTGCCGTTATTGAAAACAAGAGTGCAGGTTTGGCCGGGTGGTATTAGCGATGAGTCGGTGGAAATAGAGAGCCAGGGTGTCAGGGGTTGGCCCATCGAGCCGGTGACAAGAGATTGCCGTAAGTAGGTCGCGGAGTCAGGAAACAAAAGCGCTAAATTGCCGAAGCCGGTAAAGTCGGTGATGCCCAGCCGGGCGTAACGACTGCGCAGGACCTTGGGATTTATAACCCATTGGCCTTCGAGGTTCCTGCCCGCATCTGGGCCTGTAAGGCGGACGAAACAGCCGGCGCCTCCCGTGTATTTGATATAGTCGCCCCCGGGGCCGGTCCTGCCTGTGCCCTGCATGGCAGCGCCCCAGCCGCCGAATAAAAAGGAGGCCTTTAGGGTATAGGTGGTGTTTGAAATGGTCCTTGTGATGGTCTGCGTGCCGGCCAGTTCCGAATTGTAAACACAGTAATAGGCGGTCGCATAGACATTGGTGATAATCGTTGCCCGGCTCGGAGAATCAGCGTTCTCGGCAATCGCCCTGCCGTGAACGCCGGACAGCGGCATCACGCTGAAGACGGCCAAAAACAGGCATATTCCTTTCACGTATTCCATCTATATTTAATACGTTTTTGTTTGTGGAAGCGCCGTAAGAATTTTGCTTAACTTGGCCTTTGCCGTTGCCCATACAGCGGATCGCGGGTTTCTTCGCCACAGAGGGCATTTTATTTTTGCCACAGAAAACTTCTGTCATCGGTCGTCTGTTCTCCGTCATCTGCTTTGTGTCTTCGGGGCTTCGTGGTTATGTGAAGTTTAACCTTGCAAACTCCCCGTGACGAATTAGTCGATAGTTTTTAGTCGTTAGTCGATAGTAGAGTGGATTGTTCGTTAGGAAAGTTCAGACGAGCGAATTCTTTATGATATTCACGAGCAGCACGATCATAAGCGCGTGCGGCGTCGAGTTCGTTATCGAAGCAGCCAAGCCATGTTCTTTTTCCGTGATGCCTGATATAGACAGGCCACATGCTTTTTCTTTTGTCAAAATGAACCCCGATAAATCGTGAAGAGGTATTTTTTCTCTTTCGGCTGTTGCAATTGTTCTGAGAGTTCGTCGCCAAGCGAAGATTGGCCCTGCGATTATCAAGGCCATTGTTATTGCGGTGGTCAACTAAAAGCCCGACAGGCGCGCGCATAATATACCTGTGCATACGAACAGTATTTGCCTTTTCATCAGCCGATAGAAGGTGCCTGACGGCATAAATATTATCACCCTTTCCATCTGCGACCCAGTCGAAATTATTAAGGTGGTAGAAGTCCTGCGGGTCAACAATAGTGAATTTGCCTTCGGTGAGAGGGATTCTGCGGAAGGGATAACCGAATTTCCGCTGACGATAAACAAGCACCGGCCAGGCACAGATTTTGTCGAGCCAGTTCGGAACATTGATTGTTAAGCGAAGTTTCATAAGCAGTTCTCCATCGTTCATGGTTCATTGTTCGTTGTTGTCGCTATGAACTAACGACTAACGACTAATGACTATCGACTAAAGACTAACGACTACGGAGGAACCTCCGAGGTCCCTCCGTATATGGCGCGAACTTGCGCGATATTGACGAAAACTAAGGTATTTCCTGATGGTAAAAAGGGGATGAAAAAGTGCTTAAGTGCTTATGGGATAAGGGATAATAAATTTTTTGAAAAAGTCGGCTTCTAAGGGTTTTCGACTTGCGCGCTTTTTGCTAATCCCAGTCACATAGTAGGATTTACCATATTAACATTTTGGGTAAATTAGCGGTAATTGGATCCCCTGTAGTAGGGCCAAGGAAGAATCACTCGGGGACCTCCGCTGCGCTTCGGCTTGCGCGCTTTTGCCCAACAACTGTTTTAAACAAACGTTTTAAACAACTGTTTAAAACACTTGTTTGATTTTACCCAGATTAACAGGGGACAGCGTTCAGCGGACAGCGTGTAGCGGACAGCGGACAGTTAGAGACAAAAGGCATTGCCGATTTTTTCGAACCGGAGGGGCAGAATTGAAGTTGGGAAAGAACGGTGAATGAGATTTCGGTTGCAAAATTGGCGGCTGATTTATATTTCCATCTGCCGTCCTCTACGAGTTTGGGAACAAAGAGAATTCTGGAAGTGCTATCGGAATAGGACCTGAAAAGAAGTCACTTGTTATTATTAACTCGTAGCATGACGTGGTATTTCCATGATTTGTCGAACCACCTCTTTCACACGATCCATCACTCCATTTGGAAGAACGCCAAGGTGCCTGTCAATCTGGGCTTGGCTGAATGCAAAAATCGCTCCACACTTGACGACAGAAGATGTTTTCAGACCAGTTTGACCAAAGCCGGGATCGGTTGAGTTAATTACAACCTCGTAAGGTGAACTTCGGGAAACGTTTGACGATATGGCAGCAAGAATAACATCGCTCGTCCGAGCATTAAATTCCCGTGCAGACAGAACTAGGGCTGGCCGACGCTTTGTGTCAAAGTAATTAGTGAAAGGATACGGTACGAGTACAATATCACCGGGCAAGAGAGACAAATTGCTCACCGCGGTTCTCCGTCCTCAGATGTATAGATGTCTTCAGATGGGTCATTCCAAAAATTGAGGATCCCACTCAAGCGACAGCACTCAGACGGGATAAGTTCTGGCTCTGGTACTTCAAAGAATTGGACCGAACTCGTCTCGGCTGCAACCGGCCCGAATATCTGAAGTAAACGGTCAATGTGGTCTCCTACCGTGAGGCGAAACTCAACACTACTGTCCCAAAACCCTGCGCTCACATTTTCACCTATGCTCAGGCCCAGATTAGTGGCGGTCATTGCGTATCTCCTCCTCTATCACAGTTTAAGAATGCGTACAGGTCTGTTTTATTGAATTCCCCTGATTCATAAATGACAGAGCGTATTCTGGTGTCGTCAAGCGGTTTTGATGCATCCCGGTTATTGAAATCCACGGTGACTTTCAGTCCGTAGCCGACTATATTATCTGCCCCAGGGATCTCCGGAGTACGCTCTACCTTCTTTGTTGCTTGCATGTCAATTATTCTGTTGTAATCGTCACTCGGTCTATTTATTCGTAGACGCAATTCCCCGTTTCCGGGAACCGTGATCTTCGTGAAACGCTCCGCAAGAAACTTCATGCTATCAATCGAGCCGAGGTCAAAGATGTACTCATTCACCTGCCCAACTCGGACGATGCCGATGTGGGGGAAGCGATCATGAAATAGCTTGAGGGAAGAGTACACTACATCCTCACTAGAACCCAAATCGGTTTCCTCTTGAAATACGGAGAGTCTTCTTGGAAATATGAATACCGGCCCTCTTGCAGTAATCCCAAGAGTGACTATGTCTGCCTCACCCTTCCCAGGAAATATAAACTTCTTCCTTATGCTGAATTCATTCGCGGACTGAACGATGCTCTCGAAAAGCTTGGGCCATTTCTCCACGAGCGCATTTGCAAAATCAAAGAGCTTCTGTCTCTCCATTCGACATTCGATGGTAGGCCGGATGTCGACACCAATTTTTTCGATATGTTCGTCTATATGGTCTTGAGATATCTTGATATTTGCCATACCGCTGCCTCAAAGATGCTACAAATGAGACACACCCACCGATTAACACGGTGAGCCAAAAAACCATTCGCCGACCGCTTGCGACTTTACCACAGTATTTATTATGAAGAGCCCAACTGTGTCAATAACAAAACCAACGCTGTCCGTGTAGGACAGTGTTCTTACTCCTTCTACTTACGGCAGATGAGCTATTTGAATTATCGGGCATTGACCCCCAAAAGTCAAGCTTTTTCCACCCCCGCCCCCCCTAAATCTCCTCAAAATCGCCTGTTTCCCGCCAAAGCAACTATAAATCCACAATTGGTCTCCGTCAATATGAAGTTGTGCGTCCTAACTGTCCACTATCCGCTATACGCTACACGCTTGCCTGCCCTCGAATGTCGTAGTCGGGGGCCCTGAGCTTGTCGAAGGCCTACGTATCGAGCATATCCCATTCGAAGCCGAAGAGCCAGCGGAGGGCGGACAGTTTGCCGTTGACCATACCCCATTCGAAGTCATCGTAAGGGCCTAAATTGTCCACGCCATACTTGTCTTCCATCTTTTTCGCGTTCTTGAGGGCGTCACGCCAAATCTGGGGGTCAACTTCCTCTTCGCCCTCTTCAATCGCTATCTTTAAGTCCTGGTGCCTGTTATACCAGACCCTGTCGGTGAACTCCTCGAGTGCGGCGGCGACCTCTTCCTTCGACCTTTCCTTGAAAAGGTCTGAATCTTCCGGCGAGTCAGAGTTTCTGAATATCATATAATCATCCCCAAAGCAGACAGTAACCTGTTCTTCGCATTTCAGCCACAGAGTATTTTAGCCACAGAGGTCACAGAGCACACAGAGAATTTTTTTTCTTTAGCCACCGAGTTCACACCCCTGCCTACTGCTTGCAGGGGCAGGAAGGACACAGAGAATTTAATTATAAACAGTGTAAATCCTCCTTCGCTTCCTCCTTCGCGAATGCTATGGAGGACAGGCAAGCTACGGAGGACAAGTCCGTGTCTTTTTCATTATGTTAGATGTTTTAAGTTTTGCTTGTGCCGTAAGCCCGCATCGCCGATTCGAGCACCTCTTTGACGCTTGCCTTGTGCTTTTCTGCTGCGCGGGCGCAATCCGCGAACTCCGGCTTGGCGTTCACAATTTTATCGCCCAATTTGCCGACCTTGATTTTGATATCCCCGAACCGCGTGGCCACCGTAACAAACTCCCGTGCCAGTTTGCTCCGCTGCATCAATTGTCTTCTGATTCCAAACGTCAATCCCGCACTGAAAATTGTCTGCTCGACTTTGCCGACATCCCCGACGTTACATAAGGCCGATAGCTTGACGGCAGGGCGGTTGTGCTTCATTGTAATCGGCTCCGTCCACACGTCTAAAGCGCCCTCGCCAAGCAGCTTGTCCATCGCGCACGCCACCACCTCCGGGCTTACGTCGTCAATGTTGGTTTCAAGCAGGCAAACGCTGTCGGCCGTCGCCGCTGATTCCTCCGTTACTTGGCCCAGAATCAAACGCACCACATTGGGGAATTGCTCGCAATCCAGCGTTCCCGCACCATATCCCGTCGCCTCAATCTTCATCTGGGGCAGCGGGCCGAAGCCGGCCGCAACCGTTGTCAATATGGCTGCGCCGGTCGGGGTCAAAAGCTCCTTGTCTATCGGCCCCGCGACCGTCGGCACGCCCTTCAGCAGCTCCAAAGTGGCTGGTGCCGGGGCGGGAAATTGCCCGTGCGCCATCTTTATCCAGCCGCCTCCGACGGCCAGGGGCGAGCAATAAACTTTTTCTATCCCCAGCGCATCCAGCCCGACCGCCGCCGAGACAATATCCACAATCGAATCCAGCGCGCCGACCTCGTGAAAATGGATGTCCATCGGTTCTTTACCGTGGACTGCCGCCTCGGCCTGCGCCAGCCGGTCAAATATCGCAATGGCGGTTTGCTTGGCCTTATCCGATATGCCGCTATTTTTGATGATTTTCGTTATGTCTTCGAGGTTACGATGGTGATGCTCGTCGGGGATATGGGGGACGAAGCTCATCGCGTGCAATCCCGCCCGTTTTGTCTCGGCCGCCCTGATTTCAAACTTTTTGATGCCGAGCGTCGCGAGCCGGGCCCTGAGGAACTCAATGTCCAGCCCCGCGTCCAGCATCGCCGCCGTAATCATATCGCCGGCTGCGCCGGAGGAGCAATCGAAGTAGGCAATTTTCATAATGAAACCTTCCGAAGTAGGAACACGATTTTGGGGGCATTATCCGGCTGAGGGCTTCATTTTGCAAGGGCATTCGTTTTATATGGGTGCGATTCATCTTTGTAGGTAATCGTAGGGCGGGGCAAGCCCCGCCGAACCGAACCGGTGGGGTAAACCCCACCCTAACAATGCTATTTTAACAACCCCGGCGTGCCCGCCTCGCCCGACTCGCGTCCAGCGAGTCGAGGCGGGCCTGGGCAGTTTTACCCCCGCTCTTGCTTCGCAAGAAGCTGCGAGGGGTTTGCCTACAAACTCGAATCGCACCCGCACCTTATATCAGCGCTGCGTGAAGTTGTTGACGGGCGATGGGCCAAACCATAAAATCTTTGTGTTCCCAGGTTGATACAAGGGTCAAACGATGGCGACGGTAAACGAGAACTATTTGAAATTGCAGGCGGGGTATCTGTTCCCCGAAATAGGCAAGCGCAAACGCGCCTTTCAGCAGGCACATCCCGATGCCAAACTAATCAGTATGGGTATCGGCGACGTAACGCAGCCCCTGGCGCCGGCGGTGATTGCGGCGATGCACAAGGCAGTCGATGAGATGGCCAAGAAAGAGACGTTTCACGGCTACGACGATGGCGGCGTGGGTTATACTTTTTTGAGAGAAGCCATCAGCAAAGACGATTTCAAGGCACGCGGCGTCGATATCGGCATTGATGAGATATTCATCAGCGACGGCGCGAAATCCGATACCGCCAACATACAGGAGCTTTTCGGGCTTGATAACGTTATAGCCGTGGCGGACCCGGTTTACCCGGTGTATGTCGATACCAACGTAATGGCAGGCCGGACAGGCCCGGCGGCGAGGCCCCCGACTACGACATTCGAGGGCAGGTCGGGGACATATCAGAAAATCGTCTATATGCCCGCGACAGCCGACAACGGCTTTGTGCCGGAGCCGCCCGCTGAAAAAGTTGACCTGATTTACCTGTGCTTTCCAAATAATCCGACCGGCGCAGTGGCGACGAAAGAGCAACTGAAGAAATGGGTCGAGTACGCCGGAGAAAACAAGGCGATAATTTTGTTCGACGCCGCATACGAGGCATATATCAGCGACGGGAAGATACCACATTCGATATACGAAATCGAGGGGGCAAAGGACGTTGCGATTGAGTTTCGCAGTTTTTCGAAGAGCGCGGGCTTTACAGGCGTGCGATGCGCCTTCGCCGTCGTGCCGAAGGGGCTCAGGGCCAATACCAAAGACGGCAGGGCGGTCGAGTTGAACCCGTTGTGGTCCCGGCGTCTCTGCACGAAATTCAACGGCGTATCCTACATAACGCAGGCCGCCGCTGCCGCAACATACACCGCTGAAGGCAAAAGGCAGGTTCGCAGCACAATCGAGCTGTATATGAACAACGCCAAGCTTATTCGCCAGTCGCTGACAAAGCTCGGCTACAAGGTGTATGGCGGCGTAAATGCACCATATATCTGGCTCAAGACGCCGGAAGGGGCTGGCTCGTGGGAATTCTTCGACCTGCTGCTCAACAAGGCGAACGTGGTAACGACGCCCGGCGTCGGCTTCGGGCCGGCGGGCGAGGGTTACGTCCGGCTGACCGCCTTCGGCGACCCAGCCGATGTTACTGAAGCGCTGGCGCGAATCAAGACCATATAAAATGGATTCGACACTTCGACAAAAAGAATTTAGGCCACAGAGTAAATGTATTTTATTTTTAGCCACAGAGAACACAGAGGCCACAGAGTAAATGTATTTTATTTTTAGCCACCCGTCTCGACTCGGCGTCGAGCCGAGGCAGGACAGAAAACATACCCCGGCCAACGGATTGCCGGGGCTGGAAGGACACAGAGTAAATGTATTTTATTTTTAGCCACAGAGAACACAGAGCACACAGAGATTACAAAGTAAAGAGGCAAAAATTAAATGTAAAAAGCAGTGTTAATCAGTGTAAATCCGTGTCTTAAAAAAAAACGTGTGAATCCGTGTCTTTTTCATTATGTTAAATGCTCAAAGCTTAGTGCAGGCAAGCTCACCATAATATGAGCCAGACAAACGCATACATCAGCTTAGGCAGCAACCTCGGCGACAGAAAAAGTTTCATCGATAAGGCCCTTCGAATGTTAGGCGAGACGGCGAATGTTGCTGTCTCGCGGGTTTCAGCAATCACCGAGACACAGCCGTTAGGCGATGCGAAACAGCCGAGGTATCTAAACTGCGTTGCCGAAATAAGAACTGCACTGTCAGCCGAAGAGCTCCATCGACAGTTGGCCCGTGTTGAAGATGCCCTTGGCCGGCAAAGAGGCGAGAAATGGGCGCCGAGGACTATCGACCTCGACCTGTTGTTATTTGGCGACGAGGTCATCGACAGCGGGACGCTAATTATCCCGCATCCGCAGATGCACCTGCGTTCTTTTGTGCTCAACGGCTTGTGTGGGTTGAATTCGAAATTAGTGCATCCTATTCTCAATGAAAAAGTCGAGGTTCTTGCTGGTCGGCTCAATGGCGCTGATTTTGCGTCCCCGATGGGCCAGCCGCGGCTTATCAGCATCGCGGGCAATATCGGCGCAGGCAAGACGACGCTGACAAAAAAGCTCGCTGTAAGTCTCTCCTGTAAGACAATCTTCGAGGCATACGATACAAATCCATTTCTCCCGCAGGTTTACGCAGGCAACAAAGACCTTGCCCTCGATTCCCAGCTTTATTTTCTGACCAGCCGGGTGGAGCAGTTGAATCCCGTCATCCTCGACAAAGACCGGCCTGTGGTTACCGATTACATTTTTCAAAAAGAACAAATCTACGCTAATTTGCTGCTAAGCGCTGAACAGCTTGTTTTATATCAAAAGATTTATTCGCAATTATCGCCGGGCGTTGCTGCTCCGGTGGTGGTGATATATCTGCCGGATTCGCCACAGCGGTGCTTAGAGCGGATTCGCCGGCGCAATCGTCCTTATGAGCAGAGAATCGAGACGGGTTTTCTTGAGGCCATTGACGCCGGCTACAAGAAACTTATTGCCGACTGGAAACTTTCACCCGTTATCACACTGACTGATTTCGATTGCCTTAATCAAAATGCTGTTGACCTCTTAGCTTGTCGGATAGAATATTATATAAACCCACGAAACACTTATGAACCCGGATTTCCCATATAAAAGTAGCGCATTTGATACTGATTTGATAGTATAGGGCATACGGAATGGATTGGATTAAGTTTGGCCATAAAAAATTATTGCAATTCGAGGAAGATTTTGATATTATTGTGGTATTGAAAGGCCTAGTGCCGTTTCTAAAAAGGTAATATAACTTTTTATAATTGAAGCTTTACATAAGTCTCTTATTTTCAATGGATTCCCGCTTTCGCGGGAATGACAAAAGCGATACTTTATTTTTAGAAACGGCACTAGTTGCGTAGCCAAGAGTTTAATCCGCCTCTGGCGGATTAATATGGGAAATGTCAGATGAATAGGATAAGCATCAAAAGATAAGCATTTTGGCGGGAAAAGGAGGAAAGTTTATGTTTAATTACACGAACAGGGTAAATTTTAATCTTTTTGTCATTCTTATTATCACCATTCTGGCAGCGAAAACGAGCGTTGTCTTTGGACAATGTGATTTTGAGTGGAACCCTATAAGCGGTGGAATGAATGGTGGGGTTCTTGCTTTTACAGTTTACAACGGCGAACTTATTGCAGGAGGTTGGTTCAGTGCTGCCGGGGACGTTGATGCTAACAGTATTGCCCGTTGGGATGGCAATAGCTGGCAGCCACTGGGCACGGGAGTGAATGGTGATGTTGAAGCCCTTGAGGTCTACAATGGCGAGCTTATTGCAGCAGGCAGTTTCTTCACCACTGCCGGGGGTATTTATGTCTATTCTTGCATTGCCCGCTGGGACGGTAGCGGCTGGCAGCCACTGGGCGGTGGGATTACCGCCGGTAATCCAGGTTATTGGGCTAATTCCCTGACGGTTTACAACGGCGAGTTGATTGTGGGAGGTTCTTTCAATGCTGCCGGTGGTGTCGATGCCCGCAATATTGCCCGCTGGAACGGAAACTCTTGGCAGCCATTGGGTGGTGGTGTGGATAGTGGGGGTTCCGCCCTGACGGTTTACAACGGCGAGCTGATTATGGGAGGTGGTTTTACTGAAGCTTATAATAGCGATTTGAACGGTGGTTTCATTCCGGTTACTGTCAACTATATTGCCCGATGGGACGGGAGTAATTGGCACCCTCTGGGCAGCGGGATGGATGATTACGCGGTCGAAGCCCTTACGGTTTACAACGGCGAACTTATTGCAGGAGGTCCTTTCACTATTGCCGGCGGTGTTGACGCTAACCATATCGCACACTGGGATGGAAGTAACTGGCAGCCATTGGGTAGCGGGATGAGCGACGACGGTCAAGTTCTAGCACTGACGGTTTACAACAGCGAGCTGATTGCGGGAGGTGATTTCACAACTGCCGGCGGTGTTGACGCTAACAATATTGCCCGCTGGGACGGCAGCAACTGGCAGCCATTGGGTAGCGGGATGGGTGGCGCGGTCCATGCCCTTACGATTTACAACGGCTCTCTTATTGCAGGAGGAGGTTTCGTTACTGCAGGCGGCGTAAGCGCCAACAATATTGCCCGCTGGGGACTACCTGAGGTTTATACAGGTGATTTAAATCACGACTGCGCCGTGGACTGGCTCGATTTGTCAACATTAGTTGATAATTGGCTGAGGGAGGATTGCACTATTCCGGATTGGTGCGAAGGTGCCGACCTTAACGTCAGTACGAATGTCGATTTCTATGATTTTGCCGAATTTGCGAACAATTGGCTGAAAGGCTTATGAGAAAGTAATTAATTATAGCTTTAACAGGCCGGAAATCTGAGGACACCATACAGGGGGAAAAGGAATCCCGATAAATCGGGACTTTTTTATTGACCTGCTGCGCCCTGCCGCGACGTGTCGCTGGCACGGCGGGCAAGTGCGCAGCACGGAGAGCAGGATTTTTAAAATGGCAAGATTTCCAAAAGCAGAGGCAGAAACTGCTGCATTAGGTGAGCGGTTATGGCGGGGACTGTTGGACAACAACCCGCATTTCTCACAGCCCCAATTGAAAAAGACGGCCAATCTGGTATAAGTTGTTTATCAAGAACAAGTTATGCCATAAAGCAAGGGAAACAAAACATACGGTAAAAAGAGAATGAAAGTTGCAAGAACCATTAAATCGGTCAGGACGTTCGTCAGTGCCGCCCGCGACGCGGCGAGGACAATCGGTTTTGTCCCGACGATGGGCGCCCTGCACGAAGGTCATATATCCCTCATCGAGCGCAGCGGCAGGAACGGCGACTTCATTGTGGTCAGTATTTTTGTCAACCCGACGCAGTTCGGCCCGAAGGAGGACCTTGCGAAATACCCCAAGCCGATGCGAGAGGATTTGAAAATATGCAGAGACAATGGTGTGGACGTTGTTTTCGTCCCCAGCGTAAAAGAGATGTACAGCGAGGGGAATCTGACATGGGTCAACGTGGATAAGGTGGCGGAGCCGTTGTGCGGTCAGTTTAGGCCCGGACATTTTCGCGGGGTGGCCACCGTCTGCGCAAAGTTGTTCAACATCGTTGCCCCCGACGTTGCTTACTTCGGCCAAAAGGACGCCCAGCAGCTTGCCGTGATAAAGCGAGTGGTCGCGGACCTCGATTTTCCCCTGAAGGTCGTTGGCTGCCCGACGGTTCGCGCCGCCGACGGGCTGGCGCTAAGCAGCAGGAACCAGTATCTGTCGCCGGGGCAGAGGAAAGACGCGACGTGTATATACCACTCGCTCTGTGCCTCCCGCAAAATGATAAAGGCGGGCGTGACAAACCCGAAAACAATCACCGCTCGAATGCGTAAGATACTGAATGCAGCCGGGACGTTAAGCAGCATTGATTATGTAAGCATAGTTGAAGCCGAGACGCTCGAGGACGTTGGCCGCATCGCCGGCAGGGTGCTGGTAGCGGTGGCGGCAAGATTCGGCGCCACCCGCCTGATTGACAACCTGATAGTGGACGCCCGAAAGCGATGATGTATAATGCCCCGTTTGATATTTCCTATTGCTCTTTGAATAATTAACTCAACGATTTCTGATTACGGATGCCTTTTTGTCATTCCGGCCTTGAGACGGAATCCAGGGGTCTTAAGCTGGATTCCCGCTTTCGCGGGAATGACAAAGTCGCCGTAGAATCCCTTATTTGTTTTTTCAAACACCAATAAGAAGGCAGGCGACTTGTAATGCTTATAAAGATGTTAAAATCGAAGCTGCACAGGGCACGCGTTACCGAGACGCGACTTCACTACCCCGGCAGCATCTTAATCGACGCTGCTCTGATGAAGGCGGCGGGCATTCTGCCTTACGAAGGGGTGCTCGTGGCCGACCTCAATAACGGCAGCCGGGTCGAGACCTACGCCGTTGCGGCGCCGGCCAAGTCGGGCCAGGTAATTGTCCTCGGGGCGGCGGCAAAATTGATGAAGAAAAATCACGTTGTGATAATTTTCAGCTTTGCCTACTGCACGCCGGAGGAAGCCCGTAAACTTAAACCGAAAGTCGTCCTTCTCGATAAACACAACAGAATCCGAACCGCCAAATAAGCAATAATCGTCATCAAGGGACTTACATAAAGATGCACCCTGAGCTGTTCAGAATACCTTTTACGACACTGACGGTCAAAAGCTACGGCCTGATGATGGTCATCGGCTTTCTGGCCGCCGTTTATATTATCAGGCGTCTCAGCCGCAACATCACACCCGACCCAATGATGATTACCAACTGCTCGCTCTATGCCCTCGTAGCAGGCGTCGTCGGCGCCCGCATATTCTACGTCCTGCATCACTTCGACAGTTTTAGAGGCGACCTGATAAGAGTTTTCGCAATCTGGGATGGTGGACTCGAACTCCTCGGCGGCGTCTTCGCCGCCATCATCGTTGTTATCCTTTACGTTCGCTACCACAAACTGCCTGTCCGTCGATATCTCGATATCCTGGCCGTCGGTTTGATGCTGGCACTTGCCTTCGGGAGAATCGGCTGCTTCTTCAGCGGCTGCTGTTTCGGCAAGCCCAACGACCTGCCCTGGGCCATCCGTTTCCCCTATGGTTCCGACGCATATCACAGCCAAGTGTTTTCAGATATGGCCAGAAACAGACCCGAACCCCAGCTTGAATTGCCCTCCGAGTTCTTCGAGACCATCGAAAAAAACGGTATGTTGTTTTGGCAGATAAAACCACTTAATCAGCTAACCGACCAGCAAAGGCAGCAAGTAACCTCGGGCAAATACCTATGCCTGCCCGTCCACCCGACGCAGCTGTACGCGTCCGCAAACGCCGTCATACTTACTGTTTTGCTGTATCTGTTCTGGAAAAGGGCACAGCAGCGCGCCACGCCCCCAAAACTTTTCACTAAGCCCGGCAGCACCTTCGCCCTTATGTTTATCCTATACGGCATTACCCGTTTTTTTGAGGAGTTTCTTCGCGACGACAACCCTTTCGAATATGGCTGGTGGACCATTTACAAAGGCGGCACCATTTCTCAGAACCTCTGCATTTATATGCTCGTCTTCGGCATCATCCTGATGCTGGTCTTCCAGAAACTGCCTGCTGATAATCCGCCGCGTCGCGGCTGAGCGGGCATCAATTGTTTTAGAACAATTCCCGCAAATTTGATATAATCATAGGATTATAGTAGTAGCCGAGGAACCATAATGGGACTCTACGACAGAGATTATACTCAGCAGCAAAATGACCCGCAACCCCACTATGCGCCGCAAATGCGTCTGGGGCTGCCTTCGCTTACCCCCGCCGTCAAGTGGCTTTTAATTGTCAACGTCGTTGTCTATATCGTTGACTTCCTGACCTCAGGCATTACGAATACCGGGCCGAAATTCCTCGAAAGGTTCTTCGCCCTGATACCTGCTTCGCCGCGGCTCACACTCCAGTTGTGGCGGCTGATTACATATCAGTTCCTTCACGGGGACTTTGGCCATATATTTTTCAATATGCTCGGCCTGTTCTTCTTAGGCCCGCCGCTCGAAAGTCGCTGGGGCAGCAAGAAATTTCTCGTGTTTTATCTGTCCTGCGGCGTAGTGGGCGGGCTGTTTTACATCCTGCTCGTTGTAGTCGGCTTCCTGAATCCGTTGCCTATGATAGGCGCATCAGGTGCGGTCCTCGGCGTTCTCACCGCCTGCGCCATCCTTTTCCCCCAGTTCGTCGTCTTTTTCATATTTTTCCCAATGCCCATACGCGTCGCTGCGATTATGTTAATCTGCATTTCCTCCGTGACCATTCTCTCAAAAGGCGCAAATGCAGGCGGGGAGGCCGCACATCTGGCCGGCATCGCGGCAGGGGCCTTTTACGTCTTATCCGATTCCTGGCGGACCGCGATGAAGCTCAAAATCAAGGCCAAACGCTGGGACAGGTACGTCGAATCCGAACGCCGGCTGCATATCGAGGTTGACCGTATTCTCAAGAAGGTGCACGATTTAGGCCTTCATAGTCTTACACCCGCCGAAAAACGCACCCTCAAAAAAGCCACCCGCTTCGAACAATCCCGCTCCAAACTATAAAAACAACGAGGCCTTGCGAAATGTTCGCAAGGCCCCGGTTAAATCATCAATCATCAATCATCAATCATCAATCGCCAATCATCAATCAGTTTTCCCATTCGAATTTCTCGGTCTCGCTGACAAGCTCATCGACGCGCTGCTTTACCTGCTGCTTTTTGAAGTCGGCACCCTTCCACTTCTCGACCTCGGCTTTTCTCTGGTCAACCTCTTTTTTCAGCTCTTCGAGTTTTTTGGCCAGGTCCTCATACCCCATTTGTTTACGTTTGACAATCAGGTCAAACTGCTGGCCGACAACCTGCTCTAATTCCGCGGTCAGCGCCTTTTTCTGTTTCTCATCCGTCGCTGCCTTGATTTGCTTCAATAGCTGGGCCCGTTTATCTTTAAGCTCCATTTGTTGTTTCAGCACCTTTGCAAGATTCGGGTCGTCTTTGACCGCCTGGCAAATCCTGCCGTATTTCTTCCCGCTAATCATCAGCGCTCTCATATACTGCTCAGGATTGTCCTTTTTCAGTTGCTCCAGTTTAGCCGCTTCATCCGGATAATTTTCCCTGAGGCACTTCAAATATTCGTCGCTTCTCTCCTGCATCCGTTCGCGCATCATTTCAGGGTTCATTTCCGGAAACGACCCACCGTGCCCCATCCACGGCTCAGCACCGCGACCAGGCACTCCAGGCATCGGCTCACCCGTTTGCTCTTTCATCCGCCTGGCAAACTGCTCCCGCATAACGTTGCGGAGCTCCGCCCTGAACGCCTCGGGGTCCTTTTCCCGCAGTCGAACGAGCTCATCTGCCTTTTGGGGGTTCGTTTCTCTTATGCGGGCCAGCATCTGCTCCATCTGCTCCGGTCCCATATCGAATCGCTTGCCCTGCATCGGCCCTTCAGGCCTTGTGGGCTGCTCAGCCGCAATCTGTTCCTCTTTTGCGACCTCGCCCGCGGTAAGCCCGCCCCAGCCGGTCACCGCCAAAATCAAACATGCTGATAATATGGTTTTCCACCAGTCGTTTCTCATAATACTTATCCTTTCCAAAAGTCACCGCCTATTTCTATTAGTTCGGTTTCCAAATCGCCGACGGCTGTGCTGCCGTTGCCGCCGGTATCATCCAAACGTACCGCAGACAGTTCATTCTCAATCGTCTCAACCTCCGCCACCAAAACCACGATATCCGCGTCATCCTTGGTAATATCGCTGCCCTCCCAAACTCTCTCGGGTATCGCAGCCGCATATTTTATCGTCGTTTTCTCGACCGGCTGCCTTTCAGATAATGTTAACGCCAGGGCCGAGACAATCACAATCGCCGCCGCCACGCCGGCCACCGCCCAAATCCTCCGCTGCAACGCTATTTTATGCCGTCGTCTCACAGTAGCTGTAACTTTTTTCTTAACCTCGGCGAGGACAGCATCACCCGGCTGCGGCGCAGGCCACTGGCGCAGGAGCGTGTTGCCCCTTTCAATATCCTCTGCCGCCTGTCTGGCTGACCCTGCATCCATAAACCCAGCCAGCAGCTCTCTCAGATTTTCCTTTGCTGAATCATTCATAAATGATTTACCTCATCAGCTCGCGCAACCTCTTTAACCCCCGATGCACTTTTGATAGTGTCGTCCCAATCGGCTCTCGCCTCAGTTGCGATATTTCCTTGAAGGATAGTTGCGAATAATACCTCATCATTATCAATTCCCGAACGTCGCTATCCAGTTGCTTTAATGCATCCTGCAACCTGTCGGCATCGCCGTCGTCTTGTTTTTCCGTGCTTGCCGGCTGCGACCTTATCCGCTGGCTGTGCTCATCCAGCAGTCGCGTCTGTCGCTGCTTGAACCGCAGATGGTCGTGAAAGATGTTCGACGCCGTCGCAAACAGCCACCCGTCGAAGCTGCCGCCCCGGTAAGTCCCGATTTTCTCCACTAACTTGACAAATAGCTCACTCAGCAAATCCTCGCTGGTCGTCCTGCTGCCGGTCAGGCGGAAAAAATATCCAAAACACCGCTTGCCGTATATTTCAACGAGCTGCGAAAAACACGCCTCGTCGCCCCTCTTGCATCCTATAATTACCTGCTCTAAATCGCGTTGTGCCATACCCAGCCATTTTCTGCAAATTAAGACGCCTCTGCCCGGCTGTTTATTGCAATTTCCCGCCGAACTGCTATTCTTATACCCTGATTATGGCTGTTGCTGAAGATAAACCTTCCCCCAAAAACACATGGGCCGCCAAAATCAGGCGAACCTTCACCTCCGTTTTACCCGTCGATAAATCCCGCCACGGCCAATGTATTCGCTGCGGCGCCTGCTGCAAACTCCCGAATGTCTGCCCCTGGCTGCGCTATGATGCCGACGGCAAGTCGTTCTGCATAATCTATGCGCTGCGCCCCCTAAACTGCCGGAAATACCCCCGCACCAAATCCGAACACATCACCCCCGACTCCTGCGGTCTTCACTTCGATTGACCGATCCCCACAACCGATTACTGTTTAGATTCCCGGCTCTTCCTTGCCACTCTCTTTGTCTTCCTCCGGTTCCGGCGGCGGCTCGTTCTCATCCACCTTCCACTTATCAGATTCGTCGATATCGTTCATCTCTCGCTCGACGAACTTCATCATCTTCCGCTGCAACGGCTCCATCTCCTTCTGCATCCGCAGCATACCCGCGTAACCGGCCAGCAGCATATCCAGGCGAATCAACTGCCACTTGGCGATGCACTCCGGCTCCTTGATATTCGAGAACGGGTCGCACTTGAAAGTCCGACGCCTGTCCGGCCCAATCTCAAGCAACTCACACTGTGAACACTGAATCATCTTTGACTATCTCCACAAACATATACCGACAACCAATTTGCACTTTGACTTCCCGGGGCTTTTTCTATAATATCAAACGCTCAGTATAATAAACAGGGCTATTTTGCAATAAGGTTCGTAGTCGATTAACGGAGAAAAGTATGGCAAAACCCAGACGCAGACGCAAAATCGGCAGCAAGAAGCGCCACCAGAAGTGGAAAATCCGCCACAAGATAAGCTGGTAGACTGCCTGCGGCCAGCCACCGGTCGCTTGTTGCACTCTCGGCAGCTCACAAAATGAAACATTTTACAGTAACCTTTCAGCCCGACGGCAGAGAGGTTTCCATTCACGAAGGCGCAAACCTCGTAGAGGCCGCGGGGCTTGCGGGTATTGTCCTCAATACCGTCTGCGGTCAAAAGGGCATCTGTCGCAAATGCGCCGTCATTCTCCAGCCGGGAAATCAGTCCGTCCTCGCCTGTCAATACCACATTCACGGTGACCTCACCGTTCTTGTCCCGCCCGACTCCAGATTCGCCGAGCACAAAATTCTCACTGAAGGCGTCAGTCGTGCTGGTGCCGCTGAGCCGGACGTTTACAAAAAGTATCTGCCGGCCGCCGCCAATCGACCCATATTCGGCCTTGCGATTGACATCGGGACCACGACCGTCGTAGTCAAGCTAATCGATATGAAGACGGGCCAGGCGGCTGCAACCGCCGCCGACATCAATCCCCAGACGCAATTCGGCGACGACGTAATATCCAGAATCGGCTACGCCCAAACCGACGAAAGATTAGCCGAACTTAATAAACTTATTGTCAATCGGCTCAATGGCCTCATCGCTGACTGCTGCAAACTTGCCGCCGTCCGCAACGGCGATATATACGAGACCTGTATCGTCGGCAATACAACGATGAACCATATATTTCTGCGTCTGCCCATAAAGCAGCTCGGCCAGGCGCCCTACAAGGCCTTCTCACTGGCCGCTAAGGATTCCAATCCCAAAGACGTCGGCCTGAAGGTAAATCCCGGCGGCAACGTCCATACCGTCGCGAATATCGCCGGCTTTGTCGGCGCCGACACAACCGCCGTCGCTCTAGCAACCGGCCTTGATTTTGCCGACGAAATCACATTAGCAATCGACATCGGCACAAACGGCGAGGTCGTCCTCGGCACTAAAGACAAACTATACGCCGCAAGCTGCGCCGCAGGCCCCGCCTTCGAGGGTGCGAGGATTACCTGTGGCAGCAGGGCGGCTGAAGGCGCAGTCGAAGCCGTCGTTGCGGCCGATGACGACATAGATTTGGACGTGATAGGTGGGGGCCGGCCCGTATCGATATGCGGCAGCGGCCTAATCGATGCCGTTGCTGTTCTCCTCGATTTGGGCGTAATCGATTCCACAGGCCGATTTACCGAATCCGCCTCCCACAAAAACCGCCTCATTAAAATCGGCCGTCAACCGGCCTTTGTCCTTGTCCGTGGTGATAAGGGTAAACCCTCCGTGTATCTCACTCAAAAGGACATCCGCGAGGTTCAGCTCGCCAAGGCCGCCATTCGTGCCGGCATACGCCTGCTTCAAAATCGCCTCTCTATTACCGACGCCGATATAAAGACAATCTATCTGGCCGGCGCGTTCGGCAATTACATCCGCCCCCAGTCCGCCCTGCGAATCGGCCTTTTGCCGAATGTCCCCATCGAACGAATACACTCTGTTGGCAACGCCGCATCCTCCGGCGCACAGTTGATTTTAGTCAGCTCCCTTTGGCGAAAGCTCGCCGCCGACTTAGCTCGCGATATTGATTACGTTGAAATCGCCAATGACCCGCACTTTCAGTCCACCTTCGCCGACTCAATGCTCTTTGGCGCCTGATGTCGGCTCTTCCATTGCAAGGCCGAGGGCATTCTCTTTGAGCTTGGCCAGCGGGTGATAGCCGGTTAGTGCGCTTTCGATTACTCCATTGGCATCGATGAAAAAGACCGTCGGAATCGATGTTACCTCGCTGAACGGCTCAGGCAGCTTCACATTGTAGTTTATACTGACCAGCGGGTAGTTTATCTTCATCTTCCGCCCAAAGCTGCGAATTTTATCCGCCGGCTCATCCGAAATCCCGATTATCACAAGCTCATCGGCGCTGGTCGTCTCACGCAGCTTCACCAGATGTGGTAACTCCTTTTTGCACGGCCCGCACCAGGTCGCCCAAAAGTCCAGCATCACTCGCCTGCCTTTAAGGTCTGAAAGCATAATTTCATTGCCGTCTATCGTTTTCAGCGTCATCTCCGGCGCCGCCTTGCCGTAGTAATCCTCAAACTCCGAGGTGCCAAGCACCGACATCGTTTTGTAGCTGCGATACATCCCGATTCCATAAAGCACACCAAACCCCGCACCTGCCGCACCGCCGATTAGCGATAACACAAGACCCCATATCGCAAGTGCCTTAAACGGCAGTCGCCTTGCTAAGTGAATGACCGCAAGTATCACCCCAATCAGCCCAGCCCCTGCGCCAATGACGAAGATGGATAAACCAAGCGACACAAGCCCCAGCACTAAGCTTGCCACCCCAAGCCCTATCCCTGCCTCGACTCGCTCGCCTCGTGGCGAAGCTGCGGGCCTCAGCGAGGCCGGGCCCGCCTGCACTCCCGCTGTGACTTGAATCTCTACGCCATCTTTGCGTCCGCTCAAATTCAGATTCGGCTCCACACCCCGCCCCTCGCCGCCGTATTGCCCCTGCTCTGTCATCGCTTTTGCTCCTTAACGCTGAATTGACACATTATCCCTGACATTTGTGCCGCCGAGCTTTGCTTAGCTTCCCGTCGCGGTATAACTTAGCGCAAAACCCGGCTGCCGACAAGCAAAATCCCTCACCGGCCCAGGTTGACCCCGATAAACCGCCAGCAACCCCATTAGGCCTTTCCTAATCCCAAAAAGCGATGGCACAAAAAGAGTTGACAAGTGGTAGTAGTGCTGATAATTTGAGAGCCGCAAGAATAATCTGTTGTTTTGGCTGGCTCTGCTCTGCGAAGCGCTACGCAGAGCAGGAGTAGAAGTTTATGGAGAAAACCGTTCCGCCACAGGCGGACCCGCCGGTAGGCGAGGTGTCGCTGAAGGCGGACAAGTTGTAAGGAGGCCTAAGAATGGAATCTTTTGTGAGATTAGTAGTAATTACACTCGTCGTCGGCGTTTGCTCACCGGCTTATGCGGAGAAGCCGGCCCCCAGCGCGTCGGCGCAAGCTACCGTTTCAGTCGTTGGTTCAGATGATGGGAATTTGCCCGCCCTGCCGTTTCTGGCGGAGATAACCAGCGACGATGTATATGTCCGCTCAGGCCCCGGCACCAACTACTATTACTGCAGCAAGCTCAAGAAGGCCGACAAGGTAAAGGTGGTCGGCAGCAAGTTTAGCTGGTGGCAGATTGTCCCGCCGGCGGGCAGTTACACGTGGATTTCAAAGCAATACGTTCAAATTGACCCGCAAAACAGCGCCAGCGGGACGGTCATCGGCGACGCGGTTCGTGTTTATGCCGGCTCGGATGACGTCCAGCCGATGCACTCCACAACGTGGCTGGTAAAGCTCAACAAAGGCGAGAAGGTAACGCTGCTCGGAGAAGAAAAGGAGGATTACTACAAGATAGCGTCGCCCGAGGGCGCATATTTATGGGTGAGCAATCAATATACAAAGCCGCTCGGCTCGCTGGTGTCGCCTGCTCAAACTCAACCAATGCCGGCTGCCCATCCTACTACCCCGGCTCCTTTCCCCACCCCTGCTACGGCAACCAAGCCACGGGTAATCTCACCCAACGAGCCGAATACGCCTGCCCCCGTGCCAATGTCTTTAGACGAACAGAAGAACAGCGAAGTCCAGCTCCTCAAGGAGCGGGTGGACGCCGAGCGGGCCAAACCGGCTGACCAGCAAAACTTTGCGGAGCTGAAGAAGGCGCTCGGGGAAATTGCAAATAATAAGCAGACCCCAAGGGCGGCGCGAAGCGCACAATACCTGCTGAAGACCATCGAGCGCTGTGAGCTTGCGAAAGAGGTCGCAAATGCCGTCAAGCTTCAGGAAGAGCAGCTTGGACAGACCCAGCAGCGGATAGAAAGCGCGCGGGCTGCGAAGCTTGCCCAGTTTGAAGACCTCAGCATATTCGCCGTCATGGGCCAGCTCCGGGAATCGAGCGTTTTTGCTGAGGCGCCTGGAATAAGATATTACCGCATTGTGGATGGCGAGGGCAAGACCGTCTGCTACGCTCGGCCCGCGGGCGAGGCGGCGGATATGGATCTGAGCAAATTCATCGACAAAAGAGTCGGACTTGTGGGGACAATCGAGTCGAACGCGGAGCTTGGCGGGGCCCTTGTGGAGTTTACAAAGATATTGGAGCTTCCGTAGCCGGCCCGGCAAGTCGTCGGCCAAATAGACCAAAACGAAAAAGGGAGACGACGGCGATTTAAGAATGGTTTTTGTCACCCGTCTCCCTGTTGCAACGTGCCTTTACCTGAGATTGTGGTTTTGGCGTAAACGCCCGTATGCACCTGCAACACCTGCATTATACCTGAAATGTGCGGCAAAATCAAGAAAATCGCCCGCAAATCCTCAAACGCCGTTTGAGGTGGAAATTACCAGCCGACGAGGATTTTCCGGCTGGACGCCCTTTTCACCACAGAAGCATAACCACACGGCATTGTTTTTGGTTGCAAAAGCAGACGCGTTGCTTATACTTTGATGGCTAAAAACCGGCACTTCGGGCAGAACTCACCGCAGAGAACGCCGAGAAAAAATAAAGTAATCTCTGCGTGCTCTGCGGTAAAAACGTGCGGTAAAAACGGTTGCCGGCAAGGAAATTTTTCGGAGCAATAAAATGGGCTTAATGGCGTGGTTTCGCAAGTATAACAAGAAGATAATGGCGTTTGTGGTCATAGTGCTGATGATTGTATTTACAATTGGGCCGGCGATGGATTACCTGAGCTTGCGAAGAGCAGGAGGGCACAAAGTCATCGGCTATTACGGCGACCACAAGAAGATAACAAGCCAGGACCTCACCTGGGCGCAACAGCAGATAGAATTGCTGAAGCTACTCGGGGCCAGCTCCTTCCTCCGGCCCCAGGACCCGCAGCGAGTCTCCGCGCAAGACCTGCTGCTCGTTTCGCTCGGAGAACTGTTGTTCGCGGAGCGAGCCACCGCCGTCGAATCCATCGGCTACATCAGGCAAATGGTAAGAAGAGAGAACTACGGCATCGCTGACAAACAGATAAACGATATCTACACGAAGGCGTATCCTCCCAATGTGTATTGGCTGCTGCTCACCAAAGAGGCCCGGCTGGCCGGGATACGAACGCCGATGGACGTGGCAAAAGCCCAGTTAGAAGCGATTATACCACGGCTGCGCCGGGGGGCGACATACTCGCAGTATGTCGGCGCGATTGTCAGCTCGCAGGGCATCTCTGAAGAACAGTTGCTTGAGACGTTTGCAGACCTGATGGCCGTAATCGAATACGGCAAGGAGATGTGCTCGATGCAAAACAGGACCGCTCAGCAGGTCCTTCACGAAACAAACCTGCGAGAAGAGACTATCGACGCCAACTACGTGCCGTTTGACGCGAGCGTATTTGCTGAGGAGTCTGAGCAGCCCGGCGAGGAAAAAATAAAGGAGCATTTCGAGAAATATAAGGGGTTCTTCGCCGGTGATGTAAGCGAGGCCAACCCATACGGGTTCGGCTACAAGCTGCCCGACCGCGTTGGGCTTGAGTATATCGTGGTCCGGCTGGATGATGTTGCCTCAACGGTCCAACGGCCGACGCAGCAGGAAACAGAAGAGTTTTACCAGCAGTATTCATCACAACCACCTATAGCATATGTGGTTCTCTCAGACCCGAATGACCCAAATTCGCAGTTGGTAAAGAAAACTCACGGTTACGCGGAAGTGGCGGCTGTAATCTCGAAGGAGCTTTATCGGCAAAAGGTGGATTCAAAAGCGGAGCAGATATTGCTTGAGGCCAAGTCGATTACCGAGGCCAACCTGGCGGGAATCGACAATGAGCAGGTCAAGCTTACTGATGAGGAGATTAAAAAGAGGGCCATCGACTATGAAAAGACAGCGGCCCAACTCAGCGAGAAGCACAAACTCAAGGTTTACGCGGGCAAGACGGGGTTGTTGAGCGCGACCGATACCCAGGGCGACAAGAATCTCGGGTTGCTCTACCTTGGAGGGACGGGCTTTGCAGACGTGGGGCTGGTGCGAATAGTATTTGCCGTTGAACAGTTGAAGGCGAGCGAACTTGGGACATTTGACGCGAGGCCGCCCCGGCTTTACGAAAACATAGGCCCCCTGAAAGATATACGCGAGAGGGTGGCGCAGAGCTACGGCGGAAAGAATATGATGCTCGTGCGTGTTATTAGAGCCGAAAAGGCGGCCGAGGCGGAAAATGTGAACCAGAAGATAAGCACAAAGGCCGTTTTGTTTGACCACGAGGGGGACACAAACTCGATAAGAGAGCTGGTAATTGAAGACCTCAGGAGCCTTGCAGCGATGGATAAGACCAAAGACAAGGCCGAGCAGTTCGTTCAATTGGCGGCCCAAGACGGCTGGGACAACGCTATCAACAAGTTCAATAAGCTTTACGGCGATTCGAGCGAGCAGAACAAAGTCGATGCCAACGCCATATCGAAGCAGACCTTCACGATGCAGACTGGAAGGGGCATTAGCAGATTCACTGAGGATGGGCTGGTAAAGCTTGAAATTCGCTCGCAGGGTGACCCAATGGCCAATTTCCTGCGCAACAGGGCCAGTGTTGAAAGTATGCTCATAGAAAAGTTTTACGCCCTTGTGCCCGAGGACGGCAACACACTGCCAAACCCAGGCGTAATCCTGGAGTTCAAGCCCAATTTGAGGTACTATTGCATCAAGAGCTTGACTGTTCATCGGCTGTATCAGGACAGGTTCGACAGGGTCAAAGCGATAGGCGCCGTCAGAGATGACTATGCCGACTCGCAGGTGCTGGCGGTAACGCAGTACAATCCTGAGAATATATTGAAGCGTATGAACTTCAACATAATAAAGGAGCAGCAGGATATGACGTCGAGTCGCCCTGACGAGGCCAACACACCCTCGGACCCCGTTGAGTAAAACCGAACGAAAGGACAACAATGACACGTTGGGAATCACAGGAAAATCCGCTGCCGTTTCTATTCCTCGTGGGACTGGCCGGATGGTTTGTCCCCGGCGGCGGATACCTTCTGCAGAAAGAAACAGTGCGGGCACTGATTATCTTTGTGACGATAGCTTTGACGTTTTGCCTCGGGCTGTATATCGGCTCGATAGGAACAATCGACCCAATCGGCGCACGGCCGTGGTATTTTGCCCAGATTATGAATTCGCCCCTGGTAGCCATTATCGGGCATTTTACCGCCACCGGCGGTTACCCTGTTTACGCCCGACCCAACGAAATGGGCCAAATATACACCAGCACAGCGGGACTGCTTAACCTCCTTTGCATCGTCAATTCCGTGTATCTGGCGTATCTGCGAAGAACAAAACCAATGGAGCAATGATATGTTCGAGTTCGCGGCCATTGTGATGGCTGACTTCACCGCACCCGAGGAGATTAGAACCAATCCCCAATCGCTGCTTTTGTTGCTTCCGCTGGTGGTGGCGATAGCCGTGGTATATAAGGCGACAAAACTGCCGCGTATCACTGCAGGCAATTTTCTAAAAGAGTCAGTGGTGCTGTTCTGCTCGATAGTCGTGTTTATGTTAATAACAGCGTTGGTGCTGTCGGGCGTGGCCTGGCTGGTTATCAAGTAAGGGCGGACAAGGCAGGGGCGGGGTTCAACCCTGCTCTGTTTCTTCGCAATAGCTTTCCATTATTCCCAGCTCGACCAGGGCATTTAGGGCGGCCTTCTGCTCCGCCTCCTTTTTATTGGTTCCCCACGCACTGGGGAAGTGACGCTCTTTTATGACGGCCTGGACCTCAAAGCATTTATTATGGTCCGGCCCCTTTTCGTCTAACAGCTCATAAACGGGAGTCATATTGAAGTACTGCTGGGCGTGCTGCTGCAAAAGTGACTTAAAGTTGCCCTGGGTCTGTTCGGCGTGGGCCTTTTGGATTAGAGGGTCGAAGTTCCGCAGGATGAAGGCCTGCGCCGGCTCAAGGCCGCCGTCGAGATAAATGGCTGCAATAAGCGCCTCAAACAGACCCGCCGCCAGTGAGTGGCCAAGGGACTGGCTGCCGGTCATTCCCTTTCCTACCTTGAGAAGTTTATGCAGCCCGAGCTGGCGGGCAATGCGGGCACAGGTCCCACGCGCAACGAGCATACTTTTCATTTTCGTCAGGTCGCCCTCGAGATAATCCGGCGAACGCTCAAAAATAGTCCGGCAGATGACTAAGGCGAGGACTGAGTCGCCGAGAAATTCCAGCCGCTCATTGCTCTGCCCCCTGTTATCAACCGCTGAAGCGTGCATAAATGCCTTGGCTAATAAGTCGCGGTTGGCAAACTTGTAGCCAACAATCTGCTCGATTTGCGCCAGAACTTCTTGTTCCATAACACAAGGTCCCGTCTTTTGGGTGCCTCGCGAGCAGATTACGAATGCCGCCGGTGTAAGTGGCCTTCGTAGCCGGCTCAACGAGTATTGAAAACTATCTTATGGGAAATTCAGCCGATTGTCAAGTTTTACCCTGTGAGCGATACGATATTTTCGATGGCGTTGGGTTGCACGACGTGGACTTTGGCTTAGTTGAGGCGTTTTTTTTACTTGCGTTATGGGCTGGTTTGGGTAGATTTTGAAACAGAAAATCGAAGTCAAAACACTCTATGCCAGATTGCAGGAGGCCTGATTATGATAGGCAAGAAGATACGGCTGGAAAGGATAATGGACCGCAACAGCGGCAGGACGGTCATAATTCCGATGGACCACGGCGTGACCGTTGGGCCTATACCCGGCCTGGAGGATATGCGTGAGGCGGTCAGCAGTGTCGTGGCCGGCGGGGCGAACGCGATTCTGATGCACAAAGGGATAGTAGGAGCGGGTCATCGAGGGAGCGGCAAGGACGTGGGGCTGATTATTCACCTTTCAGGAGGCACGACGCTCAGCCCAGACCCAAACGCAAAAGAGCTTGTCTGCACGGTGGAAGAGGCAATACAACTTGGGGCTGATGCGGTGTCGGTGCATATAAACCTGGGCGCTGAGACAGACAAGGAAATGCTTCGCCAACTGGGCTTTATAAGCAAGAGATGTATGCAGTGGCAGATGCCGCTTGTGGCGATGATGTACACCCGCGGGGCAAAGATTAAAAATGAATTCGACGTCACTTATGTAAAACACGCTGCGAGGGTCGGGGCAGAGCTTGGCGCCGACATCGTTAAAGTCCCTTACACCGGCAGCGTTGAGACATTCAAGCAGGTGGTGCGTGGCTGCCCCGTGCCGGTTGTGATAGCAGGTGGGCCGAAGATGGGCAGCGACGAGGAAATCTTCAAAATGGTTGAGGGGGCACTTGAGGCAGGCGCGGCGGGGGTATCGATAGGCCGAAACGCCTTCCAGCACAAGACCCCTGAAAAAATGGTCGCCGCCCTTTGCAAAATGGTCCACCAGGGCGCCAGCGTCAAAGAGGCAATGAAAATGTTACAGGTCAAATCAAAATGAAAAAACTATGGGTCAATGCGGTGCCTTACGATAAGAAGCTGGTGACGACCGCTTTAGAGAGCGGGGCGGAGGCGGTGGTGGTGCCAGATGGGAAGGCCGAGGCGGTTAGGCAATTGGGCAGGATAAAGACCGTTGCAAAGGATGGCGACATCAGGCCCGGCGTCGATGTTGTGTTTGTTGACGTGGCGGGCAAGCAGGACGAAGACAAGGCGGCGGCAATCGCCCCGGGCAAAATCGTCGTTCTGCGGATGTTGGACTGGACGATTATCCCGATTGAAAATCTGCTTGCCAGACGGGGCAGAAATATCGTTGTGCAGGTTGTAAACAGCAGCCAGGCCAAACTGATGGTTGAGATACTGGAAAAAGGCGTCGATGGTGTTCTTTTGAACAGCACCGATGTCAACGAGATAAAAAAAACCGCCGAGATACTTCAGGGTATCGGCGACAAAATTGAGCTTGCGGTTGCGACGATAACGGGAGTGAAACAATTAGGTATGGGCGACCGGGCCTGCTTAGATACCTGCACGCAGATGGTTCCTGGTGAAGGAATGCTCATCGGCAATACCGCTTCCGGCTTTTTCTTAGTGCATTCGGAATCGATTGAGAATCCTTACGTTGCGGTCAGGCCCTTCCGTGTCAACGCCGGGGCCGTCCACGCATATACGCTGGCGCCTGGCGGGGGCACAAAGTATCTGGCGGACCTCAAGGCCGGCGATGAGGTATTGATTGTCGATTGCAAAGGCAAAGGTCAACTTGCCTATTTGGGCAGAAACAAGATTGAGAAACGCCCGATGATGCTTGTTGAGGCCGAAGCCGAAGGCATTCCCATCAGTTTGGTTATGCAAAACGCCGAGACGATTCGATTAGTCAATCCGGATGGTCGGCCGACGTCGATTACTTCGCTAAAGGTGGGCGATAAAGTCCTTGCTCATATTGAAAAGGGCGGAAGACACTTCGGAATGAAAGTCGATGAAACACTCATAGAGAGGTAACTATGGACTGGACCAGCGATATAATTCCCATTCTGCTTGCGGTTGGATGCGGGGCGGTTATCGGCGTTGAGCGACAGTTGATGCACAAACCGGCGGGATTGCGCACGAACGTTCTGATATGTCTCGGTGCGGCGGTCTTTACCATAATCTCGGAAAGAATGGCGGGCGGCCAGGATTCAATCACAAGAATCGCCGCACAAATCGTTACGGGCGTTGGCTTTCTTGGGGCCGGTGCGGTAATTCAGGACAGGGGTGGCGTCCACGGGCTGACTACGGCGGCGACGATATGGCTTATTGCCAGCGTCGGGATGGCGTGCGGGGCACGATTTTATTACCTGGCCATTATTACGACTGTGCTGGCGATATTGGTGCTGGTAGGGCTTGGGCAGGTAGATAAATATCTACTCTCGCGTCACGACGACTCAAAGCCGGCCAAAGGACGATAATATTCTGCGTTATGAGCCGGGCGTCGGCGTCGCAGCAGTCCAGTTGTTCGGGTCGTTGCCGTAGGCGGTGTTGCTGGTTCGCGTCAATGACTTGCCTTGGCCATCGGCGGCCGTCGGCCAGAGGTCATTCGGGTCGTCGCCGGGATGCGAGCCGTCGCTGTAGTTGATTCGCTCAGCGCGAATATATTGGCGGACACCGAACTCGTCTATGTCGCCGGGCTTGCCTAATTCGAGCTGCTCGCCGTCGTTTGCCAGCCAGCCGCTATAAGGGCCGTAGGTAATGCCTGACAGACCCGGATAGCGCCAGTTAAACGCCGTCGGATTCTTGACTACGAGTATTCTGGCTCCTGCGGCGATGGTGACGGCATCCGGCGGAGAAGCAAAAGTATAGTCGATGCCGTTGGTGAATTTCCACGGGGCGTCTTCGACTGAATCATAAAGTGTTACAGATGAGCCGGAGGTGTTGCGCAGCTCGATGTATTCGTATTCGTCGTTGGCATAATTGCCGCCTGCCGGCCAATCAGGGTGATACATAATCTCGGTTATGACAATGGGCTCGACCTTAGGATATGCGTTCGTTTCTCCCGGGGTGTTGTGGTCCATCGGGACAAAATTATAGCTGTTGGTGCTGGCCTTGTAATATCTGCCGAAGGAAACACCCGTCTCAGATGCGCCGAAGTCCTCTTTTTCCCGATAGCCGGTAAGTATGCCGTTGGCATCGAGTGCCGAGGCCAGACAGACCATTTCGCCATTTTCGCTTAATGCAAACGGTATCAGCTTGCCAGTGTCGCTTGCCGCATCGCCGAAGTTGACGTCCTCGCGGACGACCATAAAGCCATTGGCGGGAATGGTTGTGCCCGTGGCAAATCGATACTTCATCAGATTACTGTCGCTGTCGCTGAGATACCAGCCGCCTATATTGATTGCACTGGCGGTTGTGTTACGAAGCTCAATCCAGTCGGCAGCTTCCGCGTGCGAATGCGACATAACCTCATTGATAGCGATAGAGCCGGGGTTGGGGACAATGCTTGAATCGTCCCAGCCGGGCGAGCCGTTGATGTAAGCGCTTGCACGCCAACTGTCATTGTATTTCCAGCTATTGACGTCAGCATTAGCAGGATTGATTATTGTAAGCGAGTAACCAACGCCATCGGCGATGGAGCGCCAGCCGTCCTTGTAGTCAAAATCAAGAATGTTCGTTCCGTTGGCGTCTTTGAGCCGGATTTTCTCGCCGGCGTTGTCTAATGAGCCATCGTATTCGCCGGCGATGTATCTGCCTGTTCCATACTTGGCTTCGAATGCGGCTTTGTTTTTGACGACTAAGATGTGCTGACCTGCCGTTAGCGTGTTGGGCCCGAAAGTAAAGTCAACGCCCTTGGTGAATCTTGCCAGATTGAGGTTTATGGTGCTTGCGCCGATATTCTTCAGCTCGATGTATTCGGTGTTCGGGTCGTTAGGATTGCCGGTATCCTTCGGATGATACATAACCTCGGTGATACGCAGGTTGGGGCCGACATTGGTCAGGGCGTAAACCGCCTCGTTAAGAGCACTCCATTTTTTAGTACTGCTCTTATAAGCGCGTGCCTTGACCGCACTGCTTCGGGTGAACGTAATCGGCCCGCTGTATATCTGGGCATTGGCGTAAATACCGCCGCCGTTAATCAGCTCCAGTTCCGCACTAATCAGAAAGTCATTGTTGTTTTTTGCGTAATTTAAGCCGTGGATGGCAAGAATATTAAGCCCTGTGTGCAAACTGCTGACATACGAACTAATGTCTATTTCTTCTGAACGGGTGGCCTCTCGGTCGGCGGTGGCGACGGAGTTCCAGGTCGGCGTAGTTGGTGAGTTGACTCGTTTGACTTCTGTGCCGTTTATATAGGCCACGAATCCGTCGTCATATCGCATACGCAGCGTAACAGAACACACATCGACAAGGTCGCAGGCGTCGAGCGTGAATGGAATACGGACATAGCAGGAACCGTTAATGTTATACATACTTGCGCGGACGTTCACGTCTGCAAATGTTACATAGTTGAAGGGGTCGCTTTCATTGCGTTCGTAGCCGACGCTGCCTGTGCCGCTTGTCCAGCCAGAATCATCGTATGGCTCACTGCCGCCTCGCCAGGTTGTGCCGATGTCGCTTGTCGGGACAAACACCTTCTTCGAGGCCCATTCCGCCACAAGTGCACCCTGTGATGGCAGTCGAGGGTCATTGCCGTCTAATGTGTAATAGATGGCCCCGGCACTGCAGGGGTCGGTCATAGTGAACGAGTCAGTGGTGGATACATAGCCGCCGAATTTGTTAACGCCGTTTACATAGAATACAGGCGCGCCGAGGGCAAGGTTGAATAAACCATTGTCCTCAAACGCGGCCAATGCGTATGGCTCTCTGACCGGCAGAAATGCGTTATACAAAAAGCCCGGGACCCCATACGACCAGTCCCAAGGGAGAACTGGCGCAACTTCAGAGATTACCTCGTTCCACCGAGTCCTAAGGTGGTTCGTCGTCATTATGCCGTTGTTTTTGTAATGCCTGTGAATCCGGTCTGCGAATAGCTGCCTGAAATTGGGATTGGCCTTGAGCGCGCGATAAATTCGAGACATAGGCCATGACCCGTTATTAAGCCCTTTGGGTGTCCCGGTGATATAGCTGGGAAAATCATCAAATGCCGTATCGTCGATTTTTCCGTTGCAGGTTTTCCCATTGTCTGAGCTGAACCACCACGTTTCAGCAACACCTTCCGCGTCCCAGATTGTAAACCTGAATTTACCTTCATCCGACCTTTCGCGATGAAGTGTCCAGTTGTTATTGGGCCAGTCAAAGTTGCCTGTGTGAATCTCAACAATCAGGAAGTCTATAAACTGAACGAGGTCCAACTGGCTTGCGACGTAATCATAGTTGGCGGGAATCGACAGGTCCTGGGTGTCTATGTAATTGAGAAAAGCGTCCCAGGCGATTGTGTCGCCGTCTCTGAGTCCTCCGCTGGTAATTACGTCAAATTCATTGTCGCTTCCGTAGAATTCCTGGAAGAATTGCGCATTGTCACGGCCGCAGGGATTAAAGTAGGACTTGTAAACGCCGTTGATATAGAGATTGGCAAACCGTCCGGTAAGCTGAACTCCTCCCATTTCCTTAAACAGGCGCTTGGCCCATTCGTCTTTAACAAATGGATTGCAGGAGTCGTTCTTGCCGCCTCTAAGGACTATGCATTGTTGGCGCGAAACCTCCGGAGTAAATGTCAAGAACGGGTATTCAAAACGATTATTCCCATAAATGCTGCGGAAATAGAACCGGAAGCTGAATTTGTTCATATTCTGGTAAGGCCAGGTTTTCCACGGTTCGTTAGGGTTAGTAGGATTTCCACAGGTTACCCAGTCATTGCCAATAGTATAACCATAACGAGCATTGCCGTGGATTCGGAGGCCACAGTCAATCTGGTAATTGCCGTCGGCGGCGCAAGGGTCGATGATTTCGAGAGAAGCGGGCTTCTCGTATCCGAATCCCCGATGGTTAACGGACATTACACCATTTGGCTCCCAAAGCGATTGATTGGGGTCGCCGACAATTGCCATTGCAGGCATCGCTTTAACTGCTGCGCTTGCACCGAATATGTATGTGTGCGTCTCAGTGCGTGAGGGCATCCAGGCGACCTTAATTGCCCCCGCCCGCACAAATTTTGAGGTGCTGACAGCTATGGGGGTCGTGTAGCGAATACTGGTCGGGGTATTTACCTCGCCGATGACCGGGCTGCGTCCGTCGGTGGTATAGTAGATATTCACACCCGGCGTTACACAGGCGATGGTAAGGTTAAAGGGATAGTTGGAATCGTAGAATCCCCGCTCTTTGCTGAACTCAACGCCCTCAATCTCGCCCAAGTAAGCGCCGTTGTTATCGGCAAGTGGAGTCGGCGTCGGGAAAAATCGCAAATTGTCGTTCGCGTCCGGGTATCGCCCATAGGAGATATTGGTTGTCTGCGGGCCGAAAACGATTGTATCGATGGCGGTGCTGCCGTCGGTGGCGAACAGTCCTATTTCCTCATTGTCTGCGGACAGCTTGAAATTGGTGTGAAGTGGGCCTTCTGAAGTTTCGTCATCCGCCCAGAATACTATAAACCCGTCGGTTGGGACCGTCGTCTGCGACGGATAGCCGGCAGGGACCTGCCACTTGGTCGGATTACCGAGGTTGTCCGTAAGATACATCCCGGCGAGGTCTATGTTTGCATCGCTGTTATTGTAGATTTCAATCCAGTCGTCGTAGTCGCCGTAAGGGTCGTTTATATCGCTGTCGCTGTTGTTGGATGCCATAAACTCATTGATGACAAGCGGTGGGGCGCCACGGACTTGCCAGTCGTTTGCCAGGACCGTAAAATCCATAAAATCGATGCCCTCCGGGGCTATGAAATCTGCGCATTTACCTTCTTCATCACACATCTCGGGGTTCAGCCATTGCAAGGTAAACATCTTAAGGTCGGTCAAAGTTACCCAGCAGTCGCCGTCAAGGTCGGCCTCCGGACAAAACCCGGCATACGCAGCCCCGGCTAATAGGCAGATTGCAGCAGACAGGATAAAAAAAGACCCGAGTGGCTTAGTTACCATTTCATCAATCCCTTAAATTGGTCCCTATTTAGGCGTGGTTTTTTATTATAGCAGCTTTAAGTCAAAAAGGCAATAGCTCAACGCGAGAAATAAAGATTGATTGCTAATTTATAGGACTAAAATGCCATCTGTCCCCCGAATTTGCTGCAAAAACGCAGGTAGGGCATTACTACAAAACCCGGTCCGTAATCAGGTCGGTGAGTATTTGACATATTATCGAGCATGTGGTAGCGTCTCGGCGGTTATATAGGAGCGGGGCTGGATAATTGTCGGTTTTGAGCAGGGCAGCGGTTTTGCCGACGAAATTGGTGATAATGGTGCATTTTGGTATGTATGACTATGGGTGTCGGTGGTAAAAGTGCGACTGTTGTGGTAATCGGAGGCGGGTTTACTGGGCTATCTGCGGCCTATGAACTGGCCCGATCAGGGGTTGCCGTTACTGTGCTTGAAAAAGAAGACGAGGTCGGGGGAATCGCGGCGAGCTTTAAGATAAACGGGCATCGAGTGGACAGATTTTATCATCACTTCTTTAACAGCGACAAGGACTTAATTAATCTTGCCGGCGAACTCGGCATTGCCTCTCAGTTGCGATACGCACCTACGAAGACCAGTATTTACATAGCCGGCAGGTTTTACAGGTTGTCGTCTCCGATGGACCTACTGCGATTCAGGCCTTTGGGATTGGCCGACCGCCTTCGGCTGGGAATGCTGGTTTTGGGGGCAAGACGGCTTGCCGACTGGCGACTGCTGGAGTCGGTAACCGCCGAGCAGTGGTTAGTGAGCCGATGCGGGAGACGAGTTTATTCTGTGGTTTGGGAGCCGCTTTTGCGAGCCAAGTTTGGACCGTTGGCCTCTGAGGTGTCTGCGGTATGGTTCTGGAACAAGCTGGTGCTGCGAGGCGGCAGCCGGAATAGCGCCGGCAGTGAGGTGCTCGGATATTTCAGCGGCAGTTTCGGCGCAATGGCGCAGGCGCTGGCGGACAAGATTGTATCATTCGGCGGCGAGGTGCGGATGGGTGTGCCGGCCGGGACGGTGGTTGTTGAGAATGGTTCTGTGCGGGGCGTTCGGACACCGAATGGGACGATAGACGCCGAAGCGGTCATCGCCACACCCGCGTTGCCGATAATTGCGGGCCTGCTCGAAGGCGGCGCCACACAAGGGTATATCGACGGATTAAAACGGATAAAGTATTTGGCAAACGTTTGCCTTGTGCTCGAATTGACCAGCCCTCTTTCGGATATTTACTGGCTGAACATAAATGACCCCGACATACCTTTTACCGGCATAGTGGAGCACACAAATTTTCTGCCTGTGGAGACTTGTGCAGGCAGACACATCGTGTACCTGACAAAATATCTCAAGCAGGACAGCGAAATGTATAATATGGGCGCAGAGCAGTTGCTGGAGTTTTCCCTGCCTTATATCAGGCGGATTTTCACAGGATTTGAGCGGGAGCAGGTTTATGACTATCACGTTTGGAAAGCGCCATACGCACAACCGCTTATAGAGCGTTACTACAGCAGACTAATCTGCCCGACCGAAGCGCCCATAAAAGGGCTATATATCGCTACGATGGCTCAGGTATATCCACAGGACCGCGGAGTCAATTATGCAGTGGCGCAAGGGCGACAGGCGGCTAAAATGGCCGCTAAACATTTGGGTTATTCTGAAACGGGTGCGAAAAAATGACAAGGGCGAACATAACTATTGCGATACTTGCGGTTCTTATACTGGTTTTGTGCGTGCTCAGTTACATCGGGGCCCCGCTGATTACGGGTCGAGACGAGCCAGCAATAGGGACGTTTATCAGGGAGCTCGACAAAACGAACAACGGGCATAAGCTTTTGGAGCATTACCTTACAAAAGTGAATACTTTTGTTAAATACAGGATAGGTCCCTACAGGGACCTTAAGCCGGAGGAGCAGGAGAAGATAAGCACATTGATGGCAGGGCATCTGTTTGCCGCTGCCGTCGCCCTTGCGGGCTTTCTTGCAAGTGCGGCGTTATTCATCATAAACAGCCGTGACCAGCAACCGCCTGTTTCAAGGCGCAAACTGGCTGTTACGGTGGCGATGGTGATTCTGGCCGGCACGGCAATCCGGCTGATTCTGGCGGCAGCTATTTACGGCAACTTCGATATGCAGTCATACGAGATGGTCGCCGACATAGTCAGACATGGCGGCAACGTCTATGCGATGACCCCCAGGTACAATTACTCGCCCGTTTGGTTTACGATTCTTTCGGTTTTGACGCAAATACAGATTGCACTGCCCGGTGTGCCGTTTCATTTTGTCGTCAGGTCATTCCTATGCGGCATCGATTTGCTGACGCTGGTGGTCTTACTTTTTATTGCCGGCACTTGCAAACTTCCTGCGGTCAGGACGGCGATATTTTTCTACCTTAGCCCCGTTTCATTCCTTATGACCGGCTATCACGGACAATTTGAGAATCTTGCGATGCTGATGGTGCTGATTGGGATTTTTATGTATCTTCGGTTAGCGACCAGGCCCGTTCTGAAGACGGCGTTGTTGTGGCTCTTTGCAACGGCAGGGATGATTGTCAAACACAACACGTTTTACGAGCTTATCATTTGTCTGCATTCTTCGATAAAGCGATACTGGATAAAAATACCGCTGTTTGCGATTTCAGTCATTATTTTTCTTTCGCTGTTTATTCCTTACTGGGAGACGGGCAGAAAAGGGATAATCGACAACGTGTTTTTATATGGTTCCGACTCCGGGGCCTACGGCGTAACTTCGCTGTTTACGCTGCCCGAGTTGAGGTATCTGTTTATACCTGCTCTGTTCATTTTTCCTCTTTTCCTGAAGGGCAGGGACATAATTGCTCAGTGCCTGCTTGGGACGCTTTTCTTTTTGACTTTCACAACCGGGATTGCGATTCAATATTTTGTGCTGCCTGTGGCGATTGGGGTGCTTCGGCCGTCGAGGTGGTTTTTGCTTTACACCCTTCTTGCCTCATTTTTGTTTCTCGGCAATGATAATAATAATGTCTATATACCAGGTTTTCACCTGTTCAGGTTTAACCTGGTGTGGGTCGCAGTGGCATGCTGGTTTATCGCTGAGATGCGCTTGGACAGGCAGGCCGCCGGGAGCACAATACCGGAAAAAGCAGAGGGACATAAAGGCCCGCCAATCAAAACAAGGGCTGATTCTTTTCGGCGCGGCCGCTGAGTTTAAGCCGTTTGATTTGCGCCGACATCCTGCTGCGTCCTTTGGAGGCGAGAAAATCGGCCACGACCTTTTCGTTTTGGGTTTGATAATACTGCAGCAGGGCCGCCTGGAGGCGTTTTTCCGCCCGCCCGCGAGGAACATAAATCTCTTTGCCCCCACAATCTTTCTCGGAAACAAACATCGCGGTTGACATTGTCAGCGGGACAGGGACGAAATCCTGAACCTGCCTCGGCCGCCATTGCCGCTGAACTAAATACTCAGTCAGTTTAATCGCATCGTCGATGCCACAGCCGGGATGGGCGCTTATAAAGTAGGGCACTAAATACTGCTCTTTGTTTGCCCTGCGGCATGCCTCGACGAATCGCGCCTCAAATTCCTCAAAGACCTCAAAACCGGGTTTACCCATAAGCTCAAGCACACGCGGACAATAATGCTCTGGGGCGACCTTCAAATGGCCGCCAACAAAATGCGTTGTGAGCATATCCAGATACTCGTTACTCTTCAAAGCCAGGTCGTACCTAATCCCCGAAGCGACATAGACGTTCGATTTTTTCTGGCCAGCCGTTTTCCATTTCAAAAACGCCTCGAACATTTTCAGTTGTTCTCTGTAATCAATTCGCAGATTTTTGCAGATAGTTGGGAAGACACAACTCGGTTTGCTGCAAGTGCCCGCTTTTGCGCATTTTATTCCGAACATATTTGCAGTGGGGCCGCCGATATCGAATATCGTGCCCCTGAAATCCTGGTGTGAGCGTAATCGGTCGGCCTCGGCAATCAGCGATTCGACCGAGCGGGAGGAAATGTCTTTTCCCTGGTGAAAATATATCGAGCAGAATGAGCAGCCGCCGAAACAGCCGCGATGAGTCGTTATCGAAAACTGCACCGGCTTCAACGCCGGCACGCCTCCCGCCGAGTCATATTTAGGATGCCAGCGCCGCGTAAATGGAAGCTGATACAAGCCGTCGAGTTTGTCGCACTCAATCGGTTGCGAAGGTGGCAGGACGACGATTCTGCCAGGGTCCTGCTCCTGCACAACAGCAGAGCCGGCTGGATGCGCTTGTTTTTGGTATTCTATTTGAGCAGACATTACGAGTGCCTTGTCTGCCTGCTGTTGTGTAAGCGACGGCAGTCGCACTGCATCGGTTGGCAGGGGGGTATTGCTTTTTATTGAGTATGCCGTTCCGGCAATATCGGTTAGTTTGTCGATTGATTCGCCATTGGCTAACCGCCGGGCGATTTCAACAATCTGTTGTTCGCCCATCCCAAAGACCAGCAGGTCGGCTTTGGCGTCGATGAGCACTGAGCGTTTGAGTTTGTCTTCGATGTAATCGTAATGCACTAATCGGCGAAGCGATGCCTCAAGCCCGCCTAACACGATTGGCACATCAGGATATGCCTCGCGTGCCCTGGCCGAATAGGCGAGCAAGGGCCTGTCTGGGCGCAAGCCCAACCGCCCGCCGGCACTGTAAACATCCTCTTTTCGCTTATGCCCCAGCGAGGCATAATCGTTCAGACGGGAGTCGATACAGCCGCTCGTGATGCCCCAAAATAACCTCGGCTTGCCTAACGCTCGAAACGGCTCAACGCTTCGCCAATCCGGCTGAGCAAGTATCGCAACTCGGAAACCTTCGCTTTCTAAAAGCCGACCAATCAGCGCAACCCCGAACGACGGATGGTCCACATACGCATCACCAGTGATGAGTATGACGTCTGGTATGTCCCATCCCCGCCGACGAATCTCTTCAGCCGTCGTCGGCAAAAAACATTCTGTGCGCAGAATTCTTTCCATATTTATATTCTACCAGAATAGCAGCGCAACTGTTTGGCCTTTATGATTTGTATTTCAGCGGGTAGCTTTGGGGGTTGGCTATGCAGTCGAGTTCGAGGTCGATATCGAGGTCGGGCCAATATAGGTGGCAATCGTGCAGTAGTTGAACGTTGAGAATCTCCTTGACCTTTGCCTGCTTGAACCACGGGTATTCATCGTATGACAGAAAATACTCACCGCCCTTTACATAGAGCCAGAAGCCGTGCGAATCTATATGCGTAACTTCAATCGCTGAAGTGCTTTTTCCACGCGATTTCGATTTCATTTTTACGTGCCTCAATGACTTTTTTTAATTCTGCAATCTGTTTTTCTGAAAATCCGACGTTCTTCACCAGCAAGACCTGAGGTGTTATCCAGAATTTCGCCTCTCCATCCGGCGAGGCAACGTGAATATGAGGTTTGGCTTCCTCGCGGGAGAAGAACAAGAAACGATAATTTTTATATCTGAAAACCGTCGGGCTCACGTTTATATTATAGCACCTTCCCGGTATTTTTCAATCGCGGAAACAGTGACTTTCCAAGGTTATTGGACGCAAATGGGTTGCCCAAGTTGCCTGCTTTTCGCGGTCTCGTTGACCGATACCGGCTACTATTGCCTAATTCAAAAAGTGGTAAAATATTTCAAGTAAAAGTAAAGCCGTTGTCGATTGGTGCTGGTGAGAAAAACAGTGGCTCTGGAAAATGACCAATCCGGCCATAATTAGCCAGGCCTTACTGGCCCGACACGCAAAAACGCACAAGTTTGATGGTGATACGGGCTGCAGTGAGCAAACGGCTAAAGGCAAAAAGGCAAGAGCCACAAGAATAATGGGAGAGCAGACGCTGCTCTCCCATTCCTTTTTACGCCAATTGCAGGTATGTTGCCTCAGCAATCACTGCACCTGCACAAAAGTCCTTTGGTCGTCGGGAATTTGAATTACCGCCGCGTGCGCATAATAAAAGGGAGGCAAGGACTCAGCTTTTCATCATTGACCCTACCGTCGGTCTAGATTTATTTTTATCTGACCCGCCTCCCTTGCTTGCCATGTGGCTCCATCCGTCCACGGCATTGACTCGCCGCGGACAATTAGGCGCAATTGTAATCGCTTTGCCTCCGCCTGTGAACAAAAAAGGGGGGAAAAACACTCTTTTTGCCGTCAGACCGTGAATTCAAGCCCTGCTGGCCGTGCAATCCGCTTTCTCGCCTCAAAAAACCGCCTTTTACGTTAAAGCTCCCCAAACCTCTGCCGATAAAATATCGGGGTTGCTTTGAGTCGCAAAGAACTGGAATTCGGTTTATAAGGGGAAGCCGTGAAAGTCGAGAACCTTGCCAGCGACATTATCACCTTTGAACTCCAGCGTGAACCGCAGATGAATGGCGAGCTCCAGGCCGTCTTCGACATCACCGCCGAGCATTCCGATTGTAACGTCATCCTCGATTTCACATACGTCGATATCATTACAAGCTCCAGTTTAACAAAACTGCTCAAGCTCCGGCAGACACTGCTCGCCTCCGGACGACACCTGATTCTTTACGGCATCCACCCCTTCACCAAAAGCGCTTTTGAAGTTACCGGCCTCAACGGGGTTTTCGAGCTTGCCGCCGACAAGCCGGCCGCCCTGGCAATCATCCGCAGCACCTGGCCTGCTCCGACCACGTAAACCAAACTCGCTTAATTATCTCACGTTTCGCCTATGTGGGGGGCGATGTCCTTAATTTCCGAAAATCTCTTGCAATCTTTATTCACAGGGGTTACTATTTATACTGCCGGTCTGGCCTCGGATGTCCTGCCACGACCGGGTTCTGTCGTGTAGGGACTCTGTTCCCTGCCAACGACTTGCAGGGACAAGCAGGCAGGTTCGACCCGATGGCTGAAAAAACCAAAAACAAGCTGGGCAAAACCGCTGTCAAGCACGACGTCAGCGATTATGCCAAAACGCTTAGCGAAGAGTACCGAATGCTCGTCGTCCTCAAGGCGCAGTTGTATGGCGGTAGCTGGGAACCTATGCTCGACGACCTTCGCAACCGTCTTGTGGGCAAACCATACATCTTCAAACTCGCCAATAGGATCCAGGATGACATTGAACGCATCGAGCAAATGCGAAAATTCGAGCATGACCATAACGTTGACCTCGCCGATTATGTCGAAATGCAATGACGCCCCACTAAGTGGCTATAGACGATACCGGCCCCCGAATAGGCCGGTAATGGAGGTGGTGAATATGCTTAAATCCGGCTGGCTCCTCTTAATCGTATCTTTTCTGCTTATTTGTGCCCCATTGCTGTCGGCGCCCCCGACAACGAAAATCGAGGGCGGGCAGGACGGTCCGGCTCCGGCTCGGCCCGTCTATACTCCCGCTGGCTCTGACTCCGCCTACGCCGAGACGAGTTCCCGCTGGCTGGTCCCGCGAAGCCATGTTGCAGCAACCGATCTCAAAATAGTATGGCAGTTCAACTTGCCGCTGGCCGATAACGAGTCACTCGACCAGTTGCTTGTCTTTGGCAATCGACTCTGCGGATTATCCAGCCGCAATTATCTGGTTTGCCTCAACAGAACCGACGGCAACGTGATGTTCAGCAGCTCCATCGCGCCCGCGGGGCTGCCGCTGGCCGGCCTCGAATCCTATCAAGGGGAGCTGATTACCATAGTGGGCAACAAATTCGTCGAAATCAATGCTGATTTCGGCACGGAGCAGACCTCCACCAATCTCGCCTGCGGCGTAACCTGTCCCATCGTTCGCAATAACTCATTCTTCTATGTCGCCGGCTCTGACAAACGCATCCACGTCCTTAAAGCCAGCAACAAGGTTCAGGTCTTTGAAGTTGCCGCCGAAAACGATTCACTTATAACCACCGTTCTGGCCGACCAGGAGTTTGTCATCTTCGCCACCGAACTCGGCAATGTAATCTGCATTACTGCCGACAGGCCTCACAAACTCTGGCAGTTCGACGCACCCGACGGCGGCCAACTTGTTCGCGATTCAAACTCCATCTACTTTGCCTGCCGCAACACCAACGTCTATCGTCTCGAACTGTCTTCTGGGCATCTTGTCTGGAAATATCAGACATCTGCAATCCTCGATTCCGCCCCCCAGTCGGGCAACAAAGTGGTTTACCAGCGTATTCCCGACGTTGGCCTCATTGCGGTTGAAAAGGAAACCGGAAAACTTCTCTGGCAACTGGCCGACGGCGTCGGCCTGCTGGCCGAATCCGGTAATAAAGCGTTCCTTGTTACCAAAGCCGGGATTCTGGTGGCGATGGACAACGCAAAGGCAAAGCAGCTTTATTCAATCGACATCGGCCAGCCCGTTAAATATGCAACCAACGCAACCGACTCCAAGATTTATATCGCCGACGCCAAAGGCCGACTTACTTGTCTGCAACCCGCTCAATAAACATCTGACCTGGCTCGAAAGGAGGGCTTTTTCAATGGACGTCAAAATCAAGACCGCCTTGATTAGTGTGTCCGACAAGACCGGCATCGCCGATTTTGCCCAGGACCTCGCTGATATGGGCGTCAAAATCATCAGCACGGGCGGCACCGCCAAGGCGCTGGCCGAGGCCGGAATAGACGTTACCCCCATCGAAAACGTTACCGGTTTTCCCGAAATGATGGATGGTCGCGTCAAAACCCTCCATCCCAAAATCCACGGCGGCCTGTTAGCGCTCCGCGATAAAGCCGACCACAAGGCCGCGATGAAACAGCACGGTATCGACCCCATCGACTTAGTCTGCGTCAATTTGTATCCTTTCGAGCAGACTGTTGCCAAACCCGGCTGCAAGCTCGAAGAAGCCATCGAAAATATCGATATCGGCGGCCCCAGTATGCTCCGCTCCGCCGCAAAGAACCACAGGTTCGTCACCGTTGTTACAAGCCCTGACCAGTATACAGGAGTCGTCGAGCAAATGAAGAAAAACAACGGCGCCGTCACGGAGGAGCTTCGCAGCAATTTGGCCAGAGTCGCCTTTGCATTGACCGCGTCATACGATGCGGCGATATCGCGTTACCTCAACAAGAAGGCGGGCGTCGAATTTCCCGAACGGCTTTTGATTACCCTCAAGAGAGACCTGGCCCTTCGTTACGGGGAGAATCCTCATCAATCGGCGGCGTTCTATAAACTTACTGCGAGCGGCGAGCCCAGCATCGGCGCCGCAAAGATAATGCAGGCCGAGACCGAAATCAGCTTCAATAACCTCCTGGATGCCAATGCCGCCTTTGAGCTGGTCAAGGAATTTGACGAGCCAGCCGCCGTTATCATAAAACATCTTAACCCCTGCGGCTGCGCCGTTGACGATGATATATGCGTCGCCTACCGCAAGGCATACGAAGGCGACGTTACAAGCGCATTCGGCGGTATAGTGGCCGTCAATAGGAAGGTCAATATCGAACTGGCGCAAACCATTATGGAATCATACAGCAGATTCGGCAAAGCCCTCGGTGCTGAGGGTTTCTTCGCCGAAGTCGTTATTGCCCCACAGTTAGACCCTGAGGCGATAGAGATAATCCGCACGCTCAAAGCGTGGGGCAGCCGCGTCCGCCTCATCGAAACAGGCCCCATCGACAAATCTAAAATCGAACCAGCCGAATACGACCTTCGCTGCATAGTAGGGGGGGTGCTCCTCCAGAAACGTGACCTCGTCGGCTGGGAGCCGAAGGCACTGACCGTCCCTACAAAGACAAAACCGACCGAGGAGCAACTTGCGGACCTCCGCATCGCCTGGTTTGCCGCCAAGCATACAAAAAGCAACGCTATTGTGCTGGCCAAGAACCGCAGGGTCATCGGCATCGGCGCGGGCCAAATGAACCGCGTTCAGTCAGGCCAGATTGCAGTCAAACATGCCGGCGACCAGGCCAAAGGCGCCGTTATGGCCTCCGACGCGTTCTTCCCGTTTGCCGACAACGTCGATAACGCCGCAGCCGCCGGCATCGTCGCCATCGTTCAGCCGGGCGGCTCAAAAAAAGATGACGAGGTCATCGCCGCCGCCGACAAATACGGTATCGCTATGGTCTTCACCGGCAAACGACATTTCAAGCATTAAAAAGTTTCGGCTACAAAGATATGTGACGGAAATAGGTGGAGAAGATAGGATAAATACGAGTATGGATAATACGGACTCCCATTCTTGTTCGCTGTGTGGTACAAATGTACCTTCTGCAAGGGAAAGGTGTCTTTATGGTATGCCTGTATGCCAAAGATGCTACGGTAGATTTCTTAATAGAAGACACTTTGCTTTTATTGTCGACTTTATCATAACCATAGTAGGAACAGTAATTTTCCCGCTTTTTTATTTTTACCTATTAGTGAAAGATAGCATTCTTGGTACCTCATTAGGGAAATTGCTGATGGGTCTTCAAGTTGTTGAAGTTCCTTCAGGCCGTCCCTGTGGGTTTGGTGGATCCGTCAAGCGCAACTTGTTTTTGTTTATTCCTTTAGTGAATTTGCTAATTATCATTTTTGAGGGATTCAAATTGTGTAAAAGTCCGAGAACTGGTGATTTGTGGGCCAATACGCTTGTCATATCGAAACAGAACACGCCTCAGTTTTTGGATGCCCCAGTTATGGCCGACTTTTTGCTCAATCAAGCGTGTAAGGCCGAAGTTAAAGGCGATTTTCAGCAGGCCAACACAAAATGTCAGGAGATATTACAAAGGTGGCCGAAGACCGACGCAGCAAAGGACGCAGAATCCTTAATTGGAGTGATTCAGCGAGAGAAGAAGAGTTGAAGACAGCACACGGTAATAAACCTTGTAGGGCGGGATAAACCCCGCCCTACAATTAAAAAACAGGTAGAGCGGAAAAGAAAAAGCCCGACGAGAAGTCAGGCTTTTTTGTGCAATTTGTGATGGGGTTTATTTGAGTCCCGCGGTCTTGCGGAGTTTGGCGACCATATCGGTTTTTTCCCAGGTGAATTCGGGCAGGTTGCGTCCGAAGTGCCCGCCGAAGCTGGTTTTCGAGTAAATCGGCCTTGCGAGTTTAAGATGCGTAATCATTCCCTTGGGAGTTAGCGGGAAAAGTTTGCGAATAATCTCGCTGAGTTTGGCCTCGCTGATTTTTCCTGTGCCTTTGGTATCGACGAGGACCGAAAGCGGGTCGGCAACGCCGATGACGTAAGACAATTGAATCTCACAGATATCCGCAAGTCCCGCTGCCACGATATTTTTTGCGACGTATCGTGCCATATAGCTTGCGGTCCTGTCCACCTTTGTGGGGTCTTTGCCGCTAAAGCACCCGCCGCCGTGCCTGCCCATACCGCCGTATGTATCGACGATAATTTTTCTGCCCGTTACGCCGCAATCGCCCACAGGTCCGCCGATGACGAATTTCCCCGTTGCGTTGATGTGAAAAACCGTGCGTTTATCGACCAATTTTCTTGGCAGGACCGGCAGCACAACCTTTTCGATTATCTGCTTGCGCAATTGTGCGTGGGTGATATTCGGCGAATGTTGTGCCGCGACAACCACCACGGGGATATGAGAGGGCTTGCCGTTGGTGTATTCCACGGTTACCTGGCTTTTGCCGTCCGGTCGAAGCCACGGCAGCTTCTTTGTCTGGCGCAATTGCTCCAAACGAGTCGTTATCGCGTGCGCCAACTGAATCGGCATCGGCATCAATTGCGGCGTCTCACGACAGGCAAAGCCGAACATCAGCCCCTGGTCGCCTGCTCCCTGCTCCTTGTGCAGCCCGGCGCCCTCCGTCACGCCCTGTGATATATCCGGGCTTTGCCGGCCTATCGAAACAAGAACTGCGCAGTTTTCGCAATGAAATCCTACGTCGGGGTCGTCGTAGCCGATATCCTTAATCGTCTGGCGAACGACCGCGGGTATATCCAGTGTCGCTTTGGTCGTGATTTCGCCGGCCACAACCACCATATCGTTCTTGACCAGCGTCTCGCACGCCACTCTGCTCCTGGCATCCTGCGACAGACAAGCATCCAGAATCGCATCCGATATGCGGTCCGCCACCTTGTCCGGATGCCCCGTAGTTACTGATTCGCTGGTGAAAAGATACCTTTCCGCGTCACGATGCTTTCTCTTTTTATTTGTCATTTGTGTTCGCCCCTTTGTTACTGTGTCAAACTCCGCCCGGCCTACTGGCCGCCGCGTTCATTAAGTGACCAGTCGTATCTCATAAACTCCACCGTATAATTCCCCGTCTCAAGAAAACTGGCGTCTTGAGCCGGGATATATGCGGTCAAAAAGTTAAGCACCGCCCGCACTGCCGGCTCCTGCTGCTTGAATTTCAGGTCGGTGCCGTGCTTTGCGACAAACTGTTGCCCATTCCACGTTGGTTTCAATATCGACGACAGATACACCTTTTGATTCTCCCGCTCTATTTTTAATGTCTCCCCGGCCGCGATATATCTTTTTACCTGGTCGTCAAGCTGGGCCGAAAGGGTCTGGCCGCAATATGCCTCGTTTCGCAAAGGCGGCCCCGAGAGCGAACCATAATAAACCGCAAAAAATACTCTCGGCTCGTCGAACTCGTGGTTGAAAAACCGTCGGATTATCTCCTGCAGCGTAAACTCCTCGTCCATTATGATAAACTTGTGCTGGTCCCATATCCCCTTTATGTGCCTGATGCTGTTCGGCGGCCAGAAAAGCCGAAGCACCCGCGTTGACTCTATCGGATAATTGTCCAAGATTATCCTGATAAATTCCAGATTATACCCGTTTATCCAAAACGCAAGCTTGTCCTCCTTCGACCACAAATTGTACTCATTGGGGTCCAGCGTCTTAAACTTGTCGAGCACATCCACCAATTCTAGCTTCCTGCGCAAGAGTGTTTTGTAGTCCACCATGCCTTGCTGGTCCACGTGCTTGCTCAAAAACTCCGTGCACATGCTGCACAGTTCGGTTGCTGATACTCGCAGATGTGGCGCGGGCCGCAATTCCACCGAATTGCTCTCAGCCGGTGATGCCGGTGCCGGCTTGGTTGTCGCTATCTGTTGCACGTTTGGCTCACTTGGCGCCGCCTTCTGCACATTTGGCTCGATAGGCGCCGCCTTTGGTGCGTTTAGTTCCGGCTGGGCCGCCTGCTCTGTTCTGGCCGGCTTCGGCTCAACCGCGATTTTATTTTCTGCCGGCTGTGGTTCGGCAATAGTGGGGGGTGGCAGCGGCGGTGCAACTACCGCCTGCTCCTGCTCGCAGCCCCAGCCGACCAACAGCACTACCGTCAATGCCCCAACCAAAACAACATACCTGCTCATATTATGCCTTTCGCTTACAATACGATAATTTTGCACTCAAACCGTCCCAAAACAAAATAGCATAAGCAATTGGTCGATAAATGCAACAGTTTACTGCCCCTTTTTTGCCCCTATGGACGGTTTATTTTTCTCAAGAATCTACAATCTTTTAATCCCTTATCCTTTTAGCACTGCAAGCGGAACCATCCGCGCCACCGGCCTTGCCCACCCGCACTGGGCAACAATACGCACCACCTCATCGATATCCTTGTATGCCGCCGGCGCCTCCTCCTTTATCCGGCGCCTATCCCCCGTAATCAGCTTTATTCCTGCCATACTTCTTTTGAATTCATCGTCGCTAATCATCGCTTCTCCTGCGTTCCTGCCGTGACGGCCCTTTCCTGACGCCGCAGTCCGGCTCATCACCCTTCCTGCGCCGTGATTCACCGAGCAAAGCGACTCCTCAGAATCACCCGTTCCCACCATAAGGTAGCTGGCCGTCCCCATTGACCCCGGGGTGATTATCGGCTGTCCCACCTGCTCAAACGGCGTGGCCGCCATAAGCCCCGGCCCGAACGCCCGCGTCGCTCCCTTGCGGTGCACCCACAACCGTCTGCCCTGGTGTGTCTCTAATTTCGCCATATTATGCGTAACGTCATACACCAGCGGCATCGGCGTCGGCCCGAACATCCGCGCAAAACACCGCCGAACAAGCAGCCCCATTATGTGCCGATTCACAAACGCAAAATTCGCCGCCGCCCCCATCGCCGAGATGTATTTCTGCCCCTCCTGGCTGTCCGTCGGCAGGAAACTGAGCATTTTTCGCCGTCCCTCCATCTCCGGCAAACTCGCCGCAACGTTCATATACTCATCCGCTATCTCATATCCTAACCGCCGCGACCCTGAGTGTATCATCACCACTATCTGGTTCTCGCTCAATCCGAAAAACTTTGCCAGATGCTCGTCGAGAATCCTCTGCACGAACTGTATCTCGATAAAATGGTTTCCCCCGCCTAACGTTCCTAACTGGTCCGCTCCCTTGGCTACCGCCAGCTTTGGCACCGCACCCATATCCGCCGGCATACACCCATTCTCTTCGATTCTCTTTATGTCTTCCGCGAACTCTTCCGCATCGAATGCCTCCCACGCACGGTGTTTGACCTTCTGGGCCAACTGCGGCACGCCGCTGACTCCCTCTGTTATCACTGTTTCTATCAGGTTCTTGTCCAAAGGCAAATTGCTCATCCCCTCGCCTAACGGAATATCTCTCGCAATCGAATTTGCAATCTCATCGATTCCTATCTGCCCCTTCATAAAAGGCGTCCGCAGCAGCCGCATCCCGCAGTTTATATCATATCCCACCGCCGGCGGCATTATCGCATCCTCAAGACCCAAAACCGCCCCGATCGGGATTCCAAATCCGACGTGTATGTCCGCCGTCGCCAGCACCCTCCGCGCAGGAGGCAGCGATGCCGCATCGTAAAGCTGCCGAATCGCCTCCGGCTCGAGAGTTATCGCCTCCGACGCGAAAACAGTCGCATCCACCACCATCTCGCCGTTGCGTTCCATTCGCAGCCGTAGAGGGTCAACCCGCACGAGATGTGGTTCCGACCCAGTCATAAATCAGCCCCGATAACTAAAGGTGGTTAATTGACTTGACAGCAAGACGCTTTACCGCTACTCTATTATACGGAGCATAAAGAGCTTGTAAACCGTAGGATACTGACAGATGAGTATAAAATCATTGCTAATTATTGTTTGTCTTGCACTTTTACCTCTTGCTTTTACCTCACCCGCCAATGCGGTGGATACTCGCGCCATCGAAGCCGCTCGCGCCAAAAAGGTCCTTGATAACGCCGACTTCCAGGCAATCGACGCCTTCCTTGCCCAGGGCGTCGGCGAGATACTGGCCACTCAGGATTTTTCCTCAATTTCAAATATCCGCTCCATAATTCTCGCCAACAGCGCCAGTAATGAGCCGGGTCAGGTCCAGTTTGCCGACCAGTTCTCCGAATCCGCCAAAAAGCACATTTCCGCCGCTTTGCAAAGCGCCGATGCCTTGACTCCTCCCGGTCGCAGCTTCAGGGTCATCACCAATCTTCTGATGCTCCTGGACGGTTTCGCCGACCCCCGCCTCGTTGACCTTCCGCTCAAATACATAGATTATAATAACTCGGTCGTCTCCTATTGGGCCGTCCACTGCGTGACTAATCCCGACGTTGTCGATAAGCTCAATTCCTCTAAAGAACCCGACACGGTCCGGCAAATCGCCCGCCGCCTCGATGCAGTCGTTGCAACCAGCAGCCCCGAAACACTCGGACTCATTGCCGCTTTTGCCGGCTCAATAACGGTATCCGATGGTGAAGACCTCCTGCTCAAGGTCGCCGACCGCCGTATCGCATCTTATGCCGACTGGTCTGTCCAGTATGAGCTTCTCGACGCCACAGTTCTTCAACTGCTCAGCGACAAGGTGGCATCCTCCAATCCCGGTAAAAGTGCCGCCGGCAGGAGATTCGGTCAGTTGTTATCTTACGTCTTCCAGCGATACATAAAAGGCGCAGACCGGCTCAGCCAATCACAGAAGGAGCAGCTCGTCTCTGTCCTCGTCGAAACCGAAAAATCCTCTTTGGGCAAACTTACCGGCAAACCCCGGTCCGGCATCAAAAAGGCGATTGAATCGGCGGATTCCAATGCCCTGCTCCAGGAGCATAACAACCTCCTCGGCAATGAAACAAAACCGGGAGAAATGAACATCGATTACGGCAAAGACAGTAGTGGCAACGCGATTATGTATCCCCTTTAACTTGCTTTGCCACCCGGCGCAAAGAGTTAGCTTTGGGGCGATTGGTTAAGAGATTTTTTTGAAGCCGTTTGCCGGAACGAATAACATAATTTCGCCAGACATTGGAGGTTTGGCTTGACAATGAGCCATCGAGCAAACGCCACCGGCTTATTTCTCTTTGTTCTTCTCGCCCTTGTCATTTTTCTGCAGATTCTCTCAATGATTCAATCCGACCGGCTTTATATTGCCCTAAATAAAATTGAAGCTGTCATTGAAGGAACTGCATCGAGGACAACAACTGATACTGAAGTGGATTTGCCCCCTCACTATCCCGGCGACGAGGGCGACTGGCTCATCTGGGCCTTTAGAGTTGAGCCAAAGACGCTGAGTCAAATCAACACAGATAATGATATTTACTCGCGATGGATTACAGTACTGAACATTTTCGAGCCGCTGATGGTCTATGATTTTGATGATGTAGCACTTAGACCCCATCTTGCCGAAAGCTACGAGATTTCCGATGATGGCCTTGAGATAACCTTTCGCCTCCGCAATGACGTCCACTTCTCCGACGGCGTCCCTATAACTGCTGATGACGTTATATTTACCTATCAGACAGTTACAGACCCTAATGTCGATGCCGCAAACCTTGCGTGTATGTACATCGACGTTGACAGGGTTGAGAGAATCAGCGACCGCGTAGTCAAGTTCTATATGAAGCGCCCTTACTTCAAGGCACTTGAGGTCCTTTCATTTTGGGATATCGGCATTTATCCAAAGCACATCTACCAGTTCGAGGACGCCAAACAATTCGACAGGCGTATCTCCAACCCCGTTGGCAGCGGGCCTTATGTCTTCGAGCGCTGGGACTCCGGAGAGCAAATCGTCCTGCGCCGCAATGAGAATTACTGGGGGCCAAAGCCCCGCATAAAGAAAGTAATCTACAAGTTCATCACCAACCCTACCGCTGCCGCCCAGGCGCTCAAGGCCCATCAGGTGGACATTATTGTTATGCATGATTCTGAACAGTTCGCAGACCTTGTTGCCGACGAGCAGTTCAAAAAGGAGTTTAACTGCCTGGCCTACTGGAATCCGGGAGTCCCGTATTATTACATCGGCTGGAATGAAGATATGCCGTTCTTTGCGGATGCCCGTGTCCGCTTGGCGATGACGCTAAGCATCAACCGCGAGCAAATCGTCTCGAAGCTGCTCAAGGGATACGGCGAGGTAATCACAGGCCCCTATTACATCAAGGGCACGCAAAACGACGCCACAATCAAGCCGTGGCCTTATGACCCGGAAAGGGCGAAAAAACTACTCGACGAGGCCGGTTGGATTGACCACGACGGCGACGGCATACGCGACAAAAACGGCGTCCCGTTTCGTTTCAAATTCTCTTATGCAGCCGGAGATAGTCTTTACGTCCCGCTGGCGACGCTGTTAAAGGACGAATTGGCCAAGGTCGGCGTAGAGGTCATACCCGACCCTTACGAGTGGTCCGTCCTGCTGCCAAGAATCACAGACAGGCGGTTCGAGGCAATGGTGATGGGCTGGGGGGGGGACATCGTCGAGGACAACTACCAGATTTTACACTCCTCACAAGTCGGCAATCGCGGTATGAACTATGTCGGCTTCAGGAACGCTGAAGCTGACGCATTGCTGGAGCAAATCAGGCGAACCATCGACCCTGTGCAGCAGGATACACTTTGCCATCGGTTGCACAGGATTCTGCACGAGCAGCAGCCCTGCACGTTCCTCTTTGTCCGCCCCACCTACCGCGCTGTTGATAAACGCTTCGAAAACGTTAACATTCATAAGCTTGGCTTGAATTACCTTGAGTGGTATGTGCCGAAAGAAAAGCAAAGATACAAATAAAGGATAATTTTGTGAACGGACGCTCCGGCTTGTTCAAGTTCTTTCTTTTTTTGTTTCTCGGCGCAATCATACTTCTTCAAATCCTCTCTATGATTCAATCCGACCGTCTTTTCAAGCAACTAAATACCCTCATCAGCAGATTGGAAAGCCGCGATGCGTCCAGGCCACCGGGAAAGCCCGCTGCAACCGCTTCACCTGCACGCGAAGAATATCCCGGCGATGAAGGCGACTGGCTGGTTTATGGTCTGGATGCCGAGCCGGCTACCTTGAACTACATCGTCGAAGTGGCTACCTGGCATACCCGCTGGATTGTCTGGGATAATGTCCTTGAGCCGATGATTGAGTACGAGCCGGACGAGTTCAAATTCAGAGGCAAACTTGCGGAGAAATTCTCCATCTCTGAAGATGGTTTGGAAATCTATTTCAAACTGAGAGACGACATCTGGTTCTCCGACGGCCAACCTGTAACAACCGAGGATGTCATTTTTACCTTCGAGACAATCATAGACCCCAATGTTGACGCTGCAAGCTACGCCAATTACTTTCATGACGTGGACCACTATGAGAAAATCAACGACAAAGAGATAAAGTTCTATATGAAGAAGGTGTATTTCCTTTCACTATGGTTTCTGGGCGGTATGTACATCTACCCCAGGCATATTTATGCATATCGTGACGCCAGTGAGTTCAACGAGCACAGGAGCGACCCTGTCGGCAGCGGCCCATACGTCTTTGAAAAATGGGACGTCGGCAGACAGGTTGTGCTGCAGCGCAACGAAAATTACTGGGGGCCAAAGCCGAAGGTAAAGAAAGTTGTCTTTCCCTTTATTACCAACACAACTGCCGAACTGCAGGCGCTGCTGGCGGGCCAGGTGGATTATATAAGGCCTGTGCCCGACCAGTTCGCCGAAAAGGCCAACGATGAGAAGTTCAAGAAGGACTTCTACTGCCTCTCATACTGGGATGCCGTCAACACCGGCTATTTCTGGATTGGCTGGAACCAGGCGAGGCCGTTTTTTGCCGACAGAAAAGTCCGTCTGGCAATGACCCATCTGATTGACAGGGTTGCCATCAAAGAACATATCCTGCGGAACCCCGAGGCCCAGATTCCCACGGGCACGTTTTACATATACGGCCCGCAAAATGACCCCAACATCAAGCCCTGGCCATACGACCCTGAAAGAGCGAAACAGTTGCTCGACGAGGCCGGCTGGATTGACCACGACGGCGACGGCATACGCGACAAAAACGGCGTCCCAATTCGCTTCAAGTATATGATTTCCAGCGACCTTGCCCTGCATGAGCAGATTGCCAAGTTAGTCAAGGACTCCGCCGCCGGTGCGGGTATTGAGGTCATTCTCGACCCCTACGAATGGTCGGTCTTTAGCCAGAAGGTGAAAGACGGGGATTTTGACGCCGTCAGTATGAGCTGGGGCGGAGAGGTAGAACAAGACCCTTACCAGATATGGCATTCCTCACAGAGGGGGAAAGGGTCCAACTACGTCAACTTCAACAATCCCGAAGCCGATGCCTTGATTGAACAGGCGCGCCAGACGCTCGATGCCGACAAACGGAATGCCATCTATCATCAGTTTCATCGGATACTACATGAAGAACAGCCCTACACCTTCATATATACCCGGCCAGAGCAGCGGTTTCTCAGCAGACGATTTGAGAACGTGATAGTGCACAAGCTCGGAATTAACGAACGCGAGTGGTATGTGCCGAAAGAAAAGCAAAGATACAAATAAAGGGTGATTTTATGAACGGACGGTCAGGCGTATTCAAGTTCTTCCTGTTTTTGTTTCTCGGCGCAATCATACTCTTGCAGGTTCTTTCGATGATTCAGGCCGACCGACTTTACGAACAGCTCAATTCCCTTATCGGCAGATTGGAAAGCCACGACACATCCAGGCCGGCCTGGTCGGCGGAAAAAACCATCGCAACCACTTCACCTGTCCACGGAGAGTATCCCGGCGACGAAGGTGACTGGCTCGTCTTCGTCGAAATAGGCGAACCAAGGACATTAAATCCCATTTCCGTTGAGAGCAGTCTGGAAAGCAGGGATATATGCTCCAGGAATATAATCGAGACGCTTTTTTACTACGACCAAGACTACGATGGCGTCAAATTGGAGCCGGTCCTTGCAGAGAGTATGGAGGTGTCGAAAGACGGCCTGGAGATAACGGTAAAACTCAAGAAAGACATTTGGTTTTCAGACGGCGTGCCGGTTACCGCAGACGACGTTGTTTTTACTTATGAAACGATGATGAACCCCGAAATAGATGCGGCGGATATAAGGAACTACTACGAGAATGTTAAGCAAGTTGTAAAGATTGACGACCGGACTGTAAAATTCATTTTTAAGGAACTCTACTGGAAAACGATTGAAAGCATCGGCCTCTTAGATGTTCTTCCCAGGCATATATACAGATTCAGCGACCCGAAGCAGTTCAATAACAGGCGTTCCAACCCGGTTGGCAGCGGCCCTTATTTATTTGAGAAATGGGAAGTCGGCCAGCAGGTAGTCCTGCGACGGAATGACAATTACTGGGGAAAGAAACCGAAGATAAAGAAGCTGGTTTTTAAGTTCATTACCAATTCCTCGGCTGCGTTACAGGCGCTTCGCTCACACGACATTGATACGATGGAGCCGTCCTCAGAGCAGTTTTATGAGTTGTCAAAAGATGAGCAGTTCAAGAAGGATTTTAATATGTTGTTATACTGGAGGCCCAGTTTCGGCTACAGTTACATTGGATGGAATGAGGCCAGAGAGTTTTTCAAAGACCGCCGGGTTCGGCTTGCGATGACTTGTGCCGTAAATCGTCAGGCGATAGTTGAATATATTCAAAAGGGTTACGGCAAAATTGTAACCGGGACGTTTTACATTTATGGCAAACAAAATGACCCTAACATCAAGCCCTGGCCATTCGACCTTGAAAAAGCAAAACAATTGCTTGATGAGGTCGGCTGGATTGACCATGACGGCGACGGTATTCGCGACAGAGACGGTGTTCCCTTCGAATTCAAGCTCTCGTATCCGTCAGGTAATGAGACCGCTGAGCGTATAATAAAAATGATAAAAGACGATACCGCCAAAATAGGCGTTGATGTAACACCTGACCCCGTGGAGTGGTCGATATTTCTCGAAAGGTTAAATCGCAGGGATTTCGATGCGGCCTTCTCCGCGTGGGGAGGGACGATAGAAAGCGACCCGTATCAGATATTCCATTCTTCCCAGATACAAGGCAGGGGCAATAATTACGTCGGCTTCAATAACGCCGAAGCAGATGCGATTATCGAACAGGCCCGACGAGCTCTGGACCCGGATAAACGATACGCCCTGTATCATCGATTTGACAGTATCCTTCATGAAGAGCAGCCATATACTTTTCTTATTACCCGTCCTTCTTATACACTGCTGGATAAAAGGTTTGAGAACGTCAAAGTGCATAAGCTCGGAATCGACTCTCTTGAGTGGTATGTTCCGAAAGATAAGCAACGATATAAATGACCACATACATAATAAGACGTTTGTTGCTGATGGTTCCCACTCTGCTGGGTACTACTATCGTTGTTTTTGCCATCAGCCGAATGGCCCCCGGCGACCCGGTCAGCTTGTCTATGGGCCCCGGCGGTATGTTGGACGCCCAGCGTGCAGCAGACGTCCGCCAGGCAAGAATGCACCTCTACGGCCTCGACAAGCCCGTTCACGTCCAGTATGCAATATGGCTGGGGCGGGTTGCACGCCTCGATTTCGGCGACTCAATCAAGCACCATCGGCCGGTTATTGACCTGATTAAAGAACGCCTGCCGATTACGCTGGTGCTGAATCTCATATCCTTTGTCATCATTTACGCCGTCTCAATCCCGATGGGCATCCTCTCGGCGGTAGGGCGAAAAAGGTTCCTCGACCGCGCCGGCTCTGTAATGCTGCTGATGCTCTGGTCGCTGCCCTCTATGTGGGTGGGCCAGATGCTCATCGGCTACCTCTGCGGCCCGCCCTTGAACTGGTTTCCGCCGGCGGGCCTGTCCAGCAACGACGCCGGGCAGCTTCCCTTCTTCCCCTGGCTTGCCGACCGCTTGTGGCACTTAGTCCTGCCTGTCTTTTGTCTGACTTATGCCGGCTTCGCCTATCTGACCAAGTTAGTCAGGGCAGGAATGCTCGATAATCTCCGCGCCGATTACGTCCGCACCGCAAGGGCAAAAGGTCTTTCCAACTGGGCCGTCATATTCCACCACGCCTTTCGCAACAGCGTTATCCCCGTTATTACGATTATGGCCACGCTGCTGCCCGCAATGTTCGGCGGCTCTGTCATTATCGAGCGAATCTTCAGCATCTCCGGGATGGGCCTGCTTGCCTTCGAGGCCGTAACCACCCGTGATTACAACGTCGTTATGGGCGTCGCCACGATTGCAGGTTTTCTTAATTTACTTGGTCTGCTGATGGCCGACCTCGCTTATGCGATGGTTGACCCGCGAATAAGTTTTGAAGCCGTGGAGTAATCCTCTGTTATGGATAAACTGCGCCAACAACAAAAAAACTGGGGCGTCTCCTACGGCGAAATGGTCTGGCGTGAGTTCACCAAGGGTAAATTCACACTCGCCTGGCTGGGCTTCATAGTATTCCTCTTCCTCCTTGCCATCTTTGCCCCGTTTCTTGCCAACGACAAGCCCCTTGTCATTAGAATCGACGGCCAACTCCGTTTCCCACTTTTCAAGGCCCTCGATGCTGCCGATTACAGTATCTTTTTGGCCGCAATCGTCGGCCTTGTCCAACTGCTGCTCATCCTCCGCAATCGCAGACGCATCGACCCTTCAATCCGCGCCGGCGTCCTCTGGCGTCAGATTTCCATCAACGCCCTTATAATTCTTGTTGGCGTCATACTCCTGTATATCCTCATACCGCGTCGCCTTGACGCCACCGACTACAAAACAATGGTCGCTTCAGGCAAAGCAACCAACGCCGTCTTTGCCCCGGTGCCATACGGTTACGGCAGAACAGATTTGAAAGTTCGGGAGCAGCCCCCAAACAAACAGCACTGGCTCGGAACCGATGACGTCGGCTCGGACGTTCTTTGCCGGCTAATTCACGGCAGCAGAATATCGCTGTCCGTCGGCTTCGTCGCCGTCGGCATATCGAGCATCATCGGCGTCATCATCGGTGCGATTCTCGGTTATTTCGGAGGCAAGACCGACTTCATCGGTATGCGCCTCGTCGAGATTATGATGGCCGTGCCCGTCTTTTTCCTCATTATCACTATCGTTGCCTTTTTCCCTCGCAGCTTGTTCAATATAATGCTGATAATTGGGTTGACCACCTGGACCGACGACGCCCGCTTCGTCCGCGCCGAGTTCTTCAAGCTACGCAGGCAGGATTTCGTTCAGGCCGCCGTCTCATTAGGCCTGCCGCTGCGAAGCATACTCTTCAGGCATATGCTCCCAAACGCAATCGCTCCGGTCCTCGTAAACGCCACCTTCGGCATCGCCGGTGCGATATTCATTGAGGCGGCGCTCAGCTTTCTCGGCTTCGGCGTCGCCCCGCCGACCCCAAGCTGGGGACAAATACTCAGCTTAGGCGTCAGCACCACCGGCAGATTTCTCTGGTGGCTGACCTTGTTCCCGGGTATGGCGATATTTTTCACCGTTCTGGCTTATAACCTCGTCGGCGAGGCCCTGCGGGATGCAATCGACCCGCGTTTGAGGGAATCAACGTGATTAACAATGGCGAACTGTTGAATGTCAAAGGCCTTTGTGTTGACTTCTTTACCGAAGAGGGCATTGCTCACGCCGTCCAGGACGTCGGCTTTTCGGTAAACAGGGGCAAGACCTTCGCACTGGTCGGCGAAAGCGGTTGTGGCAAAAGCGTTACCGCGCTATCCATTATGCGTCTTATCCCCGACCCCCCCGGCAAAATCGTCGCGGGCCAAATCTTCTTCCACGACCGCAACCTCCTCGAACTTCCAGAATACCAGATACGCTCCGTCCGCGGAAATCACATAGCGATGATTTTCCAGGAGCCGATGACCAGCTTAAATCCCGTTTACACCATAGGCGAACAGATTGTCGAGGCCATTCAGCTCCACCAGAACAAAACCGAATCCGAGGCCTGGGAACTGGCCACTGAAATGCTGCACAAAGTCGGTATCACTGACCCTCGCCAGCGGGTTACCGAATATCCTCACCAGATGTCGGGCGGAATGCGCCAGCGGGTGATGATTGCTATGGCCATATCCTGCAAACCCGAGCTGCTCATCGCCGACGAACCCACCACCGCACTCGACGTTACCATTCAGGCCCAAATCCTCGACCTCCTCGACGAGCTCCAGAAACAAACCCGGATGAGCATCCTCCTCATAACCCACAACCTCGGCATCGTCGCCGAACGCGCCGAGAACGTTGCCGTGATGTATGCCTCGAAAATCGTCGAGCTTGCCGACAGCCGGTCCCTGTTTGACCAGCCCCTCCATCCTTATACTCAGGGCCTGCTCAAATCCCTGCCGCGCCTCGGCTTCACCGGCAAACGCCTCCATACAATCCCCGGCATTGTCCCGGACCCACTGCATTTCCCCGCCGGCTGCAAATTTCATCCCCGCTGCCCCATTGGCTGCAATGACAAAAGATGCCGGACAATCGAACCGCAACTACGCCAACTCGATAGCGGCAGGGCTGTCGCCTGTTGGTATGCCCCTGGTTATGAAAAACCCGATGACCCAAAAACCTTATGAATGCTAACGTTACTGATACAAATGGTTTCCTGCTGAAGGTCGAAGACCTCAAGACCTACTTTCCCGTCAAGAAAGGTCTTCTCCGCAGGACCGTTGGCTACGTAAAGGCCGTCGATGGTGTATCCTTCGCCGTCAAACACGCAACCTCCTTCGGCATCGTCGGCGAAAGCGGCTGCGGCAAAACCACCGCCGCAAGGTCCATCCTCCGACTCATTCCCGTCACATCAGGCAAGGTCACCTTCGACAATACCGATGTCCTCGCCGCCGATGACTCCCACCTCCGAAACCTCCGCAGCAGCATCACTATGATTTTTCAGGACCCCGTCGGCTCGCTCAATCCCAGGATGACAGTCGGCAGCATCGTCGGCGAACCCCTCAAGGTCCACAAGAAAATAACCGGCGCCGACCTCACCGAGCACGTTGCACAAATCCTCTCCAAAGTCGGCCTTTCCCCGGACCACATAAACCGTTACCCCCACGAATTCTCAGGCGGCCAGCGACAACGAATCGGCATCGCCAGAGCCCTTATCCTTCAGCCGAAACTCGTCATCTGCGACGAACCAGTCAGTGCCCTCGACGTCTCCATCCAGTCCCAAATCCTTAATCTCCTCAAAGACCTCCAGCAGGAATTCTCTCTCACCTACCTGTTCATTGCACACGACCTCGCCGTCGTCCAGTTCTCCTGCGATACCATCGCCGTGATGTATGTGGGTAAAATCGTTGAGCAGGCGCCCGTCGGCGAACTTTACGACAAACCCCTTCATCCTTATACCACCGCCCTGATGTCCGCGATTCCCAAGATTGGAGCGCACCGGCAGGCCGCCGGGCAAACACTCAAAGGCGAGGTGCCCAGCATCTTCACCCCGCCGGCCGGCTGCCCCTTCAACCCAAGATGCCCCTTCGCAGAAGGCCGTTGTTTTACCGAAAATCCGCCCCTTAAGCCCGTTCCTGAAAGACCCGAACATCTCATTGCCTGCTGGCATGTATAAAAAAATGAATTCCTGCCAATTGACGGTTGAAAAGTCAGGCCAAATAGGGGAAAATCCAGCGCAATGACAAACGGGGCTTGCATTTATTCTTGTTTAGACGCATAGTGGGGTTGCTATGAGCGAAGATATAATCGGCCAAATTGTAAACGAAGGCGATGCCGCTGTCGTCACCTTCAGGAGGAAATCCATAAGTAACGTTGAGGATATTTCCGCCGCCGCCGAAAATATCGCCGGGTTCGTCGAAGCCAATCACCCTAAAAGAGTCATCTTTGACTTCAAAGACGTGAAGTTTTTCTCCTCGCAGGTCCTCGGCCTGCTCCTCGAAACTCGCGCCGCGCTGGCCTCCTACGGTGGCCAGGTCTTCATAAGCTCAATCAACCCACAGCTTCACAGGGTCTTCAAAATTACCAACCTCGACCAGGTGTTCAAGTTCTTCCCCGATACCGAAAGTGCCGTAAACGCGCCGCGTTCCGACAAGTCCGATTAGGTTAACTTTTTTGCAGGAGGCAAAACTATGTTCGTTACTACGCAGTTCTCAGTCTTTATGGTCAACAAGCCGGGCGTCCTCGCTCACATCCTCGGCGAATTCGCCAAAGTCAAAATCAACATCACCGCTATGACCGTGATGGACTCCGTCGAGCACGGCGTGCTGCGAGTCGTCCTCGACGACTCTGAAAAAGCAGAAGGTGTTCTCATCCAGGCCAATTTGCCCTTTAGCAAAACCGATGTCCTTTGTGTTATTCTCGACAACAGGGCCGGCGCCCTCGCCGTAGTCGCCGAAAAGCTCGCTACCAACCACATTAACATATCATACGCCTACTGCACCGCAGGCGCAAAAGGCGGCCGAACAACCGGCATCCTCAAGGTCGCCGACGTAAAAAAGGCAATGAAGATTCTCCAGCAAAACCACAAGGACGCGAGCAAGTCCCATCCCCTCCTTCGTCGTCCCCAGGCACCTATGAGATAACCTCCCTTGTTAAATTATTATTGAATAAATTATTATTGACGCGCATCATCGATGTCAATATATTTTCTATAATCGTAATGCGGACCCGGGGCTTTGGCTCAGTTGGTTAGAGCCTATGGGGGCTCGCTTTTATAAGTAAGATTAGTGATAGTGACAGGGTGGTTTGGATTTGAGTGAACGAACAATAGATAAGTCAGATATGGAATTTGTGTTTGTAGGTTTGGCCGAAACGGTTTCGCGGCGGGGACGTTGTGCGCAAACCGCGGTGGCTGACTGTCACCGTAAACGGGACAAACGAGGGATGTATGCAAATGGCGAAACGGTAGAGGGAGCAATGGAGCGAAAAAGCCCAGCGTAATGAAAGGAGGTGATAACCATTCGCTATAGCTACAAAGCAAATGGAGAATGGTCCGGGCGGGTCGCAAGGATGAAGTGTCTCGCCGTATTCTAAATGTTGTCGTGAGTGTGGAGAAACGTAAACCATATAAACAATTAATAAGGAGAGGAATCGATTATGGACGGAAGAAAAACAAAAGTTGTGGAAGTGTCGTATGTTCGGAGGGAGTTTTTGACAGTAATGGTGGTGCTGATGTTTTGCCTTTCCCTGTTCTGCTCCAATGCCAGGGCGCTATATAGCATAGATCACTCCGGCTATTCGGATGTTTACGGTCTTTCCGGGAGCGAAGTTCAGCCGGCGACTGGTAGTGAGTTCGGCTATGTTAGAGCCATTGCTTACAAAGACGGATCCGGTGATTATGGCTACAACGCTTATGGTCTCTTTACTGACTTCTGTGACGTTACGGGCATTACAATCGACGGCGATATCGGCAGTGGCGGCTTTATCGAAGCCAGGTCCGAGTCATACGGTGCATACGGTTTGTATAGTGGTCTCGGCTCGATAAACACAGGCGCGCTTAATGGGCAGATAATTGCCACAAGCGGGTGGTTTAGAGCCGTTGGTTTGTTTACAGAGAGCGATTCAAGCGGCTCGATAACCACCGGCGATATCGGCGGAGTGATTACCGCTTCGGCCTGGGGCAGCTCTGCCTTTGGTTTGCGCTGCGATAACTCTGAGGGCACGATAGAGACCGGCGACATCACCGGCACGATTACCGCCGTGGCCGGTGGCGACAGGGCATACGGCTTCAGAAGCTATGGCAATATAATCACCGGCGATATTGACGGGACGATTACCGCCACGGCAACCGGAGAAAACACGGGCGAGGCCGACGAGGCCTATGGTTTGTATGCAAGCGGTTCGCTCACTACGGGTGAGATTAATGGGAAGATTACCGCCAGGGCTTACTATGACACTGGCGATGGGGTCATTGGTGACTATGCGTATGGCCTGTATTCCGAAGGGGATATGGTAATTGACGGTAATATTGGCAGCGACGCTGAGATTACCGCCACGGCCGGAAATAGTGAGGCCGCCGGTTTGTACAGCGAAGGTTCACTCACCACCCGCGAGATTAACGGGAAGATTACCGCCACGGCGACCTATGGTTCCGATGCGGCTGGCCTGTATTCCGAAGGGGATATGGTAATTGACGGCAATATCGGCAACACCGCCGAGATTACCGCCACGGCCTACTGGTCCTATGCCTCTGGCTTATACAGCGGCAACTTGCTCACCACCCGTGATATTAACGGGATAATTACCGCCGAGGCGACCTACGGTTCCGACGCGTATGGCCTGTATTCCGAAGGGGATATGGACGTTTGTAATATTGACCGCGATGCTGTGATTACCGCCACGTCCCTGGATGGCCCAAGCACTTCCGCTGGTTTGTTCAGCGAAGGTTCACTCACAACCGGCGAGATTCATGGAGAGATTACCGCCGAGGTGACTGAAGGTTCCTATGCGTATGGCATTGGCGCCGATGTGGATTTGACGGTTGGTGAAATTGGCAGCGATGCCGAGATTACCGCCATAGCCGGGGATGGCTTTGCCTATGGTTTATACAGCGGCGGCGAGATGGTAATCCAGGCGATTAATGGGACTATTTCCGCCGAGGTGACCGACGGTTCCAGTGCTTATGGAGTGTGGTCCGACTCTAATTTGACGATTACCGACGGTATTGGCAGCACCGCCGAGATTACCGCCACGGCCGAGTATGACGGGGCCATTGGTGTGGGCAGTAGACTCTTCACCAACATCGGTGCGATTAATGGGGATATTACCGCCACGGCGACCGAAGGCGACAGTGCCTATGGCATAGGCGCCGGTTATGATTTGACAATTGCCAGTATTGGCAGCGAAGCCGAGATTACCGCCTACGCCGGGGGTAACGGGGCCTATGGTTTATACAGCGACGCCTGCTCGATATACATCAACGGCGATATTGACGGCACAATCTCTGCTACGGCAGATGGTATTGGTGGGGTAGGCAGCGCCTATGGTTTAAAAGCCGATGATTCTATCAACATTACCGGTGCGATTAACGGCGAAATCACTGCTACGATGACCAATGGTTCCGAGGCCTATGGTTTGTATGCCAACTCGATAGAAACCGGCGTGATTAATGGCGAAATTACCGCCTGGGCAGGGGACAGCGATGCCGCTGGTATGTCCGCCGGCTCGATATTAACCGGCGCGATTAATGGGACGATTTCGGCCACGGCGAACACCGGTTCCGATGCAACTGGTATAGGCGCCGGCTCATTAGAGACCGGTGATATTGGCAGCACAGCAGTGATTACCGCCTGGGCCCAGACGTCTAATGCCATTGGTTTGTGGGGCGGTGACATATACATCGACGGTGATATTGTCAGCGGTGCCGAGATTACCGCCGAGGTAAACAACGGCCCTTATGCCTATGGTTTATACACTGATGGTGGCGACATAGAAATTGACGGTGAAATCGCCGGGACGATTACCGCCAAAGCTGCGAGATGGAAGGCCGTTGGAATATACAGCGAGTATGGCGATATCTACACCGGTGATATCAGCGGGGATATTAACGCTACGTCCGGCGGCAGCTCTGCTTTTGGTTTGCGCACCGACAGCTCTGAGAGCACGATAGAAACCGGCGCTATTAGCGGCTCGATTACCGCCACGTCATGGGGCGACAGGGCATACGGATTCAGAAGCTACGGCTCGATAAACATCACAGGCGACATCAGCGGGACGATTACCGCAATAGCCGACGACGACGAGGCCGTTGGTTTGTATGGCGAGTACGCGATAACCACCGACGCTATTAGCGGCACGATTACCGCCGAGGCGGGGGATGAAGTGGCCATTGGTTTGTATTGCCCGGGCGATGTCGTCGACACGCTCATCACCGGCCCGATTAGCGGAACTATCCACGCCCATGCCGGCTACGACTATGCATACGGCATCTTGTCTTATGGCCCGATGGACGTTTTCGTTGACGGCGGTGAAGTCAACGCTATTGCTGACGAGGGAACGAACGTCGCCGCCATTCAGTCCGGACGAATTGGCGAGGGATTGGAAACCCAGAACGCCGACGACGAGGTTGAGATTGCAGCCGGCTCCACGATAGTCGGCAATATCGACCTTGGCATCTATAATGAGGAGACTGGGGACGATGACCTGCTGACTCTGTCGGGTGACGATTCAGACAGCACCACTTTTGCCGATGACATTATGAACGTCGAGACGATAAACATCACCGGCGGCACGTGGATTTTTGATACCGACAGTGTAGTTTCCAACAACCTCAACGGCATAACAGTGTATGGAGGCATTCTCGGTGGTACCGGCTGGCTGGAAGATGTGTACGTCGAAGGCGGCACGCTCGCTCCGGGCAACAGCGTCGGAACGATTAATATTGACGGCGATTTGACGTTCGATGAGGACAGCACTTTCGAGGTTGAAGTGGACGAGGACGGCAACGGCGATTTGGCGAATGTCACCGGCACGGCCTATCTGGATGGGACGATTCATGTCACAGCTCTCGATTGGCTGGCAAATCATCTCGATTACCTTGATTCGTTTGAAGTGAATGTGATTGAGGCAGCAGGCGGATTGGACGACACCGAGTTTGCATCGCTTGAGGGCGGCACGGCGTTTTTGCTTTTGGGTATTGCCTACGGCGATGAAGATGTCATCCTGACTGTTGAACAGGTAAGGGACTTCGCAACTTACGCAAATACGGACAATGAGCGTTCTGTCGGCGAGGCATTCAATTATCTGGACCCCATAGTCACCGAAGATACCGACGAGGATATGAGAGATGTAATCGATGAAATCCTGATGCTCCCCGATGGCGCTGCGGTCAACGCGGCCTACGACCAGATGATGCCTCAGGATGCTCTCGGCCTGCCTGATGTAACCAGGATTATGATGAACCAGTTCGTCGGTGGTGTTCTCGACCATATGGACAACATTCGCGGCAGCAAGCAGTATGCGATGTTGAGCGGCAGCCAGTATCTCTTAGCCAGTGCGGAAGGTTCGCTGGCAGCACCGCCGGAAACCGACAAATGGATGCCGTTTGCCAAAGGATTCGGGACCTGGGGCGACAGGGACACAGAAGACGACATTGCCGGCTATAACTATGACGCCTACGGAATAGTGGCAGGTATGGATAAGCTGATTTCTGAGAATACGCTTCTCGGGTTCAGTGTCGGTGGCTCAAGGGCCAACGTCGATTACAGTCAGTTTGGAACGAGCGGAGATATAGATTCCCTGCTCGTCTCATTGTATGGGTCCTATTTTAAGGATACCTGGCACGTTGACTTGACCCTCGGATATGCTCATAACTGGTATGACTCACGAAGGAGTGTCGCTTTTGACCGTGCGGCCGAATCAGACCATCAGGGCAATTCGTATTCTGCTGCGGTTGAGCTTGGCAATAACTTTGGCGGCACAGATATGCTCTTAGAGCCGGTTGTTGGTGTGGGTTATACATCAGTCCAGGAAGGCAGCTATACCGAGGAAGGAGCGGGTTCTCTGGACCTGAAAGTTGATTCGAGGACGTTAGACGGTATGTACACCAAGCTCGGGCTCAGGGTTGGTAAAGAGTTCCGCTCGCAGGAGAATTCGGATGTGATATGGGTCCCCAAGGCAAATGCTTTCTGGATTCATGACTTTGCTGACCGCGTGAAGCTGGACAGCTCGTTTGTCGGCGGCGGCAGTTTCACAACAGAAGGCCTCGAGCCGCTCCGTGACGTATTTAATCTCGGTGCGGGGTTGAATATCTATTTCAATAAGGACGTGCGGTTGTTTGTCGATTACGGATGGCAGACGGCTGGTAATTTCAACTCCAATACGGTACAGATAGGAGCACAGTGGTCTTTCTGACGTGACAATCTGACAACGTGAATTATCGCTCGCTGCTGCTGATATACTTTATGTTCGTAATGCGAGTGCGGGGCCGTAGCTCAATTGGCTAGAGCATCGGACTGTCGATCCGAAGGTTGAGGGTTCGAGCCCCTTCGGCCTCGTTGGGTTAAGTTAGTGCCGTTTCAAGAGAGGTTGTGTAGAACACATTTCACAGCTCTCAGGAGATTGTGAGAGTTGAGATTTGTATGACGGCATCAAGCAGGGCAGGGTCAGTTCTGCTCTTCTCGATATAGAGGTTTTTTACCTGTAAAAAGCGGCCGGATGATTTGGTCTTGAGCAAAAACTCCACAAGCTGCTTAAGCATTATATTCTCGAGCTTGACTTCAACAATTACTTCGGCACACTTTGGGTCCAGTTGCAACATCTGCCTTTTCATCTGGGCCACTTTTTTGGCCATACCAAGCTCATTGGTCATTGACTCCAGAAACGCAGGCAATTCGAATTCTTTCCCGTCAGGAGCGGATTGTTTTTCCAAATTGTCCAGCCCGGCTCGTAAAGTCAGATATTCCCTGCTCTTTGCACTAAGGTCCTGAAGCGTCTTCTGCTTTTCAGGGAGCACTCGATTTAGCGTATTTATACGCTCGACGGCAGGGGCCACACAGAAAGCAGCGAAGGTGACGGCTGCGATAAGAGCCGCCAGGCCGCCTGCCAACCATCGTTCTCTATTTGTAAGTCGCATCATTTTCGCTCCGATGTTGCCAACGAAAGCAAAATCGTGAAATTGACGAGTCCGCCTTCTGAACCCCTGTGGATGTCCTCGACATTTACCGTTGAGAACCGGGGGATGGCGTTCAATCGCTGCTGCCAGTCATAAACGGGCTGAAATGACTGAGAGGTCCCGGCAAGCCGAACGGACTCGGCAGTTATCAGCATATTACTAATCGTAATACCCTGCTCTTGGGGGACACAGGACGTAATCGCGAGCAAGACATCCAGTGGGCCGGTCCCCGCGTCAGAGCCATAGCCAAAAGGCCCATAACTGTTCCGCAGGGATTCCAGCTTTTGTGTCAATTGGGCGAGCGGGTTTACAATATTCTTCTCTTCCGGCAGTGTGCTTTGGAAAACTTCTTTGATTTCGTTTTGTACCCGGGCGTGCTCGCCTTCCAATCGCAGGAGTCGAACAAAAAGTCCCGCCAGCGAGACAACAACAATTGCAGCCAGCAGCGCCGCGGAAACCATAAATTGCTTCTTCAAGTCGAATTTTGGTTCTGTTTCGGCATTGTCTGCCTCAAAGAAATTAACACCGGTGGTGCTCTCCGGCGCCAGTATCCTCAGAGCGAGACCTTCGGCAACATATACTTCCCCATCACCATTACACCCGGCAGGGCAATGCACGTTTGCGTATGGCTCAATGACGGTTATTTGACAGTGCAGATTTTCTTTGAGCGAGGTCTCAAGTCGGTCGGCAATATCTTCCTGTGCCGCCAGGAAAACTTTGGTGTCCTGCTCTATTTCTCCATCAAATAGCTTTCGCCAGGTGATTTGGGCTTCCTGCGACAGCAGGTCCGCAAGCTGCTCCGGGGTCAACTGGGAACCGTTGTCGGATTGCAGGATGACGGGCAACTTCCTGACCGCCAGAACATTGCCGTTTTGTGCAATCGCCAGGGTGAGGCAGGATTCGTCGATATGGGCAATAATAGTGTTGCCGGCCGTTATCTCGGGATGATTGATTGTGGCTGTGGCGTTAATCGCAAAGATTGGCGCATCAACAAGGGCGGGACGCACCTTGCCACTGGCCAATGTGTCGAGTATTTCGCGTAGCGCGGCCCGCGCAACTGCCGCCACAAGAACATTACTTGCCTGCCCCGACAACTGATGCTGAGAATATACCTGGGCAATGATTTCGTCTGGCTTTATAGGAAAATCGTGCTCAAATGCCGGCGAATTCTGTATGGAGATTTCCTGCGGGTCCGCCGAACCAGTTTCCAGATTTCTAAAGAAGACAGCGTCGTGCGGCATAGAGACCGCGATGTCCGCATGCCGGTCAAACCCGTGCTTAGCTGTCAGGGTTTTAAGTATGCCTCGCGGCGAATCCGTGCTTCGCCGTATTTTCGTGCTGAAGACTTTTTCGATGTAGAAGTTCTGGTCTGTGCGTGAGACCTGCACGGCACATAAATGAGAGGAACCAATATCTATGCCAATACACCGTTTAATCATTGTTATAATGTCTTTTTACAAGCAGCGCAGCCGCCGGTTTCAAATCTCCTTGTACGAAACCACCTCGATGGTCTTAATTTCCGTATCCCTTCTGAGCAGTGCAACTATCGTGGAGCCGAGTTGGCCGGCGTTTCCCCGCGATACGACCTGATAATACTGGGCCGTTGACCTGACGGTGGCCGCCTTCTTAATCGCGTTGTAAACGCCGTCCGTCATCCCGGAGACATCCTGCATTTCCGTGATGGTTTCAAACGGCTTGATTTTCCGCCGGTCAATTATAAGTTGTGCCAGGGCGGGGTCCATTTTTTCCGACAAGCTCTCGATTATATGTTTCGGGGCACAATTGATGTTGATTTCCCCGCTGCCGTAAACGGTTACGTAATCGTGTATAAGAGCAAATACATCCGGCGTTACGCCTTTGACGAGCAAAAGCTCTTCGGTGGCGTCAAGGGGGGCGTTTTTGCACTTGTAGGGGGGCGTCAGTGTATCGTAGTGGGCTGACTCGGCCCCCAAATTCTGGTTTTTTATGAATGGCAGGCATGTTACCTGGTCGTCACTATCGGTCCAGTCAATGATTGCAGGGACCAAACCATAGTCGATACGCAGGCGCCCTGTCTGCTCCTGATTCAGCAGGTCAATAAGTCGAAGCAG